>Ga0302195_10003339_pt1 | contig 12601 bp, 7 predicted proteins | sample II_Bog_N1_2_FD_198778 | JGI IMG/M metagenome (GOLD analysis project Ga0302195, IMG submission 198778) | Peat permafrost microbial communities from Stordalen Mire near Abisko, Sweden - II_Bog_N1_2 | ecosystem: Environmental > Terrestrial > Soil > Wetlands > Peat | place: Sweden: Abisko, Stordalen...
ACCGCCGGCCACCAGTGCCCGACCAGCGTGACCATGCCGCTGCCGCGCCGGCTGGAGCTGCTCAAGGCCGCGCATGCCGGCGACGTCGTGCTGATCGAGGACGACTATGAGAGCGAATTGATCTTCCAGGAAAGCGAATTGCCGCCTTTGATGAGTCTCGACCGCAACGGCGGGGTGCTCTATGTCGGCAGCCTGTCCAAGGTGCTCGCGCCCGGTTTGCGGCTCGGCTATGTGGTGGCGCCGGCGCCGGTGATCCGGGAATTGCGGGCGCTGCGCCGGCTGATGCTGCGGCATCCGCCGCTCAACAACCAGCGGGTCGCGGCGCTGTTCATCGGGCTCGGACATTATCGCGCGCATTTGCAGCGGGTGTCGCGCGTGCTTCTGGAGCGGGCGCGGCTTCTCGACGCGCTGCTGCCGCTTCACCTGGCCGGCTGCAGCTGGAGCCGCGGCGCCGGCAGCACCAGCTACTGGGTGAGCTGTCCGGACGGCGTCGATTCCGGCGAGCTTGCCGAGGCGGCGCGCAAGCAGGGCGTGGTGATCGAGCCGGGCGACGTGTTCTTCATGACGGAAGGCGCCAACCGGCGCTGTTTCCGGCTCGGCTTTTCCTCGATCCGGACCGACCGGATCGAGGCCGGCATCGAGCGGCTGGGGCGCCTGATCGCCGGTCTCGGGCGGCGGTCGTCGATCGCGCCGGTTCGCTCAACCCCCTGATCGCGCCGCGGCCGAAAACGTCTGGCCGCAGACATCAGCCGAACTGGCTCTAAACCGTTTCCGGAAGCGCTGCCATGTTCGGCCACGATCGCCGGCCGTGGCGCCGGTGATGATTTCCAGTTTGCTGAAGGAGACCGCATGTCCGAACTCCAGACCAGGCGGCAGGCGCTGCTCGTCCGCCTGTTCGAGGCCTTCAACCGCCATGACGGCGCGGCCGTCATGGCCTGCATGACCGAGGACGTGGTGTTCGAAACCGCCGGCGGACCGGAGCCGTTCGGCCGCCGCCTTTCCGGCAGCGCGGAGGTCAGGGCCGCCTTCGAGCAGGTCTGGACCACGATGCCGGATGTCGGCTGGACCTGCACGGCCCATCACGTGTTCGGTGACCGCGGCCTGTCGGAATGGATTTTCCGCGCCACTACCGCCGACGGAAGCCGGATCGAAGCCGAAGGCTGCGACCTATTCGTGTTCCGCGGCGAGAAGCTCGCCCACAAGCGCGCCTTCCGCAAGGATCGCCCGCTGCAGCCTGCCGTCATGGTCGATGCCACAGCCTAGTTCATTGTCATTCCGGGCCTGCGTCTCCCGTCGGCTATCGCCGACGGAAGACGCATCCCGGAATGACAAGCGATGATCACGTCCGACGGAACGCTCAATCGATGGTCAACGCTATGATCCAGCCCGAAGATCATGCTCAAACAAAAAGTAACGCGCCATGAACCAACGAGCCAATCCGGTGACCGCAACGCCGATCGCGCCCTACGATCCGCATTACGATCCGCTGGTGTCGCGAGGTCCCGGGCAGAACCGCGATTATGCGCCGACCTACTGGACGGCGACCGCCGGGACGCCGCCCGCCGATGACGGGCCGATCGGCGGCGACGTCGACGCCGATGTCGCCATCATCGGCTCCGGGTACACGGGGCTGGCCTGCGCGATTTTCCTTGCCCGCGAATTCGGCATCAAGGCGGTGGTGCTCGAAGCCAACCGGGTGGCCTGGGGTTGCAGCACCCGCAACGGCGGCCAGGGCCAGAACGCCGCCGGCCGGCTGTCGCGCTCGCAATGGATCGCGCGCTGGGGCCGCGACGTCGCGCTGCGGCTGCATGCCGAGGTCAGGGAAGGGTTCGAGACCTTCGAGGAGCTGATAAGCAGCGGCGACATCGCCTGCGAGCCGCAGCGCGGCGGCCATCTCCACATCGCGCACCGGCCGCGGGCATTGGCGGCGATCGCCGCCGAATCGCGGCTGCAGAACGAGGTGTTCGGCTACGGATCGCGGCTGGTGCCGCTCGACGAGCTGCGCCGCGACTATGTCCGGGAAGCCGAGGCGGTCGGCGCCGTGCATGAGCCGCTCGGCACCGGGGTGCACCCGGCGAAACTGGCCTTCGGCTACCAGCGCATGGCGCGCGGCCTCGGCGCCAAAATCCATACCGCCAGTCCGGTGCTGGAGATCGCTTCCGAGCCGGGCTTTTACCGGCTGCGCACGTCCGGCGGCAGCGTCCGCGCCCGCGCGGTCGGCATCGCCACCGGCGCCTACACCGCGGCCGGCCTCAGCCCGCTGCTGCGCGGCCGATGCATGCCGATCCTGTCCAATTCGATCGTCACCCGCCCGCTCACGGCGGCCGAGCTCGAGGCGACGGGCTTTCGCACCACCGAAGTCATCACCGACACCCGCACGCTGCGATACTACTACCGCCTGCTGCCCGACCGCCGCATCCAGATCGGCAGCCGCAGCGCGATCACCGGCGCGGATGCCGGCAACCCCTGCCATCTGGAGCTGTTGACCGAGGGGCTGGCCCGAAAATTTCCGGCGCTGCGCGGCATCGAGATCGACTATTCCTGGTGGGGCTGGGTCGATGTCAGCCACGACATGATGCCGCGCATCTTCCGCCCCGATCCGGCGCAGCGCCTGTTTTATGCGCTCGGCTACGGCGGCAACGGCGTGTCCTATTCGGCGCAGGCCGGCCGCCGCATGGCCGAGATGATCGCGGGCAAGACGTTCCCGCACCAGGACCTGCCGATCTTCACCTCGCCGCTGCCGACCCATCCGTTCTCGCCGTTCCGCAGGATCGGCCAGCGCCTGCTGTACCGCTGGTACCAGATGCGCGACGAGGCGGCGTAGCGGGGGCAAACCCGGGCGTGGCCGGGCGCTGCGCGCCGCGAGGCGCCCGAAGCCGCCCCGCGAGACCGCGGATTTCGCAAGAAGCCAATGACGGCTACCGAAAACGCTTCAACCTATCCCACAACCGTGCCACGGGTATTCGCAGGTCGCGGCAGATGAAGATCGATCGATTGTTCTCGTAGGGCATCGCGTAGGGATCGCTGGTCTTGTCAACGACATCGACCGAACCGCAGATGCGCCGCCATCGATCGGGATCGCCGCCGATATGAATAGCGAGCGAACCGTCATAGCCGCGCGGGCCCCAGAGCCAGTATTGATTGTGGCCGCTCAGCGCGGGCGGCAGGCCATCGGCAGCCCCATAGACGTCGATGGCGGCGGCCTGTCCGTAGTTCGAAGCCAGGATCGCCACGTGCTTTTGGTCGTCAGGCGATAGCTGATGAAAGGCGGCGGCGACCTTCTGCTCGAGTTCGCGCCAGCCAAATTCGTCCGACACGCTTTGCGTCAACGGCGCGCCGACACCTGCGGCTTCGATCGGTGCGGGCCTGATACCGGTCGCTTCCAGGTATTCCTGAAGCAGCAGGGGCGAGAGAATGGGCAGCGCGATCGGAGCAAACAGCAGACTGACGGCGATCGCGGCAGCGATCCAGGCGCGCGTTATCCAGACGTTCAGCCCCTCGCAGGACACCGCTCCAACGACGAACATCGTCGGATAGACGGGGAAAAGATAGTAATTGGTGCCGCGCTCAAGAAAATAGAACGCCGTCGTGAGCACAAATCCCAGCGAAAGAAACCGCACCTCGGCCAGGCGGCGATCCAGGAAGGGCCCGAGCAACCCGACCGCGCACAAGATCGCCAGCAACGGGTTCATCGACGTTGCCTGCCGCCGCTCGAACAGCCAAAGCGGGCCAGTGAAATTCTTCTGGCTGTCGAGATGCGGCAGGATGACGTCGAAAAAGGGCCAGCCGTGTTGCCATTGCCAAACCAAATTCGGTGCGAACAACACGGCCGAGATCGCAGAGCCCAGCCAAAGCTGCCACCACGACAGAATGCGGCGCGCCGGCGTGGCGATGGTACCTATCCCGAGCGCCACCAGCCAGACCGCGATACCCCATTTGGCCTCCATGGCGATTCCCGCCAAGACTCCCGTCCAGATCAGATCCAAACGCCTGTCGTGCAGGAGCGCCCGCGTCAGCAGGAAGGCAGCACCAGTCCAGGCAATGGGCTCGAAGGTCGAGGTCGTCAGATGCGAGGTGAGGCCTGCAAGCCCCGGCGCAATGCCGGCCGCGATCGCCGCGAACGCAGCCGCCCTGCCACCGCCCCCGAGCAGGCGCGCAAAGCTCGCGGCCAGAAACACCAACCCTACCGCCGCGATCGTTGCCGGCAGGCGTAGCAGCCAGATGTTGACGCCGAAGACCTGCGTGCCGGCCGCGATCAACGGCACCAGCGGCGGCTGATCGACATAGCCGAAATCCGGGTGCCAGCCGCAGGCCAGGAAATAGAGCTCGTTGCGCTGAGCGTCGTAGCGCCCGGCCGTGGCTGCATGCACAATCCCGACGAGGATGGCAACCACCAAGACGACGGGCTGGCGCAGGAACGCGATCTTCACCGGATTGACGGCACCGTGCTGCGTTGGATCACCCACCGAGCACGTTGGCTGGATCGGCATGGACATTATCGGAAGTTCTCTCCGCGCTGGACATCAGGTGCCGGTCAGGGAATGTTGAAATGAGCATCAGCGCTTTATGACCCCGGCTGGGGTCGCCTGCCGCGGCATCGCCGGGAATACCGACAGCCAATGCGTATGAGATCCCGGGAATTGGTATTTTCATACTGGCTTCTCCTCATCAGAGATCGTGCTTGCAACATCGGCGCTGACCCAACCATCGGCGAGTTTGTTCAACGCTTTGGCCGAGAGTTGCAGAAGCTCGATTTCCGACGGAGTCAGTATCCGTCCGATCTTTCTGTCGATCAGCCTGTCGCGGCGCAGTCCTTCGTCGCGCATCAGGGAAACAGCCTTCGGCGTTACCGATAGAATGTGCTCGCGGCCATCGTGGGGATCACGTGCACGCGCCAGCAACCTGGCCTCTTCAAGGTCCGCCAATATGCGCGTCAGTGATTGTGGTCTGATGCCCATTCGCGCAGCGAGCTTGCTGGCTCTCATCGGGCCGCCCCGCCGCAATATTCCAAGCGCGGATAGTTTCGTGGGAGAGAGATCGCCTTTGGGCATGCTTGCACCAAGCAGCCGACCGATGCGGGTAATGCTGCTTCGGAGCTCCGTGGCCAGCCGAGGCCGTGACGAATGGGAAACGGGCGATTGCTTCACACTGTCGCCTTCCGATATCTCACCGAATAAACTAATTAACAGATGCGTACTATCTGCCATAGTTACATTCCGGTAATGTTTGTTCGCGAGCGCTGGATAGGCGCTGTCCGGAGCAGCCCGGCTCAAGGGCGCATTTCCGCTTTAACCCGACGGCAGAATCGGCTCGGAAATCCCGGCATGTCCCAAAAGTGCCATCACCGGGAGAATGCAGGGCGACATGACAGCTTATCGCTGCGGATAAGGCGGCGTGAACGCTCACCCGCCGCGCTGCGTTTCGCTTGATGGAGGGGACCAGGCCGCAGAAGATTTCGGGTTTTCAAGCGACCCGATCGGCAACATCATGCAAAAGACAGCGCCAAAAGGTTCGTTCGGCGTTGCCCATAACCGGCCGCCATGCGCTTCGACGATCGAGCGGCAGATCGATAATCCCATGCCCAGGCCACTGGCCTTGGTCGTGTAGAACGCCTCGAAGATGCGCGTGAGGTGCGCCGAAGACAGCCCCGGCCCGGTATCGCTTACCATGACGAGCAAGCTGCCCGATTCGACCGCACTCGTACTGATCATCAACTCGCGGGATCTGCCCGTGACTTCGCTCATCGCTTCAATGCCGTTCATGATCAGGTTGAGGACCACCTGTTGCAATTGGACTCTGTCTCCCGAAATGTGCGGCAGCCCATCTGCCAATTGCATCGTCACGGAAACGCCGTGCTCCGACATCGCGACACGGCTAAGTCCCATAATCTCCAAAATTGCTTCGTTAATTGCCAAATCCTCCTTACGCGACGGCGCCTTTCGGGCGAAGTCACGAATTCGGCTCAAAATATCAGCCGCCCGCTTGCCGTCGCCGATGACACGGTCGATCAACGGCTTGGCCTTTCCCAGATTCGGCGGCTGACGGGTGAGCCAGCGCACGGCGGTTTCAGCATTTGTCAGCAGGGCGGCGAGCGGCTGGTTCACCTCGTGCGCGATCGACGCTGTAAGTTCGCCCATTGTCGCGACGCGGTTGGCATGAGCCAGCTCTGCGCCCGCACGCTTTCGCTCGCTGAGGTCGATCACGAAGGCGACAGCCTCGTTTCCGGTTTCCACGAAGCGCGCCACGCCGACCAGCACCGGCACGCGGCTGCCATTCTTGTGGAAATATTCCTTCTCGAATGGCTGGAGGCTTCCCGTCAATTTTACCTCATCGATCCTCTTCGCATCGGCAGCGCGCCATTCCGGGGGCGTCAGGCTGATAAAGCTCAGGCGATCCGAAACGACATCATCGCGGCTATATCCCACGATGCGGAGAAAGGCGTCGTTGGCCTCGATTATTCGACCTCCGAGATCGATGATCAGGATCCCGATGATGTTGGAATCGACCAGGCGTCGAACTTTCGCCTCCCGTTCTTGAAGCTCGCCATAAAGACGGGTGTTCTCCAGCGAGATCGCTGCTTGTCCCGCCAGAAGCTCAAGGAGCCTCTTGCGATCCGGGGTGAAGACGTGCGGCGCCAGCGTGTTCTCCAGGTAAAGCAATCCGACCATCGTTCCATGACGAATGAGCGGGAGACAAAGGATCGATCGCTGTCGCCGGATGTCAAAATATGGATCTTCCGAGAAGAGATTCCGCTTGGCCGCGTCGTCGAGCATCACGCTCTCCTGCGTCCTCGTGACGTAGCGAATGATGCTTTCAGGAACCGCAGGACTGGCGGAGGCGTCATAATGCAAGACAATTGTTTCACCGTCCGCTCGTGCCTCTGCCTCGATATGGTAATCGTCCTGCTGCAGCAGGATCAGCAGGCCACGGTCGGCACCCGCATTATGCAGGGCGATGGTCATGAGCCGCTCGATCAGGTCGGGCAGCAACATCTCGCTCGACAGGGCCTGTGACGCCTTCACGACAGCGGCGATGTCGAGGTGTTGATTCGGCGACGTCGCCGCTCTTGTCCCGCTGGGCGGCAGTTGCGGATAACGCCCCTCGAGCTGCCGGACCTTGCCGTCGGCGCCCCAGCGGAGGTAACAGTCCCCGGCCTCGCGGAGATGGGCGTTGGCGGATGTCTCGTAGCCGCGCGCGCTGTAGAACCGGGCGGCCACCTCATGGGCGACGCCTTCGATCTGCACGAAACCATGCTCGCGGGCGGAGCGAATGGCCTGCTCGTAGAGGCGCATGGCATCGAGATCGCGGCCTTCAATCCGCGCGATTTCCGCGGCCACCAGTGCGGCCCGGTTTTCGAAATTCTCCGGACAAGTCTTCGCCCATATTGCAAGCTGCCCGTAGTGATCGGTCAGCGCCTTGAGGTGCTCTTGTCGCGAGCCGTCCGCTGCAGACTCGAAAACCGCAGCCCGAGCCAGAGCACCGTAGAAGTAATACTCAGCCACTTCAAAGAAGGAGTGCGATGTCCAGAGCAGGCGCTCGGCATGAAGTGAAGCCTGGATGGCGGAACAATAATCTTCCGCAAAAAAACGCGCCTGTAACTTTCTGATCCAATACCGGCATTCCGGTAGCGCCAAAGCAGGATTTTGCGACAATCGATGCTCGAATTGAAGCTCGTCAAACTCACCGTCTCCGAACGAACCGAATGTGGTTGTCGAGCCCCGAAGCGTCCGGATAATCGCGAGCTGACCGGTGAGGATATCCACGACGATACCGAACAGGGCCTTGCTCGCGAACTCGAGGCCGGCCTCAGCTTCACGCTGCACCTCGGCCAAAGGGTCTCCGCTCGCGAGAAGATTTGTGATTAGGTGGTAGCAGCTATATGCCGCAAACGTGAGATCTCCCATCCTGTTCGCGGCGCCGAAAGCGCGTCGAACAAGCTCTCTTCCCGTTTTGACGTGTCGCGTCCATGGTATGACGCTCGCAAAGCGCAAATAGACGCGAGCTTGATAACGTTGCCATCCGTGCCTCTCCACCAGATCGTAGCCTAGCTTGCCAAGCTGAAATCCGGTCTCATAGTTTCCGAAATGAGGACCAGCGAGCAAACCCAGCGACACATACGCAAAGCACGATGCGTCGCTGTTGCCATGCTCAAGGCTGAGGTTGACCATTCGGCAAAGCAGGAGATCATGGAGGTTTCCATCCGTAAACATCGCCGACATCGCAAACTCGGTGTAAACATCCAGAACATCGAGCACGTCCGGATCAGTGATCACGGGCAAGTCCACGAGTTCTTCGATCTGGCGATTTCCTACCGCAGACCAGATTTGATCGTATTCCCGTGATACTTCCTCGACGGTGGGATGTGGCGACCAGTCCTTGCCGTGACCTTTCTGATATTCAATGAATACCTCCACGCCGCGATCGCTGCGACCTAGAAGGTCATAGAGCGTCAGGCGCAAGCGCGTGACAACGGCGATGTCGTGGGCAGTTTTCGCCCTTTCGGCCAGCATGGAAAGCCGGGCTTCCGCGGCAGCCATGTCAGCGGTCAGTAATTCGCATGACGCGAGGAGATACTCGATCGAGAAGATAAGGTCGTAGTTGCGATCCCAGGTCTCGTCCGTCAACAATCTGCGTCCGGCGTGGAGATAGCTGAGTGCCGACGCGTACGCCGTCGACATCTTCGCTCGCCGGCTCGCGACGAGATTCAATTCCGCAATTCGTTCGCGTTCGGCAGTCGACCGTATCAGATGAGAGCCACGGTTGAGTTGATTGGCGATCTCGAAGATTTCCTCCTCAAGTCTGTCTGGGGGCGTCTGCGAGGCCATCAACATGCCGATTCGCAGATGGGCGTCTGCCCGCAATTCTCGAGGGATTAAAGAATACGCTGCTTCTTGCACGCGGTCGTGGAGAAACCTGTAAGAATCGTCCGATCGGAAAACAAGGCCCGTTCGGACGGCTTCCCAAATCTCTCTATGCATCGCCTCGCTCGAGTCCTGATAAACCATGCGCAGCATTGCAAAGTCGGCGCTGTTCCCCAGGCACGCAAGCTGCTGCAGCGCCTTCTGCGTCTCGATCGGCAGGCGATTCAGCTTCCCCACCATAAGGTCAACGACGTTGTCAGTATAACCCTTGGCGTGGATGCGATTCAGGTCCCAGCGCCATCTGCCTTCGACGTGATCAAAGACAAGCAATCCCTCTTCGAAAAGCGCGGATATGAATTGAATGACAAAAAATGGATTACCGGACGTCTTCTCCTCGACCAATCCGGCCAGCTGGCGGGCGTGCGCCCTCGCACAATGAAGCGAATCTGCGATCAAATGCTCCAGGTCGTCACGCGTCAGAGGGGCGAGTACGATGTCGTGCACCATCGCTCCGGCCTGGCGGATGGTTTGCAGCTTGCGCATCAGCGGATGCGCGCGGGACACTTCGTTGTCACGGTAGGCCCCAATCAAGATCAGATCGTTTACGTCTGGATGTGTCAGCAGATCCTCCATCAGATCCAGCGTGGCCGCGTCAAGCCATTGCAGGTCGTCGAGGAATAGCGCGAGAGGATGCTCCCGCGTGAATGCGCCGATGAAGCGACGAAATACGAGCTGGAAGCGGCTCTGCGCATCCCGTGGGGGAAGTTCCGGAACGGGTTGCTGTTCTCCGATGATCAGCTTCAGCTCTGGGACGAGATCCACCATGAGCTGGCCATTCGGACCAAGCGCGTCGCGGATTGCATCCCGCCAGCGGGCGAGCTCTTCCTCGTTCTTGGCCAGGATTGGACGGATCAGGCCCTGGAAGGCTTGCGCGAGCGTCGAATAAGGGATGTCGCGCTTGTACTGATCGAACTTGCCCGATGCAAAAAAGCCTCGAGGCGGGACCAGCGGTTTATGGAGTTCGTTGACAAGGGAAGACTTGCCAATACCTGAGTAGCCGGAAACAAGAACGAGTTCCGGTCTGCCTTGGTTTACGACACGGTCGAAGGACGCTAACAAAGTCGCGATCTGGGGCTCTCGCCCGTAGAGGACTTCCGGGATCAATAACCGGTCCGAAGCGTCGAGCGCGCCCGCCTGAAATGGATCAATGCGGCCGTGGGCCTGCCACTCGCCCAGACAACGACGGAGGTCGGCTTCGACTCCCGCCGCCGTCTGGTAACGCTCTTCAGCAGTCTTCGCCAAGAGCTTCATCACGATCAAGGAAACGGCCTCGGGAATCCCGTTTGCCCGTTCGCTGGGCGGATGAGCCTGCCTCGCAATATGGCAGTGTACCCATTCCATCGGATCGGAGGCGGTAAAGGGAAGACTTCCAATCAGCAATTCGTAGAGTGTCACCCCGAGCGAATAGAGGTCGCTGCGGGAATCGATCGAGCGATTCATTCGCCCGGTCTGCTCTGGCGCCATGTAGGCCAGCGTCCCGGCGATGACCTCGGGAGGATCAGGCGCCTGCCGTTCCCGCGTCAGACGCGACGCGATTCCGAAGCCGGTAAGCCGTACCTCACCACTCCCGGTGCTCACCAAAATATTGCCAGGCTTGATGTCCTTGTGGATGAGGCCGTGCTGGTGGACGTTGGCGAGCGCTGCCGCTGCGCGGACGGCGATGCGCAGGAATCTCTCCAGGCCCACCGGTGTGCCAATGAGGTTACTGAGCAATTCCCCGCCGGGGTCATCGAGCACCAATATGCTCCGACCGGGATCTCGCACAAGCTCAAGCGGCCGCACCGCCCAGGCGGCGTCGAGCTCTTCCTTGAAGGAGTATTCGCGAGCGAGGCGATCGAGAGTAGCTGGCGCTGGGTGTTCCGATGTCGGGAACGAAATCAGGACATCCTTGCGTCCGCCTGCGGCGCCCTCATGCCACCCTCGGCCGAAAACGAGTCCGCCATCCTCCGACAAAATCTCCAAGATTCCAATTCCCCTCTGGCCAAAGCTGGGAAATGCCTCCAATTTGCGAGCCTCGCCGTTAAGCTGGTTGCGACGCGCAGCTATACACGACTGCCCGCCGCCGACACAGGACTGTGTTTCGGTGCGGGGGTCCCGATCGCGATCGGCGAGGGGTCACCGCGCTTCGACTCAACAAATACAATGGCTTAGAGGAGCTCCGGCGATGCCGATGAGGGGCTTTTTCGATCGGCATTCACGGGCGATCACGTCATCGTGCTGCTCCAACTCGGGCATAGCCTCTCATCCTCTACCGTAGCCAGTTCGGACGGCTCGCTTAAATTACGGAGCAGGAGCATATATCACGGTTTCTTCGCTCGCGCAGATTGGTTGGCGCCGTGAAGCTCTGCTTGACACCCCGTTGAGATAAACAAGCTGAGGAAAGGAAATGCAAATGGGGAATGGAATTCTGCCTCTGGCCACCGCAGCGGCGTTGACCCTGGCTCTGTCGATCTCTGCCGCCGATGCCCAGAAGAAATACGACCCGGGCGCCAGCGACACCGAGATCAAGATCGGACAGACCATGCCGTTTTCGGGGCCGGCGTCGGCCTATGCCTCGATCGGCAAGACCGAGGCCGCCTATTTCAAGATGATCAACGACCAGGGCGGCATCAACGGCCGCAAGATCAATCTGATCCAGTATGACGACGCGTATTCGCCGCCGAAGGCGGTCGAGCAGGTGCGCAAGCTGGTCGAGAGCGACGAGGTGCTCTTGACCTTCCAGATCCTCGGTACGCCTTCAAACGCAGCCGTGCAGAAATATCTCAATTCCAGGAAGGTGCCACAGCTGTTCGCGGCCGCCAGCGCCCTGAGATTCTCCGATCCAAAGAACTTTCCGTGGACCATGGGCTATGATCCGAACAACTTCGTCGAGGGACGCATCTATGGCCAATACATCCTGAAGCAGTATCCGAACGCCAAGGTCGGCGTGCTCTATCAGAATGACGATTTCGGCAAGGATTATCTGAACGGCATCAAATCGGGGCTCGGCGACAAGGCTGCCAAGGTGATGGTCGCGGAGGCTTCTTACGAAGTGTCCGATCCGACCGTCGATTCGCAAATCGTCAGGATCAGGGATTCTGGCGCCGACCTGTTCTTCAGTGCTGCCACGCCAAAGCAGGCGGCGCAGGCGATCAAGAAGATCGCCGAGATCGACTGGCATCCGGTGCAGATCGTCAGTTTGAAGGCTACGTCGGTCGGCAGCGTCCTGAAACCGGCCGGGCTTGAAAACAGCAAGGGCATCATCAGCTCCAATTACATCAAGGAACCGCTCGATCCGCAATGGAAGGACGATTCGGGTGTAAAGCGCTATTTCGCCTTTATGGAGAAGTACTATCCGGACGGAGACAAGGGCTCGAACTTCAACACCTATGGCTACAGCGTCGCGCAGCTTCTGGTCCACGTACTCGAGCAGTGCGGCGACGACCTGACGCGCGAGAACGTCATGAAGCAGGCGACCTCGCTCAAGGATTTCGAAGGTGACTTCGCGCTACCCGGGATGAAAATCAACACCTCGCCCACCGACTACCGAATCCACAAGCAGTTCAGGATGATGCGGTTTGACGGCGAACGCTGGGAGCCGTTCGGCCCGATCCTGGAGGATGCGGGTCCGCCGGGTTAGTTGCTGAGCTCTGCGTCTCGGAACGCGAGGCGGATGTTGCGCCCTTCCAAGATATAACCAA
>Ga0302195_10003361_pt1 | contig 12555 bp, 10 predicted proteins | sample II_Bog_N1_2_FD_198778 | JGI IMG/M metagenome (GOLD analysis project Ga0302195, IMG submission 198778) | Peat permafrost microbial communities from Stordalen Mire near Abisko, Sweden - II_Bog_N1_2 | ecosystem: Environmental > Terrestrial > Soil > Wetlands > Peat | place: Sweden: Abisko...
AAATAACCTGTCAAACCGTTCTGGATCATATGTCAGCGGAAGCACGGTTGCCCAAAGGCGCACTGACGAAAATGAACCATGCCCTTCGGCGCAAACGAAGAATGGGCCACTTGCGCTTGTCAAAAGTGAGCCACACTAAGAACACAGCGGCGAGGACAAATGGGAGCAAAGTATCATCCGCGCCGAAGGCGCGCGTGCGTGTTGATCGACGGTCTGAGACCGCGCGGGCTTTTTTATAACGGGCATCTACGGGCATCTTTGATGCTGCGCATCAGATCTTTGCGCCTCCCACCGGCATGATTTCGAAATGGCGGCGCGGAAATCTGGCGGGGGAGAGCATAGAACTATAGCGGCTCGGATTGTCGAGGACCGTCCAACCGAACGGGCCCGAATCTCGACCTACCTGGCGAATCTCGAGACATCTGTAAGGGAGCTCCCTCCGTTGGCATAAGGAGGGTGACTCGACATCTCCGACTAATACCTCATAATGAAGTGAATCGCTGGTAAAACATACAGCAATTCAACTCACCTGCCGTCCTTTCGGGTCGTACTCCGGCCTTCAGATGGTGGCGACAGTGTGCTAGGAACTGTGGCACTTTCCCACCGACCGTTGTTCAATCACGAATTCGACCGTGCTTCCTTCCGAGATGCTATCAAGCAATTCTTCGTTGGAGAGCGTCGTACGTTCGCTTGGGATTCGAATCAATCTCGAGTCGACGAACTCATTAGTGACTTGCGAGAAGCCTCGGTAGGAATGCCAATTACATAACAAGCTGGTGTGTTCATCGCACACTGGTCGGAGATCTGGGTGAATTGTTGGCATCTCGGCAGTGACCTTGTGATCAATACCTCCCGTCAATCAACCACTGGGCGAGAGGTCGACCCGAGGTTCTCCCAAATCCCGTGTCTCAAGAATCCGCGATGGGGTGACATCGGCAGGGGAAACACAGAGGCAGCAGTGGTTGACCGATTCGAGAAGGCTCTTAAGACGTTCGCAAACCAGGGGTCTTTTTTGCCTTGCAGCCATGAACCAAACGGACGCGCAAGGAGACATGCCGCCGGCGTTTTTTGCGTCGTCTGGAACGGTGTAATAATTCTCCCCCGTGATTATCAAGGGTGAGAGCGTTTTTCGTGGGGTTGTCTAATTTACAGCTAAACACATTAGAATGTGGTGGCCAGAGACGGGATTGAACCGCCGACGCCGGCCTTTTCAGGGCCGCGCTCTACCACTGAGCTATCTGGCCTCAGTGCAAACTTTCAGTTGCAATTGCCTGCGCGGATTCCGGCGTCGCCGGATAAGGGGGCGGGTCCACGGACAGTGTGATGCAACCACTCGAGACAGTATAGCAATTCCCATTCTCCCCGCAAAACCGCTCAACCAATCACCCGCTCCTGTCTCGACGCTCGACTACACTGGAAAGCAATCATGCGCCCGATCCATCTTTGCCTTCCCAGCCTTGCTCTTGCCACAACTTCCCTGTTTAGCGCCGTCCAGGCCTCCGCCCAGTCATCCGGACAAGCAGTGTCATCCACCGCGTCCGAAGCTCGGGCCACGCGGGCCTACCAGGCCGCCCTCCATCAAGGTCCCGAGGCATTACAGGGTTTTCTGGCCAATTTCCCCAAGGGCGCTGACCTGCATGTGCACCTTTCCGGAGCGGTGTACGCCGAAAGCTTCATTCGCGCCGCTGGCGAAGACGGCCTGTGCGTTGACCCGGCCGCTCTCAAATTTGTTAAGTCACCCTGCGAAGCCCCGCTACTCCCGGCCTCCGAACTCCCTCATCACCAGGAACTTTACGATCGCCTCGTCGACGCCTTCTCGCTGCGCAGCTTCGTTCCGACTGCCGGCTGGAGCGGCCACGACCAGTTCTTCGCCACCTTCGATCGCTTTGGAGGCCTGGGAAAGAAGCATGCCGGCGAATGGGTCGACGAAGTGGCGTCGCGCGCCGCTGCCCAAAACCAGCAATATCTCGAGCTGATGCAGACGCCCGTCTTCACGCATGCGGTGCAAAGTGCCCACGAGATCGGCTGGAATCCCGATTTCGCCCAGATGCGTCAGGCCCTCCTCGATCATGGCCTTCGCGACGAAGTTGCAGCGGACCGCGAAGACGTCCGAACCGCCGAAGCCGACCGCCGCCAGATCGAACACTGCGAAACCCCGCAGGCCGCGCCTGCCTGCCGGGTTGAGGTCCGCTACATCTACCAGATCCTCCGCGAACATCCGCCAGAGTGGGTCTTCGCGCAGACGCTGCTCGGCTTTGAGACCATCCAGACCAGCATCGACGCGCATGAGCCGACCTGGGTAGGCATCAACTTCGTCCAGCCCGAAGACGGCTTTATCTCCATGCGCGATTACACCCTGCACATGAAGATGGTCGAGTATTTGCACTCGGTCTACCCCCAGGTCCACATCACGCTGCACGCGGGTGAACTGGCCCTCGGCCTCGTACCGCCTGAAGGTCTCCGCTTCCACATTCGCCAGGCCGTCGAGCTCGGTCACGCCGAGCGCATTGGTCACGGCGTCGACGTCATGTTTGAAGACAATGCCCAGGCGCTCCTGAAAGAGATGGCGCAAAAGCACGTGATGGTCGAAGTCAACCTCAGCTCCAATGAAGGCATTCTCGGGGTGAAGGGAATTGACCACCCCTTCCCGCTCTACCTCGAAGCGCATGTGCCTGTCGCTTTCTCAACAGACGACGAAGGCGTAAGCCGTATCGACATCACCCACGAATACGTCCGCGCCGCCAACGATTACCACCTGCGCTATCGTCAGCTCAAAGACCTGGCCCGCACCGGCATGGAGCACAACTTCCTGCCCGGGGACAGTCTCTGGGCCGCGAAGGATTCCTTTACCGCCCCCGCTTCCGCCTGTAAGGGACAGCCCCTCGGCGCCGAAAAGCCTGCATCCGCCTGTACTGCATTCTTGAAGAGCAGCGAGAAAGCCGCCGCGCAATGGGAACTCGAACGCCGCTTCCGAGCCTTTGAAGCCAGCTTCTGAGACCAGCTACACTCTCTTCTAAGCCAACATCCGTTGTTGTCCGGCCGGAATTCTTCTCCCAAGGAGACCTGTGAGCAGCAACGATCCGTCGTTATCGAATCGTGACCTGGCCCCAACCACCCCTGCGCAGCGCACATGGGGCACCTACAACTACATCGCTCTTTGGTTCTCCATGTCCATGGAGGTCACCACCTACCAGCTCGCCTCCTCGCTCATCGCCAAAGGCATGGACTGGAAGCAGGCCGTCGGCACCGTCCTGCTCGGCAACCTCATCGTCCTCGTCCCCATGCTGTTGAATGCCCACGCAGGCGCCAAGTACGGCATTCCTTTTCCCGTCTTCATTCGCGCTCCGTTTGGAGTGCGCGGCGCCAATCTACCGGCGATTCTACGCGCCATTGTGGCCTGCGGCTGGTTCGGCATTCAATCCTGGATCGGCGGCACCGCCATCCACTCCATGCTCGCCGTCATCTGGCCTTCCGTAGCAACCAACTCGGGCATTCTCTGGGCCTGCTTCCTTGGCTTCTGGCTCCTCAACATGGTCGTGGTCTGGCGTGGAGTCGAATCGATCCGCCATCTGCAAGCCTTTGGCGCGCCCTTCATGTTCGTCATGGCGGCAGCGCTCTTAATCTGGGTCCGAATCAAGGCCGGCAGCTTCGGGTCCATGCTGTCGACGCCTAGCCAATTTCACTCGACCTCCGCATTCCTCGCTGTTTTCCTGCCTTCGCTCACAGCAATGGTCGGCTACTGGGCCACGCTGGCGCTCAACATCCCCGACTTCACTCGCTACTCGAAATCGCAAACCTCTCAGGCCTGGGGCCAGGCATTCGGATTGCCTGTCGCCATGACCCTCTACACGTTTGTCGGCATTTCGGTGACCTCCGCATCCGCGGTGCTCTTCGGCCATCCCATTTGGAATCCGATCCTGCTGATCGGCGCGTTCCATCAGCCGATGGTCGCCTTCATCGCGCTCGTCGCCATCCTGATCGCCACGCTCAACGTGAACATCGGCGCCAACGTCGTCTCGCCTTCCAACGACTTCTCCAACCTTTACCCGCGCCTCATCAGCTTCCGCACCGGAGGCCTCATTACCGGGTTTCTCGGCCTCGCCATGTGTCCGTGGAAGCTGCTGGCCACGCCCGACGCCTACATCTTCGGCTGGCTTGTCGGCTACTCGGGCCTGCTCGGGCCCGTCGCCGGCATCATGATCGCCGACTACTTCTTCATCCGCAAAACCATGCTCGATGTGAACTCGCTCTACCACCGCCAGGGCGCCTATCACTACTCAAAAGGAATCAACCCGCGTGCGATTCTGGCTCTCGTTGCGGGAGTGGTCATCGCGCTCATCGGCCTCGTTTACCAACCCCTCCGCTTCCTCTACGACTACGCCTGGTTCGTCGGCTTCTTTACCTCGGGAATTCTCTATATCCTGTCGATGAAGCTCGTTCCTCCCGTGCCATGGCTCGGCGGTTCGAATTTTGTTACCAGCAACCCTCTTGGAGCATCTGAACAACCATGAACACTGAAAAAGCAACATTTGGAGCAGGCTGTTTCTGGGGCGTCGAGGCTGCGTTTGCGGCCATTCCCGGCGTCAAGGCGACTGCGGTCGGATACGAGGGAGGGAAGCTCGATCGTCCGACCTACAAGGACGTTTGCACCGACTCCACCGGCCACGCCGAAGTGGTCGAGCTCGACTTCGACCCCGCCAAGGTCAGCTTCCCCCAGCTCCTCGACGCGTTCTTCGAGCTGCACGATCCCACCACGCTGAACCGCCAGGGTCCCGACTGGGGAACGCAATATCGCTCCGCCATTTTCTTCCACTCGCCGGAGCAGCAGGCCCAGGCCGAAGCCAAGATCGAGCAGTTGACCGCCGAAGGCAAGTTCGCGCCCAAGCGCGTTGTCACCAAAGTTGAGCCGGCTCAAACCTTCTGGCGCGCCGAAGACTACCATCAGCGCTATTTAGAAAAGCGCGGCCAGGCAAGCTGCCATATTTAAGCCACGTTTTTTGAAGGTTGTGCGCCCCATCCTTGACGCAGCTTCATCGTGGCAAGGGTGGGAAAGCACGAATTCACGATCGAAAACCTAGTCGCCGGCCGTCTCGTTCTCAGGAGCAATATATTCCGGTTGAGGCGACGCCGTCACGGCTTCACCACCCGCACCTTGCTCGTCTTTCCAGAGCACCGCAATCCACCAGATCAGGATCACCACATAGAGCGCGCCGTTGGCGTTGAAGAGCTTGTCGCGCAAGCCCACCACACGGTCATACTCAGCCTGCGAGTGCGGCTGAGCCGACTTGGCAACTAGTTTCCATACCAGTTGAATGCCCAACTGCGCGATCGACGCCGTCGAAAGCCCGATAACGATCCGTTGCGTGTGTGTTCGCCACCCGCCCGCGAAACGCCGCCCCAGCGAAATCACCAGCAGTCCCAGCTCCACCGTCAGCAGATCCACAAACATGTCGAGCTTCTGCGCGCCGAACTGCATCAGCCGCAGATCGGCAAGGCTCGAGTCAGGCTTCAGCGTCTTCCATGCCGGCCACGGACCGCCCAACACCGCCAGAACGCCAACGCCCACAATGAGAACGGCGACGGCCACCGCCATCCATCCATTGCGGCGCGCGCCCGCGAAGGCACGCCGGGCCATCTCCACCACCACCAACAGTCCCACAATCGCCGCCAGGTCGGCCATCACGATAAAAATCCCGCTCAGTGTCACCGACGGCAGCCGCCCATACAGGAGCCGGCTCGCCATCAAGCGAAGCGCCATCAACAGAATGGCGAGCGAGAACCACGGGAACCGCTTGATCCGGTCGCGGCCCAAAAGCACAACCAGCAACACCAGTTGCGCCGCAAAGGTAAACGTCCATAGGACTTGAAGGGCTGTAAAGTGAAAATTAGGGTGCATCTGCGCCTTGTCTGCCCGGCAACATGCATCCTGTTCCGGGCTCTCTCGACTAGTCTAAATCGCTGCCGCGATCACATGCCATTCCATTCGGACGACTTCCGGGCACCGAGCTTTGACATTGGGTCGGAACAGACAATCTCCGGCGATTGCAGCAGCATACATCCCTAAAGCTGACTCAGTGGCGGCGTCGAAACGAAACAACGGCCAGCCGGACCGCCAGCGCGATGCCTCCGCCGAGCAGTGTGCAAAAAGTTCGCCGCACAGCCAGAGTATGACCGGGAATCGCGTTCAGCGAGAGAAGAAAAACGATATAGCTGGTTACGGCAACGGAATATAGGGCATAGTTCACGTTGAGTAGTCCGTAAGCAAGCCAGGCGCATAGAACCGTGAGGGCTGCCAGCACAATGGGAATTGTCGGTATGTGCGCCAGGCAGAAGCTTACAGCGATGGCTCCGCCCGTGGTGCCGATCATGCGGGCAATTGCGCGGCTGACGGTGTCCGTCAACCCCGGCTTCAACACCAGTAGCGCGGTCATGGGAATCCAGTAGCCGCTGGGATAATGCAGGCGCCGGTAGATTTCGGTTGAAATTCCAATGGTGACGGCTAGCCGCAGCGCATATGGCAAAGCCGAATGCTCAAAGCTGAACCGCCGCAACGATTTCGCAGTGCCCGTAAGCGTCGCCCGGAATTTCAGTTCCTCATCGCGGATATACCGGCTCAGGATGAAGAGCCGCACGCGCAGATCGGCGAGCAGATGAAAGACGAGAGAGCAGAAGACAAGCTGCAGAGCCCCGCCTGCGAACAGAAGCAAAGCGCGCCCTGAAGCCGCTGCGACCGATGCCGGAAACGCCGAGGCCACCAGGAAAGTAATTACGCATTGCTGCCCAACCCAGCCATAGCCTCCTGGTCTCCCGGTGAGCATGCCGTAGCCAAAAGCCCATAGTGCCGAGACAAAAACAAGAAGCAAGTTTTCATGGCCCAGCAGTACGCCCGCAAAGCCTGAGAACGCCATGCCAAACGTGACAAAGATCATCGGCAATAGCATGGAGCGTTGAATGCACTGCTTGGTCCCGAAGCCCGTATTGACAGCGCCGCCGGCCGCGATCATGCCCGCTGCGGGATGACCGGTGGCAAGTCCCACGGCGAGGCAGATGGCGATCGGGATGACGAGAATCAGGTCGCCGCGCAGAGTCTGGTTTTGCCAGCGGAACAGGGCGCTGTCGGCGAAGAGTCGGCTCGTAAGCGGTGCTGTCGACTCAGGCGTTGCCATGCTCGCTGCCTCTATGGCGCTTCATGCCTCAGCGTTTGAAGCGCACGCCCGCTAAGAACCTGAACCCGGCGTGGACGTGCTGGAGGGTGTAGAGCTCGATGCGGCGGTCGGAGCGGGCGTGGATGCGGGAGCTGCGGCTTCTGTCTTGGCCGGTGCGTCTTTCTTTTCGCTGCTGGTCGATTCTGACGTTGACTCGCTGCTTTTCGGAGCGTAGTCGTTGATATACCAGCCCGCGCCCTTGAATTGCAGGCGGGGCGCGGTAAGCGGGCGCTCGAGAACGCCGCCGCATTGCGGGCAAACCGATTCAGGCTCGGCAGAGAAGTTCTGGATTTTCTCAAAGCGATGGCCGCACTGGGTGCAGCGATAGGCGTACAGCGGCAAGGTGCAAGTCCCTCCGGGGAAGATTCACCCACTGCTCCTATTCTATCGGCAGGGTGCATGGAAACGGCAATGCACCCTGCGCGAGAGCTGCGGGCGGATCGGCCTTACTTCGCGGAAAGCTCGACCGAGCCCTTCTTGTCTTCCCATGCCAGCGTGAGTGAGCCCTTGCCGCCGCCGTTGTCGACCAACGTATAGGTCAGGTTTTCGAGCATGGATGACGGCTTCGACATAGTCATCGGTGTGCGCCCCAGGTCCTGCGCCTTGTCGTATTTTGTGCCCCATTGGCCGGTCTGCTTGTTCACCACCAGGGTCCAATTGTCGGGGTCGGAGACGTCGACATAGAGCGTGTAGTCGCCCTTGGGAACGGCCACGTCGCCAATACGAACATCGCCATCGACGTGCAGCTTCGTGGCATTGTTGGCGCCGGCGCGCCACACGGGATAGGTTGGGTCTTTGCCGATCTGGCCGTCTTTACCGAACAGCTTGCCTTCGCGGCCGTTCACCCGCGGCGAGCTGTAGGCGATGCTGATGGCTCTGCCGCCAACGGTGGCGCTGGCGGTTTCCGACGGGCTCTTGGGCGGTCCACCTTGCTGTGCAAAAACAGTTGCCGTGACAAGCAGCAGGCCGGTACAGGCGAAGAGTGATTTCATGGCGATGTTTCTCCTTTGGGCGGGGTCCTATCATCCTGAGGGTCCGCGCCAACCGAATGATTGTCGCACCGGGGACCTGGGGTGGGAAAGCCGTGCCGCGGGGCTGTTATGATGCGGCGCAGGCATTCCATGCAGCAGACAAGCAAACCACAATCCGCGGGAGATAGATTCCGTGCCGCTGTGCGCGAAGAGAAGCCGCTGCAGGTGGCCGGCGCCATCAACGCCTACACGGCTCGGCTGGCGCAGGCGACCGGTTTCCGGGCCCTCTATCTTTCCGGCGGCGGCGTGGCGGCCAACTCGCTGGGTCTGCCCGACCTGGGCATCAGCACCATGGACGATGTGCTGATCGACGCGCGGCGCATTACCGATGCAAGCAGCCTTCCACTCCTCGTGGATATCGATACCGGCTGGGGCGGGGCCTTCAATATTGCCCGGACCATTCGCTCGATGATCAAGGCCGGTGCAGCTGCCATCCACATGGAAGACCAGGTGGGTCAGAAGCGCTGCGGACACCGGCCCGGGAAAGAGCTTGTCCCATCAGACGAAATGGTTGATCGCATCAAAGCCGCCGTGGACGCGCGCACGGACGAAAGTTTCGTGCTCATGGCGCGAACAGACGCATTGGCCAACGAGGGTTTGGCTGCGGCCATTGAACGGGCGCAGGCCTATGTAGCGGCGGGCGCCGACATAATCTTTGCTGAAGCCGTTACCGAACTCGGCCAATACACCAGGATTCGCGACGCTGTCGGCGTCCCGATCCTCGCCAACATCACAGAATTCGGCCAGACACCGCTGTGGACGCGGGATGAACTCGCCACGGCCGGCGTCGACATCATCCTCTATTGCTGCGGCGCTTACCGCGCCATGAATGCGGCCGCGCTCAAGGTGTATGAGGCCATTCGCAGCGAAGGCACGCAGAAAAACGTGGTCGGCCTGATGCAGTCCCGCGCCGACCTCTATAAGCATCTCGACTATCACGCGTACGAACGAAAGCTGGACGAACTGTTCGCAAAAGCAAAGGAGTGAACTCGTCCCGCCAGTGTCCCGCCCTTTCCCGTTTCGGAGTGTCGTATGACTGATTCACAGCCAATTCCCGCCGCGTTCAAACCGAAGAAATCTGTTGCGCTGTCTGGTACGCCCGCGGGCAACACGGCCCTCTGCACCGTGGGCCACAGCGGCAACGACCTGCATTATCGCGGCTACGACATCCACGACCTCGCTGCCCACTGTGAATATGAAGAAGTCGCTTACCTGCTGGTGCATGGCAAGCTGCCCAATCGCGCCGAGTTGGCCGCGTACAAAGAAAGTCTCAAGCCGCTGCGCAATCTTCCCGCGGCGGTAAAACAGGCACTGGAATTGCTGCCGCCCTCGACGCATCCCATGGATGTGTTGCGTACGGGCGTGTCTGTGCTGGGTTGCGTGCTGCCTGAGGGGCCTACCCACGACGACGTGGGCGCACGCGCGATTGCCGATTCGCTGCTCGCTTCGCTGGGTTCGATGCTTCTTTACTGGTACCACTATGCGCGCAACGGCCGCAGGATCGACGTTGAGCGCTACGATGATTCGATTGCAGCGCACTTTCTGCACCTGCTGCACGGAACCATGCCCATTCCTGAGTGGACGCGGGCCATGCAGACGTCGTTGATTCTGTATGCGGAGCACGAGTACAACGCGTCGACTTTTACGGCACGGGTTATCGCCGGCACGGGATCGGACATTCACTCGTGCATTGCCGGCGCCATCGGCGCGCTGAAAGGCCCGAAACACGGCGGGGCCAACGAAGTGGCGCTTGAGATTCAGCAGCGCTATCGCACCCCTGACGAGGCGGAGAAAGACATACGCCGCCGTGTGGCCGAGCGCGAAGTGATTATCGGATTCGGTCACCCGGTTTACACCATCAGCGATCCCCGCAGCGACATTGTGAAAGATGTCGCGCACGGTCTCGCGAAAACGGCAGGCGATACGACGCTCTACTCCGTAGCAGAGCGCATTGAAACAGTAATGCACGATGCCAAGCGCATGTTCCCGAATCTCGACTGGTACTCGGCAGTCGCGTATCACCAGATGGGCATCCCTCTCGATTTGTTTACGCCCCTGTTCGTGATTGCGCGGACGTCCGGATGGTGCGCGCACGTGATTGAGCAACGGCAGGATGGAAAAATAATCCGCCCGTCGGCAACCTACACCGGCCCGGAAAATCGGGAGTTCGTTCCGCTTGAAAAGCGGGCCTGAGGGAGAGCACGTGTCTAGCCATATCTCGAATGAACGGCCGGCGCCCGACAAGGTCATCGCGGACATCGTCGATTACGCGCTCGATTTTCAGATCGAGAGCGAACTCGCCTACGCGACCGCACAACATTGCCTGATGGACACATTGGGCTGCGGATTCGAGGCGCTGGAATACCCGGCGTGTACCAAGCTGCTGGGTCCGATTGTGCCGAGAACGATCGTTCCCAACGGTGCGCGCGTGCCGGGCACAAGCTATCAGCTCGACCCGGTGCAGGCTGCGTTCAACATCGGCGCCATGATTCGGTGGCTCGATTTCAACGATACGTGGCTGGCTGCCGAGTGGGGCCATCCCTCTGACAATCTGGGCGGAATCCTCGCGGTTGCTGACTGGCTTTCACGCACGTCTGCCGCCCAGGGTAAGCAAGCGCTAACCATGCGCCAGGTCTTGACCGCGATGATCAAGGCACATGAGATTCAGGGCTGCATTGCGCTTGAAAACTCGTTCAACAAAGTTGGCCTCGATCACGTCGTACTGGTCAAAGTGGCGTCGACCGCCGTGGTGAGCCAGTTACTCGGTCTTACGCGCGAGCAAACCACCAACGCCATCTCTCTGGCCTGGGTCGACGGGCAAAGCCTGCGCACCTACCGCCACGCGCCGAATACGGGCTCGCGCAAAAGTTGGGCGGCGGGTGATGCCACCAGCCGCGCGGTGCGTTTAGCCCTGATGGCGCAGGCCGGCGAGATGGGCTATCCGTCGGCGCTCACAGCGAAGACCTGGGGCTTTTACGATGTGTTGTTCAAGGGCCAGGAGTTTCGCTTCCAGCGCCCCTATGGCAGCTACGTAATGGAGAACGTGCTGTTCAAGATCAGCTACCCGGCCGAGTTTCATGCGCAAACCGCCGTCGAGGCAGCCATGACCCTGCGCCGTCAAATGGAGGCCCGTGGCAAGACCGCCGAAGACATCCGCGGCATCAAGCTGCGCACGCACGAGGCGTGTCTGCGGATCATCGACAAGAGAGGTCCCCTCGCTAATCCTGCCGATCGCGATCACTGCGTGCAGTACATGATTGCCATTCCGCTCCTATTCGGCCGGCTCACGGCTGCCGATTATGAAGACTGGATCGCCACCGATCCGCGCATCGATGCGCTGCGCGCCAAAATCGAGTGCATTGAGGTGCCTGGCTTCTCGCGTGACTATCACGATCCTGAGAAGCGGTCGATCGCCAATGCACTGCAGATCGAGTTGAGCGATGGCACCATTCTCGATGAGACGGTGGAGTATCCGATCGGGCACCGCCGGCGCCGCGAGGAAGGCCTGCCGCTGCTCATTGAGAAGTTCAAAACCAATCTGCGCCGCCTCTATCCCGACGATCGCCAACGGCACATCCTCGATGCTTCGCTCGACCTCCAGAGGCTTGAGAGTTTGCCGGTAAATGAATATGTCGATTTGTTCGTTCTGAACGAGCCTGCGGTAGCCTGAACTTCGGTAACCGGCGCGCGGATGACATGCCAGGATTCCCGGCTCATACTTGAGTGACGAGTCTTTCCGTTCTGGAGTGATGGAATGTCGTATCGCGCCCGCGTTGCGTGTGCCTCTCTTTGCGTCGTTCTACTTTTAAGTCTTTCGTCTTTACCTGCTCAACGGCCGGCCAACAGCAGCCCGTTTTACCAGCAACTGCGCGGCCTCCTTCCTGGTGGAGAAGTCATCCAGGTGAAGCAGTGCGAACTGCGGCGCGATGCGGCGGTCTTCACGCTGCGGCAGGGATCGGTGACCTTCTACGGCGAGGTAAACGGCAAAGTCACCGGCGCCGTATTTGAGGGGCTGGGACATTTGCACATTACGCCGCCCAGCGCCGAAGAACGCCACAATCTTCAAATAACAAGCCACACAGCCGAATTCGACGATGACTTCGACGAACTCGTGCTGCGTTTCACTGATGCCACAGCCGCGGAGTTGCATAAGGCATCCCAGGGCAAAGCAGAGAAAGACGAGGATGCAGTTCGCGACGCGCAGGAGTTTCATAAGTTCGCCCGCGAGCGGTTGCATGAAAACTTCGATCTGCGCCTGCTGCAGGATGTGGTGAGTTCGGCGCCGGGCGGCTATTTCATGGCTGCCATTCGCACGCGCA
>Ga0302195_10003370_pt1 | contig 12544 bp, 10 predicted proteins | sample II_Bog_N1_2_FD_198778 | JGI IMG/M metagenome (GOLD analysis project Ga0302195, IMG submission 198778) | Peat permafrost microbial communities from Stordalen Mire near Abisko, Sweden - II_Bog_N1_2 | ecosystem: Environmental > Terrestrial > Soil > Wetlands > Peat | place: Sweden: Abisko...
CATTTCACGGCGATTTGCACCGCATTTACGCTTGACGGATTTGAGTGAACACCTATAATCCTCACTCTAACGGTAAAGTTTGCTGGCTTGACCAGTGTGCGCGAAGTCGGATGATCAACATCTCCGACTTTTTTGTTCGCTGGATTCAATCCGTGGTTTGTGCGTATGAATGCTGATTTTTTGGCAGTCTTGGAATTTTGGGAACGGGAAAAGGGCATCAATCGTGATGTCCTGGTGGCGGCTGTCCATGAGGCATTGTTGTCCGCCGCCAAAAAGGCGATTGGGCCGGCCCGGGAATTGCGCGTGGAAATTGACCAGAAAAACGGGGACATCCGGGCGTTTGCCAAGTTGATTGTTTCCGAGAAGGTCATTTCCAAGCATGACCAAATCTCGGTGTTTGACGCCCGCCGGGTGAAGGCGGAAGCGCAGGTGGGCGACGAACTGGAATTGGAAGTCACGCCCGCCGGCTTTGGCCGCATCGCCTCGCAATACGCCAAACAGGCGTTGATGCAAAAAATCCGGGTGGCGGAAAAAGCGCTGATTTTCACCGAATTCAAGGACCGCGTGGGCGACATCATCAGCGGCACGGTGCGGCGGTTTGAGCGTTCCGACGTGGTGTTGGATTTGGGCAAATACGAGGCCCTGCTGCCCAATCGTGAACGGGTGCCCACGGAAGAATATCAGGTGGGCGAACGCATCCGCTGCTATGTCAAGGCGGTGGAACAAGGCCCGCACGGTCCGGAAATCATTTTATCCCGCGCCGATCCGAAGTTCATCATCAAGCTGTTTCAATTGGAAGTGTCGGAAATCAACGACGGCACCATTGAGATCAAGGGCATTGCGCGGGAACCCGGTTTCCGCACCAAGATGGCGGTCTATTCCCGGGACAACAAAGTGGACCCGGTCGGTGCGTGCGTGGGCATGCGCGGGCAGCGGGTCAAAAACATTGTCCGGGAACTGAACAACGAAAAAGTGGACGTCATTCCCTGGTCGTCCGACATCAAGCTGTTTGTCACCAAAGCCCTGGAGCCGGCCAAGCTGAAAAGCATTGAAACGGATGAACGGGGGCACCGGGTGAAAGTCCTGGTCAGTGAGGATCAGTTGTCGCTGGCCATCGGCAAGCGCGGCCAAAACGCCCGGTTGACGGCCCGGCTGACCGGTTGGGAAGTGGACATTGATGCCGAGCACATTGTCACCAAGGGTTTTGATGAAAAAGTGGCCGAGGCGGTGGACGCCATTGCCGCCATTCCCGGGGTGACCCGGGAGCAGGCCCACGCGCTGGTTCATGCCGGCCTGACCCGGATCGAAGATCTTTTGCTGGCGGAAGCCGGCGATATTGCCGACATCCCCCAGATCGGGGACAAGGCGGCGGAGATCCTGGTCGCCGCCCAGGCGGAGTCGGAACGTCGTGCGCTGGCCAATGGTGATTCCACGGTGAACCCATGACCCGGTTATGACGCGAATGGCAAAAGCGTGGTTGCGGGTGAGTTGAGCCATGAAGGCGAACCTCACATTTAGGCTGGAATCGGTGAAAGATTTATATGCCCGTTCGGATTTACGACATCTCAAAGAAGCTTGGCTTGGAAAACAAAGAAATCCTGGCCAAGGCCAAGGCGTTGAATATCGCCGCCGCCAAGGTGCCCTCGAGTTCACTCGATAAAATCAGCGCTGAATATCTCGAAGAGGAACTGATCAAGGATCGTCCGGAGCTGGCCGCCCGGTTGACGCACCGTCCGGCGGAAGCCCCCAAACCACCGGTCATCGAAGAGAAAATCGTGGTCATATCGGCGCCGCCGCCGCCCGCGCCCGTTATTCCGGCGCCGCCCGTGGCGGCCCCCGTGCAACCCGTCATCGCCACCGTCCCCCCGGTGGAACCCGTGGTGAAGGTGGAGCCGTCACCGGTCGTGGACACCCACCCTGCACCGGCACCCACGCCGGCCGCCGGGACGCCGCCTCCGGTTGAAACCCCGGCACCAGTGCCGGTACCGGTTCCAGTCGTTCCGGTTCCGCCGGCCCCGGCAACCCCGCCGCCGCCTCCCGCGCCCGTGGTACACAAGGTGGGTGACTTGGTGGGACGCATCAATCTTCCGGTGCGGTCGCCATCCCGCCTGGGTGAGAAAGTCGGCTCCGTCAAATTGCCGCCGCCCCGGCCGAACCAGCCGCCGCAGTCCCAGCAACCGTTTTCCCGGAACAATGACCGCCGCCCCGGCCAGCGGTTTCAACCCGGTGGCCGCCCCGGCGTGGCGCCGGCCCGTGAACCGGCCAAGCCGTCCGCCGCCCCGGCCCAGCCCAAATTTGTGGCGCCCGCCGGTGGCGAGGTCATCATCATCAAACCGCCCATCGCGGTGCGGGAACTGGCCGTCCAGTTGAAGCAGAAGCCCTTCAAAATCATCGCCGACCTCATGGAACTGGGGGTGTTTGCCAACGTCAACCAGGCGATTGACGAAAAGATTGCGCAACAACTCTGCGCCAAATACGGCTTCCGGTTCGAAGTGGAAAAACGCGAGCGCGGAGCCGGCACGGTTCATGCCGTCGAGAAAAAAGTGGAACTCGACTTTGAAGACAAGGTCGAGGAACTCAAGCCGCGCGCCCCCGTGGTCACCATCATGGGGCATGTGGACCATGGCAAAACCTCGCTGCTGGATGTCATCCGCAAGGCGAACGTGGCCGCCGGCGAGGCCGGGGGCATCACCCAGCACATCGGGGCTTACACAATTTCCGTGCCGCACCCGGACAGCAAAAAAGAACTGGCGCAAATCACTTTTCTGGACACCCCGGGCCACGCGGCCTTCAGTTCCATGCGCGCGCGCGGCGCCAATGTCACCGATCTGGTGGTGCTGGTGGTGGCGGCCAATGACGGGGTCATGCCGCAGACGCTCGAAGCGCTGAGCCACGCCCGGGCGGCCAAGGTGCCCATCCTGGTGGCCGTGAATAAAATTGACCATCCCAACGCCAACCCCATGAAAGTCCGCCAGCAATTGCAGGACAAGGGGCTCGTGCCCGATGACTGGGGCGGCGACACGATCTTTGTGGATGTCTCGGCGCTGACCAAGGTCGGGGTGGACAAATTGCTGGAGATGATTTTGCTGCAGGCCGAGTTGCTGGAACTCAAGGCCAACCCCAACCGCCGGGCCAAGGGCAACGTGATTGAATCCGGCGTGGAACCCGGCGGCCCCACGGCCACCGTGCTGGTGCGCAAAGGCACCTTGAAAGTGGGCGAAATCATTTTGTGCGGCGAGTTTTACGGCCGGGTCCGGGCCTTGATCAACGAAGAAGACAAGCGGCTCAAGGAAGCCGGCCCCTCGGTGGCCGTGAAAGTGCTCGGCTTGAACGGAGTGCCCGACGCCGGCCAGGAATTCAGCGTGGTCGAGGATGAAAAGGCCGCGCGCGAACTGGCGGAACAGCGTTTTCTGGCGGCCAAAGCCCTCGGCCAGGAGGATAAGAAGGTCACGCTGGAAAACCTTTTCGCCACCCTCGCGGCCAATCAAAGCAAGGCGCTCAAGGTGGTGGTCAAGGCCGACACGCAGGGTTCGGTCGAGGCCATTGTCGAAGCCCTCAAAAAAATTGAATCGGACAAGGTGTCCTTGGAAGTCATTCACAGTGACGTGGGCACCATCACGGAAAACGACGTGGCCCTGGCCTCGGCCTCCAGCGCCATCATCCTCGGGTTTCACACGCGGCTGGACAGCACGGCGGCCGAAAAAGCGAAACATGCCGGGGTGCAAATCAAGCTCTACGCCATCATTTATGAGTTGATTGACCAGGTTAAGGAAGCCATGGCCGGTCTGCTGGATCCGCTCGTCCGGGAAGTGATCGTCGGCTCGGCGGAAATCCGCCAGGTGTTTGAATTGTCCAAGGGCGTCCCCGTGGCCGGCTGCATGATCAGCACCGGCCGCATCGTCAAGGGCAAGGTCCGGGTGCGCCGCCGCAAGGAAATCATTTACGAGGGCATCACCCAGTCCCTGCGCCGGTTCCAGGATGAAGTCAACGAAGTCCGCGCCGGCATGGAATGCGGCATTCGCATTGAAGGTTACAGTGATTTCCAAGTGGGCGACGCCATCGAGTGTTACTCCCTGGAAAAGGTGGCCGCGAAATTATGATCCGGGGCGGGTCACAACCCCGGCGGTTGACCCCCTCCACTGATTCCAGTTTAAACCATTCCATCCCCCCAAGCCCATGCCTGGTGTCCGACATGAAAGAGTGCGCGAACTGCTCAAGCGCGAAATCGGCGAGTCCATCCGCCGCGAATTCATCGGCGGCGATGCGGGCCTGATCACCGTCAACGACGTGGACCCGGCCGGCGACCTGAAGTCCGCCGTGGTGTATATCAGCATCCTCGGCAATGCGGACCAGCAGAAGCGGGGTTTGCAACGGCTCAATGACCACCGCATCCGCCTCCAATCCCTCGTCGCGCGGGCGGTCGTGTTGAAGCACACCCCGCTGCTGAAGTTCGTCCTGGATGATTCCATCGTGCGCGGCAACCGGGTGTTGAAAATCATTGAGGAACTGGAAAAAACCGGGCCCACCGGCCCCGGCCCCGCGTCCGCGTGAAAAGTCATCCCAAAGTCATTGACCGGATCATCGAGGCCCTCCGCGGGCACCAGACGTTTTGCATCGTCGGGCACATCCGGCCGGACGGCGACTGCATCGGCTCGCAACTCGCCCTGGCCATGGCGCTGCAGAATGAGGGCAAGCAGGTGGTGTGCTGGAATGAGGACGCCGCCCCCGCCAAATTGAAATTCCTGGACCCCGACGGCCGGTTCCAAAAACCCCGGTCCGGGGAGAGTTTTGACTGCGTCATCGCCGTGGATTGCGCCAGCTTTGAACGGCTGGGCCGGGCGGGCGCGTGCATTGGCGAACGCAAGCTTTTCATCAACATTGATCATCACGAGAGCAACACCCGGTATGCCGACCTCAATTGGGTGTCCGCCCGGGAACCCTCCTCGGGCGAATTGATCTACCGCCTGCTCAAAATCGCGCGCTGGCCGGTCACCCGGCCGATGGCCGACAACCTGTTCACCGCCATTTCCACGGACACCGGTTCGTTCCAATATCCCACCACCCGGCCGGGCACCTTTCACAGCGCCGCCGAACTGGTCACGCGCGGGGCGAACCTCGCCAAGATCTGCGACGAAGTATATCAATCCTACTCCCTGTCCCGCGTGCGGCTGCTCAAGCACGTTTACAACAAATTCCGGCTGGCGCAAAACGACCGGATCGCCTGGTTCTGGCTGAAGCAGGCCGACTTCTCCCGCACCGGCGCCGTGAGCAATGATTCCGAAGGGTTGATTGACCACATCCGGGCGATTGAACCGGTGGTGGTGGCCTGCGTGTTCGAGGAACTGGGGCCGGAACTGACCCGCGTCAGCCTGCGCTCCAAGAGCGCCGCGATCAATGTGAACGAAATTGCGGCGCAATTCGGCGGCGGGGGCCATCCGGCGGCGGCGGGGGCGCGCATCGCCGGCCGGCCGCTGGGCGTCCAGCGCCGGGTCATCGCCGCCCTGAAAAAAGCGGTGCAGAACCTGAAATGACTTTCATGCAAGAATTCAGCCCACTCGATGGCGCCCTGTTGATTGACAAACCCGCCGGCCCCACCTCCCACGACGTGGTGGATGCCATCCGCCGCCGTTTCGGCCTGAAAAAAGTCGGCCACTGCGGCACGCTCGACCCCAATGCCACCGGCCTGTTGATCATCGTCCTCGGCCGCGCCACCAAACTTTCCGAACGTCTGATGGGCGACGACAAGGTCTACGAGGGCGTCATCAAATTTGGCGAAACCACCGCCAGCCATGATGCGGACGGCGTGATCACCGCCACCCGCCCGGTCCCGCCCCTCACCCTGGAGCAATTGAACCAGGAAGCCGGCCTTTTCATCGGGGACCAACTGCAAACGCCGCCCATGGTCTCGGCCATCAAGAAGGACGGCGTGCCGCTCTACAAACTGGCCCGCCGGGGCATCGAGGTGGAACGCGAACCGCGCCTGGTCCACATTTATAATTTCCGCTTCACCACCTGCACGCCGCCGCTGGCGGAATTCAGCGTCGCCTGCACCAAAGGCACCTACATTCGCAGCCTCGCAAACGATTTGGGCGAGAAACTGGGCTGCGGCGCGCATCTGACCGCCCTGCGCCGCACCGCCTCCGGCAAATTTGACGCGGCGGCGGCCCTGACCCTGGAGGCGGTCTTGAAGCTGACGCCCACGGAACTGGAAAAAAAGGTGATCACCCTTTCTGAAACTGGCCATTGGCGGGTGACCCATGAACATCATCAGCGCGGCAAAAGATCTAAAATCGGAGGGACGCAAAGTGTGTCTCGCCATCGGGGTCTTTGACGGCGTGCATTTGGGTCACCAGCAGATTCTCCGGCAAACCATTGCCGACGCGCGCCGGCGGGATGGCCTCGCCCTGGCGTTGACCTTTGACCGGCATCCCAGCGCGGTGGTCGCCCCCGGGCGCGAACCCCGCCTGATTTACACCCTGACCCAGAAACTCCGCGCCCTGGCGGCACTCGGCACCGATGCGGCCCTGGTCATTCCCTTCGACGAGGAATTCAGCCGGCAAACCGGCGGGGAGTTCATTCACCGGCTGGCCCGTGATCTCGGCTCCATCCACAGCATCTGCGTGGGTGGGGATTTTGTGTTTGGCTGCCGGCGCAGCGGGCATGTGGAGCTGTTGAAAACGCTCGGGGCCGAATTGCAGTTTACCGTTCATGGGCTGGCCGCCGTTTCGCTCGACGGCCAGGTGGTCAGCAGCACCCGGATCCGCGAGCTGATTCGTGCCGGCAACCTGGACGCCGCCAGCCAGATGTTGGGACGGCCCTACGCTCTGTGCGGACCGATTGTGACCGGGGACCGTTTGGGACGGACCCTGGGATTTCCCACGGCCAATCTGGAGACCACCGGCCTGTGTCTGCCACCCAATGGGGTCTATGCCGGGCTGACCCGGTTGGAAAACCGGAGCTACCGCGTGGCGCTGAACATCGGGCTGCGCCCCACCCTCGCCGTTCCTGCACCGGCACTCCGGGTGGAGGCGCATCTGCTGGATTATGCGGGGGATCTGTATGGCCGGGAACTGGAAATCGAGGTGGGCACCCGGCTCCGGGATGAAAAAAAATTTGACACCCCCGCCCAACTCCGCGCGCAAATCGCCCGGGATCTGGCGGCCGTCCGCGCCGGCAGCGGAATTTAAAAACCGATTTAACTCATTGATTTACATAATGTTGCACCATTGGAAACGCCCGCAATCCGGCCCGGTTGGAACCGGCGGACCGACGTTCCCAGCGGGTTCATAAACGGCCGGGAAAGTTACGATTCTGCTTGAAATTCCGGCCAACCAGACTAGAATTACATCCGCGTAGGTCTTCTGGTGTTCGTGTGTTCGTAGTTCCCAAGATTCACTGAAAGTGGACACGATTGAACATGGCATGGGCAGCGCTTTCGCCAGGCAGAGTCGTCCGTTATTTCTCTGAACCAAAGCGTTGTTTTTAGGTCTCATAATTTATGTCGAATAGAAAATCAACGGCGCCCAAAAGTGCGCCGGTCGCCGGCAAGCGTAATGGTGAAACGAAGTTGGAAGCCAAATTACCCGCGCCCCGCAAGCGTTTTGTCATTTCCAGCAAAGCGGCCAAACCCTTGGAAACCGGCTCGAAGGATAAAAAACCGGTCGCCAACCCGTCCGGGGCGGCGCCAAAGCCGCCAGCGGGAGCCCCGGCCGGCACTCCCGCCGGCACCTCGGCCGTGGATTTGACCGAGACCATCAAGACCTTGCTGCACCTGGCGCAGGAACACGGTTACATCACTTATGATGACGTCAATGATGTGCTGCCGGACAATTTAAATCCCGACGACCTCGATGTGCTGCTGTCCAAATTGCGCAGCCTCGACGTGGAAATCGTCATTGACCAGGCCGAGGCCGAACGCGCCGAACGCACCAAGCAGCCGGAACAACCCTCGCAGGCCGAGGATGAGGAGGATTCGCGCCTCGAGATCCTGGATGACCCCGTCCGCATGTATATGAATCAGATGGGCAAAGTGCCCCTGCTGACCCGCGAACAGGAGGTCGAGATTTGCAAGCGCATCGAAGAAGCCGAAATTGCGATGAAAACCATCGTTTACCGCCTCGGTTTCACCGCCAAGGAACACATCGCCATCGCCGAGAAACTCCTGTCCGAACCGCCCAAAGAACGGTTTGACCGGGTGATTGTGGATAAAAAAGTCGCCAACCGGGACGGCCATCTGCGGGATTTGCGCAAGCTCATCAAAAAGGTGCGCGCCTTCGATCAAAAGGTGGACGAAACTTATTCCGCCTGGCAGAAAACCCAGCAAAAGAACCGCCGGGAAGAACTCCAACTGGAGCTCAAGAAAATGAGCGTGAAATTGCAGGATTATTTTGCGAAATTTTTCTACAAGCAGAAAGTGGTCGAGGAAATGATCATCGTGGCCGGCAACATCCACGAGAAATTCCAGGCCAGCCTGCGGCATCTGCAGGAGCTGGATACCCACCGCTCCGCCGGTGACCGCAAGGCCGCCACCGAGGCCGAACACGCGAAAATCCAGACCCTCGAACAATTTGTCCGGATGCCGCGCGAAGAATTCTACAAATCCTTTTTGGAATTGAAAGCCGCGGCGGACCGGGGCTTGAAGGCCAAAACCCACATGGCCGAGGCCAACCTCCGCCTGGTGGTTTCCGTGGCCAAAAAATACACCAACCGCGGCCAGTCCTTTCTGGACTTGATTCAGGAAGGCAACATCGGCCTGATGAAAGGCGTGGAAAAATTTGAATACCGCCGCGGCTACAAGTTCTCCACCTACGCCATCTGGTGGATCCGCCAGGCGATCACCCGCAGCATCGCCGACCAGGCCCGCACCATCCGCATTCCGGTGCACATGATTGAAATCATGAACAAGCTCTGGCGCGCCCAAAAACAGCTCACCCAGGAAATGGGCCGCGAACCCTCGCCCGAAGAACTGGCGGATGAAATGCACATGCCCGTCGCCCGCATTCACGCCCTGCTGAAGATGGCGCAGCAACCCGTCTCCCTCCACGCCCCCGTGGGCGATGACGGCGACGTCAGTGTCGGCGATTTCATCGAGGACAAATCCGCCGAAAACCCCTCGGACGTCACCAGTTACAGCCTGCTCCGGGAAAAACTCAGCGATGTGCTCACCACGCTCACCGAACGGGAGCGCAAGATTCTGGAAATGCGCTTCGGTTTGCTGGACGGCTATGAACGCACCCTGGAAGAGATCGGCAAGATGTATAATGTAACCCGGGAACGCATCCGCCAGATCGAGGCCAAAGCGTTGCGCAAACTGCGGCACCCCACCCGGGTGCGCCATTTGCAGGGCTTCCTGGAAACCGCCGAACCCGCGTAACCCGCATCCGCCGGACCTAAATTCGAGCCCCTCAGCCCCCGCGTGGGGGGCTCAAGCCCGGCATGGGACGGTCAGTAATCGCCGACACTGACTGATAATTTGAAGTTTCTCCGTTTTTTGGACTTTAAGATCGGCCCCCGCCCATCCCTCGCCAGAACGGTCCATGCCAACCAACGCTCGCAGCCCCGGCATTTTGCTTCCGTGGGCTGAAGCCGCGCTGCACCCATCGGTGGTCGCTCCGCGACTGGGCCCAGGGCTTTTCCGGCACTTCAATAATGTCGCCGTCCCGGAGCCAGCGGTCGGGGGGGTTGAAATGATTCTGACTGAGGCCGCTGCAATCCAGCACGTATTCGCTGGATTTTCCCGTCTTGGGGTCGCGCCGGGTGACTTGGACGCGGGAAAGGTCGGAGGAGGTCAGCATCAGTTTGGATTGCAGGAGAACCGGACCAAGACCGAAGGAGACTTTGGGACGGACCAGGATGAAGGGTCGTTCCGGGGACGGGATGGTGATTCCCGGAGCCAAGGTAATGAGGTTGGTTTGACCCTGGACGATGATCGTGACCTGGCGCGTCAGACACTTTAGGAGATTCGTCAGTTCCGGGTCGGAGAATCCCGCCCAAGCTTCGTTGAGCTGAAGAATGACAATTAAAATGCGCCATCATTGACAATTAAAATTAGACACGAGCCATTAGCATTGAGCAGCCGTTTGCGGGGCTGGCCGGTCGGCCAGCCCGGGAGCAAATGGCGGCAAGATGATAACCAAACAACAATACCAACGGCTCATGAAAGCATATAAAAAGACCGGCAAGATTCAGGCGAGTGCGCTCAAGGCGGATGTCAATCGTCACACGGCGCGAAAATATATCGCGGCTGGGCAAAGCCCGGCGGAACTGAAAACCAGGCACACGTGGCGGACGCGCCCGGATCCCCTGGAGAAGATCTGGGCGGAGGCGACGCAGATGATGCAGGACGCTCCGGAACTGGAGATTAAAACGCTCTTTGAATATTTTCTGGCGCGGCCGGACAGTGGTTTGGAGGAGCGGCACCAGCGGACATTTTATCGGCGTGCGCGGCACTGGCACGCGACGGCGGGGCCGGAGCGGGAGGTGTTTTTCGCGCAGGATCGCAAGCCTGGGGAGTTGCTGCAATTGGATTGGACGCATGCGCGGGAGTTGGGCGTGACCATTCAGGGGGAACTGTTGGATCACTTATTGTGCCATTGTGTCTTGCCCTATTCGAACTGGGAGTGGGCCCAACGCTGTGTCTCCGAATCGTTCTTAAGTCTGGTGAGCGGCTTGCAAGCGGCCCTGCTGCAACTGGGCCGGTGTCCCTTGGTTTTGGGGACGGACAACAGCAGTGCGGCGACGCATGAGTTGGTGGCGATGGCGGGGCGTCCGCGTGGATATAATTCGGATTATTTGGAGCTTTGCACGCACTACGATTTGACGCCCATGACGATCCACGTGGGGCGTCCCAACGAGCAGGGAGATGTGGAGTCGCTGAACCGGCATCTGAAACGGCGAATGCACCAGCACCTGATTTTACGCGGGAGCAGCGAGTTCGCGGCACTGGAGGATTATGACCAGTTTCTGGGGAGCGTGCTGCGGGCGGCCAACGCCAAGCGACAGACTCGCTTTGCGGAGGAGCTGGCTTGTCTGCGACCGCTGCCGGCGGGGCAGTTGGCCGAGTATCAGGAATGCGCCCCGGTGGTCAGCTCCCAGAGCCTGATTCGCGTTAAGAAGCAGACCTATTCGGTACCGTCGCGCTTGATCGGACAAACGCTGCGGGTGGAGGTGCATGAGACCGAACATCAGGTTTATCTGGGACGAGATTTCTTGTTTTGCCTGCCGCGGGTGCGTGGGGATCGGGGCGGAAAAGTGGACTTCCGGCACGTCATCGTGCCGCTGCTGCGCAAGCCTGGCGCCTTCATTAACTATCGCCATCGGGAGGCGCTTTATCCCAGTCTGGTGTTTCGGGCGGCATACGACCGACTGGTGGCCGACCACGGCGAACGCAGCGGGGTCATTGAATACTTGCACGTGCTGAAACTGGCGGCGGAAGAAAGCGTGGAAAGAGTTGAGCCGCTGTTGCAAAGCCAGCTGCGGGCGGCGGGAAAGTGGCGGGCCACGGAAGTGCGCGGGCGGTTGGTTCCGGCCACCCCGAAGGTCCAGGAGTTGGCGGACCTCACGCCCAGTTTGCACGGCTACGACGCGCTCTTGGAAGGCGAGGTGGGTCATGTCGGCTGACAGCTTGGAGATGCTGTTCCGGGAGTTTCGACTGCCCACGATGGCCGCCCGCGTCGGCGAGATGCTGGCGAGCGCCGAGCACCAGAACTGGGGCTACCGCAAGCTGCTGGTGCAGTTGTGTGAGGCCGAAGCGTCCGACCGGCGCGAACGGAAACGGGAACGGTTGTTGCGCGATTCCCAGCTTCCCAACGGGAAGACCCTGGGGAACCTGAAGGAAACTCAATTGCCGGCCAAAGTGCGACGCCAGTTGCCGACCCTGCTGGAGGGGGGCTTTGTGGAGCGGGCGGAAAATATTTTGGCCTTTGGACTGCCCGGCCGTGGGAAGTCCCATTTTTTGAGCGCCTTGGGCCGGGAGCTGATCTTGCGGCTGGGGATCCCGGTGTACTTTACGCCGACTTTCAAATTGGTGCAGCAGTTGCTGGAAGCGAAAAAAGAACTGCGGCTCAATGACGCGCTCAAACGGCTGGACCGCTTCGACGCGATCATTTTGGATGATCTGGGATATACGCAGCAATCGCGGGAGGAAATGGAGGTGCTGTTCACCTTCCTGGCGGAACGGTACGAGCGGCGCAGCGTGCTGGTCAGCAGCAATCTGGTGTTCTCGAAATGGGACCAGATTTTCAAGGATCCGATGACGACGATGGCGGCGGTGGACCGGTTGGTGCATCACGCGATCATTTTGGAATTCGACGGTGAAAGCCAGCGAATGACCGGACCGAAAGAAAAAGGCGGCGGATGACCAACCACGCCCGCCAGCCCCTTCGGCTCCGCTCCGTCTTTGGCGCCTTGCGGCGCCAAGGACTCCGCTCCGCCGAAGGGGCTGGCCCAAGGGTCACCGAGAACGAATGAACAAATAGACGAAATCCAATACAGGCTCGTGTCTAATTTTAATTGTCAACGGCGTCTAAGGATAATTGTCATTGAC
>Ga0302195_10003374_pt1 | contig 12535 bp, 8 predicted proteins | sample II_Bog_N1_2_FD_198778 | JGI IMG/M metagenome (GOLD analysis project Ga0302195, IMG submission 198778) | Peat permafrost microbial communities from Stordalen Mire near Abisko, Sweden - II_Bog_N1_2 | ecosystem: Environmental > Terrestrial > Soil > Wetlands > Peat | place: Sweden: Abisko, Stordalen...
GGCGGCGAACGTGGGCAGGGTGGCGGTGGAGGAAATCCGCCTCAGGCCATCAAGCCGACCGACATCAAGGTGGGCGATGCAATTGTAGCCAACGGCGAGGTGGATGCGGCGGCAAAATCAGTGGGTGCGGTGGCCGTGATGCAGATGGACCCCGAGCGCGCCAAACAGATGCGCGAGATGCAGGCCAACTACGGCAAAACCTGGCTGAGGGGAAAGGTGACGGCCATTGATGGCGTCAAGGTTACGTTGATGGGCACGGTAGACAACGCTGCCCATAGTTTTGTTGCGGACGAGAACACAACGTTCCGCAAGCGCCGTGACCCCATCACGCTGGCCGACGTGCAGGTTGGAGACACGGTTCAAGTGGACGGGGCAGTGAAGGATGGAACTTTTCTGGCGACTACGGTGAGCGCGATGGGCGCGCCGCCGCAGGGAGGCCCGCAGGCTGGTCCGCGCGACGCTGCACCGTCGGCTGGTCCCAAATAATTCAGTCTCCTGAATACGCGCTAATCGGGAAGGACAGGGTGTCAGCCGGCCGTTGTGGGAGAGTGTTCCCTGTGTACGGCGTCGAGCATTGATCGCGATGTTGACAGGATTTAATTGACCCGTGATGAGCGCCCACGTAACATTGCCCGTAAGTGAACACACCGTCACAGGCCGAGGGGCAGACCATTTCGCACTACCGGATCCTCAACAGGATCGGCGGCGGGGGCATGGGAGTTGTTTACAAGGCTGAGGACCTGAAACTCGGCCGCCAGGTAGCTCTCAAGTTCCTTCCCGACGAACTCGCTCACAACTCGCAGGCGCTTGGCCGATTCCGGCGCGAAGCCAAAGCCGCGTCTTCGTTGAATCATCCCAACATCTGCACCATTTACGAGATTGACGAAGACGACGGGCGAGCCTTCATCGCCATGGAATTGCTGGAGGGGCAGACGCTCCGCCACCGGATCGCTGGCAAGCCGATGGAGATAGAGGCGGTGCTCGATCTGGGCATACAGATCGCCGATGCGCTGGACGCCGCTCACGCGAAGGGTATTGTTCATCGCGACATCAAGCCGGCAAATATCTTTGTCACTAGCCGAGGGCAGGCGAAGGTTCTGGATTTCGGGCTGGCGAAGATCTCTCAGGAAGCAGACAGCGCTTCCGAAACGGCCGCTGAAACCGCGGACGTGAACGATCCCCTGACTGGTCCGGGCGCAACGCTTGGCACTGCGGCTTATATGTCTCCGGAGCAGGTTCGAGGCAAAGAGCTCGATTCGCGCACCGATCTTTTTTCCTTCGGCGCGGTGCTATACGAGATGTGTACCGCGGTGTTGCCGTTCCGGGGAGATGCAGCAGGGACAATCTTCGACGCAATTCTGAATCGAGAGCCTGTTTCGCCGGTTCGAATCAACCCCGACGTGCCGGCGAAGCTGGAAGAGATTATTCATAAGGCGCTGGAGAAAGACCGAAACCTGCGCTACCAGCATGCCTCTGAGATGCGTGGCGATTTACAGCGACTGAAGCGGGACTCCCAATCAAATTCCGGAATCAGATCGCTCCCCGCAAAAGTCTCATCTGCGGGTGGGCCTGCGCAGCCAGCCAAGCGGCGAAACGTCATGGCCTTTGCTTCTGGAATTCTGCTGCTACTGGTGGTCACTGCCGCGGGACTGTTCTTACTTCACCGCTTTTCAGGCCGAGCTCCACAACTTGGAGCGAAGTGGGAGCCGCTAACTTCGTTCACCGACTCAGCCGTCTACCCGGCTCTTTCTCCGGATGGACGGATGCTGGCTTTTATCCGGGGAAGCAGCACATTTCTCGCCGCGGGCCAGGTCTACGTTAAGCTGCTGCCCAATGGGGAACCTGTGGAACTGACTCATGATGCGCGCATCAAGCTTAGCCCTGCCTTTTCCCCGGATGGCAGCAATATTATCTATGGAACCTATAGTCCCTGGGAATTGTGGCAGGTCCCTGTCCTTGGCGGCGAGCCGCAAATGCTTCTTCCCAAAGCCTCGTCGTTGACCTGGATCGAGGACGGGAAACGCCTGCTCTTTTCAGAGATCATCCATGGAATGCACATGAAGCTGGTGACTACCGATCCAGGCCGTGGGCAGAGCCGGGATGTTTACATTCCGAACGGCGAACGCGGCATGGCCCACCACTCTTACCTATCCCCCGATGGTAAGTGGGTATTGCTGGTTGAAATGAACAATCAGGGCTATTGGATCCCTTGCCGCGTGGCTCCCTTTTCGGGCAGCGGTCCAGTGCGTGCTGTCGGCCCCCCTGGAAGCCCGTGCACATCGGGCGCCTGGTCTCACGACGGAAAGTGGATTTACCTCACCGCGAAAAAGGACGGGAAGTACCACATTTGGACTCAGCGGTTCCCGGATGGCCAGGCAGTGCAACTGACTTCGGATGTCTCGGAAGAGCATGACATTTTCATGAGTCCCGATGGCAAGTCATTGATTACATCGGTGGGCAGCGATAACAACATGGCCTTTATCCACGACGAGAACGGTGAGCAACCGGTTTCAGCGGAGGGAGAAGCGTGCAACGTGGCGGAATCGGGTACCCAGGAGACGAAAAATCGGTCCTGCGCGGTGTTTTCGCCGGATGGAAAGAAGCTCTACTACCTGATGACGACCGCCCAGACGACAGGTGCTGAACTTTGGTCCAGGGACTTCGCCACCGGGAAAGCAACACGCGTTCTGCCGAGTTATCTCATGAATGAATTCTCCCTCTCTCCCGACGGAAAGCAGGTTGCCTTCAGCATGGTGGACGATAGTGGTGGATCGAGGTTGTGGATCGCGTCCACGGATATGAGCTCTTCGCCGCGGAAAATCGACTCCCTGGTGGTCGAAGACACTCCAAAATTCCTTCCCAATGGCGAATTGCTGTTTCGCGCATTTGAAGGGGATGCGAGCTATCTCTATCGCATGCGCCCGGACGGATCCGGTCGCCGAAAGGTCATGCCTGGATACATTCTCGACTTCCAGGCAGTCTCGCCAGACGGCCGTTGGGCGATTGTGCAGGGACCTGACGCCAACCTTAGCGGGGCAGGCACCTATTCCGTTTTTGCCCAACCCGTTGACGGAGGCTCTTCCGTTCGGCTGTGCACAAATACCTGCTTGCCGCGATGGGATTCCCATGGAGACTACCTGCTGATCGGATACTTCATGCAGAGCGATAGTGACCAAGCCACGTACGCGCTGCCGGTGAAGCACGGGCTGGGGCTGCCCGACCTGCCGTCGAAAGTGATCGGAGGCATGAATGACCTGAAGACACTGAAAACAGCGGTGGTTATTCCGCATATCGTGGTCGCGGCAACGAGCCCATCCGACTACGTGTACATCGTTCGAACGTCGCACCACAATCTCTATCGCATACCGATTGAGTGAGGCCCAAAAGGGAAGGCGGCCCAGTTAAACTGAGCCTCGTTGGAATGCGCTCTCACGAGACAGGTTCAAAACAGAAATCTAAGGTCCAGCACGACGGCGTGGTTATAAGTGTGAAAGCGGCTGGTTGCAATCTGCATCCCCGCGCCGCCAACAACCGCAGACCGGGAATTGAGATCGTGCGGATGAAACCTGAATTTGCCGCACATCAAACCCGGAGTGAGAAACTCCTGCACCTTCCCGTCGTTTGTCCCGTCTTTGTAATACGTGGCGTTGCTCTCCAGCTCCGGCACCAGGTACTTTGAAGTGCGATACTGTGCCACCGTATTCCAGAGGATAGGACGCCCGGTGGTCTTATAGGTGGTGTTGCCCAACGGCAGAATGGCGCCCAGCGTGGCTTGCACATCGAATTTGCCGAATCCCTTGCCGCCACCCAGTGTTGGTTGCAACGTGGCATCGTGCACGCCGTTGGAATAACTTCCTGTCGGAACGGTGGAATAGATCCATCCTGCAAGCGAGTAATTTCCATGCTGTTCGTTGCCGGTTACGAACCTGTATTGGCCCATGACAGCCATGTCCCCCGCGCCATCTTTGGCCTTGGAGTTGTGTTCGATGTACGGTGGCGGAGTGACAATCAATTCCAGGTTTCCCCAGGGAAGGAGGCAAAGTCCTTTGTCATATCCGTAGTTCAAGGTATGCGTGAGGGCCGGGGCAATTTGCCGTGACTGGTCGTAGCGATAGAGCTGAAAAAGTTCGCTCGTTGTGGTAACCAGAGGCGCGATCCACCGCGGTTGTTTGGCTTGGTTCGCGGTTGCTCGTGCCTCCCAGTTATGGATGAACTTTGATAGGGAGCTTGAATTGTCCTGGGCGCGCGCGCTGACTGTCAAAAGCACAAGGAGGGGCAGGATAAGGCACTTGGTCTTGATGGTGACCTCCCAAGGGAAATGGGATACTTGCGACTGGTTAATTGTGGATGTGAACTGCCGCGATTATACATATACCGAGTGGATCCTTGTGAATTAGTTGCAGCGGATCGAGGGCCACTTTGCATCGGCCCTCGAGTTCCGACGCAATCAAGGCGCAAGGCGGCATCCTAACCTCAGGCGTTCAAACAGCAAGGCGCGGAGAATGAGAAGTGCCGCTTCACTTTGGCGGGCTGGCGCAGGTAAAGTTGGCTGCGTCGGTATTGTCGCCGGTCCCGATGTACTTTGCCTGCAATGGGTAGGCGCACAAAGGACGCGTCATGAGCACGTGCGGAGGTGTAGTCTTCTCTTCAAGTTTTGTCGCAATCAGCTTTTGCGGCGCCGAGCCTTTCTCCACCCACGCTTCCAGAGCCAGGTAGAGATCGTGTTCCGGGTCATCGGGCAACCCTGCCGGAACATACCCGAACTGGCCAAACGAAGTAGCGCCCGGCCCGCCGTTGCAATGCTGCATGCCGGGAACCAGATACAACCGCACAAACGAGTCTGCCTCTTTGGGCCCCGTGGTGGCCCGGACGGCGTTGTAGTAGTCAATGGTGCTCAGCGCGGAGATCGCGGGATCGTTCCAGCCGTGATAAATGATCAGCTTGCCCCCGTGCGCGGCAAAGGGCTTGAGGTCAGGATTGGTCGCGTCTAACGCGTTGCCGTTCTTCTCCATCGCCGCCTTCAGAGCGTCTCCCACATCGGCTTTCTTGTAGTCCCAATCAGGCCGTTCGTAGACCATATCCGCGAAGTACCCGTGGGCAAAAAAGAACATGGCGCTCTTCTCCGGAGCAGCGCCCGTAATCCACGGAACCCACCCGCCAGGTCCACCCTCTGAGCCACGCAGATAGCCGGGAAAGATCGGCTTGTCTGCCGCGTCATGGCCTCCGGCATAAAGCAACTCGAGCGCGTGGGCCTGCGGTGGAGTGAGGCACTTATCCGTCTCGGGACCAGTGCAAACAAGCGTAGTCGGCTGAAAGTGGCAGCTCCGCGGGTCATTGACAACGCCGTCGACCACACCATCGGCTCCGTCGCACGCTGCAAGAACCGCGGCGTCGATTGCGGGCAGCTTGCTCGACGGGATGGAATCGGCCGGGTCGGCAAACAGAGCCTTCGAGTTGTAAAGCGCGTTGGTCATCAAGCGGGTCCAGTTATTGGCGGGGGCGCCTGCCGCTATGCCGTCATAGTCGGCGGGAAACCTCTGGGCCTCCATCAAGGCCTCGCGTCCGCCGTCGGAGCAACCCTCAAAGTAGCTGTGTTTAACCGGCGAGGCATAATAGGCCTGAACGATCGCCTTCGACTTCAGGGTCATCTCGTGAATGGCGCGATAGCCGAAGTCACTCACCTTCTCCGGATGTCCAAGGGCCCATGTTGCGTCTATCGCAGAGGCAGCGTGGCCCGTATCGGTAGCAGCGCTTGCAAAGCCTTTCAGTACGGCGAGGGCCAATCCCTCGAATCCGATTGAGCCGGCAAACCCGCCATTTCCCTGTCCGCGAAATCCTCCATTCCAGCCGCTGGCGGGCATCCAGACTTCAATGGGAATGGCCGAGTCGGCGGTTGGCGTGGCCATGACGATCACACGGCAGAAGGCTGGAAGCACCGAGAAAATGGGATTTACTGTCTGTCCCGTCTGCGCAGACCCAGACGGGGTGAACGCGCCGCGAGCGACCATTTGTGCGGAGACGATGTTTGCGGCGGGGAGCGAGAGGCTCGCCAAATTCGCGCATGCGTCGCCGTTGATTGCCGCTGATTGTGCCCGTGTAACCGATACGCCGAGGATCAAGATTGCAGTTAAGATTGCGCGCTTCAGCATTGATGCCTCCAATTGCCCGAAATGATTGACGGATCAATTGAAGCACGCTGGTGCGGGGAAATCGAACAAAACTTGGCAGAATTGGCTTTCTGGATGCGGAATCGCCGCAGGTTTCTCAATAGAACAGATACTTGCGCCAGCGGTCGTCGCCTCGGCCGAGCATGCGCATGATCTGGCGGCTGGTGTGGAGCGAGAAGGGTCGCGGGTCGCGCAAGAGGAACATGTCGTCGATTTCGTGGAGCATGCGGTTGCCCTTTCGCCGGTTGCAGGCATGGCAGCAGGCGACCAGGTTTTCCCACGTCGAGTTGCCGCCACGGGAGCGGGGAACGACGTGGTCGAGGGTGAGTTCGCCGGAGGGCATAAGCACGCCGCAATACTGGCAGGTGTTGCGGTCGCGGAGCAGGATGTTTTTGCGCGAGAGGGCGCGGGTCTGGTGGGGGATGCGGCGGTATTCCAAGAGACGGATTACCGAGGGCATGGCGATGCGGCTGCGCTGGGCGTGGAGGGTGAGGCCGTGCTCCTCTTCAGTGCGCGCAATGCCTTTGAGGACGAGCACCAGGGCGCGGCGAGCTCCACAGATGTTGATGGGCTCGTAGGAGGCGTTGAGCACCAGGACGGGCATTTGCAACATGTGCATGGGCTGCACCGCGGCATAGTCCCCGGCATAGGCGACGGCTTTCACAATGGACTTCTGCTTACGGGCATGAATCATAGCTTTTCCCAGCGACATCTCTTTTCCCCCAAACTAAAAAGATGGTTGGTCTTGCAATGAATGGATGCTTTCCTTTTGCAGGCCCTCTGGCGGCGAACCATCAGGCAGGTTTACTTGGTCAGTTTGAACGGAGTGAAATCCGCTTGTTCGGCGTGCTCTGGCCAGCGTTGCCACCCACACTGAGGCGGCTCCGGCGCGCATGAGAACTTGAGCGGCGGCGCGGGCGGTAGCGCCGGTGGTAAGGATGTCGTCGATGACCAGAATGTGCTTTGAATCGACGGTGGCCGGGTTGGAGACGGTGAATGCGCCACGGATATTGATGCGGCGCTGATGCGGCGTGAGACCAGCCTGGCTTTCAGTGGCGCGATGACGCATGAGGGTGCTGGAGGCCAGCGTGAGCCGCCACTCGGGGTGCGATTTTCGCAGAAAATAGAGTGCGTTTTCGGCCAGGGAGCGAGCTTGGTTGAATCCGCGCTCGGCGCGCTTGGAACGGTGCAGCGGGATGGGGACCACGAGCATTTCAGAGGGCGCTTCGCTGGCCAACTGGGCGATTGCCTCGGCCAGCATGCGGCCCAATCCGCGGGCAGCCGGATGCAGGCGACCATATTTGAGCGCATGAATGGCGTCTCGCATGCGGTCCTGGTATGGGCCAAAGGCTACGGCGCGTTCAAACTGCGGCGGCGCCAGGCGGCAGGCTCGGCAAAGGGAATTGCCAGGCGATGGTAGACCAACGCCTGGCGGCGTGTCTGGGTGTGTGGATTCCGTCGGGGGAGCATCCAGCGCGTCACCGCATCGTGAGCAGGCGGGACCGCTGAGGGCCGGAAATTCGGTCCAGCAGACGGAACAAATTGGCACATAAGAGAGCTGCGGCAGAGGGGAGCCGCAAAGGGAACAGGATGCAGGAAGGAGAGCGCAACCCAAGGCGTCCATGGGACTTCGAAGGACACGGGCGACAGCGCGCCAGCTTGAAGTCTCCGATGGCGGAACGTCGAACGTCATGGAACCGGAGTCCCTGCGGAAGACGCACCTCACTTGAGGATGGGCCGTTGATGGAACCCCACCCTGCCGACAGTATACCCGGACCGGGGGCTGGAGGCTACAGGACAGTGAACAGTGGGCAGTAAACAGTGGGAAGTTCATACCGCGGAAACAGAGAGGCCCACGACTGAGCGTGGGCCTCTTGAGTCAGGATCGGAAGTCTCGCCCGAGGTGTGTCTCCTCTATTGGGACTTAGGTTTGCCTTTTTCGACCGGCTTGGTCGGGGTTTTCGGAGTGGGTTTTGGCGTTGCAGGTTTGGGCGGTGGCGGAGCAGCAATCTTGGGTGCGGCCGCAGGCGCATGCTCCGGTTCGGCAACCCTTGCCGGCGGCGGAGTTGCAGCCTTGGCTGGTGGTGCGCCTTCCGGCTTGGCTGTGGATGGAAGTGGAGTACCGCCGTTAGGAATTCCTGCCGGCTTGGTTGGCGGCATCGGCGCCGTAACGTTTGCAGGCACACCAGCCGGCCTGGTTGCAGGCGGAGCTGCTGGCTTGGGTGCTGGAATAGCGGCCGGCTTGGACGGAGTTGGAGGCGGGGCCTTGGCGACTGTTGCGGTCTTGGTCGTCGCAGTCTTGGCTGCTGCTACAGTTTCCGGTGGAGCCTGAACCTTGGCCAGTTCAGTTACCGGTCTGGGAGGCGGAGGCTTGAAGCCGGCAGGCGGAGCATGAGGTTCCGAAGCCAGCGGCTTGGCTACAGCCAGATTGGTGGGATGCCCGCCGTTGTTTGAGGCGAAGTTGGTTTTATCTGCGGCGGCCGCAGTTATATGCTGCTGCTGGAAGGTGGTGGGCGCGGTGTGCTGCTCGTGCATGGCCACCTGCTCCTCGGGAGCGGGCTGGTGCTGAATGCCGTTGGGCCCGCCGTTATAAGAGACGTTGGTCGTGTTGATGATCGTGGTCTGTTCGACGATGGTCCTGTTGACGTAGACGTTGGTTACCACGGAGCGGTTTACGTTGACAATGGCGGTGTTGTAGGCAAAGGTGCCGCCATTCCATGTGCCGCCGGCAAAGCCGATTCCCCCGTAGCCGCCGCCGTAGTTCACGCCGCCATAATAGCCGATGTGCGGTCCCCAGTAGCCTGCATGGAAGCCGAAATGGCCGCCGGCATAGCCCCAGTAGCCGGGGGTCCAGAGCGCGCCGGAATACGGTGCCGGCACCCATGCGCCGGGAACCCAGTAGAAACCGAGAAAACCGTGGTGCCAGTAGCCGGGCGTCCAGATCAGGTTCGGCGCAGGGCAAGGCGGTTGAACATAAACCGGTAGCGGCGGCGGCGCATCATCGACCGTCATTTCCACATCAACGGCAACCGGCGGTGGAGGTGGCGGCTGGGGCGTCCCCTCAACGGGAAGCCACCTTGCGCCATCCCAAACAAAGGGTCCATTTCTGATGGTGCCCGGCGCCTGGGCACTTGCCAACTGTTGAGCGACGGCTCCGATGACAACAAGTGTCAGCAGAGACCAGTGGAGAGAGCGCAAGAACTTCATAAAAAATACCTCCTGAACCTTGAAAGGCAACCGAATCAGCCTTACCCCAGGCATCCCTTGGAGAAGTGGTGCCTGGTAAGGATATTGCAGGTGCCAGATGAGTTTACTAGAATTTGTGGCAAGTCAACTGGCATTCTCGGGAATTCTTCAAGATGAATACCTATCCTGCTCGGCAAATAGGATGATGCAGGGTGGAGTTGTTGGAATAGTTTGCGGAGTAATCTCCGGAATGCATGCGGCTCGCCCGGAATGCCGGATCGCGCCTCCCCTTGTTGTGTGACAGCGCATCGGCGACTCTGCGCTCGACGAAGTTCGAGCTTTCTGTGGTGATCGTACCCCTTGACATCCGACAAGAGAGGGTGCAGAATTGCTGTCGAATATCAAGGGGAAGAAATGCCAACGCCAACGGACCTGTTGCAGGGGACGCTTGATCTTCTTATTCTCCAAACGCTTGCCATGCAACCAATGCACGGCTGGGGAGTAGCGCAACGCATTCAGCAGGTTTCAAAGGATGCACTCCAGATCGGTCAGGGTTCACTTTACCCTGCGTTGTATCGGCTGGAATACAAGGGATGGATCAAGTCGGACTGGGGAAGTTCGGAGAACAATCGGCGGGCGAAGTTCTACCGGTTGACGGCGGCCGGCAGGAAGCAGTTGGAGACGGAACTCGCGAGCTGGGATCGGCTGTCGTGCGCGATTGCGCTGGTTCTTGGCCGCGCCGTGGAGGTGTCTTCATGATCGTAGAATTGCTAACGCGTTTCCGGTTCCTGGTACTTCGCAGGCAGCCCGGTGAGTTAGACGAAGAACTCAGCTTCCATCTTGAGCAATCCATTGCCGCAAAACAGGCCGCAGGCCTCAATGCTGCCGAGGCACGCCGGCAGGCAATGATCGAATTCGGAGGGGTGGAGCGCACACGAGAGCAATGTGCGAAGCAGCGCCCAGGATGGTGGCTCAACACCGCGAAACGGGATGTGCGCCACGGAGTGCGGCTGTTGCGCAAGTCTCCGGGCCTGATGTCCGTGGCCGTACTAACGCTGGCGCTGGGAATTGGGGCAAACACGGCCATTTTCAGCCTGGTGGACGGGGCATTGCTGAGGCCGCTTCCCATCGCGGATCCCTCCCATCTGGTGGCGATCAAGAGTGTAAAGCACCATGCCGCCGCGGATGCAGAAGGGGCAGATTCCGGGTCGTCCTATGCGGAGTTTTCGGACATTCGGCAGAGAGTGCCGGCATTCTCAGATGTTGCGGCCGCGGACCGCCGAGGCATGGTCTTCCAGACAGCCGATGGCCTGCAGTTGCTGCTGGCCGAAGTTGTGAGCGACAACTACTTCACATTTATGGGTGTACGCCCCGAGATCGGCCGTCTGCCCGATGAGAGCGAACTACATCGCATTCAATCGCCCATTGTGGTTCTGAGCCACGGGACGTGGAAGCGCATGTTTGGCGGGAATCCCGGTGTGATTGGCGAAAACATCAAAGTCAAGGGGGGACTTGCAACCGTGCTGGCTGTTTTGCCGGCTGGGTTCCGCGGGACCGAGAGAATGATCGATCCGCAGGTTTATGTTCCGCAGTCAAGTTGGGAGATGTGGGCTCCGGACGAGCGGACTACGCCACGAACAGTCCGCGAATTTGAACTGTACGCGCGGCTGCGGCCGGGCGCGACGCTGAACCAGGCCGCGGGGCAGTTGCAGGCTTTGAGCGCAGACTTGGCGGGGAAGTATCCGCAGGCGAACAGCGAACGCGGCTTTAGCGCGGATTGGCAAACCAAAGCTGAAGGGGGCGGGGTGCAGGTACTCAGTATCCTTGTGCTCGCCATTGCCGGAGCTGTTCTGCTGATCGCGTGCACGAATATTGCGAATCTGCTGCTCGCGCTCAACGACTCGCGCCGGCGCGAGATTGCTATGCGCGCCGCGCTGGGCGCCACACGCGGGATGTTGCTGCGGCAATTGGTGACCGAGTATGCAGTGCTTGCGGCGTTCGGTGTTGCAATCGCCCTGGTACTGGCGCAAAGGCTGATCTCGCTGGTACCGGCGCTTTTGCCCGACATCGGATATCCGCTAGGCTTTGACTTCCGAATTGACCATCGTGTGCTCGCGTTCACGGCGGCAGCGGGTATTTTATCTGTCCTCATCTGCGGTGTGATCCCGGCACTTTCAACAAGCCGGACTTCACCACTCGATGCCATGCGGACCCAGATGCCGCGAATGGGCAGGTTGAGGATGGCGACACGAAAGTTATTCGTGGTTGCACAGCTGGCGATCTCGATGGCGCTCCTGATCGCAACTGGACTGTTGATTACAGCATTGATTCATATCGAAACCATGAACCTGGGATTCAATAGCGGACAGAACGCAATACTGCTGGGAATAGGCGTGGGTGGGAAAGATACACAAAGACAAGCAGATTTCGACGCCATTGTAATGCGCATGAAGGCACTGCCTGGCGTGAAGGACGCGAGCGTGGCGCGTGTTGTTCCATTCCCTGAGAGTGGAGGAGGTGCAACGCAAGTCGTCCTGGCCCCCGGCGAGGTTCCCTCGGAGACGGCTGGAACTCCGGTCTGGTTCAACTCGGTGGACGATGGATACTTTCGCGTAATGAACGTGCCGCTCGTCCGCGGACGAGCCTTCGGAACGCAGGATACTTCCGCCAGCAGAAGGGTAGCTATCGTCAATCGGACGCTGGCAATGAAGCTTTTTGGTACTGCGGATGTGGTGGGGCGACACCTGCGCCTCGGGCGACAGGGACCGATAGATGCGGAAATCATTGGTGTGACTCTGGACGGAAAGTACGCCGATCTGGCAGAGACGCCGCAGCCCTACTTGTACCTGCCAATATCGCAGGAGGGGCGATCCGAAGTAACTTTGATTGTGACAACCGCAGGAAGCGCAGGCGAGTTGTTGCCGGTGGTCAGGAAGGCCCTGCAGCAGACGAGTCCGGCTACTTTGATCATCAACACCCAAACATTAACGGATCACATGCGCTTTGTTACATACCCAAACCGCATGGCAGCGTGGCTTATGGCATCTTTAGGGGGGCTTGCCCTCCTGCTTACCACTCTCGGGCTTTACGGCGTAACGGCATACTCAGTGTCGCGGAGGACTCATGAGATCGGCATTCGAATGGCGCTCGGAGCGCTGAGAGAAGCCGTTTTTGCTCGAGTG
>Ga0302195_10003384_pt1 | contig 12527 bp, 13 predicted proteins | sample II_Bog_N1_2_FD_198778 | JGI IMG/M metagenome (GOLD analysis project Ga0302195, IMG submission 198778) | Peat permafrost microbial communities from Stordalen Mire near Abisko, Sweden - II_Bog_N1_2 | ecosystem: Environmental > Terrestrial > Soil > Wetlands > Peat | place: Sweden: Abisko...
TTCCTTTGAAGATCGCTCTGGAGATCACCCCCAACCTCGAGCCCTTGTTTGGGACTCGCGATGAAAACCTCAGGCTGATGGAAGACAAGCTAGGCGTCCGCATCGATCTTCGCTCCGATGCCGTGCACGTCGAGGGACCGGGAGAGGGCGTGGCGCGTGTCCAGCGCATCTTCCAGGACTTCGAGGCGTTGCGGCGACTGGGCGTTAACCCGCACAACGGGGAACTGAACGGGATGCTGCGCCTCGTCGTCGCCGATCCGGCAACCACGCTGCGCTCGCTGGCCGACAGCGGCAAGCAGCGCTCCGCCGGGGTCAAGCGCACCGTGCAGCCGCGCTCCATCAATCAGCGCAAGTACGTCGAGGCCATCGAGCAGAACGATATGACCTTTGGCGTTGGCCCGGCAGGCACCGGCAAAACCTATCTCGCCGTGGCCATGGCTGTCGCCGCCATCAACTCCAAGAAGGTGAGCCGCATCGTGCTGGTTCGCCCGGCGGTTGAGGCCGGCGAGAAGCTTGGCTTCCTGCCCGGCTCGCTACAGGAGAAGGTCGATCCCTATCTGCGCCCGCTCTACGACGCCCTCTACGACCTGCTCGAGCCCGAAAAGGTCGACAAGATGCTGGAGAAAAACGTCATCGAAGTGGCGCCGCTGGCCTTCATGCGCGGACGCACGCTCAACGACGCCTTCATCATCATGGACGAGGCGCAGAACACCACCGTCGAGCAGATGAAGATGTTTCTCACCCGCATGGGCGCCAACTCCAAGGCCGTCATCACTGGCGACATCACGCAGATCGATCTGCCCAACCCGCGCAAGTCCGGGCTGGTAGACGCCATCAACGTTCTCGACGGCGTAGAGGGCATTCACTTCTGCCACTTCGAGGACTGCGACGTAGTCCGCCACGCATTGGTGCAGCGAATTGTCCGCGCCTACGAGTCAGCCAAGCCGCAGCAGCAGGAGCTTCCGCTGGCAATGGGCGAGCCAATCGAAGTGGGGGCGCAACCGCGGGAGAACCGGACGCAGGCGCAGCCAATTCATCCGGCAAAGCCGCAGTAAAAATGCAATTCGCGTAGAATGAGATGAAACGGGGCTGTGCACAACGCGGCCCCGCGCACGATGATCCTCCTCGACCCAGATTTGGACCCCGACCCCTCGCCTAAGGCAGCTTTGGCGAAGCAGGCGGTCGTGCCCGCCACTCCTCGCGAAATTCGAATCCCTTCTGCGCGCACTTTATCCCGTTTTCTGGCCGCTGCGCAAACAGCCGTGCGCCTTAATGGCCAGGTTACGGTGCTGCTCACCACCGACGCGGCTATTCGCAAACTCAATCGCCAATTCCGCGGGAAAAACAAGGCGACCGATGTGCTGTCCTTTCCGGCAGAGGGTTTAGGCGCGGAAGGAATTGCGGGCGATCTGGCCATCAGCGTAACCACAGCTCTAAGCCAAGCTGCCGAGCAGGGCCATCCCCTCTCGACGGAAATCAAAGTCCTTATCCTTCACGGCCTGCTGCATCTAGCCGGCTACGACCACGAGGCCGACGACGGCAAGATGGCTCGCCGCGAGCGCCTGCTGCGCGCAAAACTGAAATTACCCCAGGGCCTCATCGAACGAGCAAACGCACGGGTGCCCCAGGTCTCGAATCTGAGACCTCGGAATCGCCAAACCCCGCCCGCCGCCCCATCTAAACCAAAGGCCAAACGCCCATGAGCACCACAGCCATCCTCATGGTTCTCCTGCTGGCCGCCATCGAAACGCTTGCCTCCTACATCAGCCGCGTCTACTCCGAGTTCGGCAAGATCCTCACCCGCGAAATCGAAGAGAATCTCGACGCCTGGGAAGAACTGGTCGAGCCGCAGCTTGGCCTCACCCGCGAGCATGCGGCCATCTCCGCAGCCGTCTTGCAGCAACTGGCTCTGGGCATCATTGCCCTGGAATTCGGCGCGGTCCTCTTCGATCGCGCCCCTCACCTGGCCCGCCCCACCTACGCCGAAATTGCGCAGGCAGTCCTGGCCATGGTGCTGGTGGTGGTTCTCTGCAATCAGCTTCTTCCCACGTTGCTCTTCAACCGCACGCGCGGCCGATGGGCGACGCGCCTGGTTTGGCCCATCCGCTTGCTGCTGTGGCTCATGACTCCCATCACCGTCTTTGTGCGCTTCTTCTTCTCCGTGGCCGCGCTGGCAGAGGAGCCTGCAACCGCTGAAGAGGAATCCGCGGTAGACGTCGAAGCGCTGCTCGAAGCCGGCGAAGAGGAAGGAATTCTGGAAGAAAGCGATCGCGACCTGGTCCGCTCCGCCGTCGAATTCGGTGACAAGCTGGTTCGCGAAGTGATGACCCCGCGTCCTGCAGTCTTTGCCGTCCCCGAGTCCATTACCCTGGAGCACTTCCTCGAGCTGCTGCGCGAGCACGTCTTCTCCCGCGTTCCGGTTTACCGGGGTTCGCTCGATAACGTCACCGGCATCGCCTTCGCCCACGACCTGTTGCAGATTACCGACGAGGAAGCCCGCACCCGCACCATGGCCGGCATTCAGCGCCCCGCGGAATTTGTCCCTGAAACCAAGCGCGGCTATGAGCTGCTGCGAGAGATGCAGCGCGAAAAGCAGCACATGCGCATCGTCATCGACGAGTACGGCGGCGTCGCCGGCCTGGTGACCATTGAAGATTTGCTTGAGCAGATCGTGGGCAACATCCGCGACGAGCACGAGGAAGAAGCACCCCCCGATTCGGTGAACGCCGAACCGCAGCGCGAGCCAAACGGCGTATGGCTGGTTCCAGGCAGCTTTCCCGTCGATCAGCTCGCAGACCTCTTCGGCGAGCAGGATGGCCTGGCCGCTCTCGACGCCACCTACGAAGCCACCACGCTAGGCGGGCTGGTCAGCGAGATCGAGGGCCGCATCCCACTCGCCGGCGAAGTAGTGATGCTCGAACCGATCGGCCTGCGGCTCGAAATCGTCTCCTCCACCGACCGCCGCGTCGAACGCCTGCGCGTCTTCCCGCCGGTCGAACAGGCTTCAACACCGGCTACGTAATTCCGGGGAAGACGCAGGGCGCTCCTGAACTCCATATCCGAATATGAGATTTCACTGCGGATCGCGTAAGTACAACTCGATCTTGGCGCTGGTCCAGGTCGCAATTCCGCTCCCAAAGAAATCCCGGTCTTCGGTCCAGATCGGTGCATCGAGCAACAGAGCGGTCGCAACCACCGGCCAATCGTCCACATCGCGGGAAGCGATTCGTTCCCGCGCTCGCTGCTCAAACTCTTCGTAGAGACTGCACTCGACAACCTGAACGAGGCCGCTAAGCATCTGGCTCAGGACCGGCTCGGCCAGTGCTGGATCGACTCCCCGGTGAGCCGAAATCGTTGGAATATGCCTCTTGGCATCGGCAAAGCAGATATCGGGTGCGTAAAACTCGACGCTGTTTTCATATGCTTTCAACAGTCCGCGAACCTGCCTTCCGAAGACTGCTCGTAATAGGATGTTGGCGTCCACGACCACCTTTTTTGCAATGCTCACTTGCGTCCGGCTTTCCTTAAGCGCTGGAAGTCCTCAATGATCTCGTCCTCTGTAATCCCCTTGGCGTCAAGAGCCTCTTGCAACCGCGTGGCCGCTATCTCAAAAGCCTCCTTTTCCGCCTCACTCCGTTTGCGCCGCGCCGGCAGATAATACCCAATAGTGTCGCCGTGCCGCGTTATCGCCAAAGCCTTATCGGACGCCAACAGGTAGGTGGCCAGCTTGTCCCTGAATTCCCTTATGCCAACTCTCTCGGTTTCCATGAGTTCTCCTTTTGTACCGTTGCGTACACAAGCGTACCATATTTTGGACGACATAACCGTGCAGGTTGCCGACTACCTTGATTTTGAGATTTGGGGCTCCCGAGACTCAATTCAGAATCCGCTCACGCGGCCGGTTTACATTGAGCTCTCCACGCCCACCACTCGTCGGCCGTCAGCTCCCAGACTTCCGCCTGGAACGCGCCCGAAACGTAATCCCGCTCAACCACGGTAACAGCGCGCATTCCATGTTTCACTGAGATGCGGCGCGACGGAATGTTGGAAATCGCCTTAGCTACCCGAAGAATCGGGAATCCGAGGTTATCGAACCAGAAGTTATTGGCCCACACGCAAGCTTCGCTCATAAGACCATGCCCTTGCCAGGGAAGACCCAGCCAGAATTTGCGGTTGTCCCAGTCTCCCTTGAACAGGCTCATGAGCCCGATCATCTGGGATGGCTCCGCGGCAAGGCGAATCGTCCAGTGCCAGGCTCTTCCACTCTCAACCTGGGGAAGCGCAGTATCCCGGCAAAACAGGAGCGCGCCATCGGGTGGGTAGGGCCATGGCACGCGATTCAATAGGTAGCGAACGATTTCCCACTTCGGGAAGATTGACTGCATCTGTTTCGCGTCTGCAAGTTGAAGCGGGCGAAGAATCAGGCGTTCGGTTCTGCTGTCGCTGATCATAGACAATGATACGCCCGTGGGCATCTCCAATTTGCGAAAGTGGATAGCGGCAGAAAGATTCGCCAATTTGAATTCCAGGTTCGTAGCTGCTGGCCGACGGTGCCGAAGAACCTGCATTCTGACTTCGCATCACAACGGCGGGTTGGCAGCAAGCTCAACCGGAGCGCGCCCCGTCCTCAGCTCTCTCCCGCGCCTTCCAAGCCCTCCACTCCTCGGCCGTAATCTCCCATATCTCCGATGGCACCCGTCCGCAAACATAGTCCCTTTCCACCTCCCGCACCACGCGCATTCCCTGCTTCTCCGAGATGCGCCGCGAAGTCGTGTTTTCAACGGCTTTTGCAACCCGCAGAACAGGAAATCCAAGCGTCTCGAACCAATAGTCGTTCACCCATACGCATGCTTCGCTCATCAATCCCTGACCATGCCATGGCAACCCCAGCCAAAATCCACGATTGACCTCGTCGCTCTTCACCAGGGTCATGGCCCCGATTATCCGGGATGGATCGCTGCGCAGCCGGATGGTCCAGGTCCAGCCTTCACCCCGCTCCATCTGCGGAAGCGCTACGTCCCTCAAAAACGTGTACGCGCCATTCGGCGGATAGGGCCACGGGATGAGATGGTTCATGAATTTCACAATCTCCCAGTGCGGGAACAGCTCCTGAATCTGCTCCGCATCGGCGATCTCCAGTGGGCGAAGAATAAGCCGCTCCGTCGTGCCCTCAAGCATCATGCCCAAGATGATACCAACCCTCCGCCGGCCAATCCGCGATAATAGAGTCAGGAGCACCACACCCCTTTGAAATCTGGATTTGTCGCCATCCTCGGCCGGCCCAACGCCGGCAAAAGCACGCTGCTCAACGCTCTCACCGGCGAAAAGGTAGCCATTGTCTCCGCCAAGCCTCAAACCACGCGCAACCGCATCGCCGGCGTAGTCGAGGTTCCTGCACGCAAGGGACAACATCCGGCAGCGCAAATCGTCTTTGTCGATACCCCCGGCATCCATAAGCCCGGATCGCATCTCGACCGCCGCATGTTGCAGGAGGTCTACGAAGCCCTTGAGACCCGCGACTGCGTTCTGGTTCTGATGGACGCAACCCGCCGCGTGCAACTCCAAGCCGCCTCCGATCTCATTGCTCGGGCCACAGAAGAACCTGGCTCTGCATCCACTGAAAAGCCCGGTTCTGTATCTACTGAAGAAGCGGGCTCTGTATCAGGGCACGACTTAAGTCGTGCCGCAAATCATGCTGAAGCGGCCGGGGCTTTAGCCCCTGCGGTCCAAGCTGCGAACATATCGCCATCCCCCAAACACAACCGCACCAACTGGGCCAGCGAAGACGAGTTCCTCTTCGGCCTGATCCGCAAGCTCGACTGCCCCGTCTTCCTCGTCCTCACCAAAATCGATCTCGTGCCCAAAGACCATCTCCTCCCGCTCATCGACACACTCACCCGCCAATTCAACTTCGCCCAGATCATCCCCGTCAGCGCCCGCAAGCGCGACGGCCTCGATATCCTTGTGCGCAAGATCGTCGATGTCCTGCCCACCGGCGAGCGCTATTACCCCAAAGACCAATACACCGACCAGCCGCAGCGCTTCATGGTCGCCGAACTCATCCGTGAAAGCATTCTGGTCGAGACCGGCGAAGAAGTTCCCTACGCCTCGGCGGTCGTCATCGAACAATTCGAGGAGCCCAAGCCCTTCGTCCCCCGCAAAAAGGGAGCAGTCCCAGCCCGCGCCCCGCTCACCCGGATCGCCGCCGCCATCTATTGCGAGCGCGACGGCCAGAAAGCCATCCTCATCGGCAAAGGCGGCGCCAAGCTGAAAGAAATCGGCACCGCCGCCCGACGCCAAATCGAGTCGCTCCTCGGCACCAGGGTTTATCTGGAATTGCACGTAATCGTCGAGCCCAATTGGCGCGAGTCAAAGGCTTTCGTCGAATCGCTCGACTGGCGCAACCAGCTTGAGCGCCTTGCCGGCGACCAGATCACGGAAAAGCACTTGGGCGAGGACGAATAGGATAAGGTCCAGCATCTCCGCCTTCATCCCAAGCTAATTTTCATCTGCTCAATTTCCTCAAATCCGGTTAAACTGCTCCCAGTAATCCCCAGTAATCCAAGGAGCGGAACATGACCCCAACCCGCAATCTCGATCCCCGTGTCGACGCATACATCGCCAATTCCGGACTATTCGCGCAGCCCATCCTCATGCACCTCCGCGAACTGGTCCACAAGGCATGTCCAGGTGTCGTCGAAGCCATCAGGTGGAGCCGTCCCTTCTTTGAATACAAGGGCGTGATTCTGGCCAATATGTCCGCCTTCAAAGAGCACTGCAGCTTTGGTTTTTGGGGAGAGGAAATTGCCGCCGTTTTGCGCGAGACAAAGCTACTACTGCCAGACGCGATGGGTTCGCTTGGACGCCTGACCCGCATTGAAGACTTGCCCGCCGATAAGCAGATGCTGAGCCTGCTTCATCAGGCCGCAACATTCATCGACTCGGGCCAGTACACAAGTCCAATTGCCGCCCGGAACAAAGTCGTGAAAGCTCCCAAAGCCGCACCTGAGGCGCCGCCTGAGTTCACAAAGGCGCTCAAGGCAAACAAGAAGGCCTCCGCTGCCTTTGCCGCGCTCAGCCCGAGTTGCAAACGGGAATACGTTGAGTGGATCGCCGATGCCAAGCGTGCCGAAACCCGCGACAAACGCATCGTCACCGCGATTGAATGGATCAGCGAAGGCAAACAGCGTAACTGGAAATACCAGAACTGCTAACGCTGAGCCTCCGGTGCAGGTTGCCATTGGGATAAGCTCTACTTGACCAGCAAAACGTCTTCCACCTCAGCCCGCGCCGGCTTCTGTCCCTTGTCGTCCGAAAAATGGACGACGGTGTCGGAAGCACCTTGTGAAGTTAGTCGGGGCAGCAAAGCGTGACTCAAGCAACAGCCAATCGCTTCAGTTTCAAACGGTCCCGGCGAACTTGGGCAAGGTCGTACTGGGCCTGTTGCACAAGCCAGCCTTCCGCCGTGCCTCCAAACACCAGGGATATTCTGACCGCCATTTCGGGGGATATTCCGCGCTTTCCGTTTACGAGTTCCGAAAGCGTGTTGCGCGTCACCCCAAGGGCGGCAGCTGCGTCTGTGATCGTCAAGCCCAAAGGCTCAATGCACTCCTGCAACACGACAAGGCCGGGGTGAGGCGGGTTCTTCATGTTCATGGGGTGGCTCCTCTCAGTGGTAATGGACATAATCGACATCCTTCGCGCCGTCGTCAAAACAGAAGATTACCCGCCAGTTGGCCTGCACGGTCACGGCCCAAAAGCTTTTCATCTCGCCTTTCAGCGGATGCAAGCGGAACCTGGGCAGATCCATGTGGGCAACGGTTGGTGCGGAGTTAAGCGTCGCCAGAATATTGCGCAGCTTGCCAACATGTTCCGGATTTACGCCCCGTGGGTCGTCTTCCTCAAAAAGCCGTTTCAGCCCCTTGTGACGGATGGTCCGTATCATCCCGAATCGTAACGCGACACGTGTCGGATGTCAATTAAACGGAAGCAGGGTGGCGGCGAAACATTCTGAAATCTCGCCCTGCTCTCGCTACTTCACCAGCACCACATCTTCCACCTCAGTACGCGCCGGCTTCTGCCCCTTGTAATCGGAGAAATGAACCACATTGTCGTAAGCGTCCTTGATCAAATCCTGCAGCGGAATTACGCTACCGTTCACGCGCTGTTCGTCCAGCAGATCCAGATCCACATCCGCCACAATCATCTGCTCCTGATTGATCGTGCCTTCGGCTGCAATCCCATCGCGAGCGAAGAAGTAATCCGATGGCGTAAGAATTGCAGCCTGACCGTAGTTGGTATTCATGTAGGGCACCAAAGGCAGATTGCCAACCGTGCCCGTCATCGCCACGTACACCTGGTTCTCGATCGCCCGCGCCTGTGCGCAGTAGCGCACCCGGCAAAAGCCCTCGCGGCCGTCCGTGCATGAGGGAACAAACAGGATCTCCGCCCCAGCTTCGCACATCACTCGCGCCACTTCGGGAAACTCCACGTCGTAGCAGATCAGAATTGCAATGTTGCCGAAATCGGTGTGGTAAAGGTAGAGGCCGTGCCCGCGGCTCAGCTGATAAGGTCCGCTCTCGGTGGGCGTCAGATGAACCTTCTTCTGCCGGAAGACCTGCCCGTTCGGCGTGAACAAATGCGCCGCGTTAAACACCTTGCCCCGCTGAAATACGGGGTGAGTTCCGCCAATGATGTAGATTCCCGTTTCCTTTGCCAGCCGCGTGAACAACGCCTCGTACTCCGGCGCCATGCGCGCCAGGCGCCTCACCGCCATCGCTGGAGCCGGCTCTTTGATGTAGCTCAGCAGTTGCATGGTAAAGAACTCGGGGAACAGCAGGAAGTGCGCTTTGTAGTCCTTGGCGCTGCGCACAAAAAACTCCACCTGGTGCACAAAGTCTTCAAAACCGGCAATCGGCCGCAGCAGGTATTGCACGGCGGCAATCCGCACGCGGCGCGGCCGTGGAGTTCCCCGCATCGCCTCGGCCGCGGCCTGCTCAAGCGCCGCGTGTTGCAAGCCCGCCTGCAGGCTCACCGACGAGCTGTATTCCGGATTCAGCCATTCCAGCACTGTCGCAAAGCCGCGCGATTCCGTGTCGTTCATGTAGCCCGGCACAACGTCCAGAACCACCAGGTCGTTCTCAAGCTGGAAGCTCAGCGCGGGGTCCTTTCGCTTGCCGTCCACAACTTCGGCCACATACTCCTTTGGCGTCAGCCTGTCGGCCACCGCGGCGTAGCCTGCGATCCGGCCTCCCGTCAGCAGCCTCTTCAGCCCCCGCTCCTTGATCAACTCCTTGCGCGCATCGTAGAAAAGCGTGCCGATTCCCATTTGCCGCGCATCGGGGTCCACGCCCATATCGGCGCCATACAGGGTCAAGCCAAGAGGGTTGTGCGTATTGAAGGAACCATCCCCGGTGATCAATGACCAATTCGCCGACTCGGCGTAGTCGTCCCAGTCGATCAGCAGCGAGCTTGCCGAACCCAGAATGCAGCCGGTCGAGTCGGAAACCACAAGCTGTCCCTCCGGGAAGATGCGCAGATGGTTTGCCAACTGTTCCGGCATCCACGGCGGTAATCCCGGAAATGCGCGCACCTGCAGGTCGATGACCGCTGGAATGTCGTCGATCGTCATCTGCCGCACGCAGAAAGGTTGAAATGGGTCGGCCGTCGTGTTCATCGGGTAATCTCCTCAGCTTCAGTGAAGCCACAGCCAGACAAGTCTACCCGCGGAATGTTACAGAGAATGTAACGAACTGCTCAATTGTCCAACCCGCCGCAGCGCCCTCCGCCCTTGCCTTTCAAGGCAACTTTTCCAGATTTCCAGTTTCGCCGGGCTTCTGCACAACCCGGCTCGGGCCTAGAATTTCAGAGATATGGCCACCATCCCCGATCTCCGTCTCGACGCCGGATTGCCCTCAAACGTCGACGCCGAAAAGACCATCCTCGGCGCCGTCCTGCTGGACAATGCCGCCCACGCCGAAGCTTCCGAAAAGCTCGAATCCGATGACTTCTCCCTCGACTCGCATCGCCGTATCTTCCTGCGCATGAGCGAGTTAATGGACGCCCAGCGGGCAGTGGACATTGTCACCCTGGCCAACGAACTGGCCCGATTCAAAGAGATCGAATCGGTCGGCGGCGTCGCCTACCTGGCCTCGCTCACTGAGGGTTTGCCCCGCCGTCCGGTCATCGAGGAATACATCCGCATCGTCAAAGACAAGAGCCTGCTGCGCAAGCTCATGGGCATCTGCTCCATGGCCATCGCTCGCGCGGCCGATCAGGGTGAAACCGCTCTGGAAGTCCTGGGCGCGGCCGAGTCCCAGCTCATGGAAGTTACCGAGAAGGGCATCACGCACGGCTTCCAGTCGCTCGACCAGATCGTCCAGCACTCCTTTGGAACCATCGACAACCTCTACAAGCAAAGCCGCGAAGTCACCGGCTTGGCAACCGATTTCACCGAGCTCGATCGCATGACCAGCGGCCTGCAAAAAGGTGAGCTGATCATCATTGCCGCCCGCCCCTCCATGGGCAAAACCGCCCTGGCCATCAACATCGCCCAGAACGCCGCCGTCAACCACAACGCCACGGTGGCCGTCTTCAGCCTGGAAATGAGCAAGGAGTCGCTGCTGCGCCGCATGCTCGCCTCCCAGGCCTGGGTCGACCAACGAAAGCTCCAAACCGGCTTTCTGGGCCGGGAAGATCACGACAAATTACAGAACGCATTGGGCCAACTGGTCGAGTCGCGCATGTTCATCGACGATACAGCCGGCATTTCCCTGGCCGAGATGCGCGCCAAGGCCCGCCGCCTAAGGCAGAATGCCGGTGGTCTCGATCTCATCGTGGTGGACTACTTGCAATTGATGTCGGCGACGCTACCTTCGTCCGGACGCAAGAACTACGAAAACCGCACACAGGAGGTTTCGGCAATCTCCCGCGGGCTCAAGGCGCTGTCAAAGGAACTGAACGTTCCGGTCCTCGCGCTCTCGCAGCTCTCCCGCGCCAGCGAGCGCCGCGGCGAAGACAAACGCCCGCTGCTCAGTGATTTGCGCGAGTCGGGCTCCATTGAGCAGGACGCCGACGTAGTCGCCTTCATCCACCGCGAGTCCTATTACAACCGCGACGAAGAGCAATCCGACGCCGACCGCGCCAAATCGGAGATCATCCTGGCCAAGCAGCGCAACGGCCCCACCGGAACCGTCCAACTGAACTTCATCTCGCGTTTCACCCGCTTCGACAACCCCGACTCCGGACACATTGTCTGAAGACCTGTCACCAGTAACCTGTAACCTGTCATCCGTTCACTGTTCACTGTCCACTGTCCACTGTTCACTGCCTTCGTTTCACGGCTCGTTCAGGATCAGCGCAACGCGCCCGGCCAGCAAATCCCCCGGCGTCTCCTCCGGTCCCAATTCGATCAGGTTCACCGGAAACGCGATGTTGTGCGGCCGCAATACCATTCGATTGGAGAGAAAATCCACATATCTTAAGGTCAAATGCGCGCCGTGCCTCACCGCGTAAAGGTTGGGCCGGTCCGGCCGGTAGGCCATCAGCGAATTGTAGTGCCGGTCGATGAGCGCGATGGCATCCGGCAACAGAAGCGGTTCCATCGGCAAGGCGTCCGCCGATGGTATGCGCACCGCGACAAACCGCTGCCACGTGCGGCGTGGATTCGCAACGCGGGCTCGGATAGAAGTGAGAGCACCGGCGGGCAAATGGAGTACGGACAGGACCGCTGACGGGCGGATGTACGGCTCAAACAGTGCTGCCGAGTGTGACACCACCGGAATCATGCTGCTCTCCCCTTCGAATTGCATCCCTTCGCCCTTATAGGTTGCTGGCAAAAGATCGCCTGCCGCCATGTGCTGAGCAGCGAGTATGCGATCCAGCGCATCCAGTGAAAGCTGCCGGCGGCTGTGCAGAAAGTTGGAGAGATGCGACTGGCCAAAGCCTGTCTGCCGCGCAAGGAGAGAAACGCTGACCGTCCCCCGCTGTATCCTGCGGAGCAGTTCCAGGCGGAGGCGCTCGTGCATTTGAGTAAAATTCATTCTGTGGAAAATCCGCCGCCAGCAATACGAGTAAACAGCCCTAGTTTTCTACATGAAAATCTATTAGATGGAATCTGCTACATTTTCAGCGCTTGCTCTCAGATTGGAAAGGGCTAAAGGCGAAAATGCTGTGACAGCGTTGACTCAAGAGAAACATATTTCTAGATTTAGTTCATAGCTCTTGTACTGGTTTGTGGGAATCCTGTGGGAAAAATGTGCAATACCTCAGTGCCGGGCGGGCCTAAATCCTGCACATCAAAGCAGCCTGCCGGCATTGGCCGGATGCGTGCTTTCGGTTCCGGCTTTCCTATTCCCGCTCCAGCGCGATTTCGATCCGCGCTGGGGACACTTCAGTCGAGAGAATTCCATGATCTGCGCGCCATGAACAAGACAAAAAACGAGGGAACACAGGTGGCAATCCTCCATCGGGGCATAAGAATCCCGATTTGCCCTGCCTGGTTCTCTTCGCCCCGCGGAAAAAGAATG
>Ga0302195_10003399_pt1 | contig 12493 bp, 11 predicted proteins | sample II_Bog_N1_2_FD_198778 | JGI IMG/M metagenome (GOLD analysis project Ga0302195, IMG submission 198778) | Peat permafrost microbial communities from Stordalen Mire near Abisko, Sweden - II_Bog_N1_2 | ecosystem: Environmental > Terrestrial > Soil > Wetlands > Peat | place: Sweden: Abisko...
GCTTCTCCGCATGGCCATGACTGTCGCCAGCTTCTCCGGCGCTGAAGCCGAGGAACTCCGCCGGGCAGTAGGTATGAGGAGATCCATGCAGCGAATGAAAGACCTCGAAGGCCGCCTGCGCGATGGCATGACCCGCAACGGCATTGGCCCCGAAGCCCAGGACAACATCGTCCAGGGCATCAGTTCATTCGCCATGTATGGTTTCCCTGAGTCGCACGCCGCCAGCTTCGCCCTTATCGCCTACGCCTCGGCATATCTCAAAGTGCACTATCTCGCTGCTTTCACGTGCGGCCTTCTCAACAACCAGCCCATGGGCTTTTACTCGCCCGCCGTGCTCATCAAGGACGCGCAGCGACACGGCCTCCGCGTCCGCCCCATCGATGTGCAATGCTCCCATTGGCTCTGCACGCTTGAAGCCGAACCGGATGCGTCACTCTCTCTACGCGTAGGTCTCAATTACGTCAAAGGCCTCCGTCAATCCTCCGCCGAAGCCATCCTCGCCACCCGCCATCAATACGGGCCGTTCGCATCGGTCGACCAGCTCGCCGCCCGCATCCCTGAACTCAATCGCAAGGAATTAGTCGCACTGGCCCGTGTCGGCGCACTCAACACTCTCGGTGAAGTCGAGCATCGCCGCGACGCGCTCTGGCAAGTTGAACAGGCTGGCCGCCCCGTCGGTCCGCTGCTGCGCTCAGCCGCTCCAGCCCCAACCGTATCCAACCCGCTCCAACGCATGACCACAGTCGAGCGCTTGGCCGCCGACTATGCCGGAACCGGCATCACCACCGGCCCGCACCCCATGGCCTATCAGCGCGCCGAACTTCGCCAGCAGGGCATTCTCTCCGCACAGGAACTCGAAGGCTCCACCGGGAAGCGCTCTGTCCGAATCGCAGGTTGTGTCATTGCCCGCCAGCGCCCAGGCACCGCCAAAGGGTTCGTCTTTCTCTCACTCGAAGACGAAACCGGCATCGCCAACATCATCCTCACGCCCGACATCTTTGAGCAAAATCGCGTCGTCGTCACACGCAGCCGATTCCTCATGATCGAAGGACCGCTCCAGAACCAGGACGGTGTAGTCCACGTGAAGGCACGTCAAATCACACCGCTAGAAAGCCACGGTGCAAATATTCCTTCCCACAACTTCCACTGAACCTGGGAATCGCACGCCTGCCCACCCAGCACTCAAACATGTCCAAACGCAGCAAAAGCGAGCTCCCCTGGCCTCCCGGAAACCCGCCCTTTTCAATGCTGCATTACAGCGATATCGATTCCGCTCTGACTACCACCACTCCATCAGGCGCCCGTTTGAAACCTTGGCCGTGCCTTCGGGCTTTTCGGTATGAAGCAGCAAAACCGGCACATGCACCAGCCGGATTAGCTTCTCCGCTGTCGAACCAAACACTAGCGGATGCCACCCCGTAACGCCGTGCGTTGAAACCACCACACGATCGATCTCTTCGCGATCGATTACATCCAGAATCCTGCTGGCAACATCGTTGTCAACCTCGATGCTGGAAGATGCCGCGATTCCTTTAGTCGCGAGCCCGTCCAGCGAAACGGCAAACCGCTTCTCTGATTCCTTCTTCACTTCCTCTGATTCCCCACTCTCGGGAATCACATTCACCAGGTGCAGTTTCGCGTGAAAGTGCTCGGCAAGCGCCGTTGCCTGCTCCAGGGCCTCGTGCGACGACGAACTGAAGTCGATCGGCACCAGAATCTTTTCGGGTATTGTTTTGAATCCATTCACTTCGGGCATTTGCGATCTCCTTGCCGTTCCACACCAGGGTCCGGCCTCTCATTTTTCGCCCCTGATCATACGAGCCGCGTCGCTCAATGAAACGTGACCTGCAACACACCTATGCATTCTCGGCCATCAGCCTCATTGCACGAGTCCACTTCCACCACCGTCATCAGCTCTTGAGCCCCCGCAATCGAAATCGGATTAATCCCCGGTTGCCCAGTCAGAACGGGGGCGGCAGACGGAATCAGCGCAATCGCGGTCCTGATCAACACGGCAAAGTCGCTTCGAACTGTCGCCTTTCCCAGGTAGGCCAATGAAATACTTAGCTTGTCCGGGATGATCACTTTTTTGAAGTAATCCAGCGGGTCCGGAACCAGCGCCATCAACTCCGCCTCGCGGCAATATTTCACCGTCGCGGGATCGGTCAGCCCGGGCCGCGCCTCCAGTAGCCGCATGTAATCGCCCTCAAACTCCTCCGCCAATTCGGGCACCACGGGACGCGAACCAACAAGGCTCATTTCTCCCCGCAACACGTTCCAAAGTTGGGGCAATTCATCAATTTTTGACCGCCGCAGCCACCGCCCTACGTGCGTAATGCGCGGATCCGCGCCCAGCGTGAAAGCCGGACCCGCGCGGCAAGACCGCATGGTGCGCAGTTTCCACAACTTGAATGGCCTGAATCCACGGCCAATCCTGAGCTGACCAAATAGAGCGGAATCGCCAGTCTCCCATTGAATGAGGACCGCGGCAATCAACATCAGAGGTAGCGTAAGCGCCAGCAAAAATCCGGCCAGGGTGAAATCGAGACTGCGTTTCAGCACGAGCCCCTCCAGAAACAGGACTTGCGTTCCGCGCCGGACAAGGCACTCGGATACGCCAAGGGATTCGTGCCCAGCAGGACGAGATCTCGCTTTGCGATCGAATTCGGGCATATGATCCCCGACCGAAAGCACTCGTCTGCCGTAGCCGTTCCCTTCGTGACAACACAGTCGGAGAGCCGGCAACAGACGCTCCGCAGGAGAAAGGCAACTTCAGTTCTCTGAGGAAAACAGCAGCCGTCAGAAACGTCTGTGCCTTGAATCACAGTTGGGGTACGAATCCCCGGAATCCGTAAACCAAACGCCGGAACTGTATCCGATACTGTTTCCACATGCACTCCGTCAATGCGCGGAACAAAAAAGAATCGGGAAAGCGGGTTCTGTTCGCGACCATCGGCTCGCTCGGCGACCTTCACCCGTGTCTCGCTTTAGCTCTGGAGCTCAAGCGCCGCGGACACTCCGTTTTCGTCGCATCCACTGAATACTACCGTTCCCATGTTGAATCCTCGGGGATAAGCTTCCGTCCCATTCGCCCCGATTGGGACCCCACCGATCCCGAACTCATTCGAGACTGCGAGGATTTGAAACGCGGTTTCGAAGCCCTCTATCGAAACTGGCTGCTTACTCACCTCGAAGACACCTATCACGACCTGCTTGCCGTCGCTTCCGATTTCGACCTCATGATTGCTGGCGAGCTGAACCTCGCCGCCCCCTTGGTCGCTGAAAAACTCGGCCTGCCGTGGGCCTCTGCCATTCTTTCCCCGGTATCGTATCTCTCCGCCTATGATCCTTCGGTACTCGTCAACGCTCCATGGCTTTTCTCCACCCGCAAGCTCGGCCGGCCCGTCTATCGAACGCTCCTGAACATGGGGCGCTTCGCAACGCGCCACTGGTGGAAACCCGTCCGCAGTCTGCGCCGTCAGCAGCACCTCAACCCCCACGCCGACCCCGTCTTCCGCGACAAATTCTCACCCCACCTGGTTCTTGCCCTCTTTTCTCATTGGCTGGCCAAGCCTCAGCCCGACTGGCCCCCTCAGACCCTGCAATCCGGCTTCGTCTACTTCGATCGCCCTGTTGCGCAACCCGGCATAGATTCCGATCTCGCCGAATTTCTAGCCTCAGGAGACCCGCCCATCGTCTTCACGCAGGGTTCGACCGCTGTCCACAATCCCGGCGATTTCTATCGGGTGGCAACGGAAGCGGCAACCCGCCTGGGCCGTCGCGCTATTCTCATCGGCGCGTCGGAAATCCGCGGCACGCCCTCGAAGCAAGTCCTAAGGGTGCCCTACGCGCCTTATTCCCAGGTTTTCCCACATGCCGCCGTCAACGTACACCAGGGCGGATCAGGAACCACTGGCCAAGCCCTGCGCGCAGGTCGCCCGCAGCTTATCGTTCCTTATGGATGGGACCAGCCGGATAACGCTGCCCGCGTCGAGCGCCTGGGCGTGGGTCTTCACATCGCTCGCCGTGCCTGGTCGCTAGAAACTGCAACAGCCGCCATCGAGCGGCTGTTGCGCGATCAACAGTTTCCCCAGCGTGCTACTCAAGTCGGAACAGAGATCCAGGCTGAGGACGGGCTCGCCTCAGCCTGTGATGCCATCGAATCGCTTCTCAGGCGCTAGGAAAAGTCACCGCCTCCACCGCTGTCGAATCCCCCGCCCCCGCCATCGTCAAAGCCGGAGCCACCATCATTCGACGCTGAATTATCGAATCCAGACGAATCATTCCCGGCGTCGAACGGACTCTGGCCGTCGCTGCTGGTTTCGTAGTTCGCATCGGAAAACTGCGCCCCCCCCTGGTCCGCTGACTCGTGAAATGGGCTTACACCTTGGTCGATCCCGCCCCGGTCAAATCCGCCGTGCTCCGCGCCGCCATGTTCAAAATGTTCCTGTCCGCCGCCCGGCTGGTCATAGTAGTTGTTAACGACGGTCTCTTCCACGGGCCGTTCAAACCCTCCGCCGCCCATCATCCCCATTCCCGGCCCCATGCCGAAACCGCCCATGCCCATTCCAGATCCTCCACCCCATCCAAATCCGGGATGTCCGAATCCACCAATCCCATGCAGGATCGACTCCACGCCTTCAAAAGCAAGCGCTCCAGCCGCCACGCCCGCAGCCGTCTGCATGGCCCCGCGCAAGAAGCTCGGCTGGCCCGCTGGAGCGTATTGCTGCTGGTATTGGGGGTCCACATACCCCGGTGGTGGAGGCGGAGGCGGCACATAGCCCTGCTGCGGAGGTAGATACGTCGGTTGTGGCGGCGGCGGCGCTGGATCGCGATGTCCCAGCAGATTGCCCAGAAAGCTGGTAGCGCGCGCCGGTTGCTGCCGCGCCTGTTGCACCTGCTGCTGCAGTTGCGTCACCTGCGCCTTGGCCTGTTCCAGCGCAATGTTCTGAACCAGCACGGATTGCGCCAGAATGTACAGCGCATCCTGATTTCCACCCAGCTCGCGGTTCAGCAGCGCTTCCGCGTCCGGGTCTTTTTCCTGCAATTGTGTCTGGTTTACCCGCTCTGCGAGCGAGTTCAAAAGTTGTTCTTCCTGGGGAGTCACTTGGGTCCAACCTCCGACAGCCGGCGACTGATCGCCTTTGCCGCCTCTCAAGATTAAGACGCGGTCTTGCAATCAAAGTTGCCCTGCCGCACTCCAATACGCAATCGAACCAGCCACGGTTCCAGAGGGCGGTTCACACCGGCCTATTCGCGACTCTCCGCGATTGGCCCATCTGGGATAAATTGAGACGTAAGGAATGACCGAGTGAATTCAAATCAAGACCTCAAATATCTGAGACGGACCATCACGCCCTACCTCGGCCAAACAATGATTTTCTCGGTCGTCACTGTATTCCTCGAATACATCGGTTATAAGACTGCAGATTGGAAAATGATGTGGTCGCCGACAGTGCTTTGGGTGCTTTACGCAATTCTCGTCTATATCGGGATGCAATATCGGGTATCTTGGGATTCGGAAAGCGCGGTAATGCGCGCCAGCGGAGGTGCGGAAAGGTGCGTCAGATTTGACGAGATAACAGCCATCAAGTCAGAAGTTGGGGTTAGCGAAACCTCGTCGCGATCGAGGCCTTTTCGGCGAATCGCCCTGTATGGAAGAAGACAAGATCCAGACGCGTTTATCGATATATCGCTGCGTCACTTTCGTCTTGAAGACATTCAGGAGCTTCTGAAACAAATCCGCTCAGACCGGTCGGACCTGAAGGTTCCAACAGTTCCGATTGGCAGACGGTTTCTTTAAAAACTGAAAAGAGAAGATTGCACGCGAGTCAGGAGTTTGGTTAGCCAACAAGCTCCAACGCCCGTATTGTTTCTTTCCGCACCGTCAGCCGCTCCACCAGGTCCGTCCGCACTTCATACCCGCGCCCCGGCGTATCCGGAATCGTAATCTCGCCGGCCTTGGAAACCGTAATCTCCGGCTCAACAATGTCTTCCTTCCAATACCGCGCCGAAGCCGAAACATCCCCCGGCAGCGTAAAGTTCTCCAGAGTCGAAAGCGCAATATTGTGCGCCCGCCCAATCCCGGCCTCCAGCATTCCGCCGCACCACACCGGAATCCCGCGCTCCTGCGCCGCGTTGTGCACCGCAATCGCCTCGGAGAACCCGCCCACGCGCCCCAGCTTGACGTTGATAATCCGGCACGATTCCATCTCGATCGCCGCCAGCGCATCCCGCCGGTTGCGAATCGACTCATCCAGGCAAATCGCCGTGGTCAGCCGTTTCTGCAGCATCGAGTGGTAATAGAAATCGTCGTGCCACAGTGGCTGCTCAATCATAAGCAGGTCGAACGCGTCGAACTCCACCAGGTGGTCCGCATCTCCCAACCTGTACGCCGAGTTGGCGTCGCAGCTCAGCATGATCCCCGGCCACCGGCTTCGCACCTTCTCAAACACCTCGGTATCCCACCCCGGCTTGCATTTCAGCTTGATCCGCTGGTACCCGGCCTCGAGTTCCCTCTCGACAACTTCCAGCAGTTCGGGAATCGATGCTTGAATTCCCAGCGAAACCCCGCATGGAATCGTTTCCCGCACCCCACCCAGCAGGCGGGACAACGATACCCCTTCGCGCTGCGCTTCAATATCCCAGATCGCATTTTCCAGCGTTGCTCTGGCCATGGGGTTGCCGCGCACGCGCTTGAACAGCCGTGGACAATCCCCGCCATGCTCCGGCGACGCAGCCGCAAGCATCGGGCCCAGTTCCTGCGTAATCACAGCCCAGGCGGTATCGGTCGACTCCGCGGAAAAAAACGGCCGCTCTCCCGCCGTGCACTCGCCCCACCCCGTCAATCCCTCTGACTGAACCTCAGCCAGAAGAATCCTCCGGTTACGCGTTACGTCAAAACTGGTCTCAAACGGACGCACCAACGGCAGGTGCAGTTCCCGCAGGATAATCGCATCGATTCGCATAGATTTTCGCGTTCCTTAGTTTTTGCGTTCCTTGGAATCTGTAACGATCTCCGCCTGGGTGGGGATTCCCAATTCGAAGACTCCATTGCCTTCCGCATCGCGGACGAAGCCAAGTACGGCTAATCCCTGAGAAAATGCCTCTTGAAACCTGCGGCGGTTCTCCACCTGAACTGCGAGTGCGCGTTCCCTGTCACTGTCTGATGCCTTCCACTCGGAAATCGACGCAGGTACCTGAATACGAACCAGAATCCGATCTTCTGCTACCTGTCCGCCAGCACCATTACTCTCAAGAATCGCCAGAACTCGCGGAGAATCAAGCTCCCACTCCGCCAACAGGCGATCCGTCGGCAATCCACCTTGCAGTCGAGATGAGGATACACCATAGAAATTTACCCGATATCCACAAACAATCGCTCCCAGCTTGTGAATGTTCAAGAATGCATTCTTGATCTCCAGCGGATCGAAGGTCCACTCCATGTGCCGTATCCTGCGTGAAAGCGCCTCTTTACGCTGTTCCAGCTTCAGCTTCGCTCCCAGCCCGCGGTTCCGGTACTGCTCTCTAACCGCCAACATGTGCGAGTGCAGATAAGCCCTCGGAATTCCGTCACCGGTCTTCACTCCCGGCAAAGAGAATGCGAATCCAACCAGCGACTCCGGCCCGCCTTCTGCCGGCACGCCCGAAATCTCCGTATCGAAGGCCCCAATCACCTGCCCGCCAATCTTCTGCGCAACAAGGAACGCCCGCCGCGGAATTACATCGCCCCCGTCGTATCCCCAAGTCTCAATCTGCAGCTGGACACAGGCTTCCAGCTCATCAAACCCCGAGCAGGACCGGAAAACAATCATCCCCGCCCCTCCAATGGCTGGTAAGCCGGGGCTTCAGCCCCGGCAATCGCCAACCATTTATCGACCTGGGCTTTAGCCCCTGCGGGATGTTTTTCGGCCGTCATCTCGCCAACCCCTCCTGCACCGCGAGTCTCCTCTTCGCTCCAACCCACAGCGCCTCCAACTCCGGCGGCGATAATTCCTCCAACGGTTTCGTGGAAGCCTCTTCCATTGCCCGGAACCGCTCCCGAAACCGCCGGTTGCACCCCCGCAGCGCCATCTCCGCATCCACGCCCAAATGCCGCCCCAGGTTCACCACGGTAAACAGCAAATCGCCCAATTCCGCCTCCACCGCCGGTTTCCGCGCCGGATCATTGGAAGCAGCCTCAGCCTCAAGCTCCGCCGTCTCCTCCGCCAGCTTCGGTAACAAATCCCGCCAGCTCGGCCAGTCAAACCCAGCCTTCTGCGCCTTAGCCCCCAACTTCGAAGCCTCAGCCAGCGCCGGCATCGCCCGCTGAACTCCATCCAGCCGCGACACATCAGCAGCATCCGCTCCATGCGGCGCTTCAGCCCTCTTGATCTCTTCCCAATTCCGCAGCACCGCCGCCGACGAACCTTCCACCGCCGAGTCCACCACCGCCCGATTCCCGGCCGCCATGGCAGCCTCATCCCCAAACACATGCGGATGCCGCCGAATCAATTTGTTGTTCAGGTGGTCCAGCACATCCGCAATCGTAAAGTGCCCTTCGTTCGCCGCCATCTCCGCATAAAACAGCACCTGCAGCAGCAGATCGCCCAGCTCCTCCGCCAGATGCGGAAAATCCCGCCGCTCAATGGCGTCGAACACTTCGTACGTTTCCTCAAGCGTAAATTTCCGAATGGAATCAAACGACTGTTCCCGGTCCCACGGACACCCGCCCGGAGCCCGCAGCCGCGCCATAATCGCAACCGACTCAGCAAACAACTCCGCCGCCCGCGCCGGATCCGTCACAGTCAACGTCGATGTAGTTTTGTCATTGGAGCCAACAGGAGGAAGTTCCATTGAAACCAGTTTACCCTCCCGTTCAATGTTTTTTCATCCCGACCATCCCACAAAGCCCCGTGCCCCATTCATTCCGCGTTCTTTGCGGGATGAGTGGGAAACCAGGAATTTCAACCTTCCGAAAGTTTTTAATATCAGCCTTCCGAAAAACCTCCGTGCCCCGTTCTTTCGCCTTTTTTCTAGCGAAAGGGCGGGAAAGCAATGAACTCCAACAAGGTGTCCCGCGTCTTCAAAACGTATACTCAACACGCGCATGATTCGCATTCTAGGCACAATCTTCACCGGCCTACTCGGCCTCGCCTTCGGCAGCTTCCTTAACGTATGCCTGAGCCGCTGGCCGCAAGGCGAGAGCATAGTCCACCCGCGCTCCCACTGCAGAAACTGCGATCACCAGCTCTCCTGGTGGGAAAACATCCCGCTAATAAGCTGGCTAGCCCTCCGCGGCCGCTGCCGCAACTGTCACACCAAAATCAGCTGGCGCTATCCGCTGGTCGAGTTGGCCATCGCCGTGCTCTGGGCAGCGACCTTTTGGCGCTCCCTCACAGCGACTGATCCTTTCGAACCTGCCGACTGGCTCTGGCTTGTGCTGGTCCAGATCATAGCCGCGATGGCGATGAGTTGGATCTTAGTCGCCCTCGCCATCCTCGATGCCGAAAACCTTTGGCTGCCGAACTTCCTGACTATTCCGGGCATAGTCCTCGGCTTAGTTGTTTGTGTTTTGAATGAAATATTTGGTTTTCATTTCGATACGGCAATCCGCCCCTTTCATGCGCTCGCTGCACGAGCTTTGAGCGCGATCGCAGCCGCCCTATTAATCCTCCTGATCCGCTGGCTTTACAAACTATTCCGCCACCGCGAAGGCATAGGCCTCGGCGACGCCAAGCTAATGGCCCTCCTCGCCGCATGGCTAGGCCTCCCCGGCGCACTTCTAGCCTTCTTCCTCGGCATCGTCCTCGGGGCCCTCGTCGGCGTATTCCTGCTTCTGACTCCCTCCACCAAAACAAACTCCACCGAATGGTCCCTAAAGAAACTCCCCCTCGGCACTTTCATCTGCATCGGCGGCATCGTCAGCGCCCTCTGGGGCCAGCCCCTCATCGCCGCCTACCTCCACTGGGCCGGCTTCTAACCGACCTCTCAAAAGAAGCTGATTCGGTGGCGCAAGAAGTGTCAGGGCACGATTTCACAGGCTGCTGAAAACTCATCGGAAGGGCCGTAAGTGTCAAGGCACGACTTCAGTCGTGCCGAAAGTCGCACAAAATCAAGTTTGGGCTTTTAGCCCCTGCCGGACGGTCTTTAGATCTGGCACCCAATATCCAGCCTTTTTTCGCATCCTTCTCCGGCCTGTCAACCACCCAAACCCGCCCAGACCACCTTCCTCCCCGAACAAATGAGCACCCCCACCCCATCCCACGTCTATCTAATCAGTCCTGCAAGATTCCCATATTCACCCCAGCAACCCCCAGTTTATGATTTTCTTGGCAGTCCGTTTGAGCAAGATCAACAACTTTCAACGCGCGTTCGGGTTCCAAACATCAGTGAGACGACAGGCCGCACCCTGCACGCCGGACCGGTCTTCCCCGCGAAGTCTTCAGATCAAAGGTGAGCCATCGATGGAACGCTTCAGTGGGCCTATAGCCGCAATCATGTGCGCAAGTCTCTTGTTTCCGTCCCTCCCGGCGTCGGCGGTAACAGCCCAGCCCGCAAGCCAGCCGTTGGCTCACCCAAACTACAAATCCCCCCAGATGCAAGGCGACGAGCGCATCCTCCACGCTCTCAATCGCTTCACCTTCGGACCCCGTCCCGGCGATCTAGAATCCGTCAAAGCCATGGGCCTCGATGCCTGGTTCAATCAGCAGTTGCATCCCGACGCCATTGACCAGACCGAGCTGACCGCCCGCCTCAATCAGTTCCCCGCCATGCGCCGCGACCCGCAGGACCTGCTTTACACCCTGCCCAGCGGCGCAGTCATCCGTCAGGCCATCGACGGCAAGGCCCCCGTCCCCGACCGCCCCGCAGCGCTCCACGCCATCTACGAAGATGAGATCGCTCGCGTCGAAGTCAAGCGCCAGGAAAAGGAACAGCAGAAGCAGCTCGTAGCCTCCAACCAGCCCGTCGCAGGCATGGCCGCGTCCGGCGTCGCGGCCTCCATGGCCTCCGGAGCAATGTCCCCCGGCCCCGTCTCTCCCAGTCCGTCCAGCAATAGGATGGCTGATACCCAGCCGCCCAAGTCCTCTCCAGATCAGCATCAAGACGGCCAGCCCAACCAGATGAGCATGGGCGCCGCCCCCGCCTCATCCGACCCCATCGTCGATCCTGCCACCATCACCGAGATTCTCGCCCTCCCCGCCCAGCAGCGCATCTCCCGCCTCGCCGTCATGCCGCAGCCGGAGCTCGATGCCTTCCGCAAGGCTCTCAAAGGCCCGCAGCGCGAGGCCTTGGTTGCCGGCTTCAATCCCGCGCAAAAGGAGTTCGTCCTCGCCCTCGAAAACCCGCAGCGCGTCGTCGCTGAGGAGCTGATGAGCCAGCGCCTCGTCCGCGACATCTACTCCAACGCCCAGCTTCAGGAAGTGATGACCGATTTCTGGCTCAATCACTTCAACGTCTACCTTCACAAAGACGAGGCAACTCCCTACTACCTCGTCAGTTACGAGCGCGATGTCATCCGCCCCCGCTCCCTGGGCAAGTTTGAAGACCTGTTGGAAGCCACGGCCCACAGCCCGGCCATGATGCTCTATCTCGACAACTCCAGCAGCATGGGCCCCGATTCTCCCGCTGCCGAAAAGAACCGGATACGAGACGCACGCAATCCCAATGCTAAAAAGAAAGCCCCTGAAGGCCTCAACGAGAACTACGCTCGCGAGCTGATGGAGTTGCATACCTTAGGCGTCAACGGCGGCTACACCCAGGCCGACGTAACCCAGGTTGCCCGCGTCCTCACCGGCTGGACCGTCGACCGCCCCCAGCGCGGAGGCGGTTTCAAGTTCGACGAAAACCGCCACGAGCCAGGCACAAAAAAAGTCATGGGCAAGAAGATCAAGGAGCATGGCGAGCAGGAAGGCCGCGAACTGCTCCACATGCTCGCCACGCGTCCCGCGACCGCCCAGTTCCTTTCCCGCAAGCTGGCCATCCGCTTCGTCGGCGACGACCCACCACAGCCTCTCGTCGATCGCATGGCCAAGTCCTACCTCTCCAGCGGCGGCGACATTTCCGTGGTCCTAAAAACCCTCTTCAAGTCCCCTGAGTTTTGGTCCGAAGGCGACTACCGCGCCAAGGTGAAAACTCCACTAGAGTTCGTAGTCTCCGCCGCCCGCGCCAGCAACTTGAATACCGACAATTTCCAGCCCCTCGTCAACGCCCTGAAAGATATGGGCATGCCTCTCTACGGCGCAATCCCGCCCACCGGCTACAAGTGGGACGCAGCAAACTGGGTCAGTACAGGCGCACTCGTCAACCGAATGAACTTCGCTCTCACGCTCGCATCCAACAAGCTCCCCGGCATCGCCATCACCTGGTCCGCCCCCTCCATCTCCTGGACCACCCAGGCCAACGGCACTACCGGCACAGACGGCATCACCCACACCCCGGTCATGAGCGCCGATCCAGCCTCACTCCCCACCCCAGCGGTTGAAGAGCAGCGCCTCGAATCTCTCCTGGTAGC
>Ga0302195_10003409_pt1 | contig 12474 bp, 10 predicted proteins | sample II_Bog_N1_2_FD_198778 | JGI IMG/M metagenome (GOLD analysis project Ga0302195, IMG submission 198778) | Peat permafrost microbial communities from Stordalen Mire near Abisko, Sweden - II_Bog_N1_2 | ecosystem: Environmental > Terrestrial > Soil > Wetlands > Peat | place: Sweden: Abisko...
GGAACAGTTCGTAAAGCACCTTCAGCAAATCTTCGTAGGAGGCACGGCTATGCGGCGCGCCCTTGAGGCAGGCGCCGAGACCCTTGACAATATCCTTCAACACCTTTTTTGGCGACATGATGATGAGCGAACCGGCCGCGCCACCGGCAATGATCAGTACTTCATTGACGAAGGCGTCGAACAGCACCTTCATGTTCCCGCCTTCCATCATGAAGCCGCCGAACACGCAGACGCAAACGGTGATGGCCCCGATGATGATGATCATGCGGGTCGGCCGGTTGCGGCCCGCCGGGGCAGGCCGGATTCAAAGCGTTGCAGGTAGGAGCGGATCGCCAAAATGGCCTGCGCGTGAATCTGGCAGATGCGCGATTCGGTCAGGTGGAAAACCTCGGCGATTTCCCGCAGATGCATGTCTTCCAGATAATAAAGAGCCAGCACCTTGCGCTGCATTTCCGGCAGTTCCTTCAACCGCTCGAAAATCACCTGCTTCAGTTCGTTGGTGGAAACTTTTTCAACCGGCCCTTCGGTCATCGTATCGGCAATCACTTCGTAAAGCGGCCCGCTGTCACCGTCCTCGGAGGAATTGACGGCGTCTAGGCAAACAAATGCCGCCGGCCGGACTTCATCCAGCAATTCCGCATATTCCTGCGGCGTCATTTTCATGGCCTTCGCCATCTGCGCCTCGGTGGGCGTCTTGCCGAGTTTTTGCTCTAGTTCGCCGAGCACGGTCTTGATCCGCCGCGCCTTTTCGTGGATGGTGCGCGGTACCCAGTCCATCCGGCGCAGTTCGTCCAGCATCGCGCCGCGGACGCGGACACGGGCATAAGTTTCAAAGGAGGTGCCGCAGGTGGGATTGTAATTGCGCAGCGCCTGCAGCAAACCGATCAGGCCGACGCTGTAAAGGTCATCGTGGTCCACATGCTCCGGCAAGGTCATGGCCAGCCGGCCCATCACGGCGGAAACGAGCGGCAGGTATTTTTGGACGAGCGCGTTCTCGGTGTCGGCGTTGGTATCGGCGCTTTGCTGGTGGTAGCGTTGCCAGAGTTCCTGCGCCAGGGCGCCGGAAGCGGCGGGCGCGGCGGTTTCCATTGGGACGGTGGTCAAGGTGCTCATACTTTGGCGGCGGTTTTGGTTTCGGCAGCTTGGGCGCGGGCACGGCGTTGTTGTTCCAGCGCGTCGGCCAGCCCGGTGAACCACATCCGGCCCCACCAGCGGGCGAGAATGCCGCCCACCCAGGCTGTCACGCAGGCGTGCCAGAAAATGGTGGAACCAGCGCAATCCCCGGCCAAACTGCTGCCGGCTCCGAGGATAAATCCCACCACCGCTCCAAGAATCATCATTGACTTCATGCTCTTAGCCGCTGTTTAGCAAAACCTTTGCCAGCCATTTTTTGGAGCGGGGAAAACCTTAGAATCGCCAATGTTCACCGGAGATTTTTGTGGGGAAACAAAAGCGATGACTCTGCGCGGTGGAACTCACCGGGAATTTTTTGCCCGCCGCCCAGCCAGCCCAATGAGCAATTTGTGCCCAACACGAAATTCCATAATTTCACCCGCCGCGGCTCCTCATCGAGATGCGTGAAAATCAAATCTTCCGGCATCAACGGCGCAAACGCGTTGAACTGCTCGAACAACAGCGTCGTTTCGTAGGCGGCATTCAGCACTAGGTGAATGTGCGGCGCCGGCAGGGACGACAGCACTTCTCGCAGCGCCTTCATGCTTGCCGCGCTGTGACCTTCGCCGCCGGGCAAATCCACAAACAGCAGTTCTTCGCCGCCGTCTGCGCCGTTCCAAAAACGTTCCGCCGGCACGCCGATCATTTCACAGTGCAGCGAGAGAAATTCCGCGGTGTTCGCCGTTTCCGCGTCTAGCCGCCAAACACGGGCGCGGTGTTCGCCGCGCAACACAGCTGAAGTCAGCCATTTGCAGAGAGCCGTGGTTTTGCCGGAACCGGGCGGACCGATGAAAACGTGCGGCCGACCCGTGCCGTCCTCCTCGTGCGGCGGCGGACGCCAGAACGTCGCCAGTGTGTCGCGCACCGCCGTCCATTCGGCGATGGGCATTTCCGGCGGCTTGGTGCCGTGTGTCGTGCGCAGCTTCAATTCCAGCCGGTCGGAAAATTCCGGCAGCAAGCCCAGTGTTTCCAGCCAAGCGATGCTGCGCCAGCGATGCGCGACGCGTGGCGGCGGCAATTCGATTTCACCCTCGTGTTTTTCCGTGAATGGCACATACGCGTCCATGCCGGCCGGCACCGCGTGGCGCGGTTTTTCTGGCACGCACGCCGTCACTTCGATTTGTCCGGGGCGATGCAGCAGCCGGGCAAAGCCGCTGGCCGGCATTTTGCGCACGCTCACGATGACAGCTTCCGGCCCCAGGTTTTCAGACACGAGCCGCACGGCGTCGTTGGCATTTTCAGCGATGAACGCGGATAACTTCATTTTTCAAATCATCCTCATGGTCATCCTCATCCTCATAAATCAAAACGAAGCGAGGATGACGCCGAGCCTGAGATCGAGGATGAGTTTTTCATTCAAGGCACGGGATCACCGCCGCGTTCTGCACTTGCACGCGCGGCGGAATTTCCGCGTAGGACAACACCTGCAAATCGGTGAATGTGTTTTCAAAAAACCGGCGGAAGCCTAGCCGCAACGCTGGCGCGCACAACACCATCGGCTGCTGGCCCGCCGCCAGCATCTGCTGGATGAAGCGCGATAGCGAATCAATCACATGCCGAGCCAGCCGCGGCTCAATCACGAGCGCGACTTCGCTGGCGGATTGCCGCACGCCCTGCGCGAGTTGCGCTTCGAGCTTCGGATCAATCGTGATGGCGCGCACGCTGCCGTTTTCCGTCTGGAACGGCCGCGACAACTGCGGGCCGAGCGCCCGGCGGGCATGCTCAGAAAGTTCGTCGGGATTTTTGGTGCATGCCGCAAAGTCACCTACTTTTTCCAGGATGCCTGCCAAGTTGCGGATGGAAATTCCCTCGGCCAGTAGATTCTGCAAAATGCGCTGCACCTGGCCGATGCTCAACTGCGCCGGAATTAATTCATTCACCACCGCCGGATGCGTCAGCTTCAAATTGTCGAGCAGAGCCTGCACGTCCTGCCGCGTCAAAATTTCATGGCAATGCCGCCGCACTGTTTCCGATAAATGCGTGATCAGCACCGACGGCGCGTCCACCACCGTGAAACCGCTGACCTCGGCGTTTTTGCGTTCCACTTCCGTCACCCAGGTCGCCGGCAGTTGGAACACCGGTTCCACGGTTGGCACACCCTTGAGCGCCACCTTGCTGTTGGTGGCGTTCATCGCCAGCCAGTGTTGCGGCATGAGCTGGCTGCTGGCGATGGGATTGCCCTTCAAAACAAACCGGTATTCATTGTTCCCCAGTTGCAGGTTATCGCGCAACCGGATCGGCGGAATCAGCACGCCCATGTCCGACGCGAACGTCCGGCGCACGCCGGTGACGCGGTCCAGCAGATCGCCGCCTTTCGCCTTGTCCGCCATCGGAATCAGGCCATAGCCCAATTCGATTTGCAAAGTGTCGAGGTTGAGTAGATTTTCCAGTTTGTCGGCGGCCTTTGCTTCGGCGGCGGAGGCGGCACCGGCAATCGGGGTCTTGGCGTCCGCCGGCTTTCCATTTATGCCCGTCGGCGCATTCGCGGCATTCATCGTCGCAAATTCAGGCATTCCGTTCTTGTGAATGGAATACGACAGCAGCCCAATGAGCGCGGACATGATGAGGAAGGGCATGGTTGGCAATCCCGGCACAATCGCCAAAAACCCCAGCATGATGGAAAGAATCGTCAATGCCTTCGGATAAAATAAAAGCTGCCGGCTCAATTCGCGCCCCAAGTCGGCCTTCGACGTGGCGCGCGTCACCAAAATACCGGCGGCCACCGACGTGATGAGTGCCGGCACCTGCGACACCAAACCGTCGCCGATGGACAGCATCGTGAAGCGCGACAACGCTTCGTTCATCGTCATGCCTTTTTGCATGATGCCGATGGCGAAGCCGCCGATGATGTTGATGAGCGTGATTAAAATCGCCGCAATCGCGTCGCCGCGCACGAATTTGCTCGCGCCATCCATCGCGCCGTAAAAATCCGCCTCCTCCTCGACGCCGCGCCGGCGGTTGCGCGCCTCGGTTTCATTGATCAAACCGGCGTTCAGCTCGGCGTCAATCGCCATTTGTTTGCCCGGCATGGCGTCCAGCGTGAACCGCGCCGCGACTTCCGCGATGCGCCCGGCGCCCTTGGTGATGACGATGAAATTGATTAAAACGAGAATGCAGAAGACGACCATGCCGACGACGTAATTGCCGCGCACGACGAAATTGCCGAACGATTCGATGATGTGTCCGGCGTAACCATCCAGCAAAATTAAGCGCGTGGAAGCGACATTGAGCGCCAGCCGGTAAAGCGTGATAAACAGCAGCAACGTGGGAAAGCCGGTAAATTCTGCCGGCGTGCGCAGGTAAAGAATGACCAGCAGCGTCAGCAGCGAAAGTCCGATGCTCACCGTCAGCAGCAGGTCCAGTAGGAACGGCGGAATGGGCAGGATCAGCAGCAAGATCGTGCCGAAAAGCCCGAAAATCAGCCACAAATCGCCGTGGCGAAGCAGCATTCGCATTCTGTCACTCAAAGCGCCCATGAAAATTTATTCTTCAAAATTGGTGGCCGCAACGGGTGCGGATCGACGGCAAATATTTGCCGCCAACGGCTGATAAGCAGGAAGTTCGCCAAGCCGCCCTCATCCTCGCTTGGATGTAAAAAATTGAGGATGAGCCTGAGGATGACTAATAGCAGGATTCCCCGGCGTCCACGCAGCGGGATTTATTTGTCTTGCCGCTGCGGAATTGGAAGAATTTGCGGATGGCAACCAGTTCCATCACCCAGGCCCGGCAGGCGCGGGCGCTGTGCGAGCAGGGCCAATGGCCGGCGGTGCTGGCGTTCGCCCAAACCTGGCACGCGGAAAATCCGGCGGCGGCCAAGGCGCTGTTTTATCAGGGCGTCGCGCTCGCTGCCACCGGCCGCTTCGCCGAGGCGGAAGCCGCTTATCGGCGCGCGCTGAAATTGGATCCGGAAGATTTCAAGTGCTGGAACAATCTCGCGGCCCTGCTGTTCGAAGCGCTGAACCAGCCCGCTGAAGGTGCCAAATGTCTGGCGCACGCGCTGAAACTGGATCCGGGTAACCAACTCGGCTGGGCGAACCTCGCCAGCATGAACGGCCAGCTCGGCCGCCATGTGCAGGCACGCGTCTGCGCCGAACGCGCGCTCGACCTCGACCCGGAATTGGTCGAGGCCCATCTGCACCGCGCCCGCGCCGCGCAGATGCTGGGCCAGACGGAAATCGTCCGCGCCACGACCGAGGCGCTGGCGCAACTGCCGCCGGAAAAGTTCAAGCGGGCGCGGTAATATTTTTTTGCAGCAGATTTCCAATCTGCGTTCATCGGCAAAATCTGCGGTTTGAATCAGCAACTTAATTCTGTTAATTTGCCGCCGTGATTTACGACGCATCACTCGACGATCTGCTGCAAAAAGTCTGGTCCGGCGCGCGCATCAACGCCGCCGAGGCGCTGCGGCTTTCTACGCTGCCGCTGGAAGAACTCGGCGCGCTCGCCGACCGCCGCCGCCAGCTCGCCAAGGCGAAGGCTTACAACGGTCGTGGCAATGAGATTGTCACGTTCAACGTGGATCGCAACGTGAATTACACCAATGTCTGCAACGTGTATTGCAAGTTCTGCGCCTTTTACCGCGTGGAAAAGGACGACGATTCCTACGTCATTTCGCTCGCCGAGATGGACCAGAAAATCGCCGAGACGCTCGCGCTCGGCGGCACGCAGATTCTCATGCAGGGTGGCCATCATCCCAAGCTGACGAAGCAGTGGTATCTGGATTTGCTCGCGCACATCAAAAGCAAGTGGCCGCAGATCAACATCCACGGTTTCAGTCCCAGCGAATTCGTGCATTTCCGTGAGGTCTTCAACGAGCCGCTGGAAAAAATCATTGCCGATTTCAAAGCGGCCGGCCTCGGCTCCATTCCCGGTGGCGGCGGCGAAATCCTGGTGGACCGCGTGCGCCAGCGCATCGCGCCGCTCAAGGCCATGAGCAACGACTGGCTCGAAGTCATGGATATCGCGCACCGGCTAGGACTTTATTCCAGCGCGACGATGATGTTCGGCCACGTCGAGACCATGGCCGACCGCATCGAACATCTGGAGCGCCTGCGCGCGCAGCAGGATGTTTCTTTAAAGCGGAAGGCCGAAAGCGGAAATGAGAAAATGGGCAATTTCACCGCGTTCATCGGTTGGACGTTTCAAGCCGAGCACACCAAGCTGAAAGCGCCGACAGTCGGCGCGCACGAATATCTGCGCACCCAGGCGTTGAGCCGAATCTACCTGGACAATTTTGAAAACATCCAAAGCTCGTGGGTCACGCAAGGGTTGGAAATCGGACAAGTCGCTTTGAAATTTGGCGCGAATGATCTGGGCAGCATCATGATCGAAGAAAATGTCGTGTCGCAGGCCGGCACCACCTTCCGCATGACCGTCGCCGACATGCACCGGCTAATCAAGGAACTCGGCTACGAAGCCCACCAGCGCGACAACTGGTATCGGTTGGTGAATTGAAGCCCGGCAAAAACGGTCGGCAAAATCCGCCGCTCTTTTTAAATGGTGCATCCGGCAGGACTTGAACCTGCAACCTTCTGATCCGAAGTTGGAATCATGCAAACTGTCTCCGGTTGCGTCAGATTGTTTTTTGTTGCGTGATTTAGATGGTAGAACTAGGGTTAAAGCAAACTATTCACACAGCGTGAGACGACTTAAAACAATCGAACAAAACCAAGAAAACGGCCAAGAAGTGGCCAAGAATCGACCTACTGATTTGGCGCGGCGTGGAGTGGCCAAGACGCATTCCGATTACTGGAAGGCGCGACTGGAGCGGCGCTGTTACACTCATGAAGGCAAACTAGTCGAGGTGAACGAATGGTCAATCCGAATTCAATATTTGGGGAAAAGGAAAAGCTTTGCGCTCGGGACGAATAACAAGGATGTCGCGGCTATCAAGGCCCGCGACATCTATTTGAGCATTGTGGCCAAAGGCTGGGACGCTACGGAAGAGTATTTCAATCCTGAGATGGTCGTACGAAAAGACGACCCCACAGTGGGCGATTTTCTGGTGGCCGTGGACGCCAAGTCCGGGTTGAAGCCAAAGACGTTTAGAAATTATTCCGGTTACTTCCGACGCATCGTTGCTGACGTTTTCAAACTCGGGGAGGATTCGGCCAAGTATGCTTATCGGGATGGAAAACGATCTGCATGGTTGGAGAAAGTCGAGGCCGTCAAATTGTCGAACATCACTCCCGACCGCCTGAACGATTGGCGAGTTCAATACGTCAAACAGCATGAGGTTAACCCGCAAGCCCGGCAGCGTGCCGTTCGTTCGGCAAATTCGTATCTGCGGTGTGCGCGTGCGCTCTTCTCTAAAAAATGGCTGCACCGGTTGAAACTCCGTCTGCCGAATCCGTTACCATTCCAAGGCGTGAAGGTGGAGAAGGGCCGGGCGCCGAAATACACGAGCAACATCGACCCCGAGAAGTTGTTCAGTGCTGCGAAAAGCGAGTTGGCTGACACTCAGCCTGGCATATACCTCGCATTTCTGTTGGGACTGGGCGCTGGGCTGCGCAAGGGTGAGATCGATGGACTGGAGTGGAAACATTGCCATACCGACAAAGGTCTCATTGAGGTAATACAAACCGAACACCATAGTTTGAAGTCTGAAGAGAGCGCTGCCGGCGTGGAAATTGACCCGACACTTGCGAAGGAGATTGCTCGGTTTAAACCGAGTGGTGGTGGTGGTTTCGTGATTGAATCAAAACTGTCACCACGTCCCAACGCAGACTTGCGCTACTATCGGGCCGAACTGACATTTAAAAAACTCTACGCATGGCTCCGAGGCAAAGGCGTCAAGTCGGACAAGCCGCTTCACACCTTGCGAAAAGAATTCGGGAGCATGATCAACCAGCATTTTGGGTTATATGCCGCCATGACCGCATTGCGCCACGCCGATATCGAGACCACCAGCAACCACTACACGTCCAACCGCCAGCGTATCGCGTTACCGATGGGTGAGTTTTTGAAAAGCACCGGCAACAAGAAATAATGTGATCCCACCAGAGCCTCACCGACGGACTGGAAGTTGATATCTGACAGCGCTTTGAACTGGATGCAGAAAATTCAAGCTTTGTGATTTGACAATTTTGTATTGCATGTTATTTTGAAAGCACTGTTGAGCTGGCAGCTCAACAATACCACGAATGTGGGTTTTTTGGAAATTGTTTCCTAAAAATTGATGGCATAGGCTAATAAAATAGCTTTTTCTGAATTGTGCTTAACACATTTGGTTAAAGATTATGTGATGCGTCGCAGATATTAGCTTTCGGTAAATACCTTATTAGGCCCCTGACGCATCGGTTTTACGCATACCGTTTTTTGCGTACCTGCTAGTAAATCTACTGTCGGTCCTTTGTTCAAATGGTTTGATCCCTTGGCTGATCCAAGTGATTAATAAAGTTATGTGATTGATGAGTGTAATTGTTATTACGCATCTCATTCTCATATTGAAATATTTAGATTAAACAGCCGTTACCATAGGTAGCGGTAATTCTTGTAATTAAACTTGAAAAAATTAGATCAAGCTATAGTCAATCCAGTGCCAGTTTTTTTAACTCCCGACCATGTGGCCGGGCGGTGGTACTGGCATGTCGAGAGTGTTCGGCGAAAGATTCGGCGAGGTGAGATCGCCTCAACAATCATCGGTCGTCGGAGACTGGTGTCACTGACTGAGGTCGAGCGCATCGAGAAAAGTGGGTCGGTTAACGTCGTGGTGGCCACCAATTAATCAGTCATGCACACGTCAAAATCAAAAATTAGCGAAGTTAATTCGGTTGTTAAAAACGAACAAGCGGAAGCACAAAAAATGAACAAAATTGTTTCAGGCAACGGTGAAAACAGGGCGGATACCGCCAGCGAGGCAGCGGTTGTTACCTTGGCTGGCGTAGCCGTGGCGGCATTGGTGCAACCAGTTGGTGAATCGGCCAGCACGAGTGTGGCCGGCTCGAAAATGGTTGGGACAGATGCCGCATCGAACGGCAATGGTAACGGTGACGGCAACAATCGAGCCGGCTTGAGATCGGATCCGTTTGCAGATCTCGCCGGCCTACGGTTGGGGCAGGACTTCGCGGCCGATCTTGGCCTGGCGAAGCCGATCGCGACGGTGCCGGTGCGGAAGCCCGGGAAAACCTCGTTTATTCGGGTACATCCCGGCGAGGATTTCCGCTTCCAGACTGCGGTGGTTGAGTTGAAGGACGACGGGGAAACGTATCTCGTCACGCGCCAACTTTGGCCGCATCTCGTAAATGAGCCGGCTTTTGTGCCGAAGGTGCTGGTGACCTACATCGCCAGGCCTGGCGACGTGTTGGCCTTGTGGCCGATACGCCTGCCAGGGCCGGACGGTCGGCTCGACGATTACAACCAGTCGGCGCTGAACATCGGCATCTCGCTCGCCACGAAGTCGTGGGTTCGAGTGAGCGCGAATCGGTATCTTGGCGCCTATGAGGCCACTGTCGCGCCGGCTGGTGTGTCATGGGGCGACCCCAAATGGCCGGACATGCCATTCCCTGAAATCCTGAAGCTTGCCTTCAAGGATAAGGTCATCGAGAGCCTCGACCACCCGGTCTTGAAACGATTGCGTGGTGAGGCATGAAGCAGATCGGAGAATTCGAGTCCGTCGTTTTGGCGGATGCTGAATTTGCCGCGGCACCGGGCGCTCGCCCGGTGCCGGTTTGCTTCGTTTTCCACGAACTGACCAGCGGCAAAACTGAACGTGTTTGGCTCGATGGCGAAAAACCGTCGCGGCCTCCAATTGATCTTGGCGGCGACACATTGTTCGTGGCCTACTTTGCGAGTGCGGAGCTAGGCGTTTTTCTGGCCCTCAACTGGGAGCTGCCAGTGAATGTGCTGGACCTCTACGTCGAGTTCTCGCTCATGACGAGCGGCCGGCCGACACCGTGTGGCCGAGACCTGCTCGGCGCCCTGGCAGCGTTCGGCATCGACGGTATCGAGGCTGACGAGAAGGAGGCGATGCGGGACCTGATCTTGAGCAAGCTGACCGGCCATGCGTTCGCCGCCGATGAGAAGGTGAAAATTCTCAACTACTGCGAGAGTGACGTGATCGCACTGAAAAAACTTCTGCCGGTCATGTCCCCGACGATTGACCTGCCGCGCGCACTGATACGCGGGGAATACATGAAAGCCATCGCGCAGATGGAAAGGCGAGGCGTGCCGATCGACGCCCACATGCTAGCGCTGTTCCTGGAAAATTGGAGCGGCATCCAGGACGAGCTGATCCGTCGGATTGATGCGAGCCGCGGCATTTACGAGGGTCGCACGTTCAAGCGCGATAATTTTATGAATTATTGTGCCCGAGCCGGGATCGTCTGGCCGCTGTTGGAGCCGGGCAAGCCGGCACTGGATGATCAATCGTTCCGAGAGATGGCCCGCCGGTTTCCGGAAGAGATTGGTCCGATCCACGAGTTGAGGCAGTCCCTGTCGTCCATGCGCCCGGCAGATCTACAGGTCGGTGCCGACGGGCGCAACCGGTGTCTGCTGTCGCCCTTCGGCAGCCGGAGCGGCCGGAACCAGCCATCGAACACGAAGTTCATTTTCGGGCCGTCGACCTGGCTGCGGGGTCTCATCAAACCCACCGAGGGTCGGTTCGTAGCCTATGTGGACTACTCGCAACAGGAAATCGGCATCGCGGCGGCGTTGTCGGGCGACAAGAACATGATGGAGGCGTATTCGAGCGGCGATCTGTATTTGACGTTCGCCAAACAGGCGGGTGCCGTTCCCTGGAACGCGACGAAGCAGACCCATGCGAAAGAGCGGGATCAGTTCAAGATTGTGGCGCTGGCGGTTGGGTATGGTATGGGGGAGAAATCCCTCGCTCTTAAGCTGGGGGTGCCAGAATACCGGGCTAAGGAGCTGTTAAACCTGCACCGGCGAGCCTACCCGGCCTACTGGGCTTGGTCCGATGCGGCCGAGGCGAAGGCCGTACTGACCGGGAAATTGGTCGCGGCATTCGGGTGGACTGTCCACGCTCTTGACGCCGATGCGAACCCGCGGTCATTGCGGAACTTTCCCGCCCAGGCCAACGGTGCTGAGATGATCCGCCTTGCCTGCTGCTTGGCCATCCAGCGCGGTATCGAGCTCTGCTGCCCCATCCATGATGCCTTGCTCGTCGAAGGCCCTGCCGACCGCGTTGACGAGATCGTAGCTGCGACACAACAGGCCATGCGGGATGCCTCTGAATTCGTGCTGCCTGGCTTCCCGCTCAGGTCGGACGCGAAGGTGGTGAAATGGCCAGATCGCTACATGGATCCACGAGGAAAAAAGATGTGGTCGACTGTTTGTGAAATACTCAAGGAAGGGGGACACACACAGGGTTGAACCCCTGGCACCGGTGCAAGGACACCCCTTGCACCGGTGCATACCCTGTCCATTCTAATAATAATCTTTAATATAATATACCGTATGAATCCAAACGACTTTACAAGTCCAACGGTGGTTCCGATCAAGACGCACGGGAAAATCCGGGTCAAATCCCGTCAGCCAGGCCCGTTCCTCAAAGGTCCGGTACCAATGGATTGGATTTACGCTGCGGGGGGCCTGCCGGGGCAGTGCCTCCATGTAGGTATCGTCCTCTGGCACGAGGTGGGTATCGCTGGCAGTCGAACAGTAAAGTTCCGACCCTCGAAGGCTTCGCGCTACGGCATGCACCGAGACACCTCGCGCCGGGCGCTCAAACGGTTGCAAAAGGCTGGGCTGATTAATACACACATTCGGCCTGGCCAATGCCTTGAAATCGAAGTTTTAAATATCGAGAAGGTCTCCGGTACTGACACCTCAACCGGTTACCCGGTTATAAACGGTCCGGGTATCAACCCGTCCGCTGACCCCGTAGATGTAGTGAGGACGGCCAGTTAGGGTACCCTGTAGGCTCTGGAAGAGGCTGACTGGTTCATGTCTCCTGGGTGAAGGGGAAGCTGCCAACCGTCACCATTCGACCATGCCCCCCAACAACCCAGGAGGACGCAGATCCCGGTACCATGGCTTGAGCGGCAGAGTGAATTACTCGAAATGAGTGAGCAAAAGGTTCGGTTTGGCACTTCGGCGGGCGATGCGGGGGGCCCGCGCATTGATACTGGTAAGCCGGAACCTCACTGATCAGGTTACGAGCCCGGCCGCTTCAGATGCGCATATGGCGGTGCCGTGCGCAGGCGCAGGTCTTCGAGGGGATAACCGACGGTGAAATGATACAGGCTCTGCCAGTCGTGACCGGTCAAACCAAGTACCTGATGCATCACCTCGTCGAAGTAGCAGCCGATGCCCGTGCCGCGCAGCCCAGCCGCCTCGGCG
>Ga0302195_10003420_pt1 | contig 12453 bp, 9 predicted proteins | sample II_Bog_N1_2_FD_198778 | JGI IMG/M metagenome (GOLD analysis project Ga0302195, IMG submission 198778) | Peat permafrost microbial communities from Stordalen Mire near Abisko, Sweden - II_Bog_N1_2 | ecosystem: Environmental > Terrestrial > Soil > Wetlands > Peat | place: Sweden: Abisko, Stordalen...
GGCGCGGTATTTTTCGAGGCCTGCGGCCTTGCCGATCAGCCTGCGCTCGAAGGTGAGGTTTCGCGCCTGGATTTCCCACATCTTTGCTTCGATCTTTTCGAGATCCTCGGGGGTGAAGGGCTCGGCGAGATCGAAATCGTAGTAGAAACCGGTGTCGATGGGAGGGCCGATGCCGAGTTTGGTTTCCGGGAAGAGTTCGAGGACGGCGGCGGCGCAGAGATGGGCGGTCGAATGGCGATAGACTTCGAGCGCTTCCTCGTCTTTGGGGGTGAGGATCTGGACGGCGCTGTCTTCTTCGAGAGGACGCTTGAGATCGTAGAGGCGGCCGTTGACTTTGGCGACGAGGGCCGCGTCGGCCAGGCGCGGACTGATGCTCTGCGCGACGTCAAAAGCGCTGGTTCCGGTGGGGACTTGCTGGACACTGCCGTCCGGCAGGGTGACTTGTAGGCTGCTCATAGCGGGAACCTTCAGGTTAACACTGTTGAAATTCACGGGGCCTTCGTTTTGCCTGACATGGTCGACCCGGTACGGATGTGGATCGGTTACCAACGTGCTACTGCCAGGACGGATCGGCTCCCTGCGGGGGTCGGAAAGAGACGTTCTATGAAATCGATTTACTCTAAATGCATTGTTTCGCTCGCCCCGGCCGTTATGGGGCTTATGCTGATGACCGGATGCCAGCAGACGCCACCGGCTCCGACTGTAGTGACCACCCCCGCCCCCGCGTCGTCACCGGCACCCGCTGCCGATACTTCGGCGGCGCCGGCTCCTAGCACCACGGTCGAGTCGCGTACGACAACCAGGTCTTCGGACTCGCAGTCGGGGAACTCCGTTAACCCGGATGGGACGCAGAACAATTCGAGTTCGGAAACCACGAAGTCGGTCAAGAAGACTTCATCGCAGTAGCGAACTTATAAAGGGGTGAAGACGCCGAACGTGGCGTGGCCGTAGAGCAGCGCTTCCGTTTTCGTGGCGTGGGAGCGAACGGCTAATATTTCGCCGAAGAGGATGCCATGGGTGGCTACTTCTTCGAGGCGCGTGAGGCGGCAATCGAATGTTGCCAGCGCGCTTTCGAGGAGTGGTGCGCCCGTGATCTGCGTGGTCCAGACGCCTGTCTCGAAGCGTGATTCGCCTTGTATGACGCCGGCGAATCGCTCGGCTAATTCGCGATCATATACGCCGAGGACGTTGACGGCAAAGACGCCGGACTCGCGGATGGCCGCGAAGGGCGCAATTTGTCGATTCACGCAGCAGAGAAGCGTGGGCGGATCGGGCGAGACTGAACAAACGGCAGTCGCGGTGAGACCGGAACGCACGCCGTTAGAACTCACTGTGGTGATGAGGCAGACGTGCGCGGCGAGATGCCGCATGCCCGATCTGAAGGACTCCTGGTCCGCCACGGTGGCTAATCCTTCGGCTTCTCGGGCTCGGACAGCAGCGACATAGAGCTGCCACTGGAGGGTCCGAGCAGGCCGGTTTTCATGTAGAGCAGCAGCTTGTCGCGCGTATCGGTGATATCGAGATGGCGCATGGTGAGCTGACCGATACGATCCTGCGGCGAGAAGGTGGATTCGCCCTTCTCCATGGTCAGCCGTTCGGGCTTGTAGGTCAGATTCGGGCTGGTGGTATCGAGCAGCGTGTAATCGTTACCGCGACGGAGTTCGATTGTCACCTCGCCCGTGATGGCGCGCGCGATCCAGCGCTGGGCGGTTTCACGGAGCATCATGGATTGCGAATCGAACCAGCGGCCCTGATAGAGCAGACGGCCGAGGCGGAGTCCATTGATGCGGTATTGCTCGATGGTGTCTTCGTTGTGGATGCCGGTGACCAGACGTTCGTAAGCGATGAAGAGCAGCGCGAGGCCAGGCGCTTCGTAAATGCCGCGGCTCTTGGCTTCGATGATGCGGTTTTCGATCTGATCGGACATGCCGAGGCCATGGCGGCCGCCGATTGCGTTGGCTTCGAGGACGAGTTTGACGGGATCGTCGTAAGAGACGCCGTTGAGCGCGACGGGCTGGCCTTCTTCGAAACGGATGGTCACTTCTTCCGGTTTAATCGAGACATTGTCGCGCCAGAAGGCGACGCCCATGATGGGCTCGACAATGCGGACGCCTTTGTTGAGATGCTCCAGATCTTTGGCTTCGTGGGTGGCGCCCCAGATGTTGGAATCGGTGGAGTAGGCTTTTTCCACGCTCATCTTGTAGGTGAGGCCGTGGGCGAGCATGTACTCGGACATCTCTTTACGGCCACCGAGCTCATCGATGAACGTCTGATCGAGCCAGGGTTTGTAGATGCGCAGAGCGGGGTTGGCGAGCAGGCCGTAGCGATAGAAGCGCTCAATGTCGTTGCCCTTGAAGGTGCTGCCATCGCCCCAGATGTGGACGTCGTCTTCCTTCATGGCGATGACGAGCATGGTGCCGGTGACGGCGCGTCCGATGGGCGTGGTGTTGAAGTAATGGACGCCGGCGGTGGAGATGTGGAACGCGCCGGATTGCAGCGCGGCGATGCCTTCGGTCACCAGTTGTTTCCGGCAATCGATGAGGCGGGCCTTTTCGGCGCCATAGGCGAGAGCGCGGCGGGGAATTTCGTCGTAATCGGGCTCGTCGGGCTGGCCGAGATTGGCGGTGTAGGAGTAGGGGATGGCGCCTTTGGCACGCATCCAGTGGATGGCGGCGCTGGTGTCGAGTCCGCCGGAGAAGGCGAGGCCGACTTTTTCGCCGGCGGGCAGGTTTTGAAGTATGTTTCCCACGTTGTTTGAGGTGGCCCCGGCCCGGCACGGCTGCAGCAAGGTTCGGCAAGGGCCAATGTTCAGAATAGCCTGAGGCTGGCTGTAACAAAACCAGGTGGCCGCGCGCCTTGCTGTTCGTAGTGACGCGCGCCCGCAAGGTGTTTCTGGCGACCATGATCTGGCTGCTGCCGGCGAGCGGGCAAAACCCCGTTTTTCGCGCGGAGACGCGAATTGTGGAAGTGGCGATTGTGGCCCGCGATGCCCATGACGGGCCTGTGACGGATCTTACGGCGGACGATCTGCGGGTGTACGACAACGGCGTGGTGCAGAAGATTCTCTCGTTCGACAAGCTATGGGACGCCCCGCTGGCCGCGAATGGCTTGCCGATCGGGCTGCCTCCGAAGCGCCGGACGGTGATTCTGATCGATAATCTGCATGCGCGCGGAGCCGCGCAGCTTTACGCGAGGCACGGGCTGATCGACATGCTGAAGGTGTTCCCGCAGGCATCGGATCGTATTTCGATCTATACGCTGGGCGATGAGTTGAAGGTGCTGAAGGATTTCACGCCGTACACAATGGGGCTGCGGATGGCTGTAGGAGAGTATGCGGGCGAGGCACCGGCGATGCCCCCGGCGAACCGGTTTCTCTGGACTCTGCAGGCGTTGAGAACGATTGCCGCGGACCTGAAGAAGATTCCCGGCGAGAAGAATCTTGTCTGGCTGACGAGCGGCTTCCGCGTCGAGAGTTATGAGGACGTGGCGCGCACGATGCGGGAACTGGCGGCGGCGCAGGTGGTGCTTTATCCGGTGGATGTGAGCGGGCTGAAGATTGTGCCCGCGCCCGCGGGAATGCGCATACTTCCGTGGCAGCAGACCGGACGAGGCAGAGGCGAGACCGTTTCGACTGTCCCGCCGAAAAGCGAAGGGATGTATGAACTGGCGCAGCTCACAGGCGGGCGTGTGTATGACGACAGCAACGATCTTGCGGGATTGATTCGGGCCGCGATTGAAGATTCGCGTGAAGGTTATGCGCTGACTTACGCGCCGAGCAACTACCGGAAAGACGGTTCGGCGCATGAAGTGAAGCTCAGGACCGGCAAGGTGGGCGTGGAATCGCGCTATCGCCCCGCTTATTCCGAGGACAACTCCGCGGATTCGGGCGCGAAATAGCCGGAACCGGACATATACTGAGAGCGCCGGGGTTTGGAGAACGTAGGCCGATTACTTCATGGAACGCCGTCTTTTACGCCGGGTGATGCTGCTTGCGGGGCTACTGCTGTTTACGCTGTGCGCGGGCACGGCGGGGTTCCGCGTCATAGAAGGCTATTCGGTTTTCGACGCCTTCTATATGACGCTGATTACGGTCACGACGGTGGGCTATCAGGAGGTGCATCCGCTCAGTCCCGCGGGTCGCGTGTTTAATTCGGCGCTGATTCTGTTCGGTGTAAGCGTGGTGTTTTTTGCCGTGGGGACGATGACGCAGACCATTATCGAAATGGAACTGCACGACCGCTTCGGCAAACGGCGGAAGAGAAAGGCCATCGGAAAAATGCACGATCATTTCATCATCTGCGGCTATGGCCGCGTCGGCAGGAACGCAGCGGCGGAGCTTCAGAAGACGGGCGCGCAATTTGTGGTGATCGACCGCAACGAACAGCGCGTCGCGCGCGCGAGTGAAGGCGGAATGACCGCGCTGATGGCCGATGCCACGCGCGACGAAACACTGCGCGAGGCGGGAATTGAACGCGCGCGGGGTTTTGTGGCGGCGCTGGCGACGGATGCCGATAATGTGTTCGTGATTCTCAGTGCGCGGAACCTGAATCTCGCGTTGACGATTGTGACGCGTGCTTCCGAAGAGGAGGCGGAGGCGAAACTGCGGCGTGCGGGTGCGGACATTGTTTTTTCGCCCTACAGCATGGCGGGACAGAAGCTGGCGCAATCGCTGGTGCGTCCGCATGTGGTGCAGTTTCTGGATTTCGCGGCGGAATCGATGGGGCTCGATGTGATGATCGAGCAATTTCCGGTGGATGAGAAGGCTGGTGTGGTGGGCAGGACGCTGGGCGAGTTAAAGACAATCGGAGAGGCGGGAGTGATGGTGCTGGCGGTGCGGAGGCGGGACGGCAGGATGGTGTTTAATCCACCGGCCGATACGAGGATCGCGGCGGGGGATTTTCTGATTGCGATGGGGGAGCAGGCGCACTTGCGCGCCTTCGATGGTGTGCTGGCGGGGCGCGGCGGAGCGATGCGCGGATAGTGGCTGCGGTACGGTCAAGTCATGCGATGGTTTGACATGCGACGGTTTGCATTAGTTGCTGCGGTTGGTTTGGTATGGGCACAGGCTGCAACCCCGGAACGCAGGTTCGCCCAGGTGTTCAACGCAGTGCTGGTCGGGGAGAATCCCGATGGCGGTGTTTGGAGCGGCGCGGGGGCGTATCTCGAAGCGGCTGGCGAGAGCGGAACGCCGTCGCAGGCGGCCATCCAGCGGGTCCTGCAAAGACCGATGCGCCATTACCGGGTGTTAATCGTGCCTGGTTTCATGAGCGCCTGCGCATTTACCGAGTCGGCGACGGCGGGCGCGTTTTATAGGGCACTGGAACACCTGAAGAACGCGCACGGCGTTGATGCGGAGCTGTTGCAGGTTCCCGACGACAGCTGCGAGAACAACGGCAAACTGATCGCGCGATATCTGCGCGAGCACCCTGGCCCGAAGTTCATTGTGGTGGGTCACAGCAAAGGCGCGGCCGATTTGCAATTGGCGTTGCAGGATCGGACGGCGGCGGAATCAGTGGCGGCATTTGTTTCGATTGCGGGCGCGGTGGGCGGATCGCCACTGGCGGATCTGGCGGAAGGGCGCGGCTTGCTGCGTCATGTCGACGTTTCCGGCGGCTGTGTGGGGAACGTGGGGGCATCTCTCGATAGCATGCAGACGGAAGTTCGCCACGCGTTTTTGGTGAGCCATCCGGATGCCCCGGTGCCATCCTATTCCGTGGTGGCGGCGTCGGACTTTGCGAGCACGTCGAAGATTCTGCTGCCCACCTGGGGGCTGCTGGGCGCCGGTTTCCGGGGAAAAGAAGACGGGATGCTGCTGGCTGCCGACGGCACTTTACCGGGTGCGAAGTTTCTGGGGACCGCGCTGTCGGATCATGTTGCGGTGGCGCATGATTTCGGGCAGACGGGCATGGCGAAGCTTTACGATAAAGACCATTTTCCGCGTGTGGCGCTGCTTGAAGCGCTCATCCGATTCGTTGAGGCGGACCTGGACCGTACGGACTTAAAGGACGCACGATAAGCGAGGTCACGGGGTGACCGTGACGGCGGCGGATTGTGAGGTTCCGCCGGAGCTTGCGGTGATGACGCCGCCGGTTGACGCTTTTACCGTTTTGGTCTGAATGCGCAGGGTTCCGGAAACCCCACCTGCCGGCATTTCGACAGTGGGTGGGACGGGAACCGCCGCATTCGTGCTGCTGAGCGTGATGACTGTTCCGGTGGCAGGCGCGGGAGCGCTCAAAGTTACGGTGAAGGTCACGTCGGATCCGCCTTTGACGGAAGCCTGGCTCACCAAAACCGATACAACCGTGGGAATTACGACGGGAGTCAGTGTGGCGGAGGCCATTTTCGTGACGCCGTTATAGGTAGCGGTGACCGTCACCGTTGTTGAAGCTGTGACCGCGGACGGCTGTACGAAGATACTGGCAGCGAGCTGACCGGCAGGTACAACGATACTGGCCGGAACCGCGAAGTCCTTGCTGTTACTCGAGAGCGCTACCGACGTACCGCCCGAAGGAGCCGCGGCGCTCAAGTGAACGGTCAAAATGGCCGGAATGTCCGCGACGGGACTCAGCAGAACGCTCACGGAACTCAGGGCGGGCAATACGACTGGCGTAATCGTAACGTTGGCGGCCTGGGTAGCACCGTTGTACGTCGCGGTAATGGTCGCAGGCGTCGACGCAGTGACGACCGAGGTCTTAATTGTGACGCTGGCTGTCACCCGGCCCGCGGCAACGGTCACAGTGGCGGGCACGGGGAAGGCGCTGCTGTTGCTCGAAAGCGCGACCGTGATTCCCCCGGTGGGCGCCGCGCTGCCGAGGGTGACGGTCAGGGTGGCATTTGCTCCGCCGCTTACGCTGGTGGGCGAAACCGAGACGGAGGTGAGAGCCGCCGGGACTACAGGTACGATTGTGACGCTGGCGGTCTTTGTGCCGCCGTTGTACATGGCGGTGATCATTGAGGGAGTGGAAGCGGCGACTGTAGCGGTTTGCACGGTTACGCTCGCTGTGTTGGCGCCGGCTGGGACGATGATGTGGGCGGAGACGGGAAATGCGGTGCTGGTGCTCGAAAGGGTGACGGTCGCGCCGCCAGCGGGTGCCGCGCCGCTCAGGGCCACGGCCAGGATGGCGCTGGCTCCGCCCGTCACGGTGGCCGGGGTTACCGAGACCAGCGTCAACGTCGGCAATACAACCGGAGCAATGGCGACTGTAGTCGTTTTTGTCGCGCCGCTATACGTGGCTGTAACGGTAATCGGTGTGGAGGCCGTTACAGTTCCCGCCACAACCTTCAGGCTGGCGCTGAAATCGCCGGCCGGAACGGAGATGCTGGCGGGCAGAGGAAAAGCCGAGATGCCTCCGGAGAGGGTTACGGTCAAACCGCCCGCTGGCGCGGCGGTAGTGAGGGCAATAGTGAGCGTCACGGTTCCTCCGGGCGCCACCTGGGACGGACTGGCAGAGATGGAACTCAAAGCAGCGGGCGCGGACTTAATCAGAGACCAGCTGGTGGCCAGAGAATCGGCATTGACGGAGCCGAGGCCCGTCACCTGATCGTAGCCGGGACCGGCCTGGAATCCGAATGAGCCGGTGGTGCAACCGGAGGTTCCCGTTCGGCAGGGGACGATGTTGTCACCCGCGGTAACGTCGTGGAAGACGCCGCCATAGTTCTGAGCCAGCGGATAGAGCGTGGGGTTGATGTTGCCGAGCCCCGCTTTCGCCAGCGCACCCGACTTCACCTGGTACTGATTTACCAGGGAGGTGATGCCGGCGAAGATCGGCGCGGCGAGCGATGTCCCACCCACCACAATTGCTCCGGATGCGGCTCCGGAACCCGACAAACCATTGGAGCAGCCGCCGCCGGTGCAGACAATGGCGCCATCGTGATCCGCGCCGGCTGGCATGGCAATATCGGGCACATCGCGGGCTCCATCGGCAGGGACACCCGGACCCGCCTGCCAGGTGGGCTTGGCAAACAGCGCGCTGGCTCCGCCGCCACTGGCCCCGAGGCCGCCGCCGTCGGCTGTCTCGTTCCAGCCAGCTTCCGGAATATAAGAGATGGCCGACCCGTTATTCACGTTGTTGGGCGTGTTCCAGTAGGTTCCGGTGCCCTCATTGAAGCCAGTGCCGCCGACCGCCGTTACCTCCGGGATGCTGGCCGGCAGCGAGAGTGCCAGGCCATGTGTTGCCGTGGAAGCGCTGCTGTTTTCACAGCCGAACGCCCCCGTATCGCCGGACGCGGAAAGCAGCGTAATGCCCTGTGAGTTGGCCTGCTGGGCGATGGCGCGCAGCGACGCGCCTTCAGCCGAAGATCCCGTTTCGCAGCTTCCATAGCTGATGCTGATGACAGGCGCGACATTCTGCGAAACCGCATACTGGAGCGCATTGTAAACATTGCCGGAGTAAACGAAGACCACCGCGGCATTTTTCGCAATGGCGCCGGCCCATTCGAGATCGAGATCCGATTCGACGACATCGCCCGAAACCACGCCCGGGACCGACATTTTGGGTACGGTTACCAGCTGCGGATCGTGCTTCGGCAGATTGAAGATGGAGCGAAAATTTTCAATATCGGACAGGTTAATGGCGGATTGTCCGACCACGGCGAGCGTCTGGCCCGTCCCGTCATATCCACTTTGGTAGAGGCTGGCGATGTTGTAAATAGTGGCGGCGTCATCAGGTGCGAGGTAGTGATTGCCGGAGCCGGAGGTGTATGCGGCGCGGACCCTGGAATGCGGCGCCTGAGGCAGAAAATCGTCGAAGCCGCGGAATCCGGCGATCATGCCGGCGATAGCGGCGGGAACGTGGGGCTCCGAAGCCGTCGCGTAATGCGATTGGCCGGTCACGGTGTAGCGGTGAATATCGACGCCGAAAACCTGTCGCGCCATGGTCGCAGTGCCGCTGAAGGCCAGCCAGTTGCGGCTGGCGGCCACATGCCGCACGCTGAAGCCCGCGGCTTCAAGCCACGCGCCGATCTGCGCGATGTCGCTCTCGGTGGGCCCGAAGCGATCGGCGAACTGCGCAGGCGTGAGCCAGTTATGATATTCGGACGAGGCGGGGTTTTGCTGGTCGGTGAGAAATGCGTCGAGATCGGCCTGTTGGGCTGCAGACGGTTTGAAGGTAACGACAAGGTCGTTGAGCGGAAACGCGGCCTCGACTGCGCCGAGGTCTGTGCTGCCGCGAACCGCCGAATTGACGTGGCCCGGGAGGGTCACGGTTCGGCTGTTATCGATCTGGCCTGCGATTCGGCCGGTCTGTGCGTTCAGGGATGCTGCCGCGAGAGCGGCGACGGCAAACGTGCCCAGAAAACGGCGCTGAAAACGAAAAGAAACAGGCTTTACGTTCATTTATCTCCCTGCCGCGCCCGTTACGCACGGATCCAGCTGTTATTGACTCGTCTGGTATTGACTCGAACCAGGGTTTCGTTTCACGAAATTTTGCCCAGGTGGTTATGGAAGGAAACTTTTCGGCTGCGGGGCGAGTTTTGTCGAGCGAAAAGCAATATAATTCTGATAAATGCGCTACGCGTGGCTGAGCGTGATTGCGATTGAGGTGGTCGCCCTGCCTTGCCTGGGGTACGATCTTACGGGCAGGATTGACCCGGCGGCGTCCCTCACGGTGTTTCTTCATGGCGCAACCGCGCCGTTTGAGAACTCCACCACGAGCGACAGCGATGGCCATTTTCACTTCGCTAAAGTCCCTGCGGGCACTTACACGCTTGCCGTTGTGACAGCTGCCCGGGGGGAGGCTGTGGAGACCGTTGAAGTCAGCCCAGGGCTGGTGGATTCCAAAGGCCGCCTCGATATTGCGCTGAAGCTCGATTCGGCGAAACTGGAATCCGAGAATGGACGGGGCACGGTGGCGACCGTTTCGGCTACCTTGCTGTCGATTCCGGATCGCGCCACGAAGGAATATGAAGAGGCGCAGCGCTGCCTGGGGCGGAGCGATTCCGCGTGCGCGTCCGTTCATTTAGAACGCGCCGTGACGATTGCTCCGCGATTCACCGTGGCGTGGAATCAGATGGGAACGATTGCTTATCAGAAGCACCTGTATAGTGACGCGGAAAGCGATTTTCGCAGGGCTCTCGGGGCCGACCCCGACGCTTTTGAGCCGCTGCTGAATCTGGGTGGCGTGTTGGTGAATCTGGACCGCCCGCGCGAGGCGCTCGGATACAACCAGAGTGCCGTGTCACGCAGGCCCAACGATGCGCTGGCGAATTCGCAGCTCGGGCTGAATTATTTCGAGCTCAATGAGATGGAACTGGCGGAAACGTCGCTGAAGGCGGCGATTCGGCTGGATCCCGTCCTTTTCTCGCATCCGCAACTGACGCTGGCCGAGATCTATTTGCGGCGCGGGGAAAGGGAGCAGGCCATCGCGCAGTTGCAGGATTTTCTGAAGCGGCATCCGGATGCGGCGCAGGCGGCGAGGGTGCGGGAGAAACTTGCGGTGCTGGGGCGGTGACTTACGATTGTTGTAAGTGAGAATTCTGGTTGTAGAGGACGAACCGCGGATGGCTGCGCTGCTGAAGCGTGGCCTGACCGAAGAGGGCCACCAGGTCTTTCTGGCGCAGGAGGGCGTGGAGGGCTACGAAATGGCGCAGGCATCCGAGTTCGACGTGATCGTGCTCGACGTGATGCTGCCCGGAATCGACGGGCTTACCATCGCGCGGCGGCTGCGGGATGCGCACAAACAAACCCCGGTGCTGATGCTGACCGCGCGTGACACGCCGGCCAGTATCATCGCGGGGCTCGACGCCGGGGCGGACGATTACCTCACCAAGCCTTTTTCGTTCGATATATTTCTGGCTCGTGTGCGGGCGGTGAGCCGTCGCGGGGCGATTCCACGGCCGGTCTGTCTGGAAGTGGCGAATCTGAAGCTCGATCCTTCCACGCGACGCGTGACCCGCGGCGAACTACCCGTCAGTCTGACGCCGCGCGAATTCAGCCTGCTGGAACTGCTGATGCGCAATCACGGGCGGGTGATCACGCGCGATTCGATACTCGAATCGGTCTGGGGCTTCGACAGCGATGTGGCGGGGAATACGATTGAAGCCTTTGTGAGACTGCTCCGGCTCAAGGTGGACACGACCGACCCGAAACTGATTCACACAGTGCGCGGCGTGGGCTACGTGATGCGGGAGCCGTAAGTGAAGTACGTTAATACACGCTCAATACGTTTTCGGCTCACGGTCTGGTATGCCCTGATTCTGAGCGCGGCGCTGTGCGTCTTCAGCGGCCTGATCTGGACCATGATGGAGCAGCGGCTGCTGCGCGATATCCGGCGCGGCCTGGATGAGGAAGCCGGACGCTTCGAGGTATTCGTTCAGAGAGAAGTGGCGGAAGTGCCGGCGGTGAATCTCGACGCTGAGATCGAAGAATTCTGTCACGCGCTGCCTTCGTCGAGCTATCTGGAATTACGACCCACCGATGGAGGACAGCCCTTCCTGTATCGCGCGAGCGCTAACGCGTGGGCCGGCCACGAGGTTCTGACCCGCACGATGGCGATCCGGGGCAGGCAGTATGTTCTGGAGATTGGAGCGTCGCGGGCGCAGATGCATCGTGCGCTGGAGTTGCTGAGCACGCTGTTGCTGAGTCTGGTGCCGGTGGTGATCGCGGTTGCGTGTTTGGGCGGCGCCTGGCTGAGCCGGCGGGCGCTGCGGCCGGTGGATGAGATTACCTCCGCGGCGCGCGCGATCGGAATCGAAAATCTGGCTTGTCGTTTGCCGGCGACGGGAACGGGCGATGAACTGGAGCGTCTCGCGCAGACGTGGAACGCGACGCTGGCGCGGCTCGAATCGGCCGTGGCGGTGCTTTCCCGATTTGCGGGGGACGCGTCGCACGAATTGCGTACGCCGGTGGCGGTGATCAGGACCGGCGCGGAACTGGCGCTGCGGCGGGATCGCGAACCGGAAGCGTATCGGGAGGCGCTGCGGGAGATCGCGGCGGAATCGGAACGCATGACCGAGCTGGTGGAGGATCTGCTGTTTCTGGCGCGCAGGGATACGCGGGCGGGCATGCCGATGGCGCCCATCGATCTGCGCGAAGCGCTCAACGATGCGGCGCAGGAATTGCATGGGCTGGCGGAAGCGCGGGAGATTCGAATACGCGTTTCCACAGGCGCGGACGACGCTATGATCGCGGGCAATGCAACAGCGCTGCGGCGTCTGTTTCTGGCGTTGTTAGACAATGCGCTGAAGTATTCGGCTGGTGGCACGGAAGTATCGGCGGCGATTGTTCAGAGAAATGGCAGGATCGTGGTAGTGGTGGCGGATCAGGGAATTGGTATTGCAGGCGAGGACTTGCCGCACATTTTTCAGCGCTTCTACAGGGCAAGTAAAGCGCGGTCGGACGGTGGGCACGGCCTGGGCCTGTCGCTCGCGCAAAGTATTGCCGTGGCGCATCATGCCGCCATTGAAGTGAGCAGCGAGCCGGGGCGCGGGTCGGTGTTTCAGGTTAGCTTTGAGCGG
>Ga0302195_10003428_pt1 | contig 12433 bp, 8 predicted proteins | sample II_Bog_N1_2_FD_198778 | JGI IMG/M metagenome (GOLD analysis project Ga0302195, IMG submission 198778) | Peat permafrost microbial communities from Stordalen Mire near Abisko, Sweden - II_Bog_N1_2 | ecosystem: Environmental > Terrestrial > Soil > Wetlands > Peat | place: Sweden: Abisko, Stordalen...
CCGCCGGAAGCCCGAACAAAAACATCCGCGCTGTATCCGACCACGCGCGAATGATCGCCCGTCACGTCGCCTGAATTCTCGTACTTGAGCACCCGCGCCTGGTTGGCGCCCATGCGCTCGGCATAGATCATGGCGGCCACGATGGGCGCGCCGCCGCAGGCCTCCCATATCCGCGAGTTGAAGTTGCGCGACATGCTGAAGTAGTCCCATGACTGAAGCGCATCGAGGGTCTTGTGGTCCATCCTGACCGCATCATCGTAGGTGTGATAGTGCGAGAGATCTGAGCTGGCGAGGACGAGCGTATCGCCTTCCTTGCCTTCGCTCTTGATAAGTTTTGCCAGCGCCACTCCCAGGGCGCGGCTGTTCTCGTAACTCTGATCGCCCATGACGATGGGCACAATCTCAAAGTTGCCCAGCACCTTCTGCAGCCAGGGCAACTCGACCTCAACCGCATGTTCTCCGCCAGCCGGCGTGGCATCGTGACCGTCGCCGGAGAGCCGGATGCTCGAATCCATCTTGACAAGCTGCCGCGCGAAGGCCTTGTCCACCGGAACGTTTCCGAGCGGCGTCGCATAAGCGTCTCCATCATAGACGGATGTGTAGTCGAAGGAAACGTAGTGCGTGGGAGCGATGATGACAACGCGCGAATACTTGCGCCCCTTCAAGGCGGCGTAGGTGTAGGCGGCCACGGGTCCGGAGTACTGATAGCCGGCATGCGGGGCGACGGCGGCGATAATCGGGACGTTATTCAAGTTGGGCACCGCCGGCCCTGATACCTGAGCCAGCAGAGTGTCAATCATGGCTGAAAGAACCTTGGGATCGGCCGGATAGAATCCGCCGGCAACAGCCGCCGGCCTTATCTTGGGCGTCTCCGCGGTGTGACTCTTCTGAAACGGCGCGAAGACCAGGAAAGCCATGAGCGGAACCGCCAGTAAGTAGGCGCCGGGGTTCATCGTGAAGTTCATTTGCGAAACCTCCTCTGCTTGCTCATGCGTGCCAGACGCCGGGAATTGGCTGCTGGCAGAATGGGCAACAGTTCTTGCGAATCAGCACCTTGCTGGCCGTAAATCCCACGCGCTCGACGAGCATTTTGCGGCACTTGGGACAATACGTGTTTTGCGCGGGATGCCCCGGCACGTTGCCGATGTAGACATAGTGCAGCCCTTCCGCATCGGCAATCGCCTTGGCGCGTTCCAGCGTGGGCACTGGCGTAATGGGCAGATTCTTCAACAGATATTCGGGATGAAACTGCGTAAAATGGAGGGGCACATCCGGGCCGAGATTCGCCTTGATCCATTGCGCCAGGCCGCGGAACTCCTGGTCGCTGTCGTTGAGCGTGGGCAGCACCAGGTAAACAATCTCCGTCCACTTGCCCAGCTTGCGCAGGGTGACGAGCGAGTCAAGCACCGGCTTCAATTGGCCGGTGACAACCTTGCTATAGTACGACTCTGAGAAGGACTTGAGATCGATCTTGACGGCGTCCATCTTTCCATAGGCCGCCTTCAGCGGCTCCTCCTGCATATAGCCGTTTGAGACCACAATGCTGCGCACCCCGGCAGCATGGCCCGCGTCGGCAGCGTCCATCACATACTCCGCGAAGACGACCGGCTCGCTGTAAGTGTAGGCAATCGTCGGACAGTCATATTGCTTTGCCAGTTCGGCAACGCGCTGCGGTGGAGCGTACTGCGCGGGAACCTCTTCGGGACGCGATTGCGAGATATCCCAGTTCTGGCAGAACTTGCAGTTGACATTGCAGCCAGCGGTGCCCAGCGAGAAGGCATTCGTCCCCGGCAGATAGTGGAAGAGCGGCTTCTTCTCGATGGGATCGACGTGCGCCGCAGCCACCCGCGAATGGACCAGCGAATAGTAAGTTCCGCCGCGATTCTCACGCACGCCGCAGTAGCCGCGCTCCTTGTCGCCCACCGCGCATTCGCGCGGACAGAGCTTGCACTTGATCTTGCGATTGGGCAGCTTCTCGTAGAACTTGGCTTCAACGACAAAGCGCGCGTCGTCCTCGCTTCCGGTTGCCGCGCCGGACGGAATTGCGGCGGCGGGCCTGGCGGCGCCGCCGATTCCCAGCGCCGCGCCTGAGGCCAGCGCGCACTTCAGAAACAAGCGGCGATCCAGCGGACGCGGGCCTTTCCCGGCTTCCCATGCGTTCAGTTCACAGAACATATCGAACCTCCTCGCCGCCCGCCCGGCTACACTTCCACGACTGAGATCTTTCTGGGGTCGTTTGTGCCCAAGCGGTGGTCGGCATCAGCAGCAGTGACAATGTAACTCGGCGCGCGCTTCTCGGCCGTGAGTGTCTTCAATCCCTTTTCCGCGCGCTTGCGCTCGATCATCTGCCAGCCGGTCGAGTCAAGCGCGACTGGATCGGTGGAGACAAGCAAGGCGTTGGCATTCCAACTGTGTTCCGGCTTGTAGCCCGGCCCACCCTCGTACATTGCGGTGGTCGCATCGCAGATGGTCAGCCGCATCCGGCTGCGAATCTCCGGCAGCATGTTCACGTCCGCGACGTAGGGGTTGCAGCCGTTGGGATGGTACTTGTTGGGATTGTGGATGACGCCGTACATATTCTTGAGAGCGATGGTGACGCCCGCGCCGTCATGGTCCTTCAGCACCGGAAGATTGATGAGCGCGCCGCATCGCTGGGTAAGAATCTTCGACAAGAGGCTGCCCACGCTGCCGTAAGCAGAGAGCTCCTCTTCGTAGCCAACGCGATCAGTGCCGAAGCACTGCACGCGGTCCCCACCCATGGCGAGATGAAAGCCGGCGCGCTCAAGTTCGCCGGTGTCGCGGTCCCAGATGACGATATCGGCGGGCTTGACTCCGGCCTGCTGCAAGCGCTCGCAGATGGCCGCGACGAGCTGAACGTTGGTGGAGATGCCGCGCCCGCCAAGCGTGTTCACCTTCAGGCCCACTCTCTCGCCCGGATGAACCAGCCTTCTCCAGGCATCAACCGGGGCCAGCGGATGCTCCTGGCCGAAGAGAGCTTGCATGGCGCGATCCAGGAGGGCCAAAACGCGGTTTGAATCGATGCTGGAGGCTGGTGAGGCGCCTGCGCCGCGTAGTTGCTCGTCGCGAGCGACGACGACTCTGGACCTCCCGGCCGCCGCGCCGGATTCCGCCGCAACGGGTTCCACCGTTGCCAGAGATCCCGCCACGCCGCCCGTCCACAGGAGCGCGGCGCCGGGGAGAGATGCCCTGAGAAAATCCCTGCGGCTGCTGCGCTCTGTGCTCATTTGCGTCCTCCGCCGATCCCTGGGGTCCGGCTCGGCGATCAGTCCACAAAAAGGGAAGACCTTTGACGGCTGCGAGCGGGCCGTTATGTTGCGGGCCGGATGGCCTCAATCAATTGCTACGGCAACCCGAGGGACTTTGCAGTGATGCCCGGCACTTGAGGGCGGAAGACGGCTGGGAGTCCGATCTTGCTTCGGCCATATTCTATCGCGCAACCCAATCGGGAGGATACACTCGGCAAGAGGAGTTTTCCAGTGACCACGAACGCCGATGGCTCCGCCAACCTGCCTGCCCGGCTCCCCTTTTCGGCCCGGCGCGGCTATAACCTGTTTCTTTTGCTTGTTGCCGGGCTGGGCGGCCTGCTCTACGGCATCGATGTGGGCATCATCGGCGGCGCACTGCCTTACCTCGAAGCGACCTCGCATCTTGACCCCTCGCAACTGTCGGTCATCGTGGCGGCGGTGCTGCTGGGCAGCGTGATCTCCACCCTCTTCGCCGGGCTGCTGGCAGACTGGATGGGCCGCAAGCCGCTGATGGTTCTTTCCGGCTGCGCCTTTGCCGTCAGCATTCCGGTGATTGCTCTTTCGCAGGGATACGAGTCTCTGTTTCTGGGCCGGCTGCTGCAAGGCATCAGCGGAGGATTCATCGGCGTGGTGGTTCCGCTCTATCTTGCCGAGTGCCTCTCGGCGCGGGATCGGGGCAAGGGAACGGGCGTCTTTCAGTGGATGCTCACGCTGGGCATCGTGGCGGCAGCCTTGGTGGGCATGTATTACAGCTATCGCGTTGCGGCGGTGGCCGCCTCTGCCAATGCCGATGCTTTGTTGGCCTTCAAGAATCAGGCCTGGCGGCGAATCTTCTGGGTTTCGTTTCCTCCCGGCGTGCTCTTTGTGCTGGGCAGCCTGCTGGTCGGCGAGTCGCCTCGCTGGCTCTTCAAGCGCGGCAAACCGGCCGCCGCCCACGCCGCGCTGCTGCGCTCGCGCAGCCCCGAGCAGGCCGCCCTGGAGATGGGTGAGATGGAGAAGCGCGCGACGGAGGAGACAAGCCGGCCCTCCCAGGCCGAGCGCTCGGCCGGGCACAAGCTCCACGACTCTCTGTTGCGCCGCAAGTATGTCGTCCCTTTTCTGCTGGCCTGCATCATTCTCTTTTGCAACACGGCCACCGGCATCAACTCCATCATCGGCTTCAACACCGGCATTCTGCTGCAAAGCGGCCTCTCGGATCTTGCGGCGCACTGGGGCTACGTGATCTTCACCGTTGTCAACTTCCTGATGACCATGGTGGGCATGATGCTGGTGGATCGCAAGGGGCGCAAATTCCTGCTGGTTCTGGGCACCTCGGGAATCATCGTCTCCATCGTCAGCGTCGGCATTCTGTTTCTCTCGACAGAGCGGCTGAGCCTGGACAGCCGCAATGCCGTACAGGCGCTGGTCGCTCCCAATCAAGACCTGACGCTGCGCTTCGATCAGGCTGAGGCCAACCAACTGCTGGCCGCCCAAGGCAGTGCCGCAAGCCAGATCGACAGTGGGCGCGCCTCGCTGGCCATCATCTACTCCTATGGCGACTTCACAGCGGCCACCAACTTCGTCCGCTCCGACGACCCTGCCGCCGCTCCCATTCAGATCAGCCGCGCCAATTGCGTTCCGGCCAACAGGATCGAGGCTTTGTTCCAGAATCCCTTTGCCGATCTGGCCGCCGCGAAAGCCGCGCCGCTGCGTATCGACAAAGCTCTCATCGGCCAGGTGCCCACTGCCCGCCACGGCTGGATGGTGGCCATCGGCCTCTATGTCTTCATGGCTTTTTTTGCGGTCGGTCCGGGCGTGTGCGTCTGGCTGGCGCTGTCGGAGTTGATGCCCACGCGCATCCGCTCCAACGGCATGAGCATCGCGCTGGTCATCAATCAACTCGTCTCGACCACACTGGCCGCGATCTTCCTGCCCTTCGTGAGCAAGCACGGCTATTCGTCCATCTTCTTCATGTTTGGCGGCTTCACGGTGATCTACCTTATCGTCGCGGCGTTCTTCCTGCCGGAGACCAAAGGCAAAACGCTGGAAGAGATTGAGGCTCATTTCGAAGGGCGGGCGGCTGGCTGACAAAGATTCAACTGAACGCCGGCTGTGCTCCGCAAACCCCTCTCAGGATTGGAGGAAGAACAGGGATTGTGCGGCCATTTCGTAAACTAAAGCCATGAAGAAAGTTCGCTCGCCGTTCTATGTCACGACCCTGATCGCCAGCGCCTTCTTCATGGAAATGCTGGACGGCACGATCATTGCCACTGCCCTTCCGCAGATGGCCCGCAGCTTCCACGTAGGCCCCGTCAGCCTCAACATCGGAATGACGGCTTACCTGCTCACGCTGGCTGTGTTCATCCCCATCAGCGGCTGGGCAGCGGACCGACTCGGCTCCCGGTCTATCTTCGCCACGGCAATCGGCATCTTTACGCTGGCTTCGGTGCTCTGCGGCGCGTCCGGCACACTCACGCAGTTCATCCTGATGCGCATTCTGCAGGGCATCGGAGGAGCGATGATGGTGCCTGTCGGCCGGCTCATTGTTCTGCGGACCGCGCCCAAGGAGAAGCTCACCCAGGCTCTCGCCTACATCACTTGGCCGGCTCTCTCCGCCCTGGTCATCGGCCCTCCTCTCGGCGGATTCATCACCACCTACGCAAGCTGGCATTGGATCTTCTTTCTCAATCTGCCCATCGGCATCCTCGCCCTTGTTCTGGCGCTGCTATGGATTGAAAACGTGCGCGGCAATGAGGTGCATCCCTTCGATTGGCTGACCTTTCTTCTGGGCGGCTTCGCCTCTGCCGGAGCCGTTTACGCCATGGAGGAACTTGGCGGCGAAGGAGGGCGCTGGCAGCTTCCGGCGGCAATTCTCGTCCTCAGCCTGCTCAGTGGAACGGTGGCCATCCTTGTCGCGCGCCGTCATCCCGCCAAATCGCTGATCGACTTCGAATCGCTCAGGATGAAGACCTACGCGCTCTCCGTCTACGGCGCCAGCGCCTTCCGCATCTCGGTCGCCGTGCTGCCGTTTCTTCTTCCGCTGATGTTTCAGATCGCTTTTGGGCTGACGGCCTTTCAATCGGGGCTCTACCTGCTCGCGCTCTTCGCGGGCGACGTGAGCATGAAAGCCTTTGTCATTCAGACCCTGCGCCGCTTCGGCTTCCGCCGCGTGCTGATTGTCAACGGAGTGATGACAGCCGCTTCGATCGCCGTATGCGCGACGATTGCGCCCTCGACGCCCGTCCTTCTCATCGTCGCCATTCTCTTTGTTCACGGCGGCTGCCGTTCGATGGAGTTCACCTGCCTGACCACGCTCGCCTTTACTGAGATCGATTCGAGCCGGATGAGCCGCGCCAATGGCTTTCTCAGCGCCGTGATGCAGCTCAGCTCGGGCATGGGCGTCGCGGTTGGCGCCATCACGCTTCGTCTTGTCGCCCACGCGAATGGACACTCTGCCATGGTGCCCCAACTGCATGATTTTCACCTGGCTTTCCTGCTGGTGGCTCTGCTGGCGCTGGGCCCGGTCTTTGACAGCCTCGGCCTTCCGCGGAACGCCGGAGCCGCGACCAGTGGTCATGTACAACCGGAACTTGAAGCTGCCCATTAGATCCGCTCAGACAAGCTGAATCACCGCGAACCCATCCATTCCGGTCCACTCGCGCAGGCTTGCGCAACCGCCCGTAAGCGGCGAGAATCAATGAATTGAGCGGGACGCGGTTGGCTCTCGCTCTCGACAGCCCATGCGCAATTCCAGAACGGCCGAACTCGATTCTTCGTTGCGCAGAGGTTGCTGGAGCCTTCGCGACTCTGTTGCGGCGGCTGGCCTCTTTCTCGCCTCTGCGGCGGTTGTCTTGTGGCAGAACGCGCATCTGGCAATTCTCTGGGACGCGAGCTACACCCTGGACTCCAGTGTCCGCCTCGCACTGGGGCAGATGCCCTATCGAGATTTCCCCTTTTCGCACGCGCCGCTGACGTTTCTCGTTCAGGCCGCCATCATTCGCCTCTTCGGACGCGTCTTCTTTTATCACGTTCTCTACGCCGCGATTGTCGGCGGGGCGGGCACGGTGATCGCTTGGCGGATTGTGCTGGCAATGCTGCGGAAGAGGCTGCGCGCTGCCTGGTCTGTTTCTCTCTTCCTTGCGGCGCCGCTGATTGTGCTGGGCATCTACAGCATCCTGCCATTTCCCTCTTATGACTGCGACTCCGCTTTCGCCATTCTGCTGGTTGTTCTTCTTCTTGAGCGGCTGCCGGCGGATTGGCGCGCATCACGCATGGGCAGCGGTAGGGCGCTCATGCAGTTCTTTGTTGCGGGTGCGGCACTGCCTCTGCCTCTCTTCTACAAGCAGAATATCGGCCTTCCGTTTGTCGCGGTTGCATTCGCTCTCATTCTTCCGCTATTGATTGTGAGGCTGGTCAGGCGTAATCCTGCATCGCAAGACAGCCCTGGCGTCGCAGCCTTGAGCGCGATGCTTGCCGGCGGAGTTGCAACGCTCATAGCCGCGGGCCTGCTTCTGCACTTCACCTGCGGCCTGGGCAATTACATTCACTGGACGATTCAGTTTGCAGGCGAGCGCCGGATGCCTGGCCTTCAGGAGATGTTCAGCGTCTATGCGGAGCCTTCGCTTTTGTGGTGGCTGCCGTCGGCCGCGGCGGCAGTGGCGCTCTTGCGGAGCCGTCTCGCCAGGACTTCGTGGGCGCGTTTCGTGGCGCTGGGCCTGCTCGCCGCGCCGTTTGTCTGGGCGCTGGCCAGTCTCTTTCTATCCGCGAACGCGGACGACCGCTCCGACAGTCTTCTGGCTCTCTGGCCTCTGCTGCTCGTGCTCAGCATCGCGCTCACGCTCTGGAATCTTTGCCGAGAATTCAGTCTGCGCACCGCGCTGCCCGCAATGCTGCTGGCCGCCGTTTACGGAACCTTCCTCTCGCAGCAGTTGTGGGGATCCACCTATGCCATCTGGCCGTTGCTGGTGATTCTCATCGCCGAGATGATCGTCTTCCTGGCTTCAATTGAGGCGGCCGGCGCGGGCGCGGAAGCTGCGCCTCAAACCTTATTCATTGCGACAACCCTGGCCGCGGTCATTTCTGTCACGCTTCTCATCTGCGGCGGCCTTTATACCGTCAGCGAGGAGCGCCTCTCATACGCGCAGCTCCCTGAGGGCCACGTCCTGCATTCGGCGGTTCCCGCGCTGCGGGGAATGGCTGTCTCCGGGCCTTTCCTGCCGGACTTTGAGGAACTGCTGCATTTCGCCGCCAACGAAATTCCCTTCTCGGATGGATTGATTCTCATTCCCGGCGAAGATCCGTTCTACTTCGCCACCGGCCGGGTTCCGCAATTTCCGGTGCTTCTCTTCGACAGATCGACCGATCCCTACTCGCCCGCGCAGCTTGTCGAAGAAGCGCGCCGCCGCAACATCCGCTGGCTCATCGTGAAGCGCAATCTGCAAATCAAGGAAGACACCACTCCGGGGCGCGAGGCTACGCTGGCAGCTCTTCAGCAGGTTTTTCTGCCGTACCGAAAACTGAACAACTATGATGTCTACCGGCGGCCCTAGCGCCGAACTCGATGATTCAATTTGGACGTCGCAAGGGCTATAATCGGGCCTATGACGGCGGACTCGCACACGGCATTTTCGGAGACCAATCACGCAGATGGCGACAGGGATGTCGCGGCCAAGCTGCATGCGCTGGAGTCGCGCCTGGAGAAGTTGGGCAGCCTGATGGTGGCCTACTCCGGTGGCGTGGACTCCGCGTTTCTGGCGGCCACGGCGCATCGCGTTCTCGGGGTCCGCATGATGGCCGTGCTCGCCGACTCTCCCAGCCTGGCGCGGCGCGACTTCGAGCAGGCATGCGCCTTTGCGCGGGCCCAGCAGATGCCGCTGCGCGTGATCGAGACCGAAGAACTGGAGCGGCCCGAGTACCAGCGCAACGACGCCAACCGCTGCTTCCATTGCAAAGACACGCTCTTTGAGGCCATGCAAGCGCTAGCCCCGAAGCTGGGATTCGAGCGCATCGCCTACGGCATGAACGCCGACGACACCAGGGACTTCCGCCCCGGTCAGCGCGCGGCCGAGAAGCACGCCGTGCTGGCGCCGCTGGCCGAGGCCGGGTTGACCAAGCTGGAGATTCGCGCGCTGGCCAGGGCTGCCGGCTATCCGCTCTGGGACCGCCCGGCGGCGCCTTGCCTCTCCTCGCGCGTCGAGTACGGCCGCACTGTGACCCGCGAGGTGCTCGAACAAGTCGAGCAAGCCGAGGAGAGCCTGCGCCAGTTGGGCTTTCGCGAGCTGCGCGTGCGCCATCACGGCGAGCTGGCCCGCGTGGAGATTGCCCGCGCCGAGTTGCCGCGCGCCCTCACGATGGAGATGCTGGACGCCATCACAGCTGCTCTCAAGCTGGCCGGCTTTCAATACGTCACGCTCGATTGCGCGGGCTTCCGGTCAGGGTCCTTGAATGCCGTTTTGCCCGTCGAGATTTTGTCGAGGCGCGGCGCATAGCCGGCGGTTTAGAATCACACTGCGATGCGAATTGGTTATCTGGAGTGCTTTTCCGGCATCAGCGGCGACATGCTGCTGGGGGCCCTGGTGGATGCGGGCGTTCCATTCGCCTGCCTTGAGGAGACGGCTGCCGCTCTGGGAGTGGGCGCGCGCCTCGAGATGCGCAAGGTGAGCCGGGGTGGGCTGGCCGCGACCAAGGTGGACGTGATTGCGCCCGAGCAGGCGCACGACAGCCATGCAGAGCACTCGCACGGCGGAGGTACGCACGAAGGACAGGCACATCAACACTCGCATCCGCATGAGCAACCTCACGCCCACACCGCGCATCGGTCTCTTTCAACCATCCTCGAAATCATTCGATCCGCGCCGCTTGCCGAGAGGGTAAAAGTCCGCTCGATGCGCGCCTTCCAACTGCTGGGCGAGGCCGAAGCCGCCATTCACTCCATCCCTGTCGAAAGGGTGCACTTCCACGAGGTGGGCGCGGTGGACACCATCGTCGATATCGTCTGCGCCGCCGCGGGCGCCGAGGCGCTGGGCGTGGCCCGCTGGCTTGCTTCACCGCTTAACGTGGGCAGCGGAACCGTTCTCTGCCAGCACGGCACGCTTCCCGTTCCCGCGCCGGCAACTCTGGCATTGCTGGGCGATGCGCCGGTCTACTCGGCCGGGACCCCGATGGAGCGCGTGACTCCGACCGGAGCGGCCGTGCTACGCATGTTGGATGTGTGCTACGCGCCGCTGCCGGCCATGCGCATCCTGAAGGCCGGCTATGGCGCGGGCGGGCGCGAGACGCCGGGCCAGCCCAACCTGCTGCGCCTGCTGGTGGGCGAGGAGAGCTCTGATGCAGCGGAGGATTCCATTGCGGTGATCGAAACGGTGATTGACGACTGCAATCCGCAGGTGCTGGCTTACGTCAGCGAGAAGCTGCTCGCGGCCGGCGCGTGGGATGTCTATCGCGTCGCCGTGCAGATGAAGAAGGGACGCACGGGCGTTGCAATGACTGTCCTGTGCCGCCCCGATCTCGTCTCCGCGTTGCAGGAGTTGCTCTTCAGCGAGACCACCACCATCGGCCTGCGTTGGCGGCTGGAGAACAAGGTTGCCCTGGCGCGCGAGTTTGTTGAGGTCGAGACGAGCCGTGGAAGAGTGCGCATCAAGATTGCGCGCTGGGCCTCGGGCAAGATCGCCAACGCTTCGCCGGAGTATGAGGATTGCCGCAAAATTGCCGGGGAGCATTCGGTTCCGCTCAAGCAGGTGATGGAAGAAGCCATGCAGGCTTTCGCGGCCGTGAAGGAGAATCGCTGATGGATCGCGCCCTGATTGAAGCTCTGCTCAACGACGTGCGCGAGGGCCGCATGGCGGTCAACGACGCTCTCGACCGTCTGAAGGGGTTGCCCTTCGAGGACCTGGGCTTCGCCAAGCTCGATCATCACCGCGCTCTGCGCACCGGGATGCCGGAGGTGATCTTCGCCGCGGGCAAGACCGCCGCGCAGGTGGCGCATATCTTTGCCCGCATGGTGAACGCCGGAGGCAACGTGCTGGCCACGCGGGCGTCGCGCGAAATGTTTGAGGCCGTTCACGCCCTGGAATCGAGCAATCAGGACCAGCGCGCCGAGTTTCATGAGACCGCCCGCGCCATCACGCTCACGCAGGCTCCAACCACTCCCGGCAAGGGAACCATCGCCGTGGTCTGCGCGGGCACCAGCGATTTGCCGGTGGCCGAGGAAGCCGTGGTCACCGCGCGGCTGATGGGCAACACCGTTGAATTGATTGCCGACGTCGGCGTGGCCGGCATTCATCGCCTGCTGGCGCAAAAGACCTCACTGCAATCCGCCCGGGTGCTCATCGTCTGCGCCGGCATGGAGGGCGCGCTGCCCACCGTGGTCGGCGGCCTGGTGAACGCGCCGGTCGTGGCCGTGCCCACCAGCGTGGGTTACGGCGCGTCCTTCGGCGGCGTGGCCGCGCTGCTGGGCATGTTGAACACCTGCTCGCCCAATGTTTCCGTAGTCAATATCGACAACGGCTTCGGCGCGGCGTGCATCGCTTCGCTGATCAACCACCTGTGAGAAGACCTTCACAGTTTCACGGTTTCACGGTATATAGGGGGGTGGGGGGGCAGAAGCAAGGGACCAGGGACTAGGGACCAGGGAATATTATGGGCCGGGCCTCTGGTTGTTGATCATGCCTTTATTTTGCTCCCGCGGCGGGTAATGATCTGCAAAGAGCGCAGGGAAAATGTTGTAGTGGTAACGGCAGGCCATCGTCATTGGGGTGATCCGGGGTGGGAGACCACGAGCATCAAGGGGCCTTTGCGGCGGGTGGCCCTGGTCTCATACACCGTGTTATCAAGCTGAGGGTGCCCTCGGTCCCTCGCTTTTGGGGACCGGGGAGGAGGAGCCGGACTGCCGGTAGCGCATCCACTCGGGCAGTTGCCAACCTCTCTCGCCTTTCATGCACCGCAAGGATACTCCAATTGTGAATCCGACAGCAGTGAAAATTGAGTCTTACCTCCACGGTCCCTCGCTTCCATCCCCGGTCCCCAAAAGCGAGGGACCGAGGGCACCCTCATCTGGGTTGGGACCGGTCACCGAGACCGTGGCCACCCGCCAACATCCACTCCACAAATGATTCTTGTCACGGTAACCTGCCTTGTATGTTCGAATGGAATCGTGCGACTGTTCGGTCGTACGTGACTTGGGCAGCGGT
>Ga0302195_10003440_pt1 | contig 12398 bp, 9 predicted proteins | sample II_Bog_N1_2_FD_198778 | JGI IMG/M metagenome (GOLD analysis project Ga0302195, IMG submission 198778) | Peat permafrost microbial communities from Stordalen Mire near Abisko, Sweden - II_Bog_N1_2 | ecosystem: Environmental > Terrestrial > Soil > Wetlands > Peat | place: Sweden: Abisko, Stordalen...
TGAGGGGAGTCGTGAGGCCCATGATCGGTGCCGCCAAGACCATCAAGCGCCACTGGGACGGCATTCTCCGCTGGCACGACACGCACATCGCGAACGGCATCCTCAAGGGCATCAACAGCTGATGTCGGTCGATGGCCGGCGGTCGGGGCTGAACAGCGGTCGGGCCAGCGCGGTGGCTGCCCAGCGTCCTGCCTGGTCCTAGGCGGCCGGTGCGGCCGGCTTGGGCGAGGCCGCCGCGTGCCGGGCCGGCGGCGCTGCGCCAGGCGCCGGGTCCGGTTCATGAGCGCTGTCGATTTCCCAGCCGACCGTGGCGATCAGGAAGGCCCCGATGACCGTGATGCCACCAAACCGCAACGGTTCATGCCGCGAGGCAGGACAATGCTTGAGCCCCTATCCGTGACCGGCGCCGACCTCGCGGCTCAGACCGGTGGCACACCGGGCGGCGCAGGTGCTTAATCTTGCAGCACGTCGCTGAGCTTGTCGAGCAGCCACTCCAGGTCATCCGGATTGAGGCTGTCGCACTGAGTCAGGATACGGGTGATGACGCGCGACCGGTAGCGTTCGAAGTCGCGTTCGCCGCCGTCGAACGTGGTGCCGTCGGCGACATCGACCGCGACGCGGACCACCGGCAGCAGCGGCGCCGGGAATCCCGCCCGGTCGCACAGCAGCGCAAGCCCACGGCTGCCAGGGTCATGCACCAGGATGCGCGCGTTCTGCACGGGCACGCCGGCCATGATCGCAAGCGCGGTCTCGAAGAAATCCATGTCGCCCATGCATAGCGCACGCAGCACCAGTGACGACGACAGGTGCCCGCTTCTGTGCATGCGGGCGAGCAACGCTTCCAGCTCCTCCCGGCTGGCGCCACGGCCGAGCTGGATGATCGCCCGCTCGCGCCCCTGCAGCACGATGTCGGCGGCCAGCGCGGGTGACTGGTCGTGCTGCGCGACCAGGTGGGCGCGGAGCTGGTCGGACACCAGAACGGCAAGACGCTCGGCCACCGTCACCGGCAAGGAGTCACGGCGGACCATGCCTTCTTGCACCGCCGCGCTGCTGCCGAAGCGGTCGATTGCCGTCTGCAAGCTTGAATCGGCGATGTGCGCCGCCCCGTTGCGCATCAACGCGGCGACGGCCTGCTCGCACCCGGTCTCGATCAATGCGCCGGCCACGGATTCGGAAACCGCCGCGCGGCCGGCGATCGCCTGCTGTTTGGCGGCGGAGGCGTGGCTGAGGACGGCGAGCAGGATCTCGTCGTCCAGCGCCTCCGACCCGGCGAGGATCGGCAGCGCGACCGCGTCCACGTCCTCGGCGAGTCGCCGGGCGATGTCCGGCGGCAGCCGGGCGGCATGACGCAGATGGTGAGCAAGGGCGGCACGCACCGTGACGGCAACGTCCCGCGCGAGAGAGCGGATGATGTCCTCGGCCATGCGCCGCTCGCTCGCGGTGAGCGCCGGGCTGTCGAGCGTGGCGGCCATCTTGGCGGCGATGTCGGCGCGCGAGCCGGCAGCCGGCTCGGCCAGCAGCCGGGCGACGTCGTGCTGCGTCAGTTGCTGCGGCATTACGTGGCCTGCTGCCGGACGGGTTGCCGTCCGGCACCGGCCGAAGCTGGCTCGAAACCGGCGGCAAGGCCGGTGACCCAGCCATCACCTTCGTCTGGCCAGGATGCTATCGAGGCGAGGCCGTCACCGATCGCTTCCACCCTGCCCACTCGGCCGGTCCGCCGGTGACGCACCCAGTCGCCGCGCTTGATGTCCATGGTGTCCGGCCTTGAAGGTCTGCCGCCGGATCATTGATGCTGGGGGTTAATTCCGGGTGAAGGCCGCCTTGCCTCGGTGGCTACCATGGCCGAGCAGACGTGATTTGAGCCATCGTCCGCACCCGACCTTTTCGCTCACAGCTTTTGAAAAGGGACTGTCATGGCGTTGCACCTAGATCCGGCAGTTAGCCCGCCATTGATCGGGCCTGTGGGGCAAGCGCCACAACCGGTGGCGGTGTCTCAGGCCGAGCTGAAACAAGGTGGAGGCTGGAGTTGCCGGCCGTGCAGGTAGTGCCGCAGCGCTTCGCTGAGGATCCGATACCATCGTTGCAGGCTGCTCAACTGCTCCGCATTTTTTCGTAGCTGGCCCAGGAAGCCGGCAATCCGCACATAGGCCCGTCGCGCCCGGTGCTGAGCGCCGTGCGTGCTGCTGACCGTCAGCGTCACCTGTCCGGCATGGCGCGTTTGCCGGGCCACGGCGGTCAGCAGCAGCGGGCGGCTGGTGATGGCTTCACGATGATGCTCGGGATCAGCGAGGCGGACGAACAGGCTCCACCAGTCGTAGATCAGCGCAACAGTCCGTGCGAACAGCCGGCAGCGTGTGAGGTCCTGCGTCGTGAAGCCGCCCCAGCCCCATTGGTTTTTCAGCTCGTCGAACGTGTTCTCGCAATCCGCCCGATCGCGATACAACTGACCCAGGGTCAGGATCTCGTCGTCCAGCGACGTGACCAGCGTCGCTCCCCGCGCGGGAGCGCGGATCGAAACGTCTCAGCGGTAACGGACTGCGATACTGCGATTGTCGCTCCCCGCGCGGGAGCGCGGATCGAAACTGCGCCCGTTGCAGCATGTCGGTCATCGCCGCGGGTCGCTCCCCCGCGGGAGCGCGGATCGAAACGGGATCATCGCGGCCACGTCGCCGGGTCTTCGCCCAGCCGAACACTTCCTCGATCCGCTTGCGGATGCGCAGGCTCGCCTCAGCGCCGTTCGAACGGACAAGCTGCGGCTGCAGCCGACCAGCGCCGCCGCCCTCGCCTGGCGCGCCTCGACCCGGGCGCGGAACTGGCGCGCCAGAATTCGGCAGCCACCGATCGCGGCGGCGCCGGCTGCGCCGCCGCGAGATTGAACACATCCTCCTCCATGGCGGCGAGGGGAGTTGCCACGGCGTCACGCCCGCCCCCCGCGCTGTATGGTCGTGGTCGGCGCGGACTCTGGCGACGGCTCCAGCGCCAGTGCCGCCGCGGGCGGGTGTCCGCCTCCCATGGGAAGCGGAGTTCCATCAGAGATCGAGCATCCCGGCCGGGCTTTCGTCCACCAGGCCGGCGCGCTGGATGTAGCCTCGCATGGTGCGCAGGTCGCGGTGCCTTGTGTGGCGCATGATTATCACGAGACCGACGGGAAGCGCAGCAGGTCGTCGATCGTGAACACCAACGGGTGTTCGACGAGCCCGTGCACCAGCAGGCGTTTCCGGTCCGGGTCGATCGCCGGCACCCCCGCATGGTGTCATTCGTAGTGCAGCCGGCGTGAAGATGCCGTGCATATCCCGCAACGGGTCAGGCGGCTGGCGACGGTCTGAAACGGCGATGGCACTCGGGTGCGGCGAATGACGCACTTCTCGAACGGAGACGGATTGCCATATGGCGAGGTTCAATGCCGGCCCGCCCTGTTCGTGCAGCCAGGGCGGCGAAGCCGGGTCGGAGTCCGGCGTTGCAAAAACTTTGCGCCCCGCGCCAATCGCGCGGCGACCACGGCACCGCCGCGAAGCAGATTGCGCCTGACGATAGCCATTAGTTGTCATAAGCGTGTCGCTGCCGGTTCGGGATGGAACCGTCACGTTGCATCAGACCAGATAATAGAGCCCGACCTCGCGACCGCCCGCAGCCTTGGTTCGGGCACAGTGCTCGCACGTGTTGTCTTCCCCAATGAGCTGGTACGCGCGGCGAACGGCCTTGAGCGTTGCGGAATCGGCGTCGTCGCCCTCTTCGGGGAAGATGTGATCGTCAGGATACCAATCCTGAAAGTCCAGGCGCCGGATCGCCGCCAGAAGGTCGGGCCGAACGCCGGCGAGCAGGACGGTGATCCCGAGCTTCTCAGCCTCATGCAGAAAATGCTCGATCCGTTCAAGGCAGACCACGTCGGGGTTGCGCGTGCGCTTAAGCCGAAGCACGATGACTCTAGCGCCTTGCTCCACCGCCCGTGACGTCAACGCATCGAGATAGCGGTCAAGGTCCGGCGCGGCGCCGAAGAAGAATTCGCCCTCAAGGTCGAACAGGATGACCGCCGTGCAGAGCGGGTCGGCCGGCAGCCGCCCGCGCACCACGCGCTCGGGGCTGACAACCATCTCGGCGGCCTTCAGCTTCGAGGCACGCGGCACGAACAGTACGATCGACAACGCGACCCCGACCAGGACCGCGTATTCGACGCCGACGAAGATTGCGGTCAGGGCGGTGATGACCACCAATCCTGCGTCATAACGCGATGCGCGAAAGGCGTAGCTGACGCGGCGAAGATCGATCAGCCTGGCGGCCGTGATCACCAGCAGGCCAGCCAGGGCGGCCTTTGGAATGAAGTGGGTCAGTGGCGCGAGGGTCAAAAGCGCCATAGCGACCGTCGCGGCGGAGACGATGCCCGACATCCGCGTCGCCGCCCCCGCCTGGAAATTGATCGCAGAACGCGACAGCGAGCCCGAGCCCGGCAGGCAGCGGAAGAACCCGCCTACCAGGTTGGCGATCCCTTCCGCCATGCACTGGCGATTATAGTCGAGCGTCTGCCGGGTATGAATGGCGATGGTCTTCGCGATCGCCAGCGCCTCCAGCAGACCGAGGAAAGCGATGGCGACGGCGCTGGATGAAAGCTCGGAAATCCAGGCAAACTTGATGTCCGGGATGTGCGGCGACGGCAGGTTCGCCGGTACCGACCCGGCCACGGCGATGGCGGTCTTGCCGGCAGCGTCCGGCTGCGACCAGCCAAAGAAGAAGGCGGCCGCCGCGACGGCCACCAGAGCCGCCAGCATGTCCATCTGGGGCAGTCGATAGGCGCGCACCAGTTTGCGCAGAGCAAGCGCCAGCACAATCGTTGCTACGCTGATGCCGATCGCCTTGGCGTTGAACGGGTCGCCCTCTGTCAGCGTCAGCCACAGGCGATGCAGGAGGTTCTGGTGCCCGTTCCCATGCTCACGAACGCCAAGCAGATTGGCGGTTTGGCCGATCCCCAGCAGCAGCGAGGCGCCGACCATGAAGCCAAGAATGACGGACTCGGAGATATATCGCGTCAGGTCGCCAAGTCTGAAGACCGCAATCAGGATCTGGATGGAGCCGACCATCGCGCCAAGCAGAAACATGGCCTCCGCCGCTTCGATACGCGCATCCGGATCGAAAGAGGCCAAAGCGCTGAAAACGACGAGCGAAATGGCGCTGGTTGGCCCGTTGATCAGATGCGACGACGAGCCGAAGACGGCGGCCACGGCGGTGACCATGATGGCCGAGTACAGCCCGAACCGGGGATCGACGCCCGCAAGCAGGGCGTATGCCATCGCTTGCGGCAGCGAAATAGCGGCGACGGTCAGCCCGGCCAGGACATCCCTGCGGCCTTGTTCCCAGTGATAGTCGAGGTTGAACAATCGGCCGAGTCGTCCCGCCGCGTAGGGAGCTAGCATGGCCTGTGTCCTGGCGCCTTCATTGCGTCACTCCGCCCCAGCTCTTTGAGGAGCCGGTTTGTAGACTGTATCGATGATGCCGTCCTCGGCGAAGAATTTCTGCTGTGCGTCGTCCCAATCCTTTGCCACAAGCGTGACGGGAAACAGGTCCAGCTTCGGCAGGCGATCGGTGTGCCGCGCCAGGATGTCGACGTTGATCGGCCGGTAGCCGAGCTGCGCCATGGTTTCCTGCGCCTGATCGGTGAACAGGAATTCGAGATAGGCTTTCGCCGCGGCCTGGCTGTTGTTGCGAGCGACATTGGCGTCCACCCAGGCGACGAAGGGCTCGGCGAGAATGCTTACCGGCGGGTAGACGATGGCCAGGCCTCCCTTGGATTCCGCTACTTCGCGGAGCGCCTCGTTCTCCCAGGTCACATGAACGTCGCCGATCTTCTCCACCGCGAAGGTCGTGGCCGCGGCTCGCGCGCCGATATCAAGTATGGGCACGTGCTCGTAGAACTGCTTGAGATAGGCGCGTGCCTCCGCCTCGCTGGCGCCCCGGCGCAGCGCGGCGCCCCAGGCGGCCAGCGCGCTTAGCTTGCCGTTCCCCGAGCTTTTCGGATCGGGCGTAACGATGCCGACGTCGGACGCAATCAGGTCGGGCCAGTCGTGGATCTGGCGGGGATTTCCCTTGCGCACCACGAACACGATCGTCGAGACATACGGTTGGGAGTTGTGCGGCAGGCGCTTCGACCAGCCCTCGGCGATAAAGCCTCGTTTGCGCAATGCGTCCACGTCCGCGTAAAGGCCCAGGGTCACCACGTCGGCCGGTTGTTCGCCGTCGATCACCGATCGTGCCTGACGGGAGGAGCCGCCGTGCGATTGCTTGATGCGGAGATGCTTGCCGGTTTTCCTTTCGTACAGCGGCACGAACTGATCGTTCAGGCTGTGATAGAGTTCGCGCGTCGGGTCATAGGACACATTCAGCAATTGGGTGGCGCTGCCGGCGTCGAGATTCCTCGCGGCGATCAGCGTGACCGCAACGATGACCGCCGCCACCGCCAACAGATCGATCCACCGCAGTTTTATCATCACACCACGTCATTCAAACCTGGTTCAAGGGGATTTTCAAATAACCTACTCCGTTCGCCCCCGGTGCCGGAAGCTCGCCGGCGCGAAGATTGATCTGCAACGACGGCAGGATCAGTGCGGGCAGGCTGAGCGTCCCGTCGCGCGCGGTTCGCAGTGCGACGAATGCCTGCTCAGTGACGCCGTTCCGGACGTGGATGTTGCTTTCGCGCTGCTCGGCCACCGTCGTCTCCCAGGCTGCCGGGCGTCCGCCCAGCCCGTAGTCGTGACAGACGAACAGCCGCGTATCGGGCGGAAGCGCCAGTCGCTGCACCGACCGATACATGGTGGCGGCGTCGCCGCCCGGAAAATCGCAGCGTGCGGTTCCGGCGTCCGGCATGCACAGGGTGTCGCCGACGAACGCCGCATCGCCGACCGGATAGGTCATGCAGGCAGGCGTGTGCCCCGGCGTGTGCATGGCCTGTGCGGGAATACCGCCGATCCGGAACGTCTCGTGATCGGCGAACAGATGATAGAACTGGCGCCCATCGGCATGAAGACCGGCTTCGAAGTTGAAGAGTGCGCTCAACGCGGCCTGCACGTTCGCGGTGTGAGCACCGATGCCCGTCTGCCCACCGAGATGACGCTTCACATGGGCCATGCCGCTAAGATGATCGGCATGCACATGGGTCTCAAGGGTGGAGAAGCGAAGCGCCCTCCACCACTTTCGGTGCGGCGTGCGGCAATGGTGGATGGCGCTTCGCTTATCCCCCCTACATGATGCACTCACCCGAAAGGGGATACACGGCACCCGAGCGGATATCCCTGCCTGCGTCACTCGGGCATCGCACGCGACCGGTAGAGCGCCGTCTCGAAAGCGCCTGCCAGTCGCAGCGCCGCAGGATCGGCAAATGGCAGGATCTGCGTCATCAGCAGGCCCGTGACGCGCCTGGTCGGATCGATCCAATAGTAGCAGTTGTACAGCCCGCCCCACGCGAGTCTGCCGGCGCTCCGGCCGGTTGGCGCCTCCGTCATGTTGATCAGGAAGCTGAGCCCCCACTTCTTGTCCATACCCGGGAAGAACTCGACGTCTTTCGACACGCGCGGCATCTGGCTGCGAAACGGCTGAACCAGCAGCGTGCCGATGTGGTTCTGCGCCATCAGCGCGACGGTCTGCGGTTGCAGGATGGTCGCGCCCCGGAACGAGCCGCCATGCAATAGCATCTGAAGGAACATCAGATAATCGGGTCCGGTCGAGAACAACCCGGTGCCGCCAGGAAAGTATTCCGGGCAGCCGGGCGCATCCAGGGCAAGCGGCTGCAGCGTGCCGCTCTCCTGCCGCGCGTGCAGGTCAGCCAGTCTGGCGATCTGATCCGGCCTGGGGATGTAGCCCGTGTCGGTCATGCCGAGCGGCGCAAAGATGTGCGCCTGCATGAACGCGTCGAGCGTCTGCCCGCTCGCCGCTTCCACCATCCGGCCGGCCCAGTCAAGGCTGGTGCCGTATTCCCAACGCTCGCCCGGATCGAAGGCGAGCGGCGCATCGAGCGCTGCCAGGCTGCCACCGAGGGTGGACGGCAAGCCAGCAACCGCGATGAAGCGGGCCAGATCGGCGTTCCAGAAATCATAGACGAAGCCGGAGGTGTGCGTGAGCAGGTGGCGCAGCGTGATCGGCCGCTTTGCCGGGCGCAGCCGCGGCTGGCCGGTGGCGTCGAAACCTTCCAGCACCCGCGGCGCGGCAAGTTGCGGCACCACACCACCCACCGGCTGGTCCAGCGACAGCCTGCCCTGCTCCACAAGCTGCATCGCCGCGACGGCGGTCACTGCCTTGGTCATCGAGGCGGTGCGAAACACCGTGTCCAGGCTCATGGGCACCTCGCCTGCCACATTGCGGCGGCCGAACGCCCCCTGGTAGATCGTGCCCGCATCATTCGCCGCGAGCGCGACAACACCGGCCACGTCGCCCGCGGCGACCGCTTCCTGCAGCAGCCGATCGATCTCGTTGAACGACATTCAGGCGGCGCAAGTCGGATTGATCGGCAGGAACGCGGCCGATGCCGGCAGAACAGAAACCGGCGCATAGTAGTCCCAGGGCGCCCGGCTCTCCTCCGGCTTCTTCACCCGGTACAGCGTGACGTCGTACAGCACCCGTCCGTCGGCGCGCACCGAGGCAGGATGGCCGAAATAATCCATCGGCAGCGCGCGCATCGCCTGGTTCACCGCCACGGCATCGCGTGTGCCGGCTTGCGCCATCGCCTTCAGGAAATGGGTCACGGCGACATACTGTGCGGCATGGTTGCGTGTCGGCATGTCGTTGCGTGCGGCATAAAAGTGCCGTGAGAAGCGGCGCGCATGGTCGTTCTGGTCCCAATAGAAGCTGGAGGAGAATGTCAGCCCCTGCGTGACCGACAGCCCGAGCGCGTGGATCTCGGTGATGTAGACCAGAAAAGCGGCGAGCGATTGCCGTCCGCCGCGCGTCAGGGCGAACTCGGCGGCCTGTTTGATGGCGTTGACCAGATCGTTGCCCACGGCGGCCAGTCCGATCACCTGCGCCCCCGAATTTTGCGCTCGCACGAGCTGGGCGGAAAAGTCGGCGTTGCCGATCGGAAATTCCGTCGAGCCCAGAACCGTGCCGCCGCTCTGCGTGATGACCGCTGTCGCCGCTGCCTCCAACTGGCGGCCGAACGTAAAGTCCACGGTGATAAAGAACCAGGTCTTGCCGCCGCTTTCCACCACCGTCTTGCCGGTTGCCGTGGTGATCGCATGCGTGTCGTCCGCCCAATGCGTGCTGACCGGCGAACACAGTTTCGACGTAAACTCGCTGATCGCAGCGGCGGTGATCATCACCGTCCTGGCCTTCTCCTTCGCGATCTGCTGGACGGCGAGCGCCACCGGGGTCACCGGCAGGTCGATGATCGCATCGACGCCTTCGTCGTACCAGGCGCGCGCCAGCCCGCCGGCGACGTCGGGCTTGTTCTGCGTGTCGCCCATGATGATCTCGACCGGTTTGCCAAGCACCGAGCCGCCGAAATCCGCGACCGCCATGCGCGCGGCGATCACGCTGCCCGGCCCGCCGCTGTCGGCATACGGGCCGGCGGCATCGGTCAGCACGCCGATGCGGACAGGGTCCGGACCGCCCTTCTGCGCACGCGCCAGGCGCGGCGCGGCAGCGAGCGTGGCGCCGCCGGCCAGAACGGCACGGCGGCCGAACGATGCAGGCATAGGGTCTCCCTTCAGACTTGCACGGCCGGCGAAACCACGCCGCGGCACGTGCCGAAACCGATATCAACCCAGCCGGGGCGACGGCAATACGCGCGGAAGATCACCTCGTCGCCGTCCTCCAGAAAGCGTCTGCTCTCGCCGGACGGAAGCTGCAAGGACTCGCGCCCGCCGCGCGTGAGTTCCAGCAGGCTGCCCCAGCTTGATGGATCGGCACCGGAAATGGTGCCGCTGCCGAACAGGTCGCCCGGCCGCAGGTTGCAGCCTCCGCCGCTGTGATGCGCCACCATCTGCGCAAACGTCCAATACAGTTCCCGCGTATTCACCTGGGTCAGGCGATGCGGTGCCGGCAGGTTCGGCGTCTTGAGCAGCACCTCCATGTCGATGTCGAGCGCCCCGCTCGCCTGGTCGGCGGAATCGAACAAATAGGGCAGCAAAGCCGGGTCGCCGGCGGGACGCGGCGCCTGCGGCACGCGGAACGGCGCCAACGCCTCGGCGGTGACGATCCAGGGCGAGATCGTGGTGCAGAAGTTCTTTGCCAGGAACGGACCCAGCGGCTGATACTCCCAGGCCTGGATGTCGCGCGCCGACCAGTCGTTGAGCAGGCAGAAGCCTGCGACGGGCCCGGAAGCCTCGGCGATCGGGATCGGCTCGCCCAGGAGGTTGCCGGGGCCGATCCAGATGCCGAGTTCCAGTTCGAGGTCGAGCGCGCGGGACGGACCGAAATCCGGCCTCGATCCGTTGCCCGGCTGGCGCTGCCCGTTGGGCCGGCGCACGTCGCTGCCGGACGGAAGCACGGAGGACGCCCGTCCATGGTAGCCGACAGGCAGGTGCTTGTAGTTGGGCAACAGCGGATCGTCCGGGCGGAACAGGCGGCCGACATTCGTGGCATGATGGATGCCGGCGTAGAAATCGGTGTAATCGCCGATCGCCGCCGGAAGGTGCAACGTGCAGCCGGATGCCTGATGCAGAAGGCGCGGCGCAAGCGGCTCCAGCCTGGAGCGTTCCGCCCCGTTCGCGTCCAGCAAGTCGGAGACACGCTGTCGAAGTGCCTCTCGCGCAGCAGCGCCAAGCGCGAGCAGCGGATTGAGCGTCGGGCCGGCGGCCGCTTCGGCGGCGTCTCGGGCCGCGCCGGAGAACAGCCCGGCGTCCAGCGCCGCAACGATATCGAACACGGCGTCGCCGATCGCGATCCCGCCGCGCGCCGGTGCGCCGGGCGGGCTGAACACGCCAAGCGGCAGGTTCTGGATCGGAAAGTCGCTGTGCCCGTTCGCCGAGGCGACCCAGCTACGCCGCGCCGGGTCATGCGTGGCATCCGTCATGCGGGCGCCGGGAAATGCTTGCGGATGCCGTTCCAGCACGAATCGTAGTCGCGCTGCAGCTCCGCAACCTGCAGCGCGTGGCGCGTGGGCAGCAGCATCTGACGGGTTTCGACCATGAACGCCAACGTGTCTTCCTGCTTCAGCGGCTTCAGGTCGGCCTCCATGGCGCGCTCGGTGCTGTCCGCGTCCGGGCCGTGCGCGCTCATGGCGCCATGCAAGGAGGCGCCGCCGGGTACGAAGCCGCCGGCCTTGGCGTCATAGGCGCCGCGAACCAGCCCCATGAATTCGTTCATCACGTTGCGATGGAACCAGGGCGGCCGAAACGTGTGCTCCGCCACCATCCAGCGCGGAGGGAAAATAACGAAATCCAGGTTGGCGGTGCCCGGCTGCCCGGTCGGCGAGGTCAGCACGGTGAAGATCGAGGGATCGGGGTGGTCGAAGCTGACCGTCCCGATCGTGTTGAACCGTCCGAGGTCATACTTGTACGGCGTCAGGTTGCCGTGCCAGGCAACCACGTCGAACGGCGAATGATCCAGCGTTGCCGCCCATAATCCGCCCATGAATTTCTGCACCAGCTCGGTCGGCTCGTCGCGGTCTTCGAACCAGGCGGCCGGGGCGAGGAAGTCCCGGGCATTGGCAAGCCCGTTCGAACCAATCGGGCCGAGGTCGGGCAACCGCAGCATGGCCCCGTGATTTTCGCAGACATAACCCCGCGCATCGCCATCCGGCAGCGCCACGCAGAACCGGATACCGCGCGGGATCACCACGATCTCGCCGGGCGCGGCTGTCAGCCGCCCCAGCTCGGTGGTGATGGCGAGAGCGCCCTGCTCCGGCACGATCAGCAGCTCGCCATCGGCGTTCCAGAACACGCGCTGCATGTCCCGGTTGGCGCGGTAGATGTGCACCGAGACGCCGCTGCCGCTGGCGGTATCGGCATTGGCCGCCAGCGTGGTCAGCCCGGCAAGGAAATCGGTCGGGTCCGACGGAATCGGCAGTGCGTCCCAGCGCAGCCGGTTCGGTGTGGGATCGGCGAGCTTCCCGCCCAGCAACAAGCTGTCGATGGGGCGATAGGCCGGGTGCACCGCCGAGGGCCGGATGCGATACAGCCAGCTTCGGCGGGACTCCTGCCGCGGCACGGTGAACGGGGTGCCGGAGATCTGCTCCGCATAGAGCCCGAAAGGGGGGCGCTGCGGCGAGTTTTGCCCGACGGGCAGCGCGCCGGCGATCGCCTCGGTCGCAAATGAGTTGGCGAATCCTGCGAGATACGGCAGCCGCTCGGTCATCGCGCCCTCGCTGGAACACCCCGTGGCAGTCTAGCGCGGCCGCTGGCCGCATGTCATGGCGCGGCGCCTCGCCGGGGTCGCGCTGGCGTCGCAGCGTCTATCGCGCGGCCGGCTATTCCGCGGGC
>Ga0302195_10003464_pt1 | contig 12343 bp, 10 predicted proteins | sample II_Bog_N1_2_FD_198778 | JGI IMG/M metagenome (GOLD analysis project Ga0302195, IMG submission 198778) | Peat permafrost microbial communities from Stordalen Mire near Abisko, Sweden - II_Bog_N1_2 | ecosystem: Environmental > Terrestrial > Soil > Wetlands > Peat | place: Sweden: Abisko...
GAGCCCATATACTCAACTCCTGGAGCACCCCAAAGAACCTCTTTAAGGCGTAGCGAAGCCCTCGAAGGGCGAGGAACCTATTTATGCAACAGGGCCCCAGGACCTATGCGGAAACCGCCGAGCCCATCCCCGGTCCCAGCACGGCCCGGCTCGGCGAGGCGGCCCGCCGGCACGGGATATACCTGGTGGCAGGGCTCATCGAGCGCGACGGACATGGCCTCTACAACACGTCGGTGCTGATCGACCGCAGCGGGGAGGTGGCAGGCAAGTACAGGAAGGTGTATCTCCCGAGGGAGGAGATCGAGGGGGGCCTCACACCGGGCTCCACGTGCCACGTGTTTGAAACAGACTTCGGGAGGATCGGGATCATGGTCTGCTGGGACGGGGAATACATCGAGCCGGCCCGCGCGCTCGCGTATCAGGGCGCGGAGGTCGTCCTCGTGCCGGCCGCGGGGGGGTATCTCGACCTCCTCAAGGCGCGGGCCTTGGAGAACCATGTCTACATCGTCTCGTCGGGATTTGACGTCGAGTCGGCGATCATCGATCCCACCGGGAGCGTCCTGTTCTCGACCAAGGATTCCCCTGGCCGCAAGGTGGTGCGGGTGAACCTGGCGAAGCGATTCGTGGACCCGTGGCTGGGGGACATGCGAGCCCGGTATTTCAAGGAGATCCGTCCCGAGATCTATGTCCCGTCCCCTGCGGCAAGATGACGGGCCCATCGCCCTCCCAAGAACGATTCGGTGTTCTTACGCCTATCCCCGCGCTGATTTGACAATTGCCTCGACGCTTCGATCGACGTCGGCGTCGGTCGTTGCCCAGGAGGAGACGCTTATTCGCATCGCGGTTTTTCCCTGCCAAACGGTTATCCCGCACCAACAGGTTCCTTCATCTTGAATCGCTTGGATGGTTCGGGCCGTCTTTGCCGCGTCGCCGAAGGACACGAGCACCTGGTTCAGAACAACCGGGTTGAGAATCTCAAAACCTGCTGCGGCGAGCTTCTCGGCAAAACGCCGGGCCTGCGCGCAGTTGCGCTCGATCATCTCCGCTATCCCCTCCCTCCCTAGCGAACGCAAGGCAGCCCATACCTCCACTCCCCGGGCGCGTCGGGAGAGTTCCGGCGTGAAATCGCTGGGGTTTCGAAACTCGCTCTGGGTCGGAAGATATTCAGCCGAGATGGACATCGCGGCCTTTAGCGCGGACGGGTCTCGGACAAAGGCCAGCCCGCAGTCATATGGAACGTTTAGCCACTTGTGAGCGTCGGTCGCCCAGGAGTCGGCCTCTTCCAGGCCCGCTGCCAAGCTCCGCAGTGACGGGGCCGCGGCGGCCCACAGGCCGAAGGCCCCGTCAACATGGACACATGCGCCCGCAGCATGGGCCTGCTTACAGATGACCCCAATCGGGTCGAATGCCCCCGTATTAACGTTGCCAGCCTGCGTGCAGACAATCGTCGGGCCAGCTATTGGCGGCAGAAGGTCGGCGCGCATCCGGCCCTGCCCATCCACCGGCACCCTCACCACCCGGTTCCTGCCCATGCCAAGAACGCCCAATGACTTGGTCACCGACGGGTGGATTTCGTCCCCAGCGATCACGGTAATGGAGGGGGCCCCGAACAGGCCCTTGGCCTCGACGTCCCATCCCGCCCGCCTGAGGACACTGTTCCGGGCGGCGGCCAGGCAGCAGAGGTTGGCCACCGTCGCCCCAGTCACGAACGAGCCCGCGCATTCCGGGGGCAATTGAAGAAGGTCCAGAAGCCAGCGGAGCGCAATCTGCTCGATAAAGGACGTGGCCGGGGTGGGGCGATAAAGCCCGGTATTCTGGTCCCAGGCGCCGGCGAGCCAATTTGCCGCCAGGGTGACCGGCAGGCTGCCGCCTATGACGAATCCGAAGAAGCGCGGGCCCGCCATCGCGGTTGTGGCCGGCGAGCCGACATTGTCCAAGAGTCGAAGTGTCTCGGCGGGATCGCTCGGTTTATCCGGAAGCCCCTCGTCAAAAGCGCCTAGACAAGAAACCGCTCGTGCCGTTGGCGCCACCGGGCGGGCACCCAAGCCGTCAAGGTATCGGATCGCCCGCTCTGAAGCGTCGACTAATAGGGGGTTCGTGGGCATCTCCGGATTAATCGGCTTAGATTGTCGCCCGGCCGGGCGCGGAATTCGAGTCTGAATGCCTGCCCCCTCCTTGCCTTAAATCGAGCCATTTGGGTGCCACAGTCGGGTATGAGCCCGCCTCGGATCGATTGGTCAGAATTTGTTGAGGTTAAAGTATTGGCAGGGTCGCTTTCCTTATTGGGAACGTCTAAATCGGACTACGTGCGGACTGAGCGCATGGCGCCACCGGGATTTCCCCGTCTCAGGCCGCCTCGGGAAAAACAATTGAACAAGCTTTTCGTCCGATTCACTCGATAGAGGCAGCCCTAAGGGTAATTCCCACATGCCAAGTGACCCAGACCTCTTGCGCGCCTTTGTTCATGACGCCTCCGGGGCGGCGTTTGCCGAGATCGTGCGCCGGAACGTCTCCATGGTGTATTCGTGCGCGTTGCGCCGGGTGGGTGGCGACACCTTTCTTGCCGAGGACATAACCCAGAAGATCTTTAGTGACCTCGCCCGAAAGGCGCCGAAGTTAATCGAACTGACCTCTGTGGCAGGATGGCTGTACGTGGCTGCGAATATGGCCTCGGCTGAGATGGTGCGGAAGGAGCGGCGGCGCAAGACAAGGGAGGCGGTGGCATCTCAATTGTTAGAGGTCGTTGAACCCGAAGGAGCCCAGAGCCCCGAGAAATGGTCGCGCCTCCGGCTCCTTCTTGACGAGTTGGTCTGCAGCCTCGACACCGGCGACCGCGAGGTTGTGGTCCTCCGATTCTTCTCCAAGCGAACCTATTCCGAGATAGCCAGTGTGGTGAGCACGACGGAAGAGGGAGCCCGGAAGCGGTTGGAACGTGCCTTGGAAAAGCTGCGCATGAAGTTGGAGAGGGCTGGAATTGGATCCTCCTCGGACGCGCTTGAGGCCGAGCTCTCAAAGGAGTCGGTGTCGGAGCCCCATGCAGGGCTTGCGAACCGTGTTGCCAGCATGGCCGTTGTCGAATTCGGAGCCGTCAGCACTGCGACCACGTGGTGGCTCTCTTTAGTGAGAATTCTCACGTCACCGGCCGCGACCACGGGCGCTTTCCTTGTGGGTGCGGCACTGCTCGTCGCCTGGCAACACCAGCAGAACAACGGCTTGCGGGCCCAGATCGACCGCCGCCGTGGCCAATCCGAGACAGTGAGGCAATTGGACCGTGAGAACAGGAAGCTGGCACTTAATCTCTCTAAGTCCGATGACTTACGCCGGTCGATTGCCATCGCTAATGGCGTCCGTCCCAGCGCCTCAAAAGAGCCAACGGCAGGCGAGCCCCTGGGTAGCCGGCTTAACATCAATGTTACCTCGGAAGGACGGATCGCGTGGGAGAAAGAGAATGTGGATCTCCAGGGATTCCTCAAAAGGCTGGTGGAAACCCAGAGCAATGGTTCTGGTAACGAAACGCAGCTCGTCGTCCATGGCGCGCCTGGATCGGCCTTTTCCGAGACGGCGTATGTCGTGGAGCAGGCAAGCAAAGCTGGATTCAAGAACATCACGATCGACAGTCAGGCTTCCCCCGGCCCGTCAGACGGCTGGGTAACTGCAACACCAGGATCGTTCCCCACCGGTGACAGGGCGCCCCCGACGCTGCCTGACGCCGCCACAAAGCCATAATATGAGAGGTTTTCAGGGCATTGTCCTCGTATGCAGCGCAGTACTCGGGATCTGCTGGGCCGTTGAAAAGCATACCACTGCCCAGCTTGAACAGCAGCTCGGAACGACCAACGACAGGGCAGGCGAGATTGTGCGACTGCGTAGAGAGCACGACCGACTTCTTGGCCTCCAAGCCGCAGATATGGATCCGAGGAGCGTCCGCGATCGAGTCTCCGGGATAGGCCTTGTCGCTGAAAGCCATGCGAATGACGGAGCCGTCTCGCTCCGACCTGGCACCTGGACGCCTGCTTCGGCATGGAGATGTCAGGGGCGAGCTACGCCGGAGGCTGCCGTGGAAACCATGTTGTGGGCAGCAGCCGGAGGCGATCTGGCGACCCTAAAGGACACACTGGTACTGGCTCCCGATGCCCAGTCCAAGGCCGTGGATTTGTTGGCAAGTCTGCCTGCAGCCTCCGGCCAGCCCCTGGCATCGCCTGAGGATTTAATGGCCCTCCTGGTGGCAGGGAATGTTCCGCTCGACAGCGCCCAGGTGGTAGCCAAGCAAACCAATCAAGACGGCAATGTCATCGAGTACGTAAGGCTCAAGGACTCCGAAGGCCGCACGCGGCAGGTCTACCTTACGCTGCAAAAGGTTTCGGACATGTGGAAGTTAACGGTGCCGGCATCTGCCCTTGCCCAGATGGCACAGGGGCAACCGGTTTCAAGTGCTCCTTAAAGGATCCATTCGGGAACGCTGCCCCGGGAGGGCCGTATAGGGACGTCTCTTGGCAATATGGAGAGTTTCCTACCCAGTCTTTCCGTTAACGTATGAATCATGACGGTGTTGTGCGAAGGGATGACGGCAGCGACATTGTTATTCAAGTGGAGGCGGCGCTTCTGCGATCCCGGCTCGTAGCCTTGCCTTTGAATCAAAAAACAGAATGCATTCATAAGCGCGGCGCACCTATCCACGATGAGCACCTTCAATCGAGGCCTTATGCCATGGATGGCGATGACACTCCTGTGGAGTTATTCGGGTGCAGCAGAGCCCGCTTCGATGTTCGGTGGTGATTCTGCCCACACCGGTGTCCGCCGCACCGCCGCACCGAAAACACTTTCCCTGAAATGGGCGTTTCACACGGGAGGCCCTATCGTCTCGTCACCGGTAGCCGCAAACGGCGTTGTCTACATAGGCAGCTCGGACAATTTTGTCTACGCCATCGACGCCAAGACCGGTGGATTGAAATGGAAGTTCAATGCCCACGGGGACGTAGGCTCGTCACCCGCAGTAAGCGAGGGCGCCGTTTTCGTAGTGAGCCTCGACGGCAATCTCTACGCCCTTAACGCCGCCACGGGAATTCAGAAATGGGTCTTTGCCACGCAGGGGGAACGACGGCACACGGGCCCTGGGATGGATTATTCGATTCCCGCGACGGAGATCATGCCGGACCCGTGGGACCTGTTTCTATCGTCGCCAACTGTTGTGGAGGGCACCGTCTTCTTTGGAAGCGGGGACACCAATCTATACGCGGTCAACGTGGCCGATGGCTCGATGCGTTGGAAATTCAGGACCGACGGTGTCATTCACGGTTCGCCAGCCGTCGAGGACGGTATGGTGTACGTCGGCAGCTTTGACACGTTCCTCTACGCGTTGGATGCGGCGTCCGGCACACTTGTCTGGAAGTTCAAGACCGGAGACGACGCCCAAGCTCACCTCATGACGGGCATCCCCGGCTCCGCAACCATTGCCGATGGTGCCGTCTATTTTGGGTGCCGCGACGCAAATGTGTACGCTCTCGATAGTAAGACTGGCAGGCTGCGTTGGAAATACCCGACCGGTGGATCGTGGGTGATTTCAACGCCTTCGGTGCTCGGCAACAAGGTCATCGTCACCACGTCAGACAGCCTGAAATTCCAGGTACTCGACGCTCAGAACGGGTCGGAGGTTTATTCGTTGCCCTACAGCACCTATGCGTTCTCGTCGCCGACGATTGCCGACGGGTATGCATTTTTCGGGACATTTGATGGCAAGCTCCATGCCGTGAATTTGGGTGCAAGAAGCTACTCGGGTGAATTTGCGGTTCCTGGCTTTGCGGTTAATGGGCCGCGCTATTTGTCCGCCGACGGCAAGCTCAAGTCGGACGTGGTCTGGACGGGCGATACCCTCGACGACACTATCGTGAATCTGCGCTCGAAAGTATTTTCGATGGGTTCGATACTTTCGACGCCCGAGGTGCTGGGCGGTATGGTGTTTTTTGGGAGCACGGACGGCACCCTGTACGCGTTGGGACAATAAGACAACGGCGTCGCCTAGGGCAGGTGCAGCCACTGAAGCTGGAGCTCGCCGCCATTCGGTTGTGAATGGTGGTCGAAAAAGGGTCCTTTAAAAACCACGGCCTATAACACCCTGTTCGAGGTCGTTTCTCTAGTTCGCTCCGCTTCTCTAGACTTCAACAACAGTCCTGATAACGTTCTTCGGTAAACCGCGTCGGGCATCCTGAACTTGGTCGCGGAGGATAAGTCGAATGGCTGCTCTCACGCTGGTCTTCGCAGTCGCAATGGATTTCCCTTGGCCGTTTGCTCCTGGTATTTCAGGACAGATGGCCCAGTAGCCGCCCTCCGGAGCAGCCCCAATCATTGCTGTAAATTGGCCCTTCACGCTTCGGACGGTGATTAGGGTAATTGTAGAGTCAATCTCACTCGCCAACCTCCGCGCCGACCACTGGATTCACCCCATCGGAGTCGGATGGATACAGGCGGGAAAAGTGTAAAAACTACCCCGAGATACCCGTTTCTTAAAGGGTGGATTTTGGGGCAAATGGATTCGTCGTCACATTCGCGGCCATGAATCGCAATTACCCATTGACTATCTAAGGGAGTTGCTCATCCCCTTAGATATTCTAGGGAGGTCGAATTATGAGCAAGATGGAATTGTTGCAGGGCACCCTCGATATGTTGGTGCTTAGGGTGTTGAGCGGAGGCCCCATGCACGGATGGGGCATTGCGCAGAGAATTCAGATCCTTTCTAAGGATGTCCTCCAAGTGGAAGAGGGCTCGATTTACCCAGCGCTATACCGCATGGAACACAAGGGGTGGATTAAGGCAGAATGGGGCCAGTCGGACAACAACCGTCGCGCAAAGTACTACGAATTGACCAAGGACGGCCAGAAGCAGCTCGCGAGCGAGTCTAAAGATTGGATCCGGATATGCGCGGCGATCGGGGCCATAATGGACAAAGCATAGATCTGCCCCATGTGAAAACGTTCTGGCACACTCTCGCTGCGCGGATCAGGTCGTTGTTCCTGCGAAGGCGCCTTGAGGCGGAGATGGCCGAGGAGATGCGTCAGCACCTTGACGAACTCACTCGATCCTATGCCGCAGATGGCATGGAGCCGGGCGAAGCGCGATTGGCCGCGCAAAAACGGTTTGGCGGGGTTACACAGATCGAGGAGCGTTGCCGGGACGAGAGGGGATTCATCTGGCTGGGGCAGATCAGCAACGATGTTCGCTATGCTTTGCGCTCATTGGCCCGGGCTCGTGGGTTCACACTCACGGTTCTGCTCACTCTTGTCTTGGGAATTGGGGTCACGACTGCTGTATTCAGCCTCACCGCTACCGATCTTTTTCTCGCTTTGCCTTTTCCCTCGCCGCATCAGCTCGTTCGGATCGGCCTGAAGGATCAGTTGAATGGCGACGAGTTTTACATTCCGCGTTTCGTCTTCCAGGCGGACAGCGAGCAGGCTCGCTGTTTTGAGGAAATCGCAGCCGTCGAGCGCCATTCCGCGAACGTGGTGATCTCAGGTGAGCCGGCGGGGACACCAGTTCTCGAGGTCTCGGCGGATTGCTTTCATACGCTCGGAATTGCCCCGGCCCTTGGCCGTGGATTCCTGCCCGAAGAGCACCGCACGGGGTCCAACAACGTTGCGGTAATCTCGTACCTCTTCTGGCAAAGGCATTTCGACGGGTCACGGGATGTGTTGGGGCGTCAGATCCTGATTGACGGGCAGATGTGCTCCGTTGTCGGGGTTCTTGCGGCGGACCAGAGATTTCCCCCGATATTCGGCGGCGATCTCTATCATCCGCTCGTACTGAGGGTCGACCCGCAGAACATCTTTCTGCCGATGCTTTCAGTGATTGGCAGGCTTAAGAGCGGCGTATCCCGGGAACAGGCGCTCGCCGAGATCTCTGCAGTCCGGCTGCCAGAGCTGCCTCAGTGGGCGGCGGACTACATGTCGCGGCTAAAGCCGATCGTCGTGGGCTTGGCCGATCTCGCTCGGCCCGATTCGTCGTGGGTGATGCTCATCGCAGGATTGTTTCTTTATGCAATCTCCTGCCTCAACGCGATGAATCTGATGCTCATCCGCCTGTTGCGGCGCAGACGTGAACTGAGCATCCGATTCGCTGTGGGCGGCTCGCGTGGTCAAGTCGTGAGGCTCGTCGCAATCGAAAGCCTGATGCTGACCCTGGCCGCGAGTGTGATTGTGGCGTTCATTGCCCGGTGGGTATTCCCTCCGCTCTTTGCCTTGGTAAACGGAAATGAGGCTGAACTCTTCTACAACCATTGGGATTGGGCTACGCTGACCTGCGTTGCGGGGCTGAGCTGCGGGGCGTGCCTGTTAACGGTGTTTGTGCCGGCGCTGCGCCTGCTTAAGGCGGAGGTCAACTCGGGGCTCAAGGACGGTGGGCCGACCTTGGGGGAATGCAGGGCTTCGGGACGCATCAGGAACTCCTTGGTCTCGGTCCAGGCTGCGTTTGCGGTGCTGCTCCTCATCGGCACCGGGCTAATGGTCCAGTCGTTCGAGAAACTTCGAAGGCTCGACCTAGGATTCGACCCGATTGGAAAGGTCCGGGTCCAGGTCTCCTTCCCGAAAGGCCTCGATCTGGCGCCCGAAGCACACCTTCAGTTGTTCCAAAAGCTACAGCAGAGACTCGGCGCCATCCCGGGTGTCAGGAACGTCTCCTACGGGCAGGATTCCCTTCTGGTGGGCTACTTTGAGGGCTCGGCGCAGTTACAGATGGCGGATGGCTCGTTTGCGCCCGTAACGGGTACCTTCGTAGCCAGTGATTTCGCAACTACGGCGGGTTTAGTTCTAAAGAAGGGCCGGTGGCTCAGCGGAAAACGTGGTGAGGTCGAGGCGGTCGTCAACGAGGCGTTTGCAAAGGCCCGGTTTGGTGACCGCGATCCGATAGGACTTTCCTTCAAAATCAAGGTCGCCGGGGATCAGCAGTTCCCTGTGGTGGGAGTCATTAGGGATGTTAAGGACACGGTTCGCTCGTCCACTGGAATGCATTTCTATACCGCGGACTGGGTCTATCCCAAGAATATCAACTCGCTTGTGCTTCGGCTCAATGCAGACCCGAAGAAGGAGTTTGCGGGACTCGTACGCCGTGCGATCTATGAGGTCGAACCCCGGTTGATAGTCGAGAGTGTCAATTCGATCGACGAGATGGTCCAAAACTCCATGTGGGCCGAACACTACGCCTTCATGATCCTAAAGGGCCTGTCCATGATCGCGTTTGGGCTTACAGTCGTGGGCCTTTTCGCAGTCATTGCCTACACGGTAGACAGCCGGATTTCGGAGTTTGGCATAAGGATTGCCTTGGGAGCAACCCCATCGGCGCTCCACCGCCTCGTGATGTTCCGCGGGCTATCGGCGGCCGCGATTGGCCTTGGGTTCGGGACACTGGCCGCAGTCGGTCTAACCCGTTTCATGAAAAGTCTCCTTTTCGAAACCACGCCCTACGATCCGCTAGTGTATCTGGGCGTCTCGGTCGTCCTATTGTTTGCTGGCGTTGCGGCCTGCTGGCTGCCGGCACGGAGGGCGACCCGGGTCGACGTTGCGAGGTTGTTGCGGTCCGACTAGCGGAATTGATCTCAGGCAAGAATGAAGCAATTCTGGATCAGCTTAGTCTCCCGAATGAAGGCTCTCTTCACGCATAGACGGCGCGAAGCCGAGATGGCCGATGAGATCCGATTGCATATTGACGGACTTACGAAGTCGAACGTCGCGGCCGGAATGGAACCCGAGGAGGCGCGGTATGCGGCCCTAAGGCAATTTGGCGGAATTGCTCAAATCGAGGAATGCTGCCGAGAAGCGCATGGTTTCGCGTGGGTGGGCCGGCTCTCAAAGGATTTCTCTTTTACCGTCCGGTCATTGGGCCGCGCTCGAGGCCACACTCTTGCAGTCCTAATCACGCTAGTACTAGGCATCAGCGTCACAACGCTGGTCTACGACATATCGGGCTGGATGGTCTTTCACTCATCACCATACCCGCATCCGGAGCAGCTGTTCTTCGTCGGCAGCAAGACCAAAGACGGCCAGGAGGTCTATTACCACCCAGCGCTCTTCCTCGACGCTTACCGAGAGCAGGCATGCGACGTCGCGCAGTTTGCGGCGCAGGCCTCCAACCTGACCAACGTGGTGCTGAATGGGGAACCCATAGCTACATTTGCGAATGAAGTAAGCGCTAACACCTTCGAGATGCTAGGGATCAAGCCGTCACTCGGACGCGGATTCCAAGACGGCGAGGGCGGTGGATCCGATGGGATCGTCGTCATCTCGGACAGATTTTGGAGGGAGCATTTCGGCGGCTCACCCGATGTCCTCGGCAGGAAGATCACAATCGATCAACAGGTATGCCTTGTGATCGGTGTCTTGGGAAAGACTCAGGATATGCCGTTCTATTTTGGAGGAGATATTCTTAAACCGCTCGTGCTGAAGCCTGACCCAAAGGACATTTTTTCTCCAGGTATTTTCATTATGGCGCGCCTAAGGCCGGGTGTGACAAGGGAACAAGCGCTCGCAGTCCTTGCTAAGGTCAGATTCACAAATCTGCCCCTGTGGGCAGTGCCCTATGTCGGAGACCGAATTCCCCTCCTTTCCGATATTCGCGACGCCGGGCGGCATGATACCTGGTGGGTGATCCTAGCTGCCGGAGCATTCCTCTGCGCAATAGCCTGGCTCAATGCGATGAACTTGATGCTCATACGCCTGCTGAGACGACGCCGCGAGCTAAGCATAAGACTCGCGGTCGGGGGTTCACGGTGGCAGGTCTTGCAGGTTCTTTTGGTCGAGTGTGCGGTGCTCTCGTCGTCGGCGTGCATCATTTCGGTCATTGCGGTGTACTGGAGCCTGCCGCTCTTAATGAGGGCACTGTACGGGGACAATTACTCGATCGATGCAGGCTTCTGGAACTGGGGTGCTTTCAAGTTTGTGGCCGGATTGAGCGCGCTGACGTGCGCGCTCACTGCGGTCGCTCCGGCGGTGGGCTTGCTGCGCGCAGACACCAGCTCGGGGCTCAAGGAGAGCGGGCCTACGACAGGCGAAAGCCGCCATGCATCTCGCTTCAGGACGTATCTCGTTGTGCTTCAGGCGGCGTTTGCCGTCGTGCTGTTGATCGGCACCGGCCTCATGGTGAGGTCGTTTCATAGGCTCCAGCATGTCGAACTTGGCTTCGATCCTGTCGGAAAGGTAAAGGTCCGAGTTGAGTTTCCTAAAAGATACAACCTAAGTCCCGAGGCTAGACTCCAGCTCTTCGAGCGTATTCGGATGGACCTGAACAGACTCCCCGGAGTCAGGGCCGTTTCCTATTCAGAGGATGCGCTACTCAATGATAGGAATTCTTACGACACCAAGATTCAGATGGCTGACGGAACGTTCAAGAAAGAATCTGGCGACTTTGTTGACTCGGACTTTCAACAGGCTGGCGGGATCTCCATGAAGAGGGGGAAATGGCTCTCAGGAAAGTCAGGGCTTCTCGAAGTCGTGATAAATGAGAAGCTCGCTCGGGAGCGTTTCGGCAACGCGAATCCGGTGGGACAGCCCCTGGTCATAGATCTATGGGGAAAGAAGGCGTACACCGTTGTCGGCGTCGTGGGAGACGTGCGATCGTCGGTGCGGTCGCCGATGGAAGAATGGTTCTACGTGCCAGTCTGGCAGCGGCCCACACTTGTCAACACCTTCATTCTTAAGCTCGATGGCGATCCGGGCAACGGGTTCGAGGCGCTTGTAAGGAAGACGATCTATGCGTCCGACACCCGCCTAGGTGTCTATTCCGTCCAATCCATCGGACAGCAAATCGACGTTTCGATGTGGGCCGAGCGACATGCGTACACGATGCTCAAGGGGCTGGCCGTCGTCGCCCTCTTGCTCACGGTCATCGGTTTATACTCGGTAATCTCATTCACGGTCGACAGCCGGATGACGGAGTTCGGAGTTCGGGTAGCTGTCGGCGCAGGCACCGGGGACTTGATCAGGATGGTGATGCGCCGTGGATTGGTCGCAACCGGGATGGGGATCTTTTTCGGCATCGCTGCGGCGGTCGGAATGACCCGTTTTATGCAGAGCCTGTTATTTGAAACCGAGCCATTCGACCCGTTTGTCTATTTGTCGGTGTCGTTGCTCCTCATCATGGCCGCCTTCTGTGCGTGTTGGTTCCCGGCTATGCGAGCCGCACGTGTGGACGTAGTGAAACTACTGAGGACAGAATGAGGCGCAAAGCCTGCCGTCCATGATCTTTACGGAACAAAGGGCTGTAGTGCGGGGCCAATGCCTCGTTTGTGAATAGAAGACACCGATCACCGGCGCGGTTCGCTAGGTTGATGGTGGCTGCAATGGCTCTTGCAGGCTCCACCGGT
>Ga0302195_10003477_pt1 | contig 12326 bp, 13 predicted proteins | sample II_Bog_N1_2_FD_198778 | JGI IMG/M metagenome (GOLD analysis project Ga0302195, IMG submission 198778) | Peat permafrost microbial communities from Stordalen Mire near Abisko, Sweden - II_Bog_N1_2 | ecosystem: Environmental > Terrestrial > Soil > Wetlands > Peat | place: Sweden: Abisko...
AAGCACGCGCGCGCCTATGCGTTGAATTTCTACGAGACCGAGGTCGATCCGCTGCTGACTCCGGTGACCATCGACCCATCGCATCCCTTCCCGCGCGTGCTGAACAAGGCGCTGTGCATCGCACTTCTGTTGCGCTCCAAGCGCAGGGCAAAGGCCTTGCCCAAGCAATGGGCCGCGCTGGGCGTGGTGACGGTGCCGCGCGCGCTGCCGCGCATGGTTGCGCTTCCCGGCAAAGAGGGATGCTACGAGTTCATCCTGCTGCACAAGCTGATCGAATCGCAGGTGGAGCGCATGTTCCGCGGCTACCGGGTGCTGTCGCGCGTGGCCTTTCGCGTGACGCGCAACAGCAACCTCTACCTGCAGGAGGAGGAGTCGCGCTCCGTGCTGGAGAGCGTCCGCGAGGAGTTGTACAACCGGCGCAAAGGCGACGCAGTGCGCATGGAGATCGAGTCCGCCGCCTCGCCGGAGATTGTGGAACGGCTGCGCACCAACTTCGAGCTGGACCCCTGGCAGGTCTTCCGCACCGATGCGCCGGTGAACCTTGCGCGGCTGATGACTCTTCCCGGCCTGGTCGCGCGGCCCGGCCTGAAGTACCCCGACTTCCATGGCCGCCACTACCACCTGGCACCCAAGTCGGCGAACCTGTTCGACGAGCTGCGCACGCGCGACATCCTGCTGCACCACCCGTTCGACTCCTACGCCACGGTGGAGAAGTTCATCGAGTCGGCGGCCTGGGACCCCGCCGTCGTCAGCATGAAGCAGACGCTCTACCGCACCAGCGCCGACTCGCCGCTGTTCAAGGCCCTGACCGAGGCGGCGCAGTCGAAGGAGGTGACGGTGGTCATCGAGCTGATGGCGCGCTTCGACGAGGCATCGAACATCCGTTGGGCGCACGAGATGGAGGACGCCGGCGTGGGCGTCTTCCTGGGCATCCTGGGCCTGAAGACGCACTGCAAGCTGGCCCTGATGGTTCGCCGCGATCCGGACGGCGCGATCCGTCGCTACGCGCATCTGGGTACGGGAAATTACAACTCCGTGACCGCGCGGCAGTATACCGACATCAGCCTGCTGACGGCGCGGCCGGAGATAACCTCCGCCATCCAATCCGTCTTCCGCTACCTGACGGCCGAGTCCGACGCCGAGAGCTACGCTCCGCTGCTGGTGGCCCCGCTGACGCTGGCGCCCGCGATTCTGCAACTGATTGCGCGCGAGACGGCGCACGCGAAGGCTGGCCGTCCCGCCGCCATTGTCGCCAAGATGAATGCACTGCTCGACCGCGCAACCATCGAGGCGCTGTACGAGGCGTCGAGGGCGGGTGTGGAGATCGACCTGATTGTGCGCGGCATGTGTTCGCTGCGCCCCGGCGTCGAGGGACTGAGCGAGCGAATTCGCGTGCGGTCGATTGTGGGAAGATTTCTGGAGCACAGCCGCATCTTCTGGTTCAGCAACGGCGGCCAGCCGGAGGTCTTCTGCGGCAGCGCGGACTGGATGCCGCGCAACCTGGTTGAGCGTTCCGAGGCAGTCTTCCCGGTGGACGATCCCGCGCTCGCGGCGCGCCTGCGCAACGAAATCCTGGCGGCGTATCTGGCCGACAACACCAAGGCGCGGCTGCTGCAACCCAATGGCAGCTACACACGCGCGCCGCAACTTGGCCCGGCGTTCAACGCGCAAGAGCACCTGATGACGATCTCCAAGAGCGAGCGCGGCGGATCGCATTAGCACAGTTCGCGCCAGTAACCTCGTCAATCAGAAACCGAGGCCCACGGATCGCGCAGAGTACCCGCCACGCATATGTCCGGGCCGAAGTTTGTGCGCGACTTTTTCTCTAGCGATTGTTCCAGCAGAAACGGCGATGCGAGTCCAGCGGCGAATGGAATTGCACCGTCGCCCAGCGCAGTCGGCGCATGGAAGAGCACAACTTTGTCCACCAGATTCTGCGCGAGAAAGGCGCCGTTCAACTCGGAGCCGCACTCCAGCAGGACGGAGATAATTTGGCGCGCTGAGAGGGCCGCGAGGACTGCGTGGAGATCGGGCCGCCCGCCCTGCTGCGCGATGCGCTCGATGGCAACGCCCGCGGATTCAAGCGCGGCAGCGTGGTCCGGCTCAGCGTTCGCGTCGCAGAAGATCAGCAGGTCGTCGTGCGCAGAGCGCACAAGCTGCGAATCGAGCGGCGTGCGCAGGCGCGAGTCCAGAACCACGCGCAGCAGCGGTCGGCGACGAGGCAAACCGCTGCGGTCGGTGAGCAGCGGATCGTCGGCAAGGACAGTGCCGATGCCGGTCAATACTGCATCCGCGGCGTGGCGCATGCGTTGCACCTCGGAGCGCGACTGCGGGCCGGTGAGCCAGTGCGGCTGCCGAGCGGTTCGCGCAGAGGCCGGCGGAGCGAGCATTCCATCCGCGGAGAGCGCGGCCTTCAGCGTCACCAGCGGACGGCCCGTCTGGATGAATCGCGCGAAGGCGTCGTTGATGGCGCGCGCCTCCGGCTGCAAGACTCCGACCGTCACGTCGATCCCAGCGGCACACAGACGCGCGATTCCGCGCCCGCTCACCTGTGGATTGGGATCGACCGTCGCAACCACCACGCGACCGACTCCTGCTGCAATCAGCGCGTCGGCGCATGGACCGGTGCGACCGTGATGGCTGCACGGCTCCAGAGTGACGTACGCGGTCGTTGCGGAGAGATCGGCCACTCGGTCGCGCCCCCGCCGGAGCGCAACAATCTCCGCGTGGTCTCGCTCATCGTAGATGTGCGCGCCCTCGCCGACGATCTCGCCGTCGCTAACAATGACGCAGCCCACCTGCGGATTCGGCGAGGCGAGCGACGCAGTCGCGCGCGCCAGTTCCAGCGCGCGCCGCATGAAGTTTTCGTCGATCTGTTCGCGCGATTCCATTGAGTCTCCCACGCTGAACACTTACCACTTGTCTTACTTCATCATTGAATCCACGAACGCGGCGCTGTCAAAGGGCAGCAGGTCTTCCATCTTCTCGCCGACGCCGACGAACTTCACCGGCAGGCCAAGCTCGGTGGCAATCGCCAGCACGATGCCGCCCTTGGCCGTGCCGTCGAGTTTCGTCAGCACAATTCCGGTGACGCGCGCTGCCTCGGTGAAGAGCCGTGCCTGCTGCAGGCCGTTCTGGCCGGTGGTCGCGTCCATCACAAGCAGCGTCTGGTGCGGCGCGCCGGGGACAAGCCGCCCGGCGGTGCGGCGCATCTTGTCCAGCTCCTTCATCAGGTCGGTCTTGGTGTGCAGGCGGCCCGCTGTATCGACGATGAGAACGCCGGTTCCGCGCGCCCTGGCCGCCGTACACGCGTCGTAGAGCGCAGCCGATGGGTCACCACCCGTCTTCGTCTTGATGATCGGCACATCCGACCGCGCGGCCCACACCTCAAGCTGCTCGATGGCCGCGGCGCGAAACGTGTCCGCCGCGCACATCATCACCGAGCGGCCCTGCGCGGCGTAGTACGCGGCCAGCTTGCCGGTGGTGGTCGTCTTGCCGGTGCCGTTGACGCCGACCATCATCACAACTTCGGGCGCGGTCGCGGGAACCACATCTTCTGTCGCAACTTCGTCGAGCACCGCCTTCAGCTCGAGCTTCAGCAGCCGCTTCAGCTCGTCGCCGCCCCCAACTCGATCCAGCCCTCCCTGGCGCAGGCCACGCTGACGCAGATTTTCGATAATCTCGCGCGCAGTGGAGGAACCAATGTCGGCGGCAAGCAGAACCGTCTCCAGCTCCGCCAGCGATGTCTCGTCCACCTCGCGCGTGAGCGCCAGCACCGAGCCGATCGACTCCGAGAAGGAGTCGCGCGTGCGCGTCACCGCCTGCCTCATGCGGTCGAAGAAGCCGCGTTTCTCCTCGACTCGAGGCGCATCCCCATTCGCGTCGAAATTCTTGCGTTCCTCTGATGTTTCAGAGTCAGACCCGCGCTTGCCAAAGAGAGAAAATGCCATGTGAGGTCTAGTTTAGCCGATACCGTTGGATTAGCATGGTCTTGAGCGAGGTGTCACCATGGCCACGTCCGCCCCCGTCTACGTTTCGCGCGAAGAGTATCTCAACACCACCTACCGCCCCGACCGTGATTGGATCGACGGCGAAACCAAGGAGCACACCATGGGCGAGCAGCCCCACGCCAGCGTACAAGTCTTCTTCGCGTTTCTCTTCAAGATGAAATCGCTCGACTGGAATATACGCGTACTCACCGAGCAGCGCGTGCAGACCTCCGCCACCAACTACCGCATCCCCGATGTCTGCGTCGTCCGCCGCTCCACGCCGATGGAGCCCATCGTCGTCACGCCGCCCCTGCTCTGCATCGAAATCCTCTCCCGCGAAGACCGCATGAGCGACATCCAGGAGCGCGTTGAAGATTACCTCTCCATGGGTGTCCAGGCCGTGTGGGTGGTCGATCCGCAACGCCGTCGCGCCTACGAGACGCTCCCCAACGGCGCGATGCAACCTGTCCCCACTGAACTCACCGTCGCCGGAACCGGGATTCGCATCCCGCTCGCCGACGTCTTCGCCGAGCTGGACGAGATGGAAGCCAAGAGTTAGAACGGTTTTGCTAATGGTGTAGAGTGTCGCGCTGCGAACAAAATGCGGGGATTCTTCGCTTCGCTCAGAATGACAAACGAATTTGGGGTACACCGATGAGAGAACGGCTCTAGTTCCGCAGCTACTCGTCCTTGCCGGGACGCGTCATCAACTCGTGGATCGCCACTTTCGGACTCTTGCCGCGGTGCAGGATCGCGTCCATCTGCTCGGTGATGGGCATCTCCACACCGTAGCGCGCCGCCAGCCCCAGCGCCGCCGCAGTACTCAACACACCCTCTGCAACCTTTCCGTTCATCCCCTCGAGAATCTCGGCCAGCTTCCGTCCCTTGCCCAGCTCGATGCCCACCATGCGGTTGCGCGAGAGCGATCCCGTGCAGGTGAGCACCAGGTCTCCCATCCCCGACAAGCCCGCCAGTGTCTGCCTGCGTCCGCCACAGGCCACCGCCAGCCGCGTGATCTCCGCGATGCCGCGCGTGATGAGCGCCGCCGCCGGGTTATACCCCAGGTCCAGCCCATGGACCACGCCAGCGGCCAGCGCGATCACATTCTTCAGCGCGCCGCCCAACTCCACGCCGGTCACGTCCTCGTTGGTATAGATCCGCAGGGTGGGCGAGCTGAACGCCCGCTGGATCGCCTGCGAGACCGCCGGCGTTCCGGCCGCAACAATCGCCGTGGGCATCCCGGCGGCGACCTCGGCGGCAAACGATGGCCCGCTCAGCACTCCAAATGGGTTCGCGGTCACCGACGCAATCACCTGCGACATGCGCAGCAGGCTCGACTGCTCCAGCCCCTTGGCGGCGCTCACCACAATCTGGTTCGATGTCAGATGCGGCGCAATCTGCCCCACAACGCCGCGCAGATGCTCCGACGGAGTCACGCACAGCACAATCTCCGCCGCCTTCACCGCCTCCGCCAGGTCCGCCGTCACCAGCACGTCCGCCGGCACAACGTAGCCGGGCAGGAAGAGAGTGTTGACCCCCGTCTCCTTCATCTCCGAAGCCAGCTCCGGCAGGAACGACCAGAGTGCAACCGAGTGCCCGCCACGGCGCGCCAGCGAGATGGCCAGTGCCGTTCCCCACGCGCCCGCACCCAATACCGCAATCCGGCTCATGCCTCTGCCTCTCCCGATCCAGAGCCAACTCTGAAGCGGCTCTCCGTGCCATTCATCAACCGACGGATGTTCCCATGGTGCTTCAAAATAATCAATAGCGGAATAAACAGAAATCCAAACATCACCATCGGCGTGTGCTGGGCTACGAAGTAGAAGCCGAAGAGCGGAAACGTCGCCAACCCCACGATCGACGCCAGCGAGACATACCGCGTCAGTGCAAAGACCACCACAAACACCAGCAATATCGCCACCGTCGCCGGCAAGGTGAGCACCAGAAAGACGCCCAGCGCACTGGCCACGCCCTTGCCTCCGCGGAATCCCAGCCACACCGGATATACATGCCCCACAACAGCCGCCACCGCAGCCGCAACGGCCACGTCGTACACGCCGGACGGCGTAAAGCCGTGCGCCAGATGCTTCGCAATCACCACTGCAGCAACCGCCTTGCCAATATCGAGCAGAAGCGTCACCACGCCCAGCTTCGTTCCGCCCGAACGCGCAACATTAGTAGCTCCGATGTTGCCGCTTCCCTGCTCGCGCACGTCTTCGTTGCGGAAGAGGCGCACCAGCAGATAGCCAAAGGGGATCGACCCCAGCAGGTAAGCAATCGAAATGGAGACAACCCATGGATTCATCGTCAACGCGTGGTCCAACTCATTCTTTCTCCATCAAGAGTCTATCAAGCCACGGAAGAATGCTGTGCACAGCGCGGGCGCATGACTTACGTCCGCTCCATCAGGCTCTGCCGCACCAGCTGCAGCGCGTGCTGGCTGGCGAACCAGCGGACGCGCTCGCGGTCGCCGGAGATATTCAGCTCCGTCACCGATGTCCCTCCGCTGAGGCCGGCGTAGGAGATCGCGATATACACCAACCCGATGGGCTTCCCGGCGTCCGGCCCCGGCGCGCCCGGCCCCGGCCCCGCGATGCCCGTAATCCCCACACCCACCGACGCACCCGTCCGACGGCGAATTCCCTCGGCCATGGCGCGCGCCACCGGCTCGCTCACCGGCCCCTCGGTGCGCACAAGTTCCTCGGGAACATCGGCAAAGATCGTCTTCAGCCGGTCCGCGTAGACCACCGCCCCGCCCAGAAAGTAGCGCGAGCTGCCCGGCACCGCGGTGAGCCGCTGGGCCAGCAGGCCGCCGGTGCAGCTCTCCGCCGCGGCCAGCGTCATGTGGCGCAGGCCGAGCATCAGCAGCACCACCTCTTCCAGCGACTCGCCGTGCGAAGAAAATATCTCCTCGCCCATCTCCTGCTCGATCTTCTCCGCCAGCTCGTCCACGCGCGCCTGCGCCTCGGCCTCGGACGGCTTGGAGCAGACGAAGTGCAACTGGATCTCCGCCGCTCCGGCCAGAATCGTCGTCTCCACGTCCTTGAATGTTGTGTAGATGGGCGCCGTCCGCGCATCCACCTCAGACTCCCGCGTGAGCGCCATGCGCAACATGCGCCGCGCCATGTGCCGCTCGGGAAGCGTCGCCGCCAGGCGCGGCCTGCACTCCGCCTGGTACATCGGCTCCAGCTCTTTGGGCGGGCCGGGCAGCAGGACCACGATCTTGCGGTGACGTCCGACCACCGTGTCGATGTACTGCCCCGGCGCGCTGCCATTGGGGTTTGGCATCACCTCCGCGCCCTCGATCACGTCTGCCTGGCGCGCGTTGTTCTCCGGCATCGACATGCGCCGCTCGGCGAAGCGCTTGTACATTGCGGTCACAATCTGCGCATCGCGCCGCAGTTCCACGCCGAGCGCCGCGGCCGCCGCCTCGCGCGTGCGGTCGTCCTGGGTGGGGCCGAGGCCGCCGGAAAAAATCACAATGTCCGCGCGCCCCAGTGCAATCCGCGCCGCGCCAGTCAGGTCTTCCAGGTTGTCGCCGACGATGGTCTTGAACGCAACCGAGACGCCCAGCTCGTTGAGCTGTGCCGTCAGGTAGAGCGAGTTGGTGTCCTGCCGGAAGGGCGTCAACATCTCCGATCCGGCGGCAATAATCTCAGCAATCACTTATTTCATCCAAGAATGCGGGCGCGTCACATCTCGATACCGCGATGTGGGCCCAAAAAAGCATAACAGTCAATCTACACCAGCCTCCGCCCTTCAATGTCCAGGGCAACATGGTAGAGCGCGTCGCGGGTAGCGAGCGCGGCGCAGCCATCTTCAAGGAACGCCAGACCGACGAGATTATTTCCGGAGACGGCGAGCGACGCCTCGCGCTGCGGCGTGATGCGCACAATGCCGCGCTGCCCGTGCAGCGACGCGGCAACGTAGAGGTTGCCGTCCACGTCGAAGGCCATGCCCTGCGCGCGACCCAGTCCCTGATAGAAGATTGTGGTTCGCCCGTCGCGGTCGATGGCATGGATTGCCTGATTGCTGGAGGTAGTCGGCCCGGTGACAAAGAGCGTGCCCTCGTCGTTGAAGGCCAGATGGTAGGCCGCCATGCTGGGCTCCAGCGTGGCGTAGACGAAGATCTCGCGGTCGCCCAGCTCTCCGCCGGTCTGTTCCGCGCTGGCCTGCCCTCCGCTTGCCAGCGTCCCGCCCGTGCGTCCCTTCTCCGGCCCCACCTTGAAGATGGTTCCCGAGCGGTCACCAACGTATAGATTTCCGTCGCGGTCGAATGCGATGCCGGTGGCAATCCCCATGCCCTCGGCGTAGGTCGTTACCGCGCCCGCGCGCGAGATGCGATAGACCGTCCCCTCGGCGCGCGAGCTGGCATACAAGGTGCCGTCGGCGTCGAAGGCCAGCCCGGTGGCGTTCAGGATTCCGCGCACAAACGGCCGCATCTCGAAGTCGCGCGCAATGGAGTAGATCGAAACCGGCACGCTCTGCCCACGCTCGCCGGAGAAGGTCGCATAGACGTTCCCCTCCGCATCCACCGCCGGATTTGCCACGGGATGCAGCTCGGCCGCCATGGGCACAGCGACGCGAAGTTGCAGCGCATTGCTCGCTCTGCCGTCGCGCACCAATACCACCGCGCCCGAGGTTGTCCCCTCGGGGATTTGAATCACCGCGCGCACCGGCCTGCTCAGCGACAGCACCGCCTCGGCATCGTCCACCGTCACGCGCGGCAGAACAGCGCCCAGCAGCCCCGAGCCGCGCAACTCCACCTCGCCGCCCGTCATCGCCGCCGGCGGGCTCAGCGACTCCAGATGCGGCGCGTCGGTCTTCGGGCTACGGGTTCCAGCACCACGCAATAAAGGACTCATCTCAACCCCAGCCTAGCCCGGCTCACGCCCCAGCGCAAACTATACCCATCGGGACAACAGCAATCCCACGGCCAGCGCCAGCGCTCCTGCCGCCACATCGTCCATCATGATTCCGGTGCCCTCGGGCAACGCCTCCAGCCGGCGGATCGGCCACGGCTTCCATATGTCGAAGAGCCGGAACAACACCAACGCCAGCGCCGCGTGCTGCCAGTCCGGACGGATTGCGATCAGCGCGATCCACTGCCCGGCGACCTCGTCGATCACCACAAAGCCCGGGTCCTCGCGGCCCGACTCGCGGGCCACAATCGTCGAGGCGGGAATGCCGATCAGCGTCACGAGCAGCGCGGCCAACGCAGTTGCTATCGCCAGCGCCAGCCATCCCGGATGAAACAGATGCGCCGCGAAGTACCACAGCAGCACCGCGGCCACCGAGCCGTACGTCCCCGGCCCCGGCCGCATTCGCCCCGCGCCGAACCACGTCCCGAGGACCCACGCCCAGCGCGTCTTTTTCTCGCGGCCCAGCCGCGCGCGCTCCTGCCCGGCGATTCCCTTCCCATGCGCCATCACTGCACGCCCCCGCTGCCGCTGGACGAATCGGAGTGCTTGCGGTCGCGCAACCCTTCCAGCTCATCGATCAGCTCAGGGTCGCCTGTCTCTTGATTGAAGGCCGGCGAGCTGATGACGTACCCGCCGCTCGCCCACTTGCCCAGGTCGATCACGCGGCAACGGTTCGAGCAGAAGGGAAAGTCCTCGCTCCCAGCCAGTACAATCGTCCTGCACGTCGGACATCGCAGCGTCTTCAGCTTCTTCGCCATAGCATCATTCTAAAAGCGTGGCTGCAACAAGCCAAACGCTTCACTTGTTCCCACTGCAAGCAGCCTTGACCCATCCCTCAATTGGTGAAGTTGACCGTCCGCCACTCACTCAACGCGATCTGGCCATCCTTGCCGACGGCCCAAACCCGCCACCGATGCGGCTGCTTCCCCACGCCAAACGGCATAGGCATTTTCACCACGTCAACATATTGTGCCGGATCCACGAAGTAGATCATCGAAGGACCATAGGATGCGGCCGCTCCTCCTGGCTGGCCGAACCGCGACTCCACCACGTAAGCTGCAGGACGCGGGTTGTCATGTTGCCACGAGATGTCCTGCTTCGGAAAGCGCGTCTGTTGCTCTCCGTCCTGCGGCTCCAGCAGAATTGGCGCAGCCGGGGTCATGCCTTTCTTTGTCGACAAACTCAGCAGGTCGATATTCTCCCCAAAACTCACCGCCTGCGGCAGTGAGACGTCCGGCATCAGCAGTAGCACCTTCCATCGATCGTTCAATTTGCGTAGCACAAGAAAGGAATCCATCAGTCCGCCGCATGCCACTCTCCCACCCGAGGATTTTGCTTCAGTGGTGAGCGCTGCAAATGCAGTCCTTCCATTCCCGCCGATAAATCGAAGCGCCGGGTTAGCCATCTCGTTGATACTCCCGCAGTCGGTACCCCAGCTCGATGTAGCGAAACGAAACGCATCGGGATCCAAGGCTGCGCTGCTTTCCGACCCGCCGGCAAGGCTGGACACTGCCCTTGCCACTGCGGAAGTGATCAATCCTCGATCAACCTGTGTCATCCCGGCGGTCGAAAACTGCGGAGCTTTCCAGTGCGGATCATTCCCTAGCCATTGCAGGAAAGCGGTCGCCATCGCCTGGTTTTTCCCGTCTCGCATCAGGAACCACCATCCATGCGAGGGGGAAAATCGCGAGCGGCCCATCATCTCCATCACGGATTGCTGCGAAATCAGTGGCCCACCCTGGTTCCAGTTGTCGACAAACACAACATCCGGCAGGGCGCCCTGCGATCGCGCCTTGGACAACTCATCCATAAGATTCTGCGGTTGAACGAGTTGGAAGAGTATTCGCAAGTCCGGAAAATCGGTGGCCAGCGAATCATGGATCGCATCCCAACCCAATAAACCGGGACTCCCCGACTCCCACACCAGCAGTGTTCCGCTCCGCAGAGCTGCAATTCGATCTATCGCCGCAACATGCGCAGCCTGACCACCACGCTGCTGTGCCTGGACCACTCCAGAAAATGAGAAGGTTGCAAATACCCCGATGGAGCAAAACCAACAAAGTCGCGAAACGAAGCGCAAATTGACATTCACAGGGCCCTCCACTTTGGCCGGCGAAAAACCAGCCAGACTGACGCACCCATAATACTCCGAAGGTTATTCATTGGAGACGAAATTTACAGTCCGTAGACCTCGATTGCCGTTCCGCCAAATATTGCGTCTCGCTCCGGCTCGCTGAAGCTGGCGAAGTAGCTGCGCAGCAGATCGAACCACTGCGCGTAGCCGGTGGCCAGCAGGCAGACCGGCCAGTCCGAACCCGCCATCAACCGCACCGGCCCAAACGCCTCGACGGCCACATCGAGATACGGCTTCAGCGTCGCAAGCAAACTGGCACGGGCCGGGTCCGTCCGCCAGTCCGCCTCCGTCACCATGCCGGAGAGCTTGCACCAGACGTTCTCGCGCCGGCCCAGCTCGCGCATATGCGTGGCCCACGGCTCAAGCTGGCCCGCGGCGATCAGCGGCTTGGCAATGTGGTCCAGCACAAACGGCTGCCGCGGATGCTCGTCCACAAAATAGATGGTGTCCTCCAGATGCCGCTCGAAGATCAGAATCTCGTAGACCAGTCCGCTGTCCACCATGGTGCGGATGCCGGCGTTGAAGTCCTCGCGCAGGATGTAGTGCTCGTCCGGCTCGTCCTGGATGACGTGGCGCAGGCCCTTCAGCTTGGCGCGCCCGTCGAACTCCTCCATCACGCCGGGAAACTCCTCGCCCGCAATCGGCGCCCAGCCGACGACGCCGCGAATCGCATCGGCCGCGTCGGCCAGGTCGAGCAGCCAGCGCGTCTCGTCGAGCGACTGGCGCGCCTGCACGGCAATCGTGCCGTCGATACCCGCCGATGCCATCGCGGCCTTCAGGTCGGTGGGCAAAAAGTCGCGGCGCAGCGCTGCCATCTCTTCGTCGATCCAGCCATACTCCGCCGCCGAGTAGCGCCAAAGGTGATGATGCGCATCGATCCGTTCAACTCTCTCGCTCACACTCATCTCTCCGAACTGCAACATTCATCGGGTGCCCCACATCTCGATTCTGAGATGTGGGTTCCTTACTTCTTGCTATACAGCAGGTCCTTGATCGCCTGCCGCCGCGCCGCATTGGCCTCGCGCACGCTCTTCAGCTCGTCGGCGTCCATGCGCGCTTTGCTGCTCGCCTGTTCATTCACCTCAGGCGCGCTGCACTTGGGACAGCGATTGGCGAAGCCCGGTTTGTCCGGCCTCAGCTCGAACTCCTCTTCGCACACTACGCAAACTTTAATTGGAAATGACATTGTCCCCACCCACAACATTTTTCCTTATGATACGACGCTCCGATTCGCAAGAAAACCCTCTGCGCGAGTGCCCGAACCCGTGGAACTGAATTCAG
>Ga0302195_10003484_pt1 | contig 12307 bp, 8 predicted proteins | sample II_Bog_N1_2_FD_198778 | JGI IMG/M metagenome (GOLD analysis project Ga0302195, IMG submission 198778) | Peat permafrost microbial communities from Stordalen Mire near Abisko, Sweden - II_Bog_N1_2 | ecosystem: Environmental > Terrestrial > Soil > Wetlands > Peat | place: Sweden: Abisko, Stordalen...
GTGGCCATTACGTTGCGGCCGAATTGCTTGTTCACCTCGACCAGCGGCTCGCGCGCCGCATCCGGGCTGCCCAGCGCAACGGCTGCCTCGGGGTCCATGGCCCACTCAATCTCCTGCGGCGGCTCCGGCGTTGGCGCAGCATTCAACGTCGGGTTGGGCGCATCGGCCATCAGCGGCGACTGGGTCATGATTGCGGCGCCTCGCGCTTGGTGCGGGCCCATGCCGCGCGGCTGCGCGACTGGCGCAGGACCAGCGGCGTGATCAGCGCCTTCCACGCAATATAGAGCGGAGCACCGGCCAGCGCAGCCAGATCGCGCACGGGTTCATTGCCAAGCAGCACCGACTCCAGCACATAGAGCAGTCCGATGGCCGCACACACCAGGGCGAAGACGTGCAGCCAGTCGACCGCCAGCGCGGCTGTCAGCATCAGCGCGAGGATTCCGCGCGACAAGGGAAGGCTCCACACGTCGGCCAGGGTTTCGAGAGCGCGCCAATGCCCGTGCAACAGAGCTGTGAGCAGGCGGCGCGTGGCGCGGCTGGCAACGTGCAACCGCCCGCCCTCCCAGCGCGCTTCCTGGGTAGCCTGCGCTGCGCTCGATGCCGGACTGTGCGCGTGAACAAATGCGTCCCCGGTCCAATAAACTTGTACGCCCTCTTCAACCAGCCTGGTGTGGTACTCCACATCCTCGGCAATGCTGTTGGCATTGAACGGCACCCGCTCCAGCAAGGCCGCCGTCAGCGCGAATCCATTGCCGAACAATCCTGTCGAAAAGCCCAACCCCGCGCGTCCCCGTGCGCGCAGTACATTCATGCCGCGAAACGCCAGCGCCCGCAGGCGCGCCAGCGGATGCGCATGTCCTGCCTGAGCACCAGGCCCAGGTATCTCCAGCTCATAGCGGCACTGCGTCGCCTCCGCGCCCTGCTCCAGCATCGCGCGCGTCGCTGCAATCAAATTACTGCTCACCACCGAGTCGGCATCCACCACCAGAACCGCATTCGCGCCCGCATCCAGCGCCGCGGCAAAGCCACAGCGCAGCGCCGCTCCCTTGCCGCGCAGTTTGGGATTGTTCAACTCCACCACCTGCGCGCCCGCATCGGTTGCAGCTTTGGCAGTCCCATCCGAGCAGTTGTGCGCCACCACAAAAATCGCAGAAGTGGAGCCGGCCGCCTTGAGCGACAAGACCGTCCGCGCAATCATCGACTCCTCGTCGTGCGCCGGCACCACCACGGCCAGCGAAATCGCGCGGCGCACCCCACCCGGCCTGCGCGGCCAGAAGAGATTGCCGGCAATGCACAGCGCCAGATCGAAGAACAACGGCGTGGCAGACAACGCCATCGCCACTGCCAGCCCCGTAATGAATCCCCGTTCCATCTATGCTCTGCTTCCTTTAACTATCCCGGCTTTCGCCGCTTGGTCTGTCAACTGTCCACACCGCATGCTCAATCCTCATCCAATGCATTCGGCGGCGCAAATGAAAATCCGTACCCTCACGTCAACACTTTCTGGAACTGGAACTCCGGCACGATCCGCTTCCCGGTTGCCGCGCCGACCCGCCCCATTCCATGAATCCAGCCCACAATCAGGAACAACAGCAACAGCGCCTGCTCACCCAGGTAAACGGTGGTGAGTGACACCGTCAGCCCTAGCAGCACTGCAAGGTGCGCGAACACCAGCGCCCGGTCCTCCATCGCCAGCGACCTTTGCGCCAGCCGAAACAGCCGCATCGCGCTGCCCGCCAGAATCAGCAGAAACAGGCCCAGCCCTGTCAGCCCCTGCGCCGCCGCCAGCAGCAGATATTGGTTGTCGATCGACTTTTGCCCGTTCAAAATCGGGAGCGTCGTATCGCCCCATCCAAATGCCTTGCGCGCCTTGATCAGCGGCATGTAGGTCCGCACCAGCATTCTGCGGTAGACCACGTCGCGCTGCGCTTCGGTGGTGGCATGGTTCAGATCCACATCCGTGTAGCGCTTGCCATAGTAGTAAGCGCCTGCCGACAAGACCGCCAGAACCAGCACGAAGAGCAGCGCCGCCCTGCCCAGCGGAAAGGTCCGCACCAACAGAGCAAGAATGAGCGCCAGCCCCACTCCCACCCAGGGGCCGCGCGACTGCGTCATCAGCAGCCCCGCCACAACAGCCGACAGAATCAACCCGCGCACGGTCAGCGGCAGGCCGGCAAAGATTCTGCGCCTTCCCCAGTTGGGCGCAAACCGCCGCAGCCACAGGCAGTAAATCAATCCAGCCAAAAAGATCATCCCCGCCAGAATCGCATGGGCATACGGCCCGGCAATTCGTCCGAATCCCCACCGCACCTGCACCGGCCACTCCACCGGCTGGCCAGGAAACAAGTGCCGGCCCACCATCTGCCAGATGCTTCTCCGGGTCAGGAAGTCGAAAACGCTGATGCCCGCCACCAGCGCCAGCAACTCGACCATGCGCCGCACCACCCGCTTGCGCGCCGCGTGTCCGTCCGCGCTCTGCCGTTCGATCAACAGCTTGCCCAGCATGTACGGCAGCACCATGGTGCACAGGCACTGAAAAAACTCCAGACCCCCGTTGGCCAGGTTGGTCACAACCGGCGGCCCATCGGTGGAGAGCAGATGCTTCCAAGTTCCATTGGCCAGCGCCGTGCTCAGCCCCTCTGACAATCCGGCGCTCGCGGCAAACAGCAGAACCCACAAATCCATCCATTCAAAACGCCAGTTGCGGATCTCCTTCACCCAAAGCGCAGCAGCCAGGGGAAGAACGGCCGCATCCGCAAAGGTGATCGGCGGAAGGTGTGGAAACCGCACGTTGTAGTACTGCGGCAAGAGAAAAACTGCGGGCAGGTAGACATTCACTAGAACCTTGCGAATCGGCCACTTGGCCAGCGCCACCCAACAGGCCACCGCCGGGATGAGGATGATCAGATCCATTCCGCCCCCCGGCGAGCGTCGGACTGCCTGGACCGAGAGCATTTTCGCAATTGATGTGGGGTGAAGCCCATGCGCTCGCGTGGCGCTCTTTCAAAGGAAACGCCACCTGGCAACGGCCCAGCCATGCCACGCAGTACCTGTGAAAGTGCCTTAACCACGGATGCGCGTCTGCGCGGGAACCGTTTCCTGTTCTCCGTTCAGGTTCACTCGCGCCGTTGTCTCCAACTCCTTGCCCATCGATCGGCCGTTGGCACTGTTCGAATCCCATTCGTCGAACAGCGGCTGCGCACACCAGGCATACAGCAGAAATCGATTCTTGACGCTCAATCCAGACAGCGACAAGGTCAGTCCGGCATCCAGCAACTGCCTGCGCACGCCCATCAGCGCTCCCAGCCCCGCCGCAGTGATCTGCCGAACCAACTGCAAATGCACCACCATAACCAAGCTCCTGGCGACACTGACCTGCGCCGCCTCCTGCAAGGCTCGTTCGACGCCCGAACCGAGCTTGCCATGAACATAGACGTGCATCACCTGCGGGGTGCTCACCGTGTTCACATGCGATTCACCCAGATACGGCCGCTGCATCCATCCAGCCATCAGTGTCAGCGGCAGCCGCCGTCCCAGCCCGAGAAAGTCACGGAAATAGCGCGGTCCCAGCCGCGAAGGCTCCTGCACAAAGCGCATCGCCCACTCCAGCCCGCAAGCTTGAATCCAGCGCGGCGCCCGCTGCACATCGCCCACGATGATTTCGAAGCTGCCGCCAACGCCCATGGCCACCGGCACGCCCAGCCGCCGGCGGTTCATCCAGATCCATTTCTCCTGTTTCGGATTACCCAGCGCTACCAGCAGGATATCCGGCTTGGCCGTATGAATCCGCGCCAGAATCTCGCTGTGGTCCAACTGCGCCATGCTCTCCTCGCTGGGAGCATGCGTGCCTACAATCCTCACGCCGGGATACTTCTCTTCCAGCCATATCTTGGCCCGCTCGGCAACGTTCCCCCTGCCGCCCAGCAGGTAGATGCCATAGCCCTTGCGCGCCGAAAGATCGGCCAACTGCGGCACAAGATCTACGCCCGTCACACGGTCGGCAAGCGGGCAGCTGAGCAGCTTCGACACCCACACCAGCGGCATCCCGTCCGGCAACACCAGGCTGCATCCCGCGATAATGCGATGCAAATGCCGGTCGGCCACCGAATTCAGCCAGAAATCAAGGTTAGCCGTTGCAATCTGGTGTGTCCCCCCGGAAAGAATCAGGCCTTCAATGGCTTCGACGGCGTCGACCGCCGACAAACTATCCAGAGGTAGCCCCAACACAGCGATCGGGTGCTGCAAATTCCTCTTCATCCCCAGCTTCCATTTCCTGCTTGCGCGCCGCCCCCCCGGGCATTGCGCCAGTTACACTTCAGTGCCGATCAAATCCGCGAATTACCGCTTGGTTGCCTCCACGCGCGTTCCACGCGCATGTTTGCAATCATCCAAACAAAAGGGACGCTTGCCTCGTTCCGTGCCAACCTCGTACTTCTCATGTTGCATGCCGCTCGAAATCGTGACGCGGCGGCTCTTCAAAGGTTCCATTGGCACAGGGGGACCGATGCTTAAAAACTATCTGCTGGTACCTCTTGGAGCAATGACGCTAAAGTGCAAGACAAAAAGAGAAGCCCTGCCCCTTCCGTTCGATAGTACACGGCAATTCCGTAACACCGCAGAGTTACCGTAACGTCTTGGCAAGTTATTAAGTAATGTAGCTCGATTACTTTAGAATTTGCCGATTATTACCAATCGAATTCTTTCCGTCTTGCACTGGGCGACCCTGCCCCATCCGCTCACTTTTTTCGGCGCAAACGCTGGAAGCAAACAAGCGGATAGCGAGCGTCTGCCCCACCGCAGGTGGCTGTCCTATCGCAGCGGACGAAGAGTAGAAAACGCACGAACCCTATGCGAGCGGGTAGCGAGCGTCTGCCCCACCGCAGGTGGCTGTCCCACCGCAGGGGGCGCAGGTGGTCATTCGGTCCACTCCAGCACCGCCATCGAACACGGCCCGAGCTCCAGTTCCGTGCCGCTCAACCGCTCTTCCTTCACCGTGACTTCAAGCGAATTCTCATTGCTTGCACCCGGCCCCGAACTCACCATCCGCCACAGCTTTGCGCTGCCATTGCCCGCAAGACCGGGCCCCTCCACGCTGATCCGCCGCGCCTGGTGCAATCCATAGTTGAAGACCACGAGTCCGTGACTCTTTCCATCCTGAAAAGCGTACGCATCGATCTCATGAACGCCGTTAAGGCGAACGTCGTCGTTGCCCTCCGGCTGGTCGTGCGTCGGATCCTCGCCGCTCACGCCCACCCTCACCAGGTTGCCGCGAATGGCTCGGTTGGCCAGGCCTTCCGCCAGCAGTTGCGGACGCGCCCGACCATCCGCGCCCATGGACACCACGCTGCCCCACAGCCGGACCGGCGTTCCATCCGTGCGCTTGAACTCGAACTGCGGCAGGCTGAAGAGCATCTCGGCGCGCACGCCGCGGTCGCGCATCATGCGCAGCATGTGCCCGGCAACGGCCACGCCCGCAGCCGCAGACGGCGTAAACCGGTCCAGCACCGCCTGCGGCGCCGAGCCCTCCGTGGTGTGCAGATTGACCTCGTAGACTGCCAGTTGCCGCCCGCCTGCCGCGGCCTGCGTCTCTTTCACAATCCCCTCGCGCGCCATCTCTTCCGGCTGCGCCAGCAGCGGCCCGTAAAGTTCGTCGTCGCTGCCCGAGTGCGTCACGCTGTGCATCAGGTAAGGCGCAATGGCCAGCGTGTTGGCCGCCGGCGCAGCCGCCAGCACCTCGCCGCTGCGCCCAGGGTTCACAGCCTGGCCGCCCACCACCAGGTCGAAGCGCCCGGCATCCCCTCCGGTCGCTTCCCGGAAGGCCTTGAATATCCGATTCGCCCGGCGCCCGTACGCTGCGGGGTCCTCGATCGTCTCGCCCTGGAAGATTGCATTCCACGTCTCGTTGCCCAGCTCGATGTGGATCGTCCGAAACGCCTGTGTCCACGGCTCGCGGCTCCCGCCCGCAACGCGCAAAGCCCCTCCCGCCGTCGCCGCACCGCCGGCCAGGTACTCGGCCAGTTTGCGCGCCTCCTCCGCGCTCATCGCCGTCGGCGCAACAATCCACGGCTCCGCGCCCACCTCCCGGCAGAGCTCAAGAAACTCGGGAATCCCCACCGGAATGTCTTCCATCGTTGTCAGCCAAGTGGAAAACCCCGGCCGCTGCCGCGCCAAAGGCGGCGCCAGCAAATTGTCGACCGTGCTGCCCAGTCCCGCATGAGCCGACATCAGCCGCAGCACTCCTGGGTGCAACTCGCTCAGCGTCCGCACCACCTCATCGCGGAAGGCCGTGTGATTTGCCGCGTCGCCGCCTGTCTGCTCCAGGTCCACATCGTCTAGCAGCAGCGAGCCGCCGGCCACTCTGAACCCCGTCTCGACCGGCCCTGTCGGGCCCGCACTTTCATTGGCCTGAAACTCCGCGCGGTAGTCCGCCCACGCCGGCGTTAGTTGAAAATCCTGCTCCAGGTAGTCGAAGTTCCCGTTGGCGATTCGCCGCACATGCACGTGCAGGGTTCTTGCTCCGGCCAGCGCCTTGGCCCGGAAGCTGAGCCGGTAGCGCCCGCGCAGGCGCACGAACGTGTACCCTTCCAGAGAGTCGAAATAGGACTTCAGCTCGACGGATTGCCCCGCTCCCGCCGCCTCAATCCGAAGCGCCTGCCGTCCCTCGGTCTCCGGCGACAAATCCTTGCGTTCCGCCCCCAGGCGCGCGCCGCCTTGCACCGCCGGCCACCAACCCGCCGCCGGATCGCCCGGAGTCTCCTTGCTCACCGCCAGCCAGTCGCCCGCGCCAATCGCCGGCCCGCTGCCGTCCAGCGTGAGCCCGTAGCCGCCGTCCTTCGGCGCACTGGCCTGCACACGCCCGGTGCGCCCTTGAGCCGCACCGTCCAGCACCTCAAAACTCGCGCCATCCCAGAAACCCGCGCCCCACGCAAACGAGCGCCGCGTATCCGTGCAGCCCTGCGGCCCGCCCTCCAGGCAATGCACAATGCTCCGGTAAGCCAGCCCCTCGAATCCAGGATTGCGGTAGAGTAGGTTCCGCATCATTTGCCCGGAGTCGTAGTAGTTCTGCTCGCCCAGGTTGATGCCCAACCGCGTCACGCCAGGCAGAATCACCTCGCTCGTCACATGCAGCCGGGTCACGCCGCCGCCCGCACCCTCGGCGGCATGCATCGCAACGTGAGGCCCCGTTTCCACGGCAGCCATCAGCGTCAGCGCCGCGGCCGCCATGCTCGCATTTAGCAGCAGCGCGCCAAACACCAGGCTCCCATTCTGTCCCTTGCTCTCCATTGTCCGCACTGCATCCCCTCAGCCCATCCACTGCGCAATCCTGCACGGCAAGCCTGCCTCCAGCATAGCCCGCTCGCTACCCTGACCTTGCTCACCCTTTACCGCAGGGTCCGTGCCCCAAAAGAGGCAAACTCGCTCACCCCATCTGTGTGAGCACAGCCACGCCTCCGCTCTGGCTCCGCACTATACTTCTTGATAGATCGATGAACTCTGCCGCGCCAAGCCCTGAAAACAGTACTCCCGCGGCGGACAAAACCATTCCCCAACACCGTCGCCTCCAGCCCGCGGCGCGGGAGGCTCTAGAGCGGTGAACCTGCTTTCCACCTACGACTTCACGGCCTCGATCATCGTCATCTCCTTCAACACCCGCCAACTGCTGCGCGAGTGCATCCACTCCATCCTTGCCGAGTGCGCCCGTCTTCCCGCCGGCCTCACCGCGGAGATCCTGGTGGTCGACAATGCCTCCAACGACGGTTCTCCGGAAATGATCGAGAGCGAGTTCGCCGCTTCCGCATCCCCCGTCCGCCTCATCCGCAGCGACGTGAATCTGGGCTTCGCAGCGGCCAACAACCTGGCCATGGAAGCCGCCCGCGGCCGCTACCTGGTCCTGCTCAACTCCGACGCCTTCTTCCACCCCGGAGCCCTGCGCCTGGCCATCGAGCACATGGACGCCGATTCCACCGCCGGCGTTGGCGGCGCGCGCCTGGTTGGCCCCGCGGGTGAATGGCAGCCCTCGGCCCGCGCCTTCCCCACCCTCTGGCACGTGTTCGTCGTCTTCTCCGGCCTCGCCTTCCGCTTTCCCAAATCCCGCATCTTCGGTGCATTCGACCGCACCTGGGCCAGCCCCGGCATCGAAGCAGAAGTCGACTGGGTTCCCGGCGCATTCTCCATCATGCGCCGCGAGGCTCTGGCCTGTACCGGCCTCTTTGACCCGCAGTTTTTCCTTTACTGCGAAGAAGTGGATCTCTGCCGCCGCATCAAGGCCGCGGGCTTTCGCGTTTTGTATTGGCCCGATGTGGTCGTCACCCACATCGGCGGCGAATCAGGCCGCCAGTTGACCACGCTCAAGTTCTCTGACAGCGAGTCGCAGGTCGTCCTCTGGCGCATGCGCGCCACACTGCTTTACTTCCGCAAGCATCACGGCGCCGGCGCATGGGGCATCCGCCGGCTTGAAGACGCCATGCATGCCCTGCGCGTCATCCGCAATCGAAACAGCCAAGACCCCGCCCGCCGCCATCGTGCCGACGAAGCCCGATTGTTCTTGTCTTTAATGCGCCAGGCCTGGAACGAAACCAACGGCGGCCGCATCAGCCCGCCGCAGCCTTGGTAAGAAAGCCCCGCACCCGCCGCAGCCCAGGTCAGAGCCCCCCGCACCCTTGGCCCCGGAGGGGCCGCGCGAGAATAGCCCAGGGTGAAGTCCGCCGCTGCGGACCGAACCCTGGGTAAGCAGCGCAAAAAATGCGTGCGCCCCGGCGGGGCGCAGTGAACTCACCGCAACCACTCCCAGAACGGCTCTCGAATTCCCCGCCGCACCAGTTCCTCGCGATCGTTCACCGGCTTCCATCCCAGCACCGTCCTTGCCGCCGAGCAGTCAAACACCGCCCGCCCCGTCCGGCTCTCCCAGTCGCGATACGAAGGCATCCGCCGCTCCGGATGGCGGACCGCCACCTTCACCGCCCACTTCATCATGTCGAGCAGATAGAACCTTGCAATTGGCGTGGCATGCCGCTGAATCCTGATCCCACCCGCAGCATCCAGCGCATCCAGATATTCCGTGGCTGTCAGCAGCGGCGGCCCTACCAGGTTGAACGACCGTCCCTCGATTCCCGGCGTCTCCATCGCAGCGATCAGCCCCTCAGCCACGTCCTCCACCAGCACCAACGCCAGCTTGTTCTTCCCCTCGCCCCAGATCTGGCACACCGCATCGTTCCACCACATGCCCACGCCCCAGTGGAACGGGCTGCCACCACGCCCAATCACAATCCCCGGCCGCACGATCACCAGCGGCAATCCCTGCTCGCGGTGCATCCGCAACAAAATCTCTTCTGACGCCGCCTTGGCCCGCGCATAGAGGTTCCGCCGCGCAATCTTCGCGTCCAGCGGCCTGGCTTCGGTAATGATTCCCGCTCCTTCGCCCGCGTAGTAGGAGTCAATCGTCCCCGTGTAGATTAGCCGCCTCACATCGCTGGCCAGCGCACACGCCCCCACTCGCCGCGTGGCTTCAATCTCAAATTCTTGATAGTCGGCCCAGCTCTTCACATTCGCTCGCGCCAGATGGAAGACCGTCTCCACGCCCCGCATCGCCCGCGTCAGGTCATCCTTGCTTCCCATGTCCCCCACCACGCACTCCAGCTTCCCCGACGCGCGCAGCTCTCGAGGAATCCCGGCTGCACTGCGCACCATCGCACGCACCGTATGCCCCGACCCGATCAACTGCCGCAGCAGCTCCTTGCCGATAAATCCCGTCCCGCCCAGCACAAGAATCCGCGGGCCCGCGTTGAGCGCAGTTGATGCCGGGATGTCCGAAGGCATTGTGTCAGGGCGCGACTTCAGTCGTGCCGAAAACTGCACTGAATCAGCCGGGGCTTTAGCCCCCGAGGGAAGCTCTCCGGAGCTCGGCAAATTCGCCAGCGCGCCCAGCCGCTCGCAAACCGCGATCACCCGCGCCCCAAACCGCCCATCGACCCGCTCATCCAGGGGCACCGCGCCATAAAATGCATCCATCGCCCGCGCAATGCTGGCCCCGTAAGGATTGCCGCGCCTGGTCAGTTTCAGCTTCCCTTTGATATACGCGGCCAGCGTCTCCCACGACTGGCGATTCAGACTCTTCGCGCGGTTCGTCACAATCCCATGCGTCTCAAAATCCGGGTCGCTCGGCCAATGCTCGTCGAGCGTGTAGGTATTCCGCTCAAAGTCGACGGTGGCCGCGGCCAGCGAACCGCGCACATGAATCGTGTACTTACTGAAGCCCGGCACAAAGCTGAAGCGCAGCTCCACCGCCGTGCGTCCCTTCAACCCGTTCACCTGCCAGCGCCGATAAAACGGCACACCGGCCGGCAACTCGATTGCATTCGAAGCACGCACCTCCAACGCGTCCGGCTCTCCCACCAGGTCGAGCATGTGCGCCACCGAGTGCGAGCCCACCTCGAACAGAATATTCGTCGGCGCGCGCAGCATCCATGTTTCGAACGGCCCGTGGATAGCCTGCGGCAGCGGCTTGTGCCAGGTCACCACCACATCATCGATCAGCCCCAGCACGCCGGACTGCACGTCGCGCCGCAGCCGCTCGTAGGCCTCGGCAAACAGAAAATTATGCCCCACGCCCAGCCGCAGTCCGCGTGCCTCAGCCCGTTGCACCAGGGCATCGCAATCCTCCGCGCGGTCGCACATCGGCTTTTCAACGAACACGCTCACGCCCGCTTCAAGCACCGCGCGCGCTGCTTCAAAGTGCCGGTCGGGAGGCGTGAGCACGTGCACCGCATCGAGCGTTTCAGCAGCCAGCATCTCTTCCAGCGAGCTGTACACCTGGGCAATGCGAAACTTCCGCGCCAGCGCGTCTGCCTTCGCCGTGTAGCGATCGCACACCGCGACCAGTTCCACGCCTGCGACCGATTGCAACGCCAGCGCGTGCCAGTCGGCAATATAGCCAGCGCCCAGCAGAGCCACGCGCCGCCGCGCAGGCTTCGCACTGCTCCATCGCTGCTCCGGCACCCGTGTCCCCTCGCTCATCAGCTTTCCTTGTGCTCCATGATCGTGATTGCCTGCCCGCGCATGCGCCGCCAGTAGTACGCCAGCATTCCTTCAAGCGCGGGAAACTTTCCCAGCACAGTAAACCACGCGAACACCGTTGCGTCGCCTGGCGGCCAGCCGCGCCCACGCGCGCGCAGCCACACCCGCGCAAATTGAAAAACGTAGAGCACCAGCAACAGCAGCGACCAGCCGCGTGTAAACGGCGCCAAACCGAGAGCCAGCGCCGGAACCGCCAGCGCCCACACCCACACCCGCCGGCAATCGCGCACAAAGTAGCGCTCCTCGCCCTGGCCGTGCAGCGCCGCCACCTGCGCCCACGCGTGCCCCGTGCGCCGCCCCCGCCGCCACCACTCGGCAAAGCGGTGCATGGCCGCATCGTGACCGACCATCGCCGTATCAAGCAAGAGAATTTCATTGCCGGCTCGCCGCACCCGCAGGCAAAACTCGTTGTCTTCCGCGGCAATCACCTCAGGCCTGAATCCGCCCACTGCGCGAAAGACTTCCGCACGCACCATGAAGATGCCCCCGCAGGCCTCAAGCTCGCCGGGCATCTGCTGCCACTCCATGTCGAACAGCCGGTTATAGACCGAAGCTTCCGGGTGAATCTCGCGCACATGCCCGCAGACGATGCCCACATCGGCGCGCGTCTTCAATGCAGCCGCGCCACGCTCGAGCCAGCCATCCGCCAGAGCGCAATCGCCGTCGACAAACTGCACGAACTCCGCATCCGGATCGCTGTTCATCGCGCAGGCGAACCCTTCGTTGCGCGCCCGCGCCGCGCTGAAGGGCGGCTCAAGCTCCACGACTCGGCAACCAAGCTCGCGCGCAAACTCGGCGCTCCCATCCGTCGAGCCCGAGTCCACATAGACCACCGTCCGCGCGTGCGCAATCGCAGCGCGCAGACAGCTCTTCAGCCGCTCGCCCTCGTTGCGGCCAATAGCAACAAGCGCAACCCTCAACTGTGCGTCCGGGGTCATGGAACTCAATTCTAATTTGTTGGGAGTGTGCGAGATTCTATCGGCCCCGTCGAAGGTGCCCATCGCGCCTTCACACCACCGTCATATCCTGTCCCCGCGCCTCGCGCCCCAGCAACGCCAGCCCAGCCAGCGCCAGCGCCACCACAATCACCGTCACCGCCAGCACCACCGGATAGTTACCCCATCGCTCCGCGGCCAGCGCCTGCGCCTTGCCGTTCCACGAGGTCACCAGGCCGCCCAGCTGGTACGCCAGCCCCGGTGCTGTGGCCCGCAGCGGCGCCGGCGAAAGCTCCGTC
>Ga0302195_10003488_pt1 | contig 12297 bp, 14 predicted proteins | sample II_Bog_N1_2_FD_198778 | JGI IMG/M metagenome (GOLD analysis project Ga0302195, IMG submission 198778) | Peat permafrost microbial communities from Stordalen Mire near Abisko, Sweden - II_Bog_N1_2 | ecosystem: Environmental > Terrestrial > Soil > Wetlands > Peat | place: Sweden: Abisko...
GCCATCTCACCATGCTCCTCACCACGCACTACATGGAAGAGGCCGACAAGCTATGCGACCGGATTGCGATCGTGGATCATGGCAAGCTTGTTGCCCTCGGCACTCCCATCGAACTCAAGCGGAACGTTCCCGGCGCAAATGTCGTCGAAGTCCACTTCGACCGCGAAACCGATCTGTGGAAGGATCGACTTGAAAAGCTGGATGGCGTAACCAGTGTCCAGTCCGAGTCCGCGGGATTCTATCGCGTGCTAACTTCCTCGGGCTCCAAAACCACCATGCAGTTAGTCGAGTTAGCCGCATCCCTGGGCGAGACGCTAACTTCTCTCAGCGTCCAGAACACCAGCCTGGACGATGTATTTGTCCACTACACCGGCCGCCAGTTGCGCGACGAGCAGGTTAAATCCGTCTTCATGATGCCGCCCCGCCCAGGAGTTCAGCCATGAATAGAATGTTCGCCATTGTCGAGCGCGAAATGCGCAAATTCTTCCGCTCTCCCGTCCTCATGATCATGTCCATGATGGTTCCCATCCTGCAGTTGATTATCATGGGCAACTCCTTCGGCGGCAAAATCACGGGCGCGCGCGTCGCCGTTGTCGACTACGACCACGGTCCTCAGGCTGTCAAAATCCGCGAAGGCTTCGATGCCATCGCCGTCAACATCAAGACCTTTACCACGGTCGACTACTCCGATGAGAACAAGGCCCGCGAGGATGTCCGCACCGGCAAAGTCGACGCCGCTGTCATCATCCCCGCCCAGTACTCGCGCCGCGTATACGCTCAGGACGCCCCACGCATCGGCCTCGTCGTCGATAACTCCGATCAATTCACCTCCGGCTCGCTTGAAGGCGAAATGCAGTCGCTCGTCGATGCTCTTACCGCGCCGCTCATCCAGCCCCGCGTCGCTACCTCCATCGCCCTGCAGATCGTCGAGCTCTATCCCTACGTTAACTACATGAAGTTCCTCCTGCCCTGTTGCGTCTCCCTGGCCATGTATATCTCCGTCATGATCGGCGGCGGCATGTTATACATCGACGACAAAGCACGAGGCGTCCACGAGGGCTATCTTGTAACTCCCATAACTCGTTTCGAGTTGGTATTCGGCCTCAACATCGCCGGCTCCATCAAGGCTATCCTCTCCGGCATCTCGCTCACCATCATTGGCTCTCTGATCGCCGGCCTCGGCGTCATCTTCCACCTCGAGTCCGACCTTGAACTCCTGGCCATGATCGTTGTCACATCCATCGCCTTCAACGGCATGATGTTTCTCATGATGGTCCGCGTCGACGACCCGCTCGTTCCCCGCGCCATGTTCGGTATCCTCAATGTGCTCTTGCTCTATCCCTCCGGCGCAATGTATCCCACCATCGCATTCCCGCCATGGCTTCGAGCCATCGCGATCGTCGACCCGTTCACTTATGCGGTTCACGGTTTCAAGTCCATCCTGCTCAAGGACGGAGGTTTCGTTGCCATCCGATACGACCTTCTTTTCCTGTTTGTCTTTGGCATAGGTACATTGCTCGTCGCCACACCGCTGTTCAAGAGAACTCTATAGCGCTGCGATTGAGTGCGATTTGAAACCGAGTGGAAGAATGTGTTTTCCGGACCTTCGTTCCGGGCAAAGGATTTCCGGCGCGAGGCAGCAGGGTCCGGAAATGCGGCAGGCGGTCCATTCCTTGTGGGAGGATGGGCCGCCTCGGTTCGCTTGCCTCGACTGTAACTGGCTTTTCGCGTTGAAACGGCGACGATTGACGCCTGCGGCCCGTCCGGCGCAGAATCGATGTTGTCGAGCGCGCTCCTACGAACGCAAAACGGCGGAATGAACTCCAAAACACCTTTCAGCCCAGGTCAATCCGACTTTCTAAAGCCTTTCTGGACCCGGTTTGCAGGTCCGCCGTGGCTTGTGTCGCTGCTCGTGCTGGTAATTCTGGCGGCTTTGCGCTTCGCTGCTGTATTTGGCCCTCCCATCGCTGAGGTGCTTTTCTTTCTTCAGTTTGTACTCGCCTGGGCTCTGCCGTTCATCCTTCTTACTCCTGCTGGACGCCGTCAGATCGGTCTGCGGGAACAGGGACTCACGCCAGCCTCTCTAGTTTTTAGCGCGTTCGCGGGCGCCTGCTGCGCGCTGGCCATCTTTTCGCTCGGTATGGTGCTTTATGGCAACTCTCCGAATAACTGGTGCGTGAGCCTGCGCGACTACCTTCGCGTAAGTGACATGCGCTTCGTCTTACATCCCGCCGTTCTCTACACCCTTTACGCTGTCCCCGCAATGATCTTTGCACCGATCGCCGACGAACTTCTCTTTCGCGGGATCGTGCAGCAGGCTTTTACCAGCCGCTGGAATGCTCCTTTCGCCACGCTTGTGAACTGCCTGTCCTACGGCCTCATGTATCTCTACTTCCATGGAATCTGGCAAGATGCCGCTGGCCTTCATCTCCGCCTGGTCTCCGGCGCGCTTACAGTTCTCCTTCTGGCGGCCACCGGCATGGTCTTCACCGTTTGTCGCCTCCGCAGCGGATCATTGTGGCCCGCCATGGCCGCGCACGCTGCCTTCAACCTGGCGCTGCTTGGGGCCGGAATCTTCTATTCTCCAGTCTGACAGGGGACGGGAATGGCCGCATGGTCACTGTGAATTCCGCTTCGCATTTGTCTTGTCGGCACCGCTTATTGATGTTCCCAAAACCTCGCAGAATTACCCCGAAAATCGCCGAAAAAGATTTCCACCTAAATAGCAAGATTTCCACAAAATTAACAATTGACAGAGAGAAAGTTGAAAGAGCATAGTTACTTTCATTCCGGGTTGCTAGGTAAGCCTGAGTATCTTCAGCAATGACGATTTTGAAGGCTCAACCGAAAGGCCCCGATATAGAGTACTAAGTGTTGGACACGGAGTAATTCGCGGCCAGCGCAGGGCGATAAGTGTGGAGCTTGGAGCAATCCAAGCAAAGCGTGGAAAGCCAAGTGTCGAGTACGAAGCAATTCGTGCACGGTGCGGAACTCGAAGTGATGGATGCGGAGCGATCCGCAGCCAGCACAGGGTGCCAAATGTGGAGCGCGGAGATATCCGCAGGAAGCACGAGGCGCTGAGCGCGAAGTGTGGAGCAATCCATGCGGAGCGCGGGGCAACAAGGATCCGGCGCGGAGCAATCTGTGTAAGGTCCGGAAGGCCAAGTGTCGAGCAAGGAGCAATCCGAGCCCGGTGCGGAGTTCAAAGTGCTGAGCGCGGCGATATCCGCAATCAGCATGGGACGCAAGGCGCGGAGCGCGGAGCAATCCGAGCAAAGCGAGGAGCGTCAAGTGTCGAGCGCGGAGCAATCCGCGACCGGTGCGAGCGCAGAGTGTGGAGACCGGAGATATCCGGGCAAAGCACGCGGCGCAAAGTGTTGGATGCGGCGATATCCGCAGCCAGCGCAGGGCACTCGGCGCAAAACACGGAGTAATCCGTGCTGAGCGCAGAGAGCCAAGTGTCGAGTGAGGAGTAATCCAAGCGCGGGGCAAAGTGCAAAGTATTGGAGCCGGCAACTCGGGACGTTTTGTTTGTGAGATAGAATTCCATGGATCACTTGTAGATTCAATGGAGCGAATCCCTAAAAGAATAAATAGTTCAATCCCATCCGTTTGAATCCCAAAACATTAGAACAGGTTAGTTTCAGCTTTTAATTGTTTCGTTTGTAATTGCATCTACTCCGTGCGCTGAAACTATAACATCGGGCTATCCAGGAAGGCTTATCGTCCTGTTCGCGCATTTATTTTTAACGCATAAGCCGCCGAATCGAATCGTTATCCGCATAAACGCGCCACTCGGCGACTTTTCCGTCCGCCACCTGGGCACGGATGGCTGCTGGCGTCTTCCACTTGTTTTCAGGCTTCAGAACACCGCTGGGAGCGTATGTGCCTCCTGCTTCGCCAAGCAGGACCACAGTTTGACCATCGCCAAAGCTTTCCTCGATGGCAAGCTGGTAATCCGGAACCATCTTGAAATACGCGGCCCAGCCAGCTCGCATTTTGTCTCGCCCCTCAACCACATTGCCCAGCGCATCGATAAATCGATACTCGGGAGTCATCAGCTCCGCCAGTGCATCCACATCCTGCCGGTTGATCGCCCGCACAAACGCCCTCGCCACAGAATCCGCCAATTTGTTCATGGCGGTATTGTAAACACGCCGGGCGACCGCGCAAATTCCTCGATCTCCGAATCTATTGCCGGCCACAAGGACGTCCGCGCCTTCCCCGATCCCAACCTAACCGCCTACAATGAGAAGAGCATTTCAACCCCGAGGAATCCCATGCCGCTGTCTGGAGAAGCTATCCGCTTGATGAATTACATTGACGACGTTGCCGTGACCCTGCGGCGCGTCCTGGCCACCATACCCACGCTTACCCCCGACGAGCGCGCTCGCGTCGCTGAGCACCTGCTGCATGCCCGGCCCAACGCCGACGATGTGGCCAACGCCCTGGCAGCCGACTAACCGCCTCTTGCCCACGACTGTCGCCATTATCGGAGCCGGCCCGCTCGGTCGCTGGCTGGCCATGGCTGCCGCCCGCGCAGGCTTCCGCGTTCTTCTTGAAGACGTGATGCCTGCCAACCTGCACCACGCGCAGGAGTTTCTACGGCAGCAACTTGGGTCTGAGGCTTTGGGAGGCGAAACCGGGGCTGATTCCGATTTCACGGTGAATTTTGTCTCCACCATCGAAGACGCCGTCCGCAACGCGGACCTGGCCATCGACTGCGTTCCGGATGAGTTGGAGTCAAAGCTGGAGATATTCTGGCTTCTGGACCGCATGGCCCCCCCGCACACCGTTCTGCTCACACCCACCACGCGGCTTTCTATTGCCGACTTGGCCGACTGCACCTATCGCTCGGACAAGTGTATAGCTATAGCTGCGGAAGCCTCGAGCCTGGCATCCGGCGCAAGCGGTGCGGAAATCCCGTTGCGCACCACCAGCAAAACTACGCCGCGGACAGTCACGCTGGTCGACGACTTCTGGCGACGGCTTGGGTTCACCCCGAGGTTCGCTCCCGACCCGGCAGACCAGTTCCCAAGCTGAACCGGACCCGCGACGACCAAATTCCGGCCCATCCCAGAATACTTCCGCTGATCGAGAGTTGCGGAAATGGGCCGCCCTCTACCTCTTTTGGAGCTTTGCAGGTCCTTGGAATCAGAACTTGGGACTTGCTGAGATGGGTTAATGGAGATGCAATCAAATAAAGTTGACACTATCTCACTCAATCATGCATCTTATGAGTGTCAGTATTCTACGGAACAGGTAGGGAAGCGAAACCATGGCAAAGATTATCGGCATTGACCTCGGCACCACGAATTCGTGTGTCGCGGTACTTGAGGGCGGAGAGCCCAAAGTGATTCCAAATGAAGAGGGTGCGCGGACCACACCGTCGATTGTCGCCTTCTCGAAGAGCGGCGAACGGTTGGTGGGCCAGGTGGCCAAGCGGCAGGCGATCACCAACCCGGAGAACACCATTTTCTCGATCAAGCGGTTTATGGGGCGCCGTTTCAACGAAGTTGACAACGAAATGAAGATGGTGCCCTTCAAGGTGACGCAGCAGGGCGACCACGTGGGCGTGGTGGCGCAGGGCAAGGAGTACACACCGCCGGAGATTTCGGCGATGATCCTGCAGAAGTTGAAGAAGAGCGCCGAGGCTTATCTTGGCGAAACTGTCACCGAGGCGGTCATCACAGTGCCTGCTTACTTTAACGACGCGCAGCGCCAGGCAACCAAGGACGCGGGCAGAATCGCCGGCCTCGACGTAAAGCGCATTGTGAACGAGCCGACGGCGGCCGCGCTGGCCTATGGGTTGGACAAGAAAAAGGACGAAACGATTGCTGTCTACGACTTTGGCGGGGGCACCTTTGATATTTCCATTCTGGAAGTGGGCGAGGGTGTGATCGAAGTCAAGTCGACCAACGGCGATACGCACCTGGGCGGCGACAACCTTGACCAGCGGGTTGTTGAGTGGCTGATTGCCGAATTCAAAGCCGAACAGGGGCTCGACCTGGGGTCGAAGGGCAACGAGATGGCGCTGCAGCGGCTGAAGGACGCCGCGGAGAAGGCCAAGATCGAGCTGTCGACGACGGTGGAGACGGAGATCAACCTGCCATTTGTTACGGCGGATGCGACCGGGCCGAAGCACCTGGTGCGGAAGTTGACGCGCGCCAAGCTTGAACAGTTGGTTGAGGATCTGCTGGAGCGGAGCCTGGATCCATGCAAGAGGGCGCTGTCGGATGCCGGCATCGGCGTGGACAAGATCGACGAAGTGGTCCTGGTTGGCGGGCAGACTCGCATGCCGAAGATCCAGGAGCTGGTAAAGAAGATGTTCGGGCGGGAGCCGCATCGCGGGGTGAATCCCGATGAAGTGGTTGCGATTGGCGCAGCGGTGCAGGCGGGTGTGCTGGCCGGCGAGGTAAAGGATCTTCTCCTGCTGGACGTGACACCGCTGACGCTGTCGATTGAGACGCTGGGCGGCGTGGCGACGCCGATGATTCCGCGCAATACGACGATTCCGACCAAGAAGACGGAGACGTTTTCCACGGCATCGGACTCGCAGACCGAGGTTGAGGTGCATGTGCTGCAAGGCGAACGCCCGTTGGCGGCGCAGAACCGGACGCTGGGCAAATTCAAGCTTGGCGGTCTGCCGCCGGCGCCGAGAGGGATTCCGCAGATCGAAGTGACTTTCGACATCGATGCCAACGGGATTTTGAATGTGACGGCGAAGGACAACGCAACCGGCAAGGACACGCGGATCACCATCACCTCCAGCTCGGGATTGAGCAAGGATGAGGTGGACCGCATGGCCAAGGACGCCGACGCGCATGCCGCCGAGGACAAGGAGAAGCGCGAGGAGATAGAGGCGCGCAACTCGCTGGACGGGATGGTCTACAACATCGAGAAGATGTTGAAAGACAACTCCGAGAAGATCCAGGGCCCGGAGAAGGAAGAGGTCGAGTCGGTTCTGGCGGAGTCGAAGAAGGTGCTGGAAGGCACGCCAACTTCAACGGAACTGAAGGCCGCGCACGAGAAGCTGACCAGGGCCAGCCACAAGCTAGCCGAGGTGCTTTACAAGGCGAACGCGGCTTCGGCAACCCCGGGTGGACCAGGTGCCGCGGGCGCGGAACCGGCGGCTGAGGCGAAGAAGGACGAGGGCGTGATCGACGCGGAGTATGTGGACGTGGAAGACAAGAAGTAGGACTTGCCGTCCAGGCGTACTCGCCTCACGGCGGAAAAACTAGAGGGGTGGGCGACGATTCGTTGCCCACCCCGAACTGCGTTGCGCGCAATCTCGGTATTTTTCACATTGTGGTATAAAAGCGAGCTGGTGTCCGAAAAGTAACGAAGGAAAGCGGAACGCTAACGCTTAAGGGTGCGGATGCTTGGAGGCATCCCAGGATGAAAGGACTTCAAAAGCTCAGAATACTTGACGACAAGCGGCACAACCCGGCGGTCGGCAGCCAATACGGGAGAACGCCCCTCGGGCGGCTCTTGGTGGTTGGAATGTCTCATTACGGAGATGAGGGCGATGTAAGGTGGCCAGGATTCACGCACATGATCGTCGGCGAAGTGATCGAAGGGAAGAGGAAAATCCCCTACTTTACCAAGATTGCCAAACTTTTCCGAGACGACAATGGAGATGCCTATTCCGTCAAGGAATTCTACCCAGCGGTTGCATTTTACAATTTCTTGCCGGATCACTTCAAAAGGCCAAGGCAGATGACCACGCAAGAACAGTGCAAGCACCCTGAAGCTCAAAGGTTCCTTTTCAAGGTAATTGACGAGCTGAGGCCTGATCATCTAATCGTGACGAGCGAGAATCTCTGGCGGCTGTTCCCGAGGTTCCATCCTGACGATCCTAAAGTGTCAAGGGTTAGCGAAGATTCGTCTGGCCTCAAAGTCCAATTCAACTCTGTTGAGAGAGAGTGCTTCTGGTATCTCAGGGCAGATGGTGGCCACTGTTTAGTCGGTGCGATTACGCATCCATCGGCGGCCAAGTTCAACAGTGTTCGGGAGGAACTGGTGGAATGGATAGCGGATTTCATCGCAAAGGGCAAATCTTGACCAACGAGCTTGGCTGGAACGCCAGGTCTCGACTATGGGACCTGGGGTTCCTAACAACGATCAGCATTTAGTTCCATCAATCGGCGTTTTGAGAATTGTCACAAGTGGTGCAATGCACTACTATGATCTTTGTCAAGTGTAAGACCCATAACGGTAGCGGAAACGCCGGGATTCCTTAGCGCGGCGCTCAAACTGATGGACGAAGGGGAGCTGGACGAACTTGTGGACTACTTGGCCTTCCACCCAACCGCCGGGGATGTAATCCCTGGGTCAGGCGGCATTCGTAAGCTCCGATGGAAGTTGGAGGGTCGCGGAAAGCGAGGCGGAGCGCGCGTGATCTACTTCTTCCACGATATGGAGATGCCCTTACTACTTCTCAAGGTGTACGCCAAGAACGAGCAGGAGGATCTGTCCCAGGATCAATTGAAGAAGATGCAGCAGTTTACGAAGCAGATGGTCGAGGCGGACAAGAGACGGAGGCAAATGCGATGAGCGAAACGGTTGGCGATGGGATTCTGCGTGGACTTGAAGAGGCGTTGGCCTTCATTGAAGGAACTGCGGACGAGAGTTTGTACCGGGTTCATATCCCACCGGAGATCGACGTGAAGGCGATCCGGGGCCGCCTCGGGTTCACGCAGCAGGAGTTTGCAGATCGCTTTGGCTTCAACATCAATACGCTGCGCCATTGGGAGCAAGGCCGGCGGGTTCCCGACGGGCCGGCCCGCTCCTATTTGCGGGTAATCGACCGTGAGCCGGAAGCCGCGCAGAGGGCGCTACGGATTGCGTGAAATCGTAAATGGGAGGACGGCGATGCCGATAATGTCGAAATCGTTGACTACCACTGAGTGCGAGCAATTGGTTCCAGAGTTGGAGGAGGGAGCATTGATGCCGCCTCTGCATCCGGGAGAAATGCTGCGTGAGGAGTTCATGAAGCCACTTGGCCTGTCGGCCAATGCGTTGGCGATGGAGTTGCGTGTGCCAGTGACCCGGATCACGGAGATATTGCGGGAGCGGCGCGGGATTACGGCGGACACAGCGCTTAGGCTAGCGCGATACTTCAATATGACACCTCAGTTCTGGATGGGTGTGCAGATGGACTTCGACTTGGAGTCTGAGATTGATGCCGCCGGCGCTGCCATCGAGAGGGAGATTCGACCTCGCCCTTTGAGAACCCTTTCACAAGACGAGGACTCCCGTGCCATCGCATGAAGTGCTCCAACATTAGCAGCCTCTACAATGGGAACTTAATCCTGAACGCGCGAATTGCAAGGGAGCAAATGGCCCGCGATCGGGACTAACCGGAGATCGAGTACAAACAGACTATGCCCACGACACAGAATAAAGACTATTACGGCACGCTTGGCGTGAAGAAGACGGCCACGCCGGAGGAGATTCGCAAGGCCTTCCGCAAGGCTGCGCGGCGGTATCACCCGGACGTGAATCCGGGCGACAAGAAGGCCGAGGAGAAGTTCAAGGAAATCTCCGAAGCCAACGACGTGCTCAGCGACGAGAAGAAGCGGAAGATCTACGACCAGGTGGGTTTCTACTCGGACCAGATTGACCCGGCGCAGGCTGAGGCTTATGCGCGGCAGCAGGCTGGCGGTGGCCGTCCGCCGGTGGACTTCGACGGGTTCGACTTCTCCGGTTTTCAGGGCAGCGGCGGAGCGCCGCAGGCAGGGGCGGGATCGTCGTCGTGGGGCAGCTTCAAGGACATCTTCTCCGGCATCTTCTCCGGCGCTCAGCAGCAGCAACGGCCGCGCGGTCCGCAACCGGGAACCGATCTTGAGTACCAGGCTACAGTTGACTTCTGGATGGGCATTCGCGGTGGGCAGGCGCGGCTGCAGGTAGATCGCCAAGAAACATGCCCAACCTGCCATGGGCAGGCGCAAATGGGCGGCCCGATGCAGTGCCCGGAGTGCAACGGGACCGGCCAGGTGACGCAGATGGGCGGGCGGATGAAGTTCAATATTCCGTGCCCGCGCTGCAATGGTTCGGGGCGGGTTTCAAACGACTGCCAGACGTGCCACGCAGAAGGCGTGGTCAGCCGTACTGAAACGGTGGAGTTCCGCATGAAGGCGGGGACGCGGGACGGACAGCGCATACGCTTGCAGGGCAAAGGCAACGCGGGATTGAATGGCGGTCCGGCTGGCGACCTGTTTGTGATTGTGCGTACGGGGACGCACCCGGTGTTTACGAGGGTGGGAGACGATATCCAGATTACGGTTCCGGTAACGGTACCCGAAGCATCGCTAGGCGCGAAGGTGGATGTGCCGACCATCGACGGTCGGGCGCAGTTGAAGATTCCCCCAGGAACGCAGAGCGGGCAGAAGCTCAGGATGCGGGAGCGGGGCGTGGAAAATGCGCAGCGGCCTGAGCAACGCGGCGACCAGATTGTAACGGTGGAGGTGGTGGTGCCCACGCTTCAGGACGAGCGCAGCAAGGAGATCATGCGCGAACTGGCGAAACTGAACAACCAGGATCCACGGACGGCGCTCTTCGATAAGGTGTAAAGCACTGCGGAGGGGAACGAATTGGAATGGGAAGGGTTTGAGTGGGATGAACGCAAGGCCGCGGTCAACTTGCTCAAACACAAAGTCAGCTTCCTCGAGGCGGCAACCGTGTTCGTTGATCCCTTTGTCATCGTCGAGCCCGATTTGTATCATTCCACTGAGGAATCGCGCGAGTTAGTCATTGGTTTCTCAAGGAAAGAAAGGGTATTGTTAGTGGTGTACGTGGAGGTCGAGGAGCGCATCCGGCTCATCAGCGCCCGCAGGGCTACCCCCGAGGAGAGGAGGAAGTATGAGTCCCAAATCGAATAAAACCGCGAGGAGCAAAGGGTCATCCTCCTCCGCCACCGGCGCCGATGCGCCGCTCCGCGGGTTCTTTGTCCATCGCATGGGAGAGAACGCCGCCGACGAGCGCCAGGTCGCTGATTTTTGGCGCGCGCATCGACTCGGCGTCGATGCCATCGAAGATCCTCACCAACGTTTTTCCAATCTTCCCGATCTCCGTTTGTCCTATGACGGAGCACAGTGGGCGTACTGCGAAGTAAAGACGATTACACGGCACAGTTGGAAGGTGCGCATTCTCCATGACGACCGGGCTCCGGAAGAAAGAGTCGAAGAAACCAGCAAGTCTGTCATCGAGCGCATCACTGGCGACCTAATCACTGCAGCCCGGCAGTTGAAGGCCGGAAATCCAGATCACGCGCTCCTTAATTTCGTCGTTCTGGTCAACCGCGATGCAGAAGCTTCTCCAAGCCTCCTTGCAAGTCTGCTTTCCGCAAAGCCGGCATCCGCGGGTCACAGCCTGAAGGCGCGTCATGAGGCCCGCTTGGCAGGCGAGCTTCAGAGCTTTCGGAATAATGTCGATCTTTGCCTGTGGGTCAATCCAGGCGCGGAAAAGCAGCTCACAGTCGAAGCGTGCTTTCTGCTGAACCCAAATCTTCTTTCCTTTGCCGAAGAGATCACCGGGCTGCGTGGCGACAAACTGATTTCTTTTGATTCGGCAGCATAAAGAGGTTGTCATGAGCAAGTCGATGACAACCGTGACCAAGGCGAATTCGACCCGTTTGACCGTAGCTTCCTTGGCTTTCCTTGTTATGTTTTTCGCTCTCGACACTCGCGCCCAGAGCGGCCCACACCCGTCCAGTCCGCAGCTCCCGTGGGCATGTTTATACTTTGATCCGGGCCGCGGAGTGGCCGAAGACCCAAAGAGTGAGCCGAAAGAGGAGCAGAAGTTCGACGCGGGTATGAGGGAGTTTTATCGTCTGTGGTGTACCCCGGTTCCCAGCACTCCTCAGCAGCGCCGGACTGCGGTAGACGACGTAGCGAGTCTATGGAAGCGGATTTGGTATCGTGAGAACCCGTTCAGCGCCGTGTTTCACGAGACCGGAAGCTTCGGCCTCCTGGTTCTGATGGGCATCACACGCCGCGTTCCTCAGCCAATGGTCGATGACCCGGTTTTCATGAAGGATTGGCTCGACGACTGTAGTGATCGCTGCTTTATGCTCTACGGAGATGATGATCCAGGTGCGCGGCAGGAATGGCTCAAATTGATGCGACTCCGCAAAGACGTTATGGAGCATCTCGGCGGAGACCCAGCGGCAAGACCAGTAATTAGAATGCTGAAAAATGCGAAACTGTATCCGGTGAAATGATGGCAAAACGCAAATCAAAAGGCGCGTACATGATCTCGGCGGTAGCCGAGATGTACGAAATCCATCCCCAAACC
>Ga0302195_10003505_pt1 | contig 12247 bp, 10 predicted proteins | sample II_Bog_N1_2_FD_198778 | JGI IMG/M metagenome (GOLD analysis project Ga0302195, IMG submission 198778) | Peat permafrost microbial communities from Stordalen Mire near Abisko, Sweden - II_Bog_N1_2 | ecosystem: Environmental > Terrestrial > Soil > Wetlands > Peat | place: Sweden: Abisko...
GCAGCCGACCTGCAGTTTCCGCTGATTGTGCGGCCGCGCGGTTCGCATGCCGGCGTCGGGCTCGCCAGGATCGACGATCGCGCCATGATCGAACCATATCTGGCGCTGCGGCCGGAGCCGGAATTCTTCGTTTCCCGCTTTGTCGACTATGCCGATGCCGACGGTTTGTTTCGCAAATACCGCCTCGCCGTGGTCGATGGCCGGCCCTATGCCTGCCACATGGCGGTCGCCGATCGCTGGGACATCTGGTATCTCAACGCCGGCATGGCCTTCAGCGCCAGCAAGCGCCTCGAAGAGCAGAACTTCATGGAAACCTTCGACCATGCCTTCAAGGTCCGCCACCAGCGCGCGCTGCAGGCCATGATCGATCGGATCGGTCTTGACTATTTCACGATCGACTGCGCCGAGAACCGAAGCGGCGAATTGCTGATATTCGAGGCGGACAACACCGCCGTGGTCCACAACATGGATTCGCCGGACGTGTTTCCCTACAAGCCGCGGCAGATGCGCACGATCTTCGAGGCTTTCGCGGCGATGCTGTTCCGGCGCGGGCAGGGCCGCGAGCGCGCGGCCTGACGCCGCCTTGCGGCCGGCGCCAGGCAGATGGCGGCCGAAAATGCTAGCCTGCGGGCATCGCCTGATTCGAAAGCGATCCGGCGGCTCCCGGCGGCTTCCGGTGACTTGGGTCTTGCCGGGCTTCGGATGACTTTCGCGATGGCCCGTGGCCCGGAAAGACGGCTTGTTGTCGGCGCAGTGGAACAAAAGATCTGGACCGATGCCGAACCTGTCGCGCCTGCAGCGGCAGGCCGACAGCTGTTTTCAACAGGGCGATTTCGACCGGACGGAAAAGCTGTGCGCCGGGATATTGCAGCACCGGCCGCAGGATTTCGACGCGCTGCACCTGCTTGGCCTGCTCAATTTCCAGCGCCGCCGCCTGGTAGAGGCGCTGCATTTCCTTTCCGCAGCGCTCAAGGTCAATTCGACCTCCGCCGAGGCGATGTCCAATCTCGGGCTGGCGCTGCAGGCGGCCGGACGCTGCGAGGAGGCCATTTCGAGCTATCGCAATGCGCTGCGGCTGGCGCCGGATCATCCGGAGATTCTCTACAATCTGGGCAACGCCTGTCTTGAACTCGGCCGCGATGCCGAGGCGCTTTCCGCCTACGACGACGTGCTGGCGATCGCGCCGGGCCATGTCGGCGCGCTTGTCAACCGCGGCAATGCGCTGCTGCGCTTCAACCGGCCGGTCGAGGCGATGGCGAGCTACGATGCCGCGCTGGCGGCGATGCCGGGTCATCCGCAAATCCTGACCAATCGCGGCCACGCGCTGCGGCGCCTCGACCGGCCGGGCGAGGCGCTGGCGGATTTCAGGGCGGCGCTCGGAGCCGCGCCGGAATTTGCCGAAGCCCATTTCGAAGCCGCGATGGCGCATCTCACCCTGGGCGATTTCGATGCCGGCTGGAAAGCCTATGAATGGCGCTGGAAGACCGCGGCCTTTGCCCGGCACCGCCGCCATTCGGCAACGCCGCCATGGCTGGGGGAGCAGCCGATCTCCGGCAAGACCATCCTGCTCGAGGCCGAGCAGGGTTTTGGCGATACCATCCAGTTCATGCGCTATGCGCCATTGCTGGCAAGCCGGGGGGCAAAGGTAATCTGCGCGGTCCAGCCGGAACTGCTGCCGCTATTGAGCCAGTTCGACGGCGTCACGGTGACCGCTTGCGGCGCACCGCTTGCGCCCTTCGACCTGCATTGTCCCTTGCTCAGCCTTCCGCTCGCCTTGCAAACCCGCCCCGCGACGATCCCGGCTTCCGTCCCCTACCTCTCCGCGACCGCCGAGCGGCTGGACCATTGGCGCGACCGTCTGCCGCCCGCCCAGCGGCGCGCCGGATTTGTCTGGTCGGGCTCGCCGTCGCACAAGAATGACAACAACCGCTCGATCGCGCTGGCGCGGCTGGCGGGTCTGTTCGAGGATGCGCCGCTGCAATGTCTTGGGCTGCAGACCGATCTGCGCGCGGCGGACCGCGAGGTTCTCGCAGGCTTGCCCGGTCTGATCGATCTCGGCCAGGGCATCCGCGATTTCGCCGATACTGCCGCCATCATCGCCCTGCTCGACGTCATCGTGTCGGTCGATACCGCGGCGGCGCATCTGGCCGGCGCGCTGGGCAAGCCGGTCATGATCCTGCTGCCTCATGCCGCGGATTTTCGCTGGATGCGCGGTCGCGACGACACCCCCTGGTACCCGACGGCGAAGCTGTTCCGGCAGCCGGCCTTTGGTGACTGGGACAGCGTCATTGCCCGGGTTGGCGATGAATTGCGGCATTGGAAATAGTTCAGCGATCGAAACACGACCGGCTCGGGGTGCTGATCATCCGGTCATCCCCGATCGCGTCGGGGACAGGCGCCGGATGATGACGGCTTGAAGGTGCGGCGCGGTCGTGCTTACAGCGGATTCAGCCAGGCCGGCGTTTCCATTGCGTTTACCGAAGGCCCGCGAATCAACTAGAGATGGTCGACAGGGTCGGATGTGAAGTGCCATGAGCCGTCGCGAGCGCCGGGCCGATGCTAAGCGCGCCAAAGCCGGCATCAGGCCCGCTGCGCCGGCCGTGGATCCGACTCCGGGTGCGGCGGTTCTGGCGCACATGCGGTCCGGGCGCTATCTCGACGCCCAGCATTGCTGTGCTCAGGCACTCGAGGCCAGTCCGGAAAATCCCGAACTGCTGCATCTCATGGCCTTGGTGTGCTTCAACGCCAGGCAGTTCGATCACGCGGTGGAATGGGCATCGCGCGCGATCAGGAAGGACCCCAGGCCGGCCTATCTGACGACCTTGGGAACCGCGCTGTTGAACCTCGGGCGTCACGACGAGGCGCTGAAGGTCTTCGACAAGGCGGTGCAGCTAAAGCCTGACGATGCCGGACTATGGAGCAATTTCGGCGATGCGCTGGTCGAGGCTGGACGCGTTGCGGATGCGCTTGTCTGCTTTGCGCGGGCGGTGCAGATGGATCCCCGCCAACACAATGCGGCCTACAAGTGCGGCGTGCTGCTGCAGCAGCAGGAACGGTTCGCCGAAGCTCTCGTCCATTTCGACGCCTGCGAGCGATTGCAGCCGGGTCGGGCGCCGACATTGCAGCAGCGGGCGCTGGTGCTGCATGCGCTCGGCAGGTTCGAGGAATCGCTGCGCGACAACCGGCGGGCGCATCAGCTCGATCCGGAAAATCCGTTCATCCGCAACAATCTCGGCCGCGACCTCATGCATCTCGGCCGCCATGACGAGGCGCTGCCGTGGTTCGAGGCGGCGCTTCAGGTCCGGCCGGCCTTCATCGAGGCCCTCAACAACAAGGCATTCTCGCTCGCGCGGCTGCATCGCTTCGAAGAGGCCTTCGCGGTCTATTCGCAATCGAAAGCGCTCGATCCGGATCATGCGGGGACCGGCTGGAATCTGGCGTTGCTGCAGCTGCTGACCGGAAATTTCGCCGATGGCTGGACCGGCCGCGAAGCGCGTTTCAGGCTGCCGTCGCTTCCGGTGGTTTACCCGAACTTCCCGCAGCCGCGATGGTCCGGCGACCCGGACATCGCAGGCAAAACCATCCTGCTCTATGCCGATGAGGGGCTCGGCGACGCGATCCAGTTCGCGCGCTATGTGCCGATGGTGGCGGCGTGCGGCGCGCGCGTCGTGCTCGGCGTCCAAGAAGCGCTGCAACCGCTGCTGTCTGGTCTTTCGGGCGTGGCGCAGTGCGTTGCCAGGTCGGCCGCCTTGCCCGCCTTCGATCTCTATTGTCCGATCTCGAGCCTGCCGCTGGCGTTTCGGACCAGCCTCGACACGATTCCGGCACAAGCGCGCTATCTGCCACCGCTCCCGGATCATGCCTTGCAAACCTGGCAGGATCGCCTCGGCGCCCGTGACGGATTGCGGGTGGGCCTCGTCTGGTCCGGCAATCCCAGGCACGCCAACGATCGCAACCGTTCTGTTTCGCTGCGGATGCTGACCAAAATACTTGATGTCGATGCCAAATTCGTCAGCCTGCAGAAGGATCCGAAGCCGGAGGACCGGGCGACCCTGACGGGGACCGGCATCATCGACTGGACGATGCACCTGACGGACTTCATCGAGACGGCCGCGCTGGTGTCATGCCTGGACCTGGTGATCACGGTCGACACCAGCGTCGCTCACCTTGCCGCCGCCCTCGGCAAGCCGACCTGGATCCTGTTGCCCTACACGCCGGACTATCGATGGCTGCTGGGCCGCGACGACAGCCCCTGGTACCCGACGGCGCGTCTGTTCCGGCAGACCGCGAGCCGGGACTACGGCGGCGTGCTGGACCGTGTGCGCCGCGAACTGGCGGCGCTGGTTCGGGCGTCGGACCAGAACGCGTAGGGCTGGCCTTCATCGAGAATGACAAGAGGATGGATCGCCTTGCTCACCGGAACGGCGGGCCGGCGTTAGGATTTCATTAACCACGCCTATTTACTGTTTGGTCAGAATTGCTGGCGACTTCCGCCGCTTTCGGAGCGCTTCATGACCGAGCAGATTCACCTCGTGGTGGCCACGCCGTGCTTCGGCGGGCAGGTTTCCAGCATCTATGCCAGCTCCATTTTCCAGCTGCAGAGCGCGGTGCGCGCCAAGTCCAACATCGACCTCAAGGTGCTGCTGCGCGACGGCGACGCCCTGATCACCCGGGCGCGCGCCAACCTGATGACCCAGTTCCTCGACGACCCCGCCGCGACCCATTTCCTGTTCATCGATGCGGATATCGGCTTTACGCCCGAGCAGGTGTTCCGGCTGATCGAATCCGGCGCGGACATGGTGGCCGGCGTCTATCCGATCAAGCGCATAAATTGGGAAAAGGTGAAGCGAGTGATCGAGAACCGGCGGCCGATGCCTGCGGCCGCGCTCGACTACGTGCTGGAGGTCAACGATCCCGATCATGTTGCCGTCGTCAACGGCTTTACCCGGGTGCGCTATGCCGGGACCGGTTTTCTGATGATCCGCCGCCAGGTGTTCGAGAAGATGTGCGCCCATCCCGGCTACGCTTCGCTGCAGTTCTTTCGTGAACATTCGGTCGATGCGCTGGCGGGAAGCCGCAACCGGTTTGCGCTGTTCGAATGCATGATCGATTCCGGCACCGGAACCTATCTCAGCGAGGATTTTGCGTTCTGCAAACGCTGGACCGATATCGGCGGCGAAATCTGGGTCGATCTCGAGAGCCGTCTCGATCATGTCGGCCCATCGGTGTTCCACGGCGATGTCTCGTCGCAGTTTGCCGCTCCCGCCCTTGCCTCCGATGCGGCGTGACATGCCATCGGCTTGCCCCGAGCAGACCCCGCCGGCGGGCGCTGATTGCGCCGACCGGATCGGCGTCGCCAGGCTGACCAAAATGGCGGTGGCCGGGACCGATCTTCGCCCGCTATGGCAGGATCTGATCGCCAAGGTGGTCGACGGCACCGCCGAAGCCGGCGAGGGGCTCGATCTGTCGCTGATCGCGCAACTGCTCGGCGACAAGCAGGCCGGTCTGGCGATCCAGCATGAGATCCTTGCCTCGCATCGATTGTTCCGCTCGCCCTGCGCGGTGCCGCAACCCCACCTGCGGGTGCTGGCGCTGGCGGCGGCGACCGATATGGGCAGCAACACGCCGATCGAGTTCTTGCTGCAGGAATCCGCCATCGAGCTGCTGACGCTGTATGTCATCCCGGACGCCGAGTTGCCGGCGGCGCTGCCGGATCACGACGTCGCCATTGTGATTGCGTCCGACTCGGAGGAATGCCGCGAGGCGCTGCACAGGATCGACCGGGCGGCGCCGCACTGGCCGCGGCCGCTGCTGAATCCGCCGCGCCGCGTCGGCAACCTGGATCGCGACAAGCTGCATCGCCTGCTCGACGGTATTGAGGGGCTCGAAATTCCGGTGACGATCGCCGTGACGCGCGAGCGATTGTCGGAGGTCTCGCGCTCGACCGCGGCGCTCGGCGGCATCGCGGCCGACCTCGCCTTTCCGGTCATCGTGCGGCCGCGCGGATCGCATGCCGGGGCGGGCCTTGCCAAGCTCGATGACCGCGCCGCGGTCGGGCACTATCTCGGGACCCGGCAGGAACAGCAATTCTTCGTCTCGCGCTTTGTCGATTATTCCGACGACCACGGCCTGTTTCGCAAGTGCCGGATCGTCTTCGTCGATGGCCGGCCCTACGCCTGCCATATGGCGATCGCCGATCGCTGGGACATCTGGTATCTCAATGCCGGAATGGCGGCCAGCGCCAGCAAGCGGCTCGAAGAAGAGACTTTCTTCCGCACCTTCGACATCGGCTTCGCGCGCCGCCATCGGGCGGCGCTGAGCGGCCTCGCCGAGCGGATCGGCCTGGATTATTTCACGGTGGACTGCGCCGAAACCAGGGACGGAAAGCTCTTGATTTTCGAGGCCGACAATACCGCGATCGTCCACGACATGGATCCGCCCGCGGTGTTTCCCTACAAGCTGCCGCAGATGCGCAGGATATTCGACGCGTTCGCGGCCATGTTGATCCGCCACGCAGGGCGCGGCCGGGAGCGCGCGGCATGACCAGGGTGCTGCGCGAAGCCCCGGCGGCAGCCCAATCCAGCGAGACGCTGGATCCGCAGAACTGGGACGAGATCCGCGCCCAGGGCCACCGCATGCTCGACGACATGATCGATTATGCCGCCAACATCCGTGAGCGCCCGGTCTGGCAACCGATACCGGACCGGGTCCGCGCCCGTTTTCTCGCCGAACTGCCGCGCGAGCCCTGCGATGTCGGCGAGGTCTATCGGGAATTTTCCGATTTCATCGTTCCCTATGCGACCGGCAACGTCCACCCCGGCTTCATGGGATGGGTGCATGGCGGCGGCACCGCCGTCGGCATGCTGGCGGAGATGCTGGCGGCCGGACTCAACGCCAATCTCGGCGGACGCGATCACATTCCCCTCGAGGTCGAGCGTCAGGTCGTCGAATGGACGCGCGCGATGTTCGGTTTCCCGAGCGGGGCGAGCGGAATTTTCGTCACCGGCACCTCGATGGCGAACCTGATGGCGGTGCTGGTGGCGCGAACCGCGGCGCTCGGACAGGCGGTCCGGCGGCGCGGCGTCGGCGACGAGGGCGGCGGGCTGACGGCCTATACCTCGACGGCGGCGCATGGCTGCATCGCCAAGGCGATGGACCTCGCCGGCTTCGGCAGCGACGCCTTGCGCTGTATCGCGGTCGACCGGTTCCACCGCATCGACGTCGTGGCGCTGCGCGCGCGGATCGCCGCGGATCGCAACGCCGGCCTGAAACCGTTTCTGGTGGTCGGCTCGGCCGGAACGGTCGACATCGGCGCCATCGACGATCTGCAGGCGCTTGGCGCGCTGTGCCGCGAGGAGGGGCTGTGGTTTCACGTCGACGGCGCCTATGGCGCGCTCGGAATCCTGGCCCCGGCGCTGGCGCCGCGACTGGCCGGGATTGAGAACGCGGATTCGATTGCGCTGGATTTCCACAAATGGGGGCAGGTGCCTTACGATGCCGGCTTCCTGATGGTGCGCGACGGCCAGCAGCACCGCGATACCTTCTCCGCGCCCGCGGCGTATCTGCGGCGGGAAACCAGGGGCCTGGCGGCGGGCGCATCCTGGCCTTGCGATCTCGGGCCCGACCTGTCACGGGGCTTTCGGGCGCTCAAGACCTGGTTCACCCTGAAGACCTATGGCACCGAAAAGCTGGGGGCGATGATCGCGCGCAGCTGCGCGCTTGCCGGATATCTGGAGGCGCGGATTCTGGCCGAGCCGCGGCTGGAGCTGCTGGCACCGGTCCAGCTCAACATCGTCTGCTTCCGCTACCGCGCCGCCGGCGCCAACAGGGTCAATGGCGACATTGTCGCCGATATCCAGGAATCCGGGATCGCGGCTCCCTCGACCACGCTGATCGAGGGCCGGCTCGCGATACGGGCGGCCATCGTCAATCACCGCACCGACACCTGCGATATCGACGCGCTGCTTTCGGCGGTGCTCGAATTCGGTGCGCAGCGAACGGGTTCCGACGATGGAGCGCTGCTCGACGTCGAGCGCTCCCCGCCGCTGGCGATGTAGGCGCTCCCGCTCAGGCGGCGGCGCGCTTGTCCCGGATCGCCTGATTTTGTTCCAGCAGCTTCTTCTCGTAGGCGATCAGCTTCTTGGCTTCCTTCAGCGCGTGATACAGGTCGCCGCTCAGGATGCTGTTGTTGATGCCCTCGATGATGCGCCAGGCGTTCGGCACGGCGGTGACGATCTCGCGCACCAGGCTGAAATAGGTGCCGTGATTGCGCTGCGGATCCGGGGCGATATACATCAACTGCACCGCCAGATAGACCAGCTTGGCCACCGTGTCGGCGGTCTCCGGGGTCATGATGTCCTTCTCGCGCAGGATCGGTACCTTGTCGCCGTCGATCAACAGCCGGGCGCGCTGATCGGTGTTGGTGATCACGCAGTTGCCGATGATGATCCGTTCGTTCGGCTTGAGTTCGACTTTCAAGGCCATCGCTGTTCTCCGTTTGCCGCGTCTGGCGCGGGCCTTCAATGCAGCTAATTCGACTGGATGCCGGCTTTAGTCGCTAGCGACGCGCGGTAGGCTTTTTGGCCGATGTGGCCGCAATCCTTTCCTAATGTAGTTAACGCTTCGTGAACGGCGCCGGATGCCGCGCAAATGTGCAGTATTTGCAGCGTTATTTTGCAACGGCACGACCTGCGGAAGCGCACCCCGGCGTGTCGCCGGCATGCCCGGCAGAGCGGCTGAGCGGCACCGATTCATTTTTTGTTAGAAGCTTGCTTCCAACGTTGCCCGGTCGCCCGATCAAAAAAGATTGGGATTGCGTACTCAAGTTTCACACCAGAAAGGTATGAAAAATGTCCGGTATTGTGCTCTCCGCGTCGGTTCGCCAGAACCTGCTCTCGCTGCAGTCGACTGCAGCCCTGCTCGCCACCACCCAAAACGATCTTGCGACTGGCAACAAGGTCAACTCCGCGCTCGACGATCCGACAAGCTTTTTCACCGCGCAGTCCCTCAACAACCGCGCCAGCGACATCAGCAACCTGCTCGATGGCATCGGCAACGGCGTGCAGGTGCTGCAGGCCGCCAACACCGGCATCACCTCGCTGCAGAACCTGGTCTCCAACGCCCAGTCGATCGCCAACCAGGTGCTGCAGACCTCGACCGGCTATGACACCAAATCCAGCGTGACGTCGACCGCGATCACCGGCGCTACCGCCGACAACCTGCTGGGCACCCCGAGCGCCTACACCAACGCGGCCGCCACCGCCGGCACCGCGCTCACCGATTCGGATACCTCCGATACCGTGACGGCCGCGTCGCTGCTGACCGGCAGCTCTTCGACCGACGGCATCAGCGGGACGATCGCCTCCGGCGACACCATCGTCGTCAACGGCAAGACGATCACCTTCAACAACACTGCCACCAGCACCAGCGCCAACGGCGGCAACATCGATCTCGCGACCGGCACGATCCAGACCGTTCTGACAGCGATCGACCAGATCACCGGCACCGCAACGGCGTCGACGGTCAACGGAAGCGGTGAGATTCAGCTGCAAACCGGCACCACCAGCGATCTGACCATCACCAACGGCACCGGTACCGCCCTGGCCGCGCTCGGCCTCGGCACCGGCGTCACCCAGGCGCGCGGCGGCGGCACCACAGCCCTCGGCGGTCTCACCCTTGATATCGCCGCCACCGGCAACGGCACCGCCACGGCGATCACCTTCGGCACCGGACAAGGTCAGATTTCGACGCTCAACGGGCTCAATACGGCGCTGGCGGCGAACAACCTGCAGGCCACCATCGATACCACCGGCGCCATCACCATCACCACCAGCAACAATGCGGCTTCTTCGACCATCGGCGCCATCACCGGCACCGCGACAGGAACAGGCAAGGCGTTCAACGGCCTGACTGCGGCGGCCCCCGTGGCTGATGCGAACTCGCAGGCGACGCGGGCGTCGCTGGTGAACCAGTACAACCAGGTGCTGCAGCAGATCAACACCACGGCTGCGGATTCCTCGTTCAACGGCATCAACCTGTTGAACGGCGATACCCTGAACCTGACATTCGACGAGACCGGCGCCTCGAAGCTGTCGATTACCGGCGTGACCTTCAACGACGCCGGACTTGGTCTTTCCAGCCTCGCCGTGGGCACCGACTTCCTCGACAGCAACTCCGCCAATGCGGTGCTGGGACAGTTGACCCAGGCCAGCACCACGCTGCGCACCGAGGCCTCTGCGCTCGGCTCGAACCTGTCGGTCGTGGAAATCCGGCAGGACTTCAACAAGAGCCTGATCAACGTGCTGCAGACCGGCGCGTCGAACCTGACCCTGGCCGATCCGAACCAGGAAGCGGCCAACAGCCAGGCACTGTCGACCCGGCAGTCGATCGCGGTCTCCGCGCTCGCGTTGGCCAACCAGTCCCAGCAGAGCGTGCTGCAGCTGCTGCGCTGATTTTGACTCCATCGGAAACCGGGACGGCGGGGGGAACCCCGCCATTTTGTGCTGCGCCGACGACGCGGCCCGGCCAGCTGCATCGATCCGGGGCTTGAACAACAAGTAACCATATTGAAAGGGAAGCCCCGCTAAAGTCGCCTCACCGTCGCAACAGCCTTTCCCAGCGTATCGAGGTCCTGAATGTCCCATGCAGCCTATGCTCGCACCGTCCAACAATCTGCTTCGCCTCGCGAAATCGAGGCCCAGACGCTGCTGATGGCGGCGAGGAAACTGGTGGAAGTTCAGACCAACTGGAATGGCGCCGACAAGCGGATGCATGCCGCCCTGTTGTTCAACCGTCGGCTTTGGACGATTTTCATGAGCGCGGCGGAAAGCAACGACAATCCCCAGCCGATCGAAGTGCGTCAGAACATCCTGAACCTTGCGGTTTTCGTCATGCAGCGGACCATCGAGATCCAGTCAAGTCCGGCCCCGGAAAAACTGCAGTCGCTGATCGACATCAACTCAAACATCGCTGCCGGTCTGTCCGGCCGGCCCTGACGGCCCTCAAACCGCATTCATCGCGACGCGACATCCCGGCGTTTTCGCCGGGCCGGGCTCCGTCGTTCGTAACGGAAAGCATTTCGGGGTAAAAATGCCTCGCGGGCAGCTCGCTGCGCCGCGGGGCTGCGCCTTCGCGGGCAAGCCTCAGGCCGTGCGGTCGGTGGCGAGCGGACGGGTGGGCTGGTCCTTGGTCAGGTCGAGGGTGTGGAAATAGGCGCGGCGGCGCAGCACGGCCTCGTCGGGAAACTGATCCACCACCTGTCCGGTTCTGCCATCGATCACCTGATAGACGATCGAGGCCGCGGCGCGGTCGAGCACCACCTGATGCGATACGTAATCGTTCGCAGGCGGCGCGCCGGCGCTGGCGTCGGCAACCGTGACGCTTTGGCTTGCCGGCAGTTCGGTCGCGACGGCATTGTTGGCCGCCTCGCTGACCGGCTGGGCAACTTGGGTAGCAGCCGGTGCCCCCACCGACTTGATGCTGAAATCCGTACTCATGGCAGCCTCCTGGCCTCCCTCGAGTCAAATCCCAACCCCTCCAATCGCAACTATTGACCTGCACCTCTCAATGCGACGTTAGAAAACATGCTGAATGCCGCGCCGATAGCGGCGCGACAATTTTACGAAAATCCCTGCTATTGCCGACCGGCAAAAACGCGGCCGCTCACAGCGAGCGGCTGACCGACAGCGGCGTGATGTTGCGCGGTCCGGGAGCGGCGCGCCGTCCGGCCGCGGTGTAGGTGTTGGGAATGTTGCGCCGCTGCATCTCGGAGTTGACGCCGCGCACGATGCTTTCGGACACCGCATGCGCGGTAGCGAGCACCGTGAGGTTGATCTGCAGCATGGCGCGGAACACGTCATGGTGGCGCTGCAGCGTCTTCAGCAGTTCAGGGGCAGCCTGCGACAAATGTTTCTGGCTCGCCTTCATTTGCGAGATCGCGGCTGTGTAGCGGTGCGACAATTCGGTCTTCTTGCCCCGCAGCATCATCGCCTCGCGGACCTTGCCGGCGCGAACCAGTTCGGTTTCACGCTCGATGACGCCGAGCAGGGCGCTCATGACTTCCATCAGGTCCTCGGCAAGCTTGCGGATCTCGGCGGGCGTCGATGCGACCGCGACCGGCGCGGCGGCCGGCTGCCGTTGTGTCTGCTGGTTCATGACGGGTTTTCCTGGGTCTGGCCGTTGCTTTTGGCTTGCTGCAGAATCAGCTCGCGGTAGACATTGCTGGCGATTCCGACGCCGCCGGCCTTGG
>Ga0302195_10003511_pt1 | contig 12236 bp, 11 predicted proteins | sample II_Bog_N1_2_FD_198778 | JGI IMG/M metagenome (GOLD analysis project Ga0302195, IMG submission 198778) | Peat permafrost microbial communities from Stordalen Mire near Abisko, Sweden - II_Bog_N1_2 | ecosystem: Environmental > Terrestrial > Soil > Wetlands > Peat | place: Sweden: Abisko...
AGCCAGGCAGGCAGGCTGGCGTCGTAATCAGGATGTGTCGAGTTCGCTGGCACGGGGCGACTCTAGCACGGGAATTATTTACAATCGGATCACCTCAAAACACACGACTGCCGGATGCTGCCACACGCTGTCACACACCGTCACACGCTGCCAAACAATTTTCTGATTCCCGCTTGACGGTTTTTTAATTCCAACCGGAGGGACGAGTTCCACGAGTCCCATTTTGAATGCTGATTATCCCGCAGGCGACCCCTCCATTGGGAATTATCCACTAGACAGAAAGACCCGGCTCGGATTTTCACGACCGTTTTGTTTTTAAGTAGCAGCCGACGTGAGGAGGCTCAAACATTCCAAAAACAGCAGTATTTCGTTCAGCGTTGCGATGATGGCAACCGTTCGTTTCACTTTCCTGTCCATTACCGGCTGGGCTTTGCAGGCCAAGCCGCCAGCCTTGATTTGCCCTTGGATATTTGTTTATATATAAGCAAATCCCATTTGCGTCATGAAAAACATTTTCAAAATGTTGATGATCATCTCAGCCTTGGTGTCATTCAGCTTTTCAAAGGCCGAGGATTTGACTGGCAATTTGAATCCGCCAAAATTGTTTGCCGATGTTGTTAAGGAGCATTTCGGCCAATGGGATAGCAACGGTGATGGACAACTATCGGAGGATGAAGTCATTGCTGCGCTATCCAATCCGAATATCAAAAATGCCTCGGCGGCTGCGATTGTCGCTATTGATAAAGTAATCCGTCACCATAAATACAAACTACCGCCACTGACCAAGGATTATTTGATTTCTAGTCCGTTGAAGGAGGTGTCCAAATCCCAAGAAGAAGCCGATTCTGCCGACGACGGATCCAAGGCAGAACAAATTGATCACCCACCCTCATTTCAGCATCGATATACTGGAGCCATCAAGAAATTAAGCGAAACCTCGCCGGAACTTTTTCCACAATCACTGCCATCATTCACCGCCACCCGTCAGGGTGCACTTGGTGACTGCCCGTTTGTTTCAACTGTGGGAGCAATGAACTATTGCAATCCACATGACATCAAAGCCATGTTCAAACAAAACAATGATCGCTCATTCACAGTTACTTTTGGGGATGGTCAAGTTGTCAATATCGCGCATCTTACCGATTCAGATATTGCTATGTGGTCAAGTGCCGGCACCAACGGTTTATGGTTCACGGTGTTGGAAAAGGCCTATCGCAAGATTCTCGTTCGAGCCCAAAAAAAGTTCGGAGAAAAAGAAGCTAATGTTTACGAAGGTTTCAACAGCGAACATACCGTTGAGATTTTTACGGGTCACGATATTCAAAATATTGAACTCAAAGGATTCACGCCCGATAGTCCCAAGCTAGCCTCCCTGCGCAACAAACTGGAGAAGGCTTCAAGCGAACATTTAATAATCAAAACCGGAACCGCCGGTAAGGGTGGTCCCAATTCAAAAAAACTGCCGCCTGGGATACCACACGGACACGCTTTGGCGGTTCTTGGCTATGACCGGAAAACCGACGTGGTTGATGTGTGGAATCCGTGGGGAAACAATTTCACCCCGGATGGACCTGATGGATTTAAGAATGGCTACACGACCAAAACCGGCCAGTTTTTTGTCCCCTTAAAAGAATTTGTGGAAATCTTTCAAAATATCCAAATCGAGACCAAAAATCTTTATCGCAATTGAATATTTCCGCGTCGTCTGGCAATTCGACGAGCGCAGCTAGGTGAATTTGTGAGCCGTGGTTTATTTGAAACGTTGGGTAATTCGGTTGCGCTCAAAACACAAAGTCAGTTCGCGTTGCTCAACCGATAATTTAGTTCGCGCTCCGTTCCTGAATCACTGTGCGCTCAACAATGACGAACGCGCCGGCCATTCACGGTCTCCATTCGCGAATGGCTTCAGGCGCGTGCGCGGACGCCTGACGCTCATGCTGGCGGCGGCGGCTGACGCCACCGCTACGCCAGCACCGGGCCGCCTCCTTGGTTCACGAATGGTTTCTCACGGCGGCCCTTTCGCTCCAGCGCGCACGCATTGTGCGTCGCCGGTGGTTGAAAGTTTTTCGCGCGTTCCAGCCATTCAGGTTGGCGAATGATTCAGGCGCGCTGGCAGGCGTTGAATTCTCGTCGCTGCGCTCCTCGGTTTTGAAATTACTGCGGCAGACACAAGCTATAGCCGGTGCTGCGTCCACCCGCCTGGTCTTTAACCAAGATTTTCCGGCTCACCAGATCGCTTATGTCGCGCAGCGCGGTGTCTTGCGAGCACTTCGTCAGCTTCGCCCATTTTGAACTGGTCAGTTTGCCCTCGAAGTCATCCAGCAGCCGGTTGATGACCTTGCGCTGGCGCTCATTGAGCGCCTTGTCCGCGTGGGCTTTCCAGAAGCCGGCTTTCACCAGCACCGCTTCCAGGGTTTGTTCCGAGGCGGCGATGGCGTGCTGCAAACAGTTCAGGAACCATTCAATCCATTCAGTGATGTCCAGCGTTCCTTTTTGGCAGCGTTCCAGCACGTCGTAATACGCTTTGCGCTCACGTTGGATTTGCGCCGACATGCTGTAAAATCGCTGCGCTGTTTTTTCCGACCGTGCCAGCATCAGGTCCGCAATCGCGCGCGCAATGCGGCCATTGCCGTCTTCAAAAGGATGAATCGTCACAAACCAGAAATGTGCCAGTGCGGATTGAATCACTGGATCCACGGTCGGTGTGGTGTTGCACCAATTGAGGAAGCGGGCCATTTCCTTTTTCAGCCGGTCAGCTTCGGGCGCTTCGTAATGGACCTTCTCGTGTCCAATCGGGCCGGACACCACTTGCATCGGCCCACTTTTTTCGGTGCGCCAGCCACCCACCGCAATGCGACGCATCCCGGTGCGCCCAGTCGGAAACAGCGCGGCGTGCCAGCCGAACAATCGTTCCGTCGTCAAAGGCTCATCATGCTGGCGCGTGGCGTCCAGCATGACCTCGACAATGCCCTCCACGTTGCGGTCAATGGCTGGCAGTGCCCCGATGTCCAACCCCATGCGTCGGGCCAGCGATGAGCGCACTTGTCCGGCGTCCAGCTTTTCGCCCTCGATCTCGCTGGTCTTGAGCACATCCTGGGTGAGGGTTTGCAAAGTCGCTTCTTCCCGCAAAGGGAAGCCCAAGGCTTCCATACGACCAAGCAGGCGGCCCTGCGCATGGCGCACTTCCGCCAGCCGGCCGGTCAGGGCTGATTGGTTCCAGCTAAATTCCGGCCAGTCTTTACGTTCGTGGATATACATACATTCGCCGCAAGGCTTGCGGTGAATATGCCCCCGATTCACCGCATCCGGCAAGCCTAATCGCCGCACGATATGCGGTGATTAAGGACTCATTCACCGCACGCCACTTGACTGATAACTTGACTCACACTTGACTAATGCGAGGCGTAACCGAAATACAAACTGCGCGCTATTTTTACAAAAGCACAAAAACGATAATAGCGAGATTCCTTATTTTCACGGCTGGAATTGAGTTCGCTGCGCTCAATAGCATATTTGTTCGCGCTGCATTGCTCGCCGGTGCGGCTCGCACTTCGCGTGCTCAACAGGAGAACACGAACGCGCTCAGGCTCACGGTTTCCATTGTTCACGTTGTGCGGAGTTTGGTTGTGTTCGCTGCGCTCAATAACTAAGGCCGCACATCAGGCGCGTGCGCGGACGCCTGACGTTCATGCTGGCGGCGGCGGCTGACGCCACCGCTACGCCAGCACCGGGCCGCCTCCTTGGTTCACGAATGGTTTCTCACGGCGGCCCTTTCACTTCCGCGCGCACGCGGCGAGCGTCGCCGGTTATTGAACGGTTTCCGCGCGACTCACACGTTCAGGTTGGCGGATGATTTAAGCGCGCGGACAGGCGGGGAAAAGTTAGTGGATTGGACGGTGGCCGTCTGCCAAGACCTTGTCGCTGTCGCTCCTCGCGGGGGCGAACGCGCACTGCGTTTGCGGTCGCCTTTTTGGTTTCAGAGGCCGCGAGGCTTCGCCACGGCCGAGACACGGCATTAACCCCGGCGTCAGCAACCAGCCGCTTGAGCTGCGCTCCAAGTGTCTGGACGCTTCCGCCCGCGGCCTGGCCGGACTCGACAGTTTGCCGCCTCTCCATTCCGCTGCACTGCAACTGCGCAAGCTGCGTTTCCGTTCCACTGCATTTCGAAGTCGTCAAATCTGACGAGACCGGATGAAACCGGCCACGCCCCGATGGTGCCAGTCCGGAAGGACCTCGGAGCTGCGCTCCTCGCGCGGCTCGAACCGTCACTGCGTTTCCGGTTCTCGCTGATCGCGCTCGGGCGAGCGAGAAAAGCAGGCCGCGATGCTTCGCATATCGGCCCGTTGGGTGCAGGCTTCGCCTGCCAATACGGCGCGAGGCTTTGCCTGTCGCCGAAGGCAAATACATTAGCACCGCGAGGCTGCGCCCGGTGCAAGGCATCAGCAATAGTCGCGGGGACGGTCCAGCTTTTGCGGCGCTCCGCAGGCTGCGCTTGCAAAACTGGCCGACCCCGCTGGAAAAACCAAATCAGTCCGAGACCCCAGCGCTGGGTTTCGTTGGCCTGCTGGCTCAGGTTTGACCCTCCCCCCCGCAAACTGGCCAGCATTCCACTACACCCATCGTCGGGGACTCAGAGAAATTGGCACTGCGCTGGCGCGACTGTGCCCGGTGGCTGTGACGCAGTCACTGACCCGGCGAAATTGTTGAAGCGGCTCCGCTCACGGGGTTGGCATGACGGAGCATCTCCGGCTACGGTGCTCGTGCCTGCGCGCCTGTGCCTCCGATTTGCTTCCGGGATATGCACACAACACATATTGTGCGTGACCCTCCGGTCATTTATTCCGGGCGCACAGGGAACCCCGAGACCCTGTGCTGGAAGTAAATGACGCACAATATGGCGTTGTGTGCAGTCCCGCGTCAGCACTGTCATGCTGATGGCGGCTCATCCCTGCGCCCCAACATTCGCAGCCATCATCCCGCCAGCTTGACGGCATCCGTCATGCCAACCCCTGAAGCTGCGCCTTGAGTGTGATTGGGCCGGGTCAATGCAGTCAGTTTGTTTTCGCTACGCTTCCAAGTGAGTTAGCTCCCTCCGGTCGGAAAAAAGTTGGGTTGGGTTTTTTGTGTGGGCAGCTTCGTTTTCAATGCCGTTTTTTCTGCAAGCCCGTCACTCGTTCGGTCGCCTTGTCACGGCCTCGCCTAACACACCAGCCCGCCCGCTCGTGGTGCCCTCCGAGGATTCCTCCCACGGGGGAGGGCTGGAGGCTCGGCTTTTTCGCGAACAAGGCGACCGACGGATGACGGGCGAGCAGTGCAGAAAAAAAAGCATATGAAAACTACATCACAAAAAAAATCGAACAGGCTCCCTCAAGAATCAAAGCTATCAGCGCAGGCCGCGCAAGCGCAGCCCACAGCCGCACCGGCACAGCCGGTTGAGAAAAAAGACGAACGTCTTCCGATTGATACCGAGACGCGCAAGCACAACCGCACACTGCCCACCGAGAAGGTTTTGGCTTGGGGGACATCTTTTGTGAAACATTCAGAGCCGAGCAAATCAAATGGGTAATTTGATCCAGCGGCTGGTCGAAAAGAATTTCATCAAACCGGCCCGCCACCTTCTCCCATTTGCCAAGCGCGTCGTCGAGGACTCGCTGACGACGCGCGACGGCGCGGCGGATTTCGGCACGGCGTTTCATCACGGCGCGGAGCAGATCGCAAAATCGTTGGAAGTTGACCGCGCCGATTTACTCTCGTCCTGGCTCGACCTGTATCGCGACTGGTTTCAGGCGAACGTCGTGGACTGTCGTTGGACGGAGCAGCGCGTGGTTTCCTCCCTATTCGGTTATGCCGGCACGGCGGATTTGCTGATCGAGCACAAGGTCCACGGGCTGTGCCTCGTGGATCTGAAAACCATGAAGCTAAATCCGAAATACAAGATCAAGCCGTATTCGACCTGGTGTTATCAGCTCGCGGCGTATCGGGCCGCGCTCGGCGTCCGCGCCACCTGCATCAACCTCATCGTCAATTCGGTCACGCCGGAAATGCCGGTGGAACACGTGTGGACCGAATCGGAAATGGAGTCGGGCCTGCGAGCATTCATGGCGGCGCGCGAGCTGTGGAACATCGAGAACAACTACACACCTGGCGGTGGGCCACCGGTCATTGATGTGGAATCCACCGTGGTGAGCGCAACCAACTAAGGAGGCCAGTGGACCCAACAGAAAGGTAGTAGCTGATGTGGGCGTATCTACTAACTGAGGGTCTAACGGACGATCACGGTCAACTGACGGACTAACGCTACATACTGTAACGGACGACTGTCACGGCCACTGACTGTTCTATCTGGGAAACGATCAACTATCACTCACGCCCACATCAGCTGCGGCAAAAAATATCAAAAGTCTTCCGGGCGTCAAGCACGACCAGAAGTTTTTTGGAAAAAATCTGAAAGGAAAAATATGCTCCGAAAAATCGATAGATTCTGGTTCCGCGTCCTCGGCGTCGTTCATCGCTGGACGATTCGGCGGGCCTGCGCGCATTGCCAGCGGGAAAAGCAACGCCGCTTCCGGCGGCTGATGGTCCTTGCGGACGGCCACCATTGGAAAAACTAGCCACAGATGGACACAGATGAACACGGATTCACCTCACCCCGGCCCTCTCCCCATTGCTCCGCCGACTCCGCAACGCGGAGAGGGGGAAGCCCCGGTGGCCCTCCGCAAGGAGCGGCTCCCGGTGCAGGTGGTGGAACATCTGCACCGGCTGGTCGGCGGCGATGCGCGCACGGAAAGAATGGTGGAGCGCTTCATCGCTGATCAATACGGCGCACAAAACCTGTTTTATCTGCCGCCCAACGTGGCGAGCGGAATCATCCGGCGCCCGGCGGATTTTCTCACGGCCGTAAAAAATCACTGCGAACCCGAACTGTCCTTCCGGACGGGCACCATCATTTTATGACGCGTTCTGAAAGTGAAACCTTGATTGCAGTCGCTTTGTGGCAGGCGGGCCGCCTTACCGACGATCAATGCCAGTTCTGGGTGGAGCGAGCGGCGATGCTGCCGGATTTCCGGTGCCAGGACATTCGCAATTGGAAACAGCCGCCCACCCGTTCGGTGTGTGACTGCGGCAATGAGATGAAAAATCAGTTTGGTCCTTGCGCACAGTGCGAGGAGGAGCACGCGGCGATTTATCATCCGAATGGTCGGCGGCGCATTCTCGGCCCCATAGATTATGACTGATCCCAAACAGATTGCTGTCGGCATTGTCGGCGCGGTGGATTGGCAGACGGAAGCCTCCGGCTTTTGTCGCTGTCCGGGCGAATCACTCCACACGCACAAGACAGGCAAAAAAGATTGCCGCGTCAGCGTTGACGGTGCGCCGACGATTTATTGCTTTCACGCCTCGTGCTCGCCAGCGGTCGCGGAAGCGAACCGCACCTTGCGGCGGGCCATCAATCAAAACCCGTGGACGCTCACTTTGCCCGGCGGGCGCGTGCTGCGAAACGGCGACGTTTTGCAGTCGAGCGGCACGGTGCTGCCGCGCGAACTCCTTGCGGAGGGCCACCTTGGTTCACGCAAAGATGCAAAGGCGCAAAGCGAAGAAAAACTTTTATTGGAAACCCTGCGCGCGAATGCGGAGCGATTTAAGCCTGAACTCTTCGATTTCTTCCGATGGCCGCTCGCGCAAATCATCGAGGACTCGCCGCTGCTGGTTCACCAGCGCGATGCGGAAGATCAATTCCGCACCTGGTTGCGCTTGTGGCCGGCGCATTGTCACGTTTGGATTGGCGACATTTATAGCTCCGGCAAGCCCGAACACCGCACCCATTTCCGGCCGGTGGCCGACTGGTATCAGATCGGGCCGGCCATGGGTAATTTCACCTGCGGCTCGTCGTTCAAGCCCGGCAGTTTTCAGCGCAGCAATGCGAATTGCAACGGGACGCGCTTCATGGTCGTGGAGAGCGACACACTGCCGAAGGATGAGGTGGGCGCGATCTTCGCGTATCTGAACCGGCGGCTGCGGTTCAATCTGCACGCCATCATTGATACCGCCGGCAAAAGTTTGCACGGGTGGTTTGACGCGCCGCGCACGCCGCGCATTGAAGCGCAGTTGAAGGCGACGCTCACGACGTTTGGCTGCGATCCAAAACTTTTTACCTATTCCCAGCCGGTGCGGGTGCCCGGCGCGTATCGGGATGGGCGGCTGCAACGGATTGTTTGGTTAAAGAACTAGCCACAGATGGACACAGATAAACACAGATTTGAACAACAAAGACGCGAAGGCGCAAAGGACTTTCCATTAACCCATGCCGAGGTCTTTGACGAAGTTGGCATCTTCGCTGAAATCAGGTTTCACGCCGAGTTGTTCCACAATGATTTCCCGCACGCGGATAGTTATCTGGTCGCGCGTCCAACCGGGCGCGGTGGCGTTGGCCAGATCGGATTTGTGGGTCATCACCCAGCGCGCAAGGTCGCCGACGGTCTGAAGTTCCTTGGGAAATTCCCGGCACAAAGGTCTGGTCAATCGGATGCCTACACCGGCGGTGATGATGACAACCCCAATGAAAACGAAAACGCTCAAGGATGCCAACTCGGGGCAGGCTGCAATCGCCCCACCGATTCCCGCCGACAGCGAACTGCCCAGCAAGGCGGCGTTGACGCTGCGCGAGCGAACCAGTTGGGGCGGCTTTGGGATGCCCAGCTCCTGCATTATTTGGTGCAACCGGTCGCATCGTTGTTGGACTGGCAGCAATTTCGAAAGTCCGGTGGCGGGAGTAATTTGCGGCCGTTTATAGCCCTGATGGATCAATGCACGGCGCAGCAGATTAAACGCGCGCTGGGTGAGGCAAACGGTGGCGGTGGTGGTGGTGACTTTGCCGAGGACGAAATCAATCAACAAGCGCGGAGTGACAAGTTTGCCCGCTTGCGCATCGTCAATCTGGATATCGAAGGCATCTTCGACCGCCATCACAAGTTCAACACCGTCGAGTCCCATGCGGGGATTGTGCTTTCACCGTTTCCGGCATTCAACACTGAAATCCGAATGAAACAGAACGGGGAGTTTTTCGGCGGGACGCCGAAAAGAACCCGCGAGACGCGGGTGCTACCGGACTGATTTATGGAGATCAAAACCTTTTCGCCGCTCGAACAGATTGAGCCCGCCGTGGATCTGGGCGCGGTGCCGCCACCGCTGCCGGAGATTCTGAAGCTGCGCGATTTTGCGGCGTCACCGCCGGTGACACCGCCGCAAATCATCGAGGGCATTTTGCACCAAGGCTGCAAAATGATTCTCGGCGGCACGTCGAAGTCCAACAAGTCGTGGTGTCTGCTCGATCTGGCATTGTCTGTCGCCAGCGGTCAGGAATGGTGGGGCCGGCGCTGCACCAAGCTGCCGGTGGTCTATATCAATTTCGAGCTGCAACCGTGGGCGCTGGCGGAACGGATCAACGCGTTGTGCGCGGCCCGGCCGGATTGCAAAGGCGTGGCTGACACCTTTCACCTGTGGAATCTGCGCGGGCACAACGCCGACATCACTCTGCTCCGGCCCAAGCTGGAGGAGCAACTGGCAAAACATTCGTTCGGACTGATCATCCTCGACCCGGCTTACAAAGTCCTCGGCAACCGGGACGAGAACGCCAACGGCGAGATTGCCGATTTGATGAACCAGTTTGAAGCGATGGCGCAAAAGACCGGCGCGGCCATTGTGGTGGCTCACCATTTCGCCAAGGGCGATAGCACGGCGAAAAACGCCCTCGACCGCATGAGCGGTGCCGGGGCCTGGGCGCGTGACCCGGACAGTATCATGGTGCTGACGCCACACGAGGAGGCCGACTGTTTCACGGTGACGAGCATTCTCCGCAACTTGCCTCAGCTCCATGAATTCGTGGTCGCGTGGGACTTTCCGCTGATGCGAGTCGCCGGCGACTTGAACCCCGATGCACTGCGCCGTCCCCAATCGAAAAACAAGGTCTGCTCGGACAAGGAATTTCTCGATGCCGTGATGACTGATGATGGCAAATCATTCACTAAAATCATGCAGGAAGCCAAAAGCGCGCTGAACCTGAGCCAAAGCACGGCGCAGCGGGCGCTTAAACGCTTGGAAACAGCGGGTTTAGTCCGCAATTCGGGCGGCCTTTACTGGCGAACAGTCACAACAGTCACATCCCTTAAAGAGTAATGACTGTAAACCCACAAAACCAGCAGTGGGAAGGGACAACCCTCCTTGGGGTCGGGTTGCCCTTCACCTCTGCCATACAGGCGACACAAAACTAGAAACGAAATTTATGCCGATGATCTATGAACAACAACCGAGGGAAAGCAACAAGGCCTTTGCGGCTTTCAAAACGTATCTCGAACTGGGGCCAGAACGGTCGCTGGCAACTGCCGGTGCCCAGCTCGGCAAATCCAAACGGATGATGGAAAAATGGTCGCGCAAGTTTGACTGGCCGGCGCGGGTGCAAGCCCATGCCGCGCAGTTGGCGACCGTCGAGCGCGAGGCCATCGAAGGGCTGGCGCTCGAAAGTGCCGTGAAGTGGGAGAAGACCCATGAAGCCATCCGCCGGGAAGCCTGGCTGGAGGCCGAGAAGACCATCGCGATGGTGCGCAAAGCGCGCGAGCGGTGGGAGAAGTCGGGGCGCACGCCCGGCTTTGAAGGCATGGCGCGAATGCTGGAGCTGGCATTCAAGCTGAAACAGTTTGCCGCCGGGATGCCGAGCGAGATCAAGGAGGTGAACACGAACTTCACCGCGACGATTGATGTGGATTGGGAGATTGCGCTGCGCAAAGCCTACCAGGCGGAGCCTGGACCCACCATTGATACCAAGCCGGTGGAATCACCGGCGAAAACTGAAACCGTAATTGATGTTGAGGAGGTAAAACCTTGAATGATCGCGATCTTTTTTTGAATGCCGCAAAAGCGGCAGGTTGTCCGGAGGACCAAGCCCGCAATCTGGTGGCGGCGCGGATCTGGTTGCAAGAGCGTCAGCTCGCGGCATCCGCGGCCGCCCGGCTGTGCGACTTGCCGGACGGGCCGACGGCCATTGGCTACGGCGGCGCGCGCGGCGGCGGGAAGTCGCACTGGCTGCTGGCGCAGATGGGCGCGGACGATTGTCAGCGGGTGCCGGGTTTGAAGTGCCTGCTGCTCCGCAAGGTGGGCAAAGCCAACCTGGAGCACTTCGAGGATTTGCGGCGCCGGTTGTTCAACCGGCTGCCGCATGAGTTCTCGGCGTTTCGCGGCATCCTGGCGTTCGCCAATGGCTCGCGCATCATCGCGGGCCATTTTCAGAACGAGAAGGACATTGATGCCTACCTCGGTTTGGAATACGACGTGATTGGTATCGAGGAGGCCACCACCCTAACCGCGCGCAAATACCAAGACATCACGACTTGCTGCCGCACGTCGAAGTCGAACTGGCGTCCGCGCATTTACAGCACGACGAATCCCGGCGGCGTGGGCCATGGCTGGTATCGGACGAAATTCATTGTGCCGTTTCAGAATAAACGGCAGACCGACACGGTCTTTGTGCCGGCGCGCGTCGGCGATAATGCGTTTAACAACCCGGAATATCGCAAGGTGCTGGAAAATCTGAGCGGCTGGCAGAAGCGGGCGTGGTTGGACGGTTCGTGGGACATCGCGGCGGGTCAGTATTTCACGACGTTGCGCCGCGAGGTGCATGTCGTCGACTCCGTGCCGGAGGGGCCAATGTTCGACGAAACACGCGCGGTGGAATGGTTCGCGGCGCTGGATTACGGCTTCGCGCATTACACCGTCTGCCTGCTCGGCTGTCGCGACGGCGACGGGAACACTTTCATTGTCGATGAACATGCCGAGCGGCTCTGGCTGCCGCAGCGGCACGCGGCGGCGATCAAGGCGATGGTGGAACGCCACAAAATGAACGGGGTGGTGGCGATGCGGGGAATTCCGCGTCTATCCATGCGGAGCCAGGACGAAGTCCAGAACCGGCCGCTGGCGCTTTCTGACCTGAAACGGTTCGTGGCCGGCGCGGATGTTTTCTCCCGGCAATCGGACGGGACGACGATTGCGCAACAATACGCAAAACACGGAATTACGCTGCGTTGTGCCAACACCGACCGGGTAAATGGTTGGGCGGAGGTGTTGCAAGGGTTCGGCGAGCCGAACGTCGGCCTCGCAGAGGGTGGCGTGCGACCGACGCTTTTTATTCATGCCCGCTGCCGCCGGCTGATCGAGACGCTGCCGGCGCTGCAACATGATCCGAACCG
>Ga0302195_10003522_pt1 | contig 12214 bp, 14 predicted proteins | sample II_Bog_N1_2_FD_198778 | JGI IMG/M metagenome (GOLD analysis project Ga0302195, IMG submission 198778) | Peat permafrost microbial communities from Stordalen Mire near Abisko, Sweden - II_Bog_N1_2 | ecosystem: Environmental > Terrestrial > Soil > Wetlands > Peat | place: Sweden: Abisko...
GCGCGCCGGCCGGTTCCGTGGCCATCGTCGCCTCGGCGAAGCAGACCAACGAGGAGTTGTATCTGCTGGCGAAATTGAAGGCGAAACTCGGCGCGCTGAGTGATTCCGTGGAGAACACCGGCGAGGGGGACCGGCTGCTGGTGAGCGCGGATAAGAATCCGAACACCAACGGCGCCCGGCTGACCGGCATCTGTTTCACGGAAATCGGCTCGAACCTGCCGCAGATCGCGCGGGGCATCGAGACCGGCCAGATCAGGACGCTGATGGTTTTTGGCGAAGATGTGACCGCCCACGGGCTGGGGGCGGAGTTGCTGGCCAAACTCGACACGCTGATGGTGAGCGATCTGTTTCCGACGGCCACCACCAAGCTGGCGCATTATGTTTTGCCCGGAGCCGCCCATGTGGAGAAGCGCGGTTCCTTCACCAACACCAAGGGCCGCGTCCAGAAGTTCATGAAGGCGGTCGAAGCACCCGGCGACGCGCGGGCGGAATGGGAATTTTTGCACGACCTCGTGCATCATGTCACCGGCCTGAACGGCTATGTGACGATCGAGGGTTTGTTCAACCAAATGGCCAAAGACGTGCCGGCGTTTGCGGGCCTGACGTGGGCGGGCCTCGGGGACGCGGGCGTGACGGTGAACATTTAAAATGAACTGGAATTTCATCATCTTCAGTCTGGTCAAGCTGGCCGTGGTCGTGGGCGTGGTGCAGGGCCTGGTGGCCTACTCCGTCCTGGCCGAACGCAAGATTTCGGCGTGGATTCAGGACCGCGTGGGACCGAACCGCACCGCGCCGCCGTTCATGAAATACGTGCCGGTGCTCGGCCCGATGCTCACCCGCCTGGGGGTGTTTCAACCCCTGGCCGACGGCCTTAAATTCCTGCTGAAAGAGGATTTCACCCCGGCGAACGTGCGGAAAATTTACTTCTGGCTCGCGCCGGCCCTGGCGGTGATCCCCTTCGGGTCGCAACTGGGCGCGCAGAAGATGGTGATGGCGGATTTGAACGTGGGAATTCTCTATACGTTCGGGATTGTGTCGCTGGGGGTTTACGGCATTGTGCTCGCCGGGTATGCGGCCAACTCGAAATACCCGTTTCTGGGCGGCATCCGTTCGAGCGCGCAGATGATTTCCTACGAGCTGTCCATGGGGATGTCGGTCATTCCGGTGCTGATGATCGTGGGCAGTTTGAATCTGAGTTCGATCATCGGCTGGCAGGCGGCGCACGGCTGGCTGGCGCTGTATTCCCCGCTCTCGTTTTTCATTTTCCTGGTCGCCTCGTTCGCGGAGACCAACCGGCTGCCGTTCGATCTGCCCGAGGCGGAGACCGAACTGGTGGGCGGTTATCACACGGAATACAGCTCGATGAAATTCGCGCTGTTTTTCCTGGCGGAATACTCCAACATGGTGGCGTCATCGGCCATGATGGTGACATTGTTTTTCGGCGGCTGGACGCTGCCCTGCTGGGGCCTGGATCATCCGGCCCACAGCCTGCCGCTGGGCGTGGTGCAAATCCTGGTGTTCGTGGTGAAGATGCTGGCGTTCATGGTGCTGTTCATCTGGGTGCGCTGGATGTTCCCGCGGTTCCGGTATGACCAGTTGATGGATTTGGGCTGGCGGCGGTTTCTGCCGCTGGCGCTGGCGAATATCCTGGTGACGGCAATCTGGTTGTGGATAAAGACTTAATGAACTGGCAATGCCAACAATTCTGCGATTCAACGGTTATCGCGCCGGTTTTTCACGGCACGAGCTCAACGAAATTTACAACTTCCTGCGGGAACACCGGCGGGAACTTTTGAATGCCTGGCATGAATACTTTGAATGACATCCGGGTGACGCGCATCAGTAGTTCGGCGGACACGCTGCGGGCGGACTTTGACGACGGGCGTTCCGTGGAATTGCCGTTGCAATGGTTCCCACGACTGTTCACCGCCACGCAGGCGCAACGCGACCATTATGAACTTTTGGGTCGTGGTTTTGGCGTTCACTGGCCGGAGGTGGATGAGGATTTGAGCGCGTCGGGACTGGCGTTGGGCAAACCGTCCATAGAATTTCTCAAACCGCAACGCAAACACGAAACGGCACCCGTATGATTGTAAATCGCAAACCGTTGACGTTCTGGGAAAAACTTTACCTGCCGGCCATCGTCGGCGGGTTGAAGGTCACGCTCAAACACGCCTATTCCACGCTCATCCAGGGCAAGGTCGTCACGATGGAGTATCCCGAGCAGAAATGGACGCTGCCGGTGGATTACCGTGGCGCGCCCTATCTGGTGAAGGACCAGGAGGGCAGCACCAAATGCGTGAGCTGCCAGCTTTGTGAATTTGTCTGTCCGCCCAAGGCGATCCGCATCACCCCGCCCGGCCCCGCCGGCCACCCGGCCGACCGCACGAACGCCGAGAAGATGCCGTTGGAATTCGAAATCAACATGCTGCGGTGCATCTACTGCGGCTTTTGCCAGGAAGTCTGCCCCGAAGAGGCGATCTTTCTGCAAAAAGATTATTCCATCACCGGCCTGAGCCGCGGGGAATTCATTTACAACAAGGAAAAACTCCTCGCCCTGGGGGGCGAGCACGGCGGGATTCAGAAGTGGAAACACAAACTGGAAGAGGCCGGAGCACAGGAGAATTTTCCGGTCAAAGTATAATGAGTAATTACATGGGACTGCCTGACATTCTGTTTTATGTCTTCGCGGCGTTGACGCTGTTGTGCGGACTGCTGGTGGTCGCCAATCCGTTCAGCCGCAGCCCGGTGACCAGCGCGATGTTTCTGGTGCTGACCATCATCTCCATGGCCTGCCTGTTCGTGCTGCTCCACGCCTTCTTCCTCGCCGCCGTGCAAATCATTGTCTATGCCGGGGCGGTGATGGTCCTGTTTGTGTTTGTCATCATGTTGCTGAATCTGAAGGAGGAGGAGCGCCGCCGCATCAAGACCTTCGGGCTGGTGGCGGGCCTGCTGTCCGTGGGTGCCATCCTCACCATTTTCATCAAATCCATTTTCGGCGCCTGCGACTCCTCGTGTTGCACCCTGCCGCTGGGCACGGTGGCGGCCCCCACCGTGGAGGGCGACACCCATGCCCTGGGGATGCTCCTTTACACCCAATACACGCTGCCGTTCGAAGTCATCTCCATCCTGCTGCTCGTGGCGATGATCGGGGTGATCACCCTCAGCAAAAAGGATTTGAAATAACATGCAAGTGGGACTCCAACATTATCTGGTGGTCAGCGCGATCCTGTTCGCGACCGGGCTCCTCGGGGTCATCATGCGGCGCAATCTGCTGGTGATGTACATGTCCCTGGAGTTGATGCTCAACTCGGCCAATCTGGCGCTGGTGGCGTTCTCGCGGTTCAGCCCGGATGGGCAAAACGGTTTGGACGGCCAGGTGCTGGTGTTCTTCATCATCACCGTGGCGGCGGCGGAGGTGTCGGTGGGGCTGGCGCTCATTGTCGCCCTCTTCCGCCGGCGCCAGTCGGCGCACGTGGAAGATTTGACCTCGATGAAACTCTGACGGATGAAATACGAAATTTTTCCCTGGTTGATTTTGTTTCTGCCGCTGCTCGCAGCGGTGGTGATCACGCTGTTCACCCTGCGCGGCAAAACGGTGAGCAGCCTCATCTCCATCGGGGCCATCGTCGCCGGTTTCATCATGACAGTGACCTTCATTGCGGCGAACGGATTTCATCCCGCCGTCACCGAAACGTCGGTGACCTGGCTGAGCATCGGCGGCTTGAATGTGGATTTCGGCCTCCGGTTGGACGCCCTGAGCCTCATGATGCTGCTTATCGTCACTGGTGTGGGCGGGGCCATTCACATTTATTCCTTCGGCTACATGCATGCCGACCGCAGCATGGCCCGGTTCTTTGCGTTCATGAGCCTGTTCACCTTCTCCATGCTCGGGATTGTGCTGGCCAATAATTTCCTGCAAATGTTCATCTTCTGGGAACTGGTCGGGGTTTCCAGCTACCTCCTCATCGGATTTTGGTTTGAGAAACCCAGCGCCGGAGATGCCGCCAAAAAGGCGTTCATCACCAACCGCTTGGGCGACTTTGGTTTTATTCTCGGCATCTTGATGGTCTGGGGGTTGCTCGGTTCGCTTAACTTTGCGACGTTGGCCGGCCAATTGACCGCCAATCCGGCGGCGCTTGGCACGGCGGCCACGGTGGCCGGCCTGTTGATTTTCTGCGGCGCGGTCGGCAAATCCGCGCAATTCCCGCTGCACGTCTGGCTGGCGGACGCGATGGAAGGCCCCACGCCGGTGTCCGCGTTGATCCACGCGGCCACGATGGTGGCGGCGGGCGTCTATATGCTCTGCCGGATCTTCTTTTTGCTGAATGTCGAGGCGCTGCATGTGATCGCCTTCATCGGCGCGTTCACCGCGCTGCTGGCGGCGCTGATTGCCGTGCAGCAAAACGACATCAAGCGCATCCTCGCCTACTCCACGCTCTCGCAACTCGGTTACATGGTCATGGCCGTGGGCATGGCGGGCCAGACCCCGGCGATGTTTCACCTCACCACGCACGCCTTTTTCAAGGCGCTGCTGTTCCTCGGCGCCGGCTCGGTGATTCATTCGCTGCACGAAGAGCAGGACATCTGGAAAATGGGCGCGCTCCAAAAGAAAATGCCCGTCACCTTCTGGACCTTTTTGATCGGCACGCTGGCCTTGAGCGGGGTGCCGTTCTTCAGCGGTTTTTACAGCAAGGACAGTATTTTGGGCCAGGCGTGGGAACAAAAGGATTTCTGCCTGTTCACCCTCGGCGCGGCGGTGGCGGGCCTGACCACGTTCTACATGTTCCGTTTGTTTTACGTCGCCTTCCTGGGCAAGCCCCGGACGCACGCAGCGGAACACGCGCATGAATCGCCCGCCGTGATGACGCTGCCGCTGGTGGTTTTGGCCGTCTTGGCGCTGGTGGGCGGGGTGATCGGGATTGACGCGATTTATAATTCCCAGTTCGGGGTTGCCGGTGAACCCGCCTCCCTCGGGGCGCGAATTTTTGAACCGTTCGTTCATTCGCCGCTGGCCGCCGGTATTGGGATTGCCGCCGTGGTGATCGGTTTTCTCATCGCCACCGTCCTGTATCGGAATGCCACTGTGGATCCAATCCCGGCCAAATTGGGCGGGCTCGCCGCGGCCATGAAGAACCGGTTTTACTTTGATGAGCTCTACGCCGCCACCTTCATCCGCTTTCATGATTTCCTGGCGGCGGTGGCGGATTTCATTGACCGCTGGTTGCTCGAGGGTTTCTGCATTGGCTTCATCCGGGGCGGCACCGATTTATCCGGGCGCGCCCTGCGGCTGGTGCAGACGGGCAACCTCCAGACCTACGCCTTCCTGTTCACCCTGGGCGTGGCGGTGTTGCTTTACCTGATGCTGGGAAAATAATTTGCAATGTCCATACTGACTTACATCTCGGGTTGGCCGCTGTTGGCGGCCTTGTTGCTGGTGTTCGTGCCCGCGAATTACCGCGTCATCATCCGGTTCGTGGCGCTGGCCGCCACGTTCATTTCCATGGTGCTGGCCGTGGACATGTTCTGCCATTTTCAAACCGGCGTGACCGGCTTTCAGTTTGAGCAGCAGATTCCCTGGGTGGATTCCCTGGGCATCAGCTATCACGTGGGCGTGGACGGCTTGAATGTCGGGCTGATTCTGATGGGCGCGATTGTCGGGTTTGCGGCGGCCTGCTGTTCGTGGGAAATCCAGAAGCGAGAGAAGGAATTTTATATTCTGCTGCTGATCATGACCGGCGGCATCCTCGGGGCCTTCGCGTCACTGGACATGTTCTTCTTTTACTTCCTGCACGAACTGGCGCTGGTGCCCACGTTCATCATGATCGGCGTCTGGGGCCGGGGCGAACGCAAAAATTACGCCACCTACCAGATCACGATCTATCTGAGCATTGGCGCGCTGCTCGCCCTCATCGGCTTGATCGCGCTGTATGTGCAATTGGGCGCGCACACGTTTGACTTGCCGGCGCTCACCAAGTTCGTTCAAGATCCGAAAAACGCGCTGACCCTCAAGGCGCAGAATTTCATTTTCCCGCTGCTCCTGTTTGGCTTCGGCATTCTGGTGTCGCTCTGGCCGTTTCATTCCTGGGCGCCGCTGGGTTACGGCTCGGCCCCCACGCCCACCGCGATGCTGCACGCCGGGGTGCTCAAGAAATTCGGCCTTTATGGTTTGATCCGCATCGCCCTGCCGCTGCTGCCGCAGGCCGCCCAGGGCTGGGTGCAGGTCATCGCCTGGCTGGCCATCGGCAACATCGTCTATGTCGGCTTTGTCGCCATGCGCCAGCGCAATTTGAACCTGCTCATTGGTAATTCCAGCGTGGCGCACATGGGCATCATTTTCCTGGGCATCGCCAGCCTGAGCCTGATCGGCATCACCGGGGCGGTGTTCATCATGATCGCCCACGGCTTCCTCGCCGCCCTGACCTTTGGTCTCAGCGGTTACATCTATAACAAGGCGGGCACCCTGGAGATGGGTGAACTGGGCGGACTCTGCCGCAAACTGCCTTTCATCGGCACCGCCCTGTTGATGGCGGCCATGGCTGGCTGCGGCCTGCCTGGGTTCGCCAATTTCGTGGGTGAAGCCACCGTCTTCTTTGGCGCCTGGAGCCAGCCCGCCCTGCGCGTGGTCACCGTGCTGGCCGTTTGGGGCGCCCTGGTGATTGGCGGCGTTTATATGACCCGGGCCATTCGCACCACCCTGCATGGTCCGCTCCCGGCGCGGTGGAACGAACTGCGCGACGCCACGTTCTGGCGCCGGGTGCCTTTCGTACTGCTGCTCGCCAGCCTGTTCATTTTTGGGTGTTTCCCCAAATTGCTGACCGATAAAATTCAGCACGACGTAAAACCCCTGATCACCCTGGCGGCGCCGGCCCGGGCCGGACTCATGCCCGTCGCGTTTAATTCACCACCGGCCCATTCAAATTGATGAACGCCTCCCTGATGAGTTTGGAAATTTCGGTTTTGGGCCTCGGCTTGGTCCTGATGCTGGCCGACCTGTTCATGGCCGCCGACCGCCGCAAGTTTCTCGCCTACGCGGCCATCGCCGCGCTGGGCGGCTTGTTGCTGGCCAGTTTCAGCGGCTTTGGCAGTTGCAGCCTCACCGGCACCGCTTTCCACGGCATGTTTGTGGAGGACGCCCTGGCCGTCTTCTTCAAGCGCTTTTTCATCCTCGCGGCCATTTTGGTCCTGTTTCTCGCCGCCGAATTTTCCGACCGCCTCAGCGCCGGCATTGGCGAATACTATTCGCTGACCGTGTTCGCGCTGGCCGGCATGTTGTTCGCCGCCTCGGCCAATAATTTCACCATGCTCTTTGTCGCCATCGAGCTGATCACCATCACCTTCTACGTTCTGACCAGCTTCCAGCGCAACCGGCTCGCTTCGCTCGAGGCCGGGGTGAAATATTTGATTCTGGGCGCGCTATCCTCCGCGTTCCTGGTGTTCGGGATCGCCTTGATCTGGGGGACCACCGGCAAATTGAACTTCACCGAACTGGCCGCCGTCGCCGCCCAGCACGCCGATCAAAAAATCTTCCTCCTCGGCGTCCTGCTGGTGCTGGTCGGGCTCGGCTTTAAAATCGCGGCCTTCCCGTTTCAAATTTGGGCGCCCGATGTCTATCAGGGCGCGCCCACCCCCACCACGGCGTTTCTCGCCGTGGGTTCCAAAGCCGCCGGCTTTGTCCTGCTGCTGCGCGTCCTCTTTGTGGCCCTGCCGACCGTGGCCGCCCAATGGGTGACTCTGCTGATCATCATCTCCGCCATCACCATTCTCTACGGCAACCTCTGCGCCATCCCGCAACGCAACCTCAAGCGCCTGCTCGGTTACTCCAGCATCGCCCACGCGGGCTACCTGCTGCTCGGCGTTGCGGCCCTGGCCGGCGGGGCTCATACTTCCACCGCCGGCGGCGCGGCCATCCTCTATTATCTGGCCGGCTATTTGTTCACGGTTCTGGCCGCTTTTGCCGTCATCACGCTGGTGGTCCGCGATGGTGACTCCGAAGACGTCTCCGTTCTGGCCGGCTTGAATCAACGCTCGCCCCTGCTGGCCGCCACCATGACCATTGCCATGGCGTCGTTGGCCGGCCTTCCGCCGCTGGCCGGTTTCTTCGGCAAGTTCCTGCTTTTAAAATCCGTGATCGAACTCGGCCCGGGTAATCCCGGCTACTACTGCCTCGCCTTCACCGCGCTGGCGGGGGTGGTGATTTCGCTTTACTACTACTTCGGCGTCATCCGGGCCATTTACTTCTCCCGCGAAGCCGCCGATCTCTCCCCCATTGAAATTTCCGGCTCGGCGAAATTTTGCCTGTGGATCTGCCTGGCCGGGATTTTCTGGCTCGGGATCTTCCCCAACACCGTCCTGAACCTTGCGACCGACGCCGCGAAGGTGCTCGGCGGTTAGACCTGAATGAACGCCCACGACTTGATCACGGTTGACCCCGAGGTTTCCAGCGGGGTGCCCGTTTTTAAAGGCACGCGCGTTCCCATCAATCTCCTGTTCAAATACCTCGCGGACAATTATTGCCTCGAGGAATTTTTGGAATGCTTCCCCTCCGTGACCCGCGAACAGGCCGGCTTGGTTTTGGAACACGCGGAAGCCACCCTGGTGGCCGCCGCCACGACGCCGGGGACGTAAACGCTTTGGATGGTTTTTTACAGCGTTTTCTTCCGGTCGAGTGCCGATCCTGAAATCGGTCTGCCCTTGTTCCGTTGGCCGGTTGCCGGCACGGGGACATCGGCATCATAATGGCGCCGAAAGAATGTTCCCGGTATTTCTGACGGTTGCAACCCACTGGATCAAAAACGCGGTGCGCCGGCGCCTCGATTACCGTCCCGTCGCGCACTGAAGTCAGCGGGCAGGGAACGCAAATATGACTTCGCCGGGGCAACAATAAAAGATGGCGGGAGTGGCGGGGCTCGAACCCGCCCCATTTCCAATGTTTACGCGCCTGAAACCGGGGTGCCCTCACAAACAGCCTCACAAAAACCGGGCGCACTGGGTCACGACTTGGCGCAAGTGGTCGCGGCCTGGGCTGATCTTCCGGCGGCGCTCAAGGCGGCCATTCTGGCCATTGTGCGCTCGGGAACGGGCAAGGAGGGTTTATGAAAGGGGCCAGTCAGAACAACAGCGTCTCACGGCCACACCACATTTGGGGCCAGGTCTAGGAAATGCCGTGTGTTGCGCGTAATCAATTCGTCCGCCTTCGTTTTTTCAGAGACCAAGGCGTGCCAATAATCGTAAATCCGGGCTCCCAAAATGCCTGCGTCCTGGGTCTTTTCCAAAGCCGCCAGTGCTTCTTCCTTGGTCAATTCCTCGAACTGAACCTTTTCAGCGAAGATTTTGAGCCACGCGGCACACTCCTTTTGGGAGAATACAACCCTTTCGACCTTTCCAGCTTGGTCGGTGATTTTCACACCCCGTCCGGTCATCGTCGAGAAAAACTCCGCCAAGAGATGAAGGCGGGCCGTGTGTTCGCCCGTTTGCAGGCGAAGAAAAACTTGTCGCGATATGGCGGCATTGATCGCCGCCGACGTATCCCAATACGTCCTCATGCCCGGCTCTCGCGCTCCTCCGCCACGGCTTTACCAATGTCTTCCGGGTCGAGTTTGTATCCTTCGGGCAATTCAAAAATCATCACCCCGTCACGTTCAACGAGTTTGGCCAGAATCCGCTTGGGCTCGGATTGGGTGACCACCGGCACCAGCTTGATCGAGCCATCCGCGTCAGGCTCATACGCAAATACCTGACCAGGTTCCGTTTCCGGGAGTGTGACCCTGTGGCGGTCGTCAACTGTCAACGTCTTCATAGCGAGAAATTCCCACTGGAAAGCGTTTGTTTCAAGTTTATTCGGCAACGGTTTTCCCATCCACCTGGGGAAACCAGCTAAGAAACGTGCAGACGCCAAGGAGGTGGGGTGTTCATTCAATTGCCCGGTGGGGACAAAAACTTTGATCTGTGAGCAGTGGTCAACGACAATTATTCCTTTCCAGCGCCAAAGACGGAGTGGAACCGAACGGGGGCAGGGTTCATGGTTGGCTCGTGGCCTTGGCTTTTTGCGCCCGGACGCTTTCGCCGTTGAACTCCAAAGCATTAATTTGAAGGTCGGCGTGAAGAGCACCGGATAGCGGTGGCGCAAGACCAGCTCGCGGGCCACGGCGGCCAAAAAGTGAGTTTTCCCCCGGCCGGGCAAGCCAAAGGCCAGGACGTTTTCGGCTCGTTCCACAAAGCCGCCGTCCAGCAAGGTTGGCAGCAAACGGCGGATCTTCGGCGGCAGGACCGCTTCCTCCAGGTTGCCCAGCGTCTTGCCGTCAGGCAGCCCGGATTGTTTGATCAGACGGCTGACCCGCCGCTCCCGCCGGTCCTGGGCCTCGCTCTCACAGAGATGCTGCAAGAGCCGCCGATAGCCCCAGTTTTCCCCTTCCGCCCGCGTCACGCTCTCTTCCCAAATGGCCGCCATCGTCGGCAACCGGAACGCGCGAAACGCCAGTGCCAGCGCGTCAGCCGACATGGCCCACCTCCGGGTCTTGGTTGGCCGCAAGGCAGTATTCCATTCCTTCCGGCATACGTTTGGGACCAATCTGGCACGGGGAGGCGTTGCAAGCCGGGTGGCGATGGCTTTGATGCGGCACAGTGACCGCAGGTTGACCGATAAAATTTACACGGACGAAAACTTGCTTGGCACCTGGGCGGCGTTTGACAGTCTTCCCAACTACCGCGAGCAAGCCTCACAAATAGCCTCACAAATTTTAGGCGCAACGGGGCAAAACGTGGCGTTGGCTGTCGCAACGGGTGGCGGGGTAAAGCCTGATAAAACCATTACCATCATTGGCGATAGTCGCGTTCTGGCGCTACCTGTCTCAATGGGGCAGGATTCGAAAAATGGCGGGAGTGGCGGGGCTCGAACCCGTAACCTCTGCCGTGACAGGGCAGCGCTCTAACCAATTGAGCTACACCCCCGCTGTGGGGGACAAATAACTTAGAAAAAGAACCCGTCCCAGTCAAGGTTTGGTTCGGAAATTTATTTCAACCCTTTGCGCCTCCCCCAGTTTACCTCCCGCGGGGTCTTTTAATTTGGGCCAACTCGCAGGCCGGCGGTTTCAGCAAAAACCGCTGGACAACCCGTAAAGCCCTGGGTTACTTTGCCAACAATCACGAAAGTAACTCCATGGACTGGGATTTTATTGCCAAACGATTATATCCACGGCTGCCCGGTGGAAGACGCCGGTATCAATTCCGGATGCTGCTGGTGGCCATCGGTTTTGGACTGTTTTTGGGCGGGGTCTTGGTGGCGTTGATCTGCTGGATGTCGCGGATTCGGAAATAAATCGAGTGGACAACCGCCCGGTATTCGTTGATTATGCCCCCATTGTATGAAATCTGATACGACATCCACGGTGTTAAATTTTGTGCTGGTGCTGCTGGCCGTTTGCGGGGTGATTTTTGCCATCATGACCTTCATGCGCACCCAGGATTTGCACAATCTTCGGGACCAAGCCACGGCCGACAATAATCTCCTCATGCGGGTGCAGACGCTGGGCAGCGAAGTGAATGCCTATAACCTGAAAAAACCCGACCCCGACTTGACCCGCATCTTGCAATCCGCCGAGTCTAAATCCAGCGCTAAATAATCCCCTTATATGGCCCTCAACGAATCCCAGGATCCCGTCGGCACTGATCCCGCCCTCTCCGATTTGACGAACCAAGTGGCGGCGTTGCAACGCCAGATTTTTTCCCTCCTGCTGGCTTTGATTGTCGTCAGCGGCACGGTCACCGTTTATCTCTACCGCGAAGCCAGCGTGACCCGCAAAGAGCTCGACTCCATCCGGCCCCAGGCGGTGCAAATCATTGACACCTTCAATAAAAACAAGCCGGTGCTGGCCAACTTCATCAGCCAGTTGAACACCTACGCCCAAACGCACCCGGACATCGAGCAGATTTTGGCGCGCAACGGCTTTGCCGCCCCGCCGGCCGCGAAGAAATAGTCAAGCCGGGGCCACGTTAAGCCGGGTGCCGCAGTTCGGGCAGAAATTCGCCCGGGGGCTGCACAGGTCGCCGCAGCCGGGGCATTTTTTCCGGGCATCCTTGTGCCGCTGATGGATGACCAGATTGCGGATGTAGGGAATCCAGGAAACCGCGTAGCCGACGATGATGATCCAATTTTTTACGTAAAAAATGGAGTAAATCAGGAGCAGCAGCGTTCCCGCCAGGCTCAACCACCAGA
>Ga0302195_10003531_pt1 | contig 12186 bp, 10 predicted proteins | sample II_Bog_N1_2_FD_198778 | JGI IMG/M metagenome (GOLD analysis project Ga0302195, IMG submission 198778) | Peat permafrost microbial communities from Stordalen Mire near Abisko, Sweden - II_Bog_N1_2 | ecosystem: Environmental > Terrestrial > Soil > Wetlands > Peat | place: Sweden: Abisko...
GCGTTGACCAGGATAGGATTGCCCACCATGAAGCCGACGCGCCAGCCGGGCATGTTGTAACTCTTGGAGAGGGTGAAGAACTCGACGGCAACGTCCTTGGCGCCGGGCACCTGGAGAACCGAGGGGGGCTTGTAGCCATCGAAGGCGATGTCGGCGTAGGCCAGGTCGTGGATGAGATGGAAGCCGTATTCGCGGGCCAGTTCCACCAGGCGCGCGAGGAAGGGCAGCTCGACGCACTCGGTGGTGGGGTTGGAAGGGAAGTTGACGATGAGGGCTTTGGGGCGCGGAACCATGCGCGGAATCAGGTCTTCGAGCTGGGCGAGGAAGCTGTCCTGGTCGTGGACCGGCACGCTGACCACGTGCGCGCCCGCGATGACCGGGCCGTAGATGTGGATGGGGTAGCTGGGATTGGGCACCAGCACGGTGTCGCGCGAATCCAGAATCGCCAGGCAAAGGTGGGCGATGCCCTCCTTGGAGCCGATGGTGACGATGGCCTCGGTGGCGGGGTCCAGATCGACGTCGTAGCGGGTCTTGTACCAGTTGCAAATTGCCTTGCGCAGGCGCGGAATGCCGCGGGAGACTGAATAACGATGCGTGGCGGGCTTGAGGGCCGCCTCCACGAGCTTGTCGACGATGTGTTTGGGCGTGGCTCCGTCGGGGTTGCCCATGCCGAAGTCGATGATGTCTTCGCCGTGACGGCGGGCGGTCATCTTCATCTCGCCGGTGATATTGAAGACGTAAGGCGGGAGGCGCTGAATGCGGCTGAACTCTTCCATTTTATAATTTTAGGACAAAGGGGCGGGCGCGGGATGGCAGAGCTGTGCAAGACGGCGTGCTTCAGGCCTCGCTATTGTGCGCTGGCGCGGTCGGTAAAGGTCAATTCTGCACAGTTCTCCTGCACATAAGTGGAGACAATGAAGATGGGAGCGGACTGCCGCAACGAGCGTGGCTGCACTTGTTTCCGAGCCGGGGAAATACGGCCAGAAGTACCCGATTCTGCTCGCGCAGGCGCTCCCCCTTTCCTGCGAGGTGGCCGATGAACGCGCTATTGATTTATCCCGAATTTCCCGATACATACTGGAGTTTTAAGCATGCTCTGAAGTTTCTGGGCAAGCGTGCGGCGCAGCCTCCGCTGGGGCTGATGACGGTGGCGGCGCTTTTGCCGGGCGGCTGGAAGAAGCGCCTGGTGGACACCAACGTGGAGCGGCTCAGGGAGCGCGACCTGGATTGGGCCGACGTGGTGCTCTTGAGCGGGATGCACATTCAGCAAGTGGCGCTGGTGGCGATTGTGGAGCGGTGCAAGGAGCGTGGCTTGCGCACTGTCGTGGGCGGACCCATTGCCAGCAGCCTGTCTCTGGAGGAGCTGAAGGCGGACTGCGTGGTGATCGGCGAGGCGGAAGAGCTGATTGCCACGCTCGCGCGCGATTTGGAGCAGGGAACCGCGAAGCCGGTGTACCAGGCTGCGGAGAGGCCGGAGATGAGCACCAGCCCGCTGCCCGACTTGAGCCTGATCAAGATGAATCGCTACTCGACAATGACGGTGCAGTACTCGCGCGGGTGCCCCTTCAACTGCGAGTTCTGCGACATTATCGAGATCTACGGACGCCGGCCGCGGACCAAGGCTGTAGCGCAGGTGATCAGGGAACTGGACCAGTTGCGCGCTGCCGGCTGGAACGACACGGTCTTCATTGTGGACGACAATTTCATCGGCAACAAGGTTCGCGCCAAGCAGCTGCTGAGTGCGCTGGCGGAGTGGCGCAAGGAAAACGGCGGCGGCTTCCCCCTGCTTACCGAGGCGTCGCTGAACCTGGCCGATGATGCGGAACTGATGCAGCTGATGAAGGACGCGGGCTTTGTCTCCGTCTTCCTGGGCATTGAGACGCCGGATGAATCCGGCCTGATCGCCAGCAACAAGCTGCAGAACACCCACCGCAGTCTGCTGGAGAGCGTGGAGACCATCCAGAGTTATGGAATGCAGGTGATGGGCGGCTTCATCCTGGGTTTCGACACCGATAAGGACGATATCTTCGACCGCATGGTGGAGTTTATCCAGAAGAGCGGCATCCCGATCGCCATGGTGGGACTGCTGCAGGCGATGCCGGGGACGCAGCTCTTCCGCCGCCTGTGGAGCGAAGGCCGGATTGTGGATATGGATGCGGGAAATAACACCGGCAACCATTTGAACTTTCTTCCCCGCATGGACGCCGAGCGGCTGGTGGAGGGTTATCGCTCGGTGCTGAAAAGAATCTATGGCTGCGAGGCCTACTACGAGCGCGTGAAACTCTACCTGAACCGCACCCAGCCCAAGCCGGAAAAGCGGTCGGGCTTAAAGCAGCCGTCGAATCAGCAGTGGATGACGCGGGCCAATGCACGGGCTTTTGTCACATCGATCATTCGGCAGGGAGTCTTCAGCCGGCAGCGCTGGAGTTACTGGAAGTTTCTCATGGAGGTGGCGACACGATATCGCCATTGCGTGGGCGCAGCCATGACGCTGGCGGTGATGGGCTATCACCTTCAGGTCATTACGCAAAAACTGTCAGAGGCTCTGGATGAAGCGGCTTTGCCGGGGATGCCCGGAACGATTCTGCCTTTGGAGGTAGCCGCGCAAGGCAAGTAGGCGCGGTCGATCCGGAGCGGGTACTGTGCAGTCTCAGAATTCGCAAAAAAAAACGGGTGGCTTCTGCGCAAGCAAGAAGCCACCCGTTTGTGTTGTGAGAATCTGCCGTGCAAGAGTCGTCTTACTGCGCAATGACGACCTTTGCCTGAAGCCGCAGGTCGCGCGCCGAAGCTCCGACTTCCAGCTTCCTTGCTCCGAGAGCCGCAACCCATTGGTTCTGTGCGGTAGACCAGTACTGAAGGCAGCGCCGCGGAATGTGCAGCTTCACGGTCTGCGACTCGCCGGCCTGAAGATGGATGCGGTCAAAGCCCCCCAGTGCGCGCACGGCAAATTGTGCGCCCTCGGGCGCCTTCTGCGGCGCATCCAGATAGACCTGCGGAACTTCATCGCCGGCCACGGCGCCGGAGTTCTTCACGCTGAAGCTTACATCCAGCCCGCCATCCTGGCCGTGCTCCACCTTGAGCGCGGAGTAATCAAAGTGCGTGTATGAGAGGCCGTAGCCGAAGGCAAAGAGCGGGTCGGTCTTCTGCTGGTCGAACCAGCGATAGCCAACAAAGATGCCTTCGGAAAAGGTCGTCTTGCCGCCCACGCCCGTGCCGCTTCGTTCCGGATGCGTCGGGTCTGCGGCGGCCATATCCTGTGCGCGGCGCGGCCAGGTAAAGGGCAGGCGCCCGGCGGGATCCGCCCGTCCCAGTAGCACGTTGGCCGTGGCCCAACCGCCTTCGTCGCCCGGCCACCACATCTGCACCACGGCTTTCACCTTGTCCAGCCAGGGAAGCGCCACCGGTTGACTGACGTTGAGTACCACGATGGTGTTGGGGTTGACGGCGGCAATGTCGGCGATGAGCTTGTCCTGGTCGCCGGGCAGCGCAAAGACGGGCCGCGTGCGGCTCCAGGCAAAGACCACCGCGGTCTTGGCCTTCTTCGCCGCTTCAATCGCGGCCTGATAGTTTTCCGCCTGTTGTTGCGGAGTGACCCAGTTGAACCGGACCTGCACCGGATTGTGCGAGCTGTCGGGCTCCACTTCAACCCGGATGCGGTGCGGGCCGGCGCTCAGTTGCATGGCTGCGCGCAGGTTGTCCAGGCCGTCGGGGGTGGGAAAGATGTTATCCTGCCCCGCCTGGATAAGTTCCCCGTGAATGAAGTTATACCCGTTCCGGGCCACTACCTGGTCGTCGATTTTGAGTTTGCCGTAGCAGCCCAGCAATTGAAGATGAAGCCGATAACTTCCGCTCTCGGGAACACTGAGCGTGCCGGTCCACACGATGCTCTGGTCTGCCTTGAGCGCCGTGCCCGCCGCGCGCGTAAAGTTCACGTCGGGATCGACATGGATCGCATTCTCCTTGAAAACGCGGCGCTCCAGGCCCGGTTCGCCAAAGTGAGAATATAACTGCGCCGGCACGGGGTTTCCGGTCATTTCGTCGGCCACGGCATAAGTTATGTGAGCCGCGTCCCCGGCCAGTTTCCTGAGCGCGGCAAGCGGTCCAACTTCGCGTTCCGGCAGGCCTACTGCCTTTTCACCGATTGCGCCCACGGCAACCAATTGGGCCGCGCCCGGACCGATCAGGACAAGATTGTCCAGATCGGCAGCTTTCAGTGGCAGAATGGCGTCGGTGTTCTTCAGCAGCACGGCCGCGTCGTTGGCTGTCTTCTCAATGGTCTTTGCATCCTCCGGATTGTCAGTGGCCGCAATCGCCGGCTTGGCTTTACCGTCGAGCAGGCCGAACCTCTCCATCTCAAAAAGCACTCTGCCCGCCGCGCGCGTAATCGTGTCTTCGGTGATGGCGCCACTGGCCACAAGCTTCTTCAGGTTGGTGGTAGGCGCCGGCTCGCCGGGCCCTCCCTCCCATCCCTTGCTGGCCGGTTCCTCCGGCAGTCCTGCATCGGTCAGCGCCGGGCCTTCCCGTGGCCCCTCGGGTTCTGCTTCACGATTTGGATTGTTGACGAAGTAGGACGGTCCCATAAACGTAACTGCCAGCGGACCGGACATTTCCATATCGAGCCCTGCGTTGATAAAGTCCGTCGCGTGGGTCGCGCCCCAATCGGAAGTGACAAAGCCCTTGAAGCCCAGCTCATCCTTGAGGATTTTGTTGAGCGTGTCGTTATTGCCGCAGGCAGCGTGCCCGTTGATCTTGTTGTACGAGCACATGATCGACGAAACGCCCGCCGCAACCGCATCGGCAAAGGGCGCGACATAGATCTCGTGCAGGGTTTGCTGATCGATGTAAACATCGCCGCCGTCGGTATCGTAGCCGACATAGTGCTTGGCCTGCGACAGGATGCCTTCACCCTGCACGCCGCGGATAAACTCCGCCGCAATCTGGCCCGTCAGCAAGGGGTCTTCGCCATAGGTGTTGTAGCCGCGCCCGTAGGCAAAGTCGCGATCGATGTTGATGAAGGGCTGAAGCACTACGTCAATGCCGCGGGCGCGCGCTTCGCCGGCGATCAGCTTTCCATTGGCACGGGCGTCGGCCCGGCTGAAGGTGGCCGCCAGTCCCATGGTTGCCGTGGGCGCTGTGGCGGGAATGCGCGTCAGCACTCCGGGAGGTCCGTCCGCCAGGCGAAGCGCGGGGATCCCGAGCCGCGGAACGCCCGCCATGTAGCCGGCCTGTCCCTGGTAGGTGCTGGCGTCTTCGGCCGCACCATGAATCAGGGCGATCTTCTCGTCCAGCGTCAACTGGCCCAGCAGCTTGTCGACCCGCGCATTGCCGGTCACCACGGCTGGCGTGTTCTGGCCTGCCGCGGTGCGGGGAATCGCGCAGACGGCGAGCGCGGCAACCAGCATTCCCCACGCCAGGGGCTTGAGATTCCAACTCCCACGATGCAACTTCCGTTCCTTACTCATCAAAGCTTCTCCCTCGATTTCAGCCATTCTTCTCTGCCGATTCCACAATGATTGCCGGTGTCCTACGGAAAAATATCAGGCGGTCCAAGTCTACGCGCCGGGGCGCGCCACGGATAAACGACGCGCGGATCCTCGAAGATCTCCCTTGGGTGCGAAAAGCAGGCAGGATTTGGGCCGCGGCAAGGATAGCAGAAACTATTTCACAGGGGAGATTGCCCGATTGTTGTCAATGAACAAGCCCTGATGGCTTTTGGCTGGAGCGAGATTCCAAAGGGCGAACTATTTCTGAATATAGTAAAATTGCCCCGTTTCCTGAACCGTGCCGGATTGGCCGCCAAATGGGATGGGCAGGCAAATTGCCTTCCTCCGTTCCTGTTGTCGATGGCCTCCGCGGCACACTACAAATCCAATCGAGGTGCAACAAATGGGTCGTCGCACTTGCCTTTCTCTTCTTGCCGCATTGCTTCTCTCACTTCCGCTTGCGACTCATGCGCAGCAGCCTGCTGCAACCGCTCAGTTCGCTTTGCATGATGGCGATACGGTCGTCTTCTATGGCGACAGCATCACCGATCAGCGCAATTACACCAGCGACGTCGAGATGTACACGCTCACCCGCTTTCCGGCGCGCAAGGTAACTTTCCTGAACGCGGGCGTGGGTGGCGACAAGGTCAGCGGCGGCTGGGCGGGGCCAATCGACCTGCGTCTCGATCGTGATGTTCTCAACGCGCACCCCACCGTGATCACCATCATGCTGGGCATGAACGACGGCTACTACCGCCCCTTCGACAAGGGAATTTACAGCACCTATGCGGATGGATTCAAACACATCCTGGACACCATGCAGGCCGGCCTGCCCGGCGTGCGGATCACCCTGCTGAAGCCCTCGCCGTACGACGACGTGACGCGCGCGCCGGGGTGGGACCCGGGTTACAACAGCGTGATGCTGCGCTTTGGCACGTTGATGGATCAACTGGCCGCTGAGCGCAAGCTCTCCGTCGCCGACATGAATGCGCCGGTCACCAGCGTCCTTGCCAAGGCAAAGGCGATTGATCCGGTTCTCGCCACTGCGCTGGTTCCGGATCGCGTTCATCCGGGGATCGCGATGCACTGGGTGATGGCCGAGTCGATTCTCAAATCGTGGGGCGCGCCCAGCCTGGTCAGCTCCACCTCCATTGACGCCGCCAAGGGAACGGTAGTGCTGTCAGACAACACCACCGTTACCCAGGTGCAGCATGGCAAGGCTGGGCTGAGCTGGGTCGAGCTGGACAATGCGCTGCCGCTGCCGCTGGCGCCGGTCGGTGTTGACCCCTATCTCGCGCTGACCCTGCAGGCCTCTGACCTGACCGATGCGCTGAACCAGCAGCCGCTGCGCGTTTCCGGCCTGGCCGCGGGCACCTATCGCCTGCTGATCGACGACCAGGAGATCGGTACCTACACCGCTGACCAGTTGGACAAGGGCGTGAATCTGGCCCTGCTGGAAACTCCCATGGCCCTGCAGTCGCGGCTGCTCGCGTTCGACAACGACCGCAAGAACCAGATCGAGTCCGTGCACTATTCCCAGGCCAACAACGTGCAGGACGCCAGTGCGCAGGCCCTGGCCGCGAAGCTGAAAGGATCCCTGGACGCAGCTTTTGAACGCGAGCGCAAGGATGCCCAGCCCGTAGCTCACCGCTACAAGGTGGTTGCGACAACGCCCGCTCACTAGGTTTCTGACCGCTTGCGCTTGAATTTGAACCAATGATGGGTGCCCCAGGTCTCGATTTTGAGACCTGGGAAAGCACGAACTCAAGGCACATCATCACGCGGTCAGAGACCTGGGTCTTTTGACCGTGCTGTTTTATGCTCTGTGTTTCCGCTTTTCCCAGGTACCTGAAGAGGGACCTGGGGAACGCAGCCCGGGGGCATGCGCCGGACAACAAAGCCGGCTGCATCCTTTTCCTGGCGCCGGCATCCTTTTCAGAAGAGAGGATTGCCTTGGCACGAGAAACGCGTACGGCACGTCTGCACCAGAAGGTTTGCATCTCTGAACCCGCGCAGTGCTATCACTTCGAGTTCGTCCTCGACGGGCTGGAGAACTTCCCCTTTGCTCCCGGCCAGTTTGTCTCGGCAGTGGCTGAGGACGATCACGGCAAGCAACAGACCCGGGCCTACTCGCTGGCTTCCGCGGCCAACGGCATACGTTTCGATCTTTGCGTCAACCGTGTGGAAGAAGGCTTCTTCTCCAACCACTTGGCCGATCTGCCCGATCTGCCCGTCGGCAGCACCATCCAGATTCACGGGCCGCATGGCAACTTCCTCCTCCGCGAACCGCTCACAGACTCCATTCTGATTGCCACCGGAACCGGCGTTGCGCCCATGCGCAGCTACGCGCAATGGCTGTTCCCCAAAGACGGTCCGGACCGCAGCGAAGGCAAGCAGATCTGGCTGGTGTACGGCACCCGCCATGAGACCGACATTTACTATCGAGCGGAGTTCGAGGCCCTGGCCCTGCGCCATCCCAACTTCCACTACCTGCCCACTCTGAGCCGCGCCACCGAGAGTTGGACCGGCCTCCGCGGCTATGTTCAGGAACACTTCGCCCGCATTGTCGAGGAGCGCGCCGCCCGCCTCGGCCAGCCATTGCCCCTCCCCCCACCCGACCTCTCCATCTCGACCGCCGAACTCAAGTTCGACATCCACGCCTACATCTGCGGCCTCAACAACATGGTCTCCGCCACGCGGGAGCTGCTCACCGGCTACGGCTGGCACCGCAAACAGATTGTCTTTGAGAGATACGACTGAGGGCCGCGCTTCAGGGCGCTACAGATTAAACAGTTCCCTCAACCGCTTGGTCTGTGCGCGGCTTACCGGAATCTCGGTCTGCCGCTTGTCGTCCATGCGCAACTGGTAGCTGGACTTGAACCACGGCACCACTTCGCGGATGTGGTTGATGTTCACCACAAAGCCGCGATGGGCGCGCCAAAAGACCGCCGTGTCCAGCAATTCCAGCAGCTCTTCCAGCGTGCGGCACTTTGACTCGCCCTCGAAGTGCTGCGTCACCACCCGGATTACGCCCTCGTCAATGGCTGCGAAGCAGATCTCCGCCTGGTCCACCAGCATCAGCCGGTTCTGCGCCTGCACAATCAGCTTGGCCGGTTGAGGGGTACGAGAAGCCCCCTGGGGACGGTTGAGCAGCCGCAGCAGTGCGTCGATCTGCGATTCGGGGAGCGCGCCAGGTGTACTCCCGGCCATGCGCTCCTTCACCCGTTCCACGGCCTGTTGCACGCGGCCCCGGTCGAAAGGCTTCAGCAGGTAATCCACGGCGTTCACGTCGAAGGCGCGCACTGCGTACTGGTCATACGCTGTAGCAAATACGATTTGCGGCAGCGGCACAACCTCGACGCCCGTCGGCCCTGCCTGGCGGCGATCCATCAGCCGCTTGATCACCGCAAACCCATCCAGTCCCGGCATCTGCACGTCCAGGAAAACCAGGTCGGGATGGTGCTCCGCGATCAGGTCCACGGCCTCAATGCCGTTCGACCCCTGCGCCACCACCTCCACGCCGCCCACTTCGTCGAGCAGGTACTTCAGCTCTTCGCGGGCCAGTAGTTCGTCGTCGATGATGAGCGCGGAAAGAGGCATCGGAATCGGAACTTCGATTGTAGGAAGGCACGTCGACCGGGTCAATGCAATGTGAAACAAGGAGCCTGGACGCCCTTCATCTTCAGGCGCTCTCTTATAAGAATGCCCTACTCGCCCAGAACCCTCAGCCGCGCCGGCATCTTGTCCGTGGCCAGCTCATGGCCGCACCGGGTACAGAACTGGTCGGTAGCCCGGACGGTCCTGAAGCAGTTTCCGCAACTGGCCGTAAGCTGGTAATCGCACTGCGGACAGAAGTGAAAGTCGCTCTGCGCATAGGTGGAGCAGGCCGGGCAGCGGGTCACCAGCGGCTGGCGCAGCAGGAAGTAGAGTACCGCCCCAATGCCTCCAGGCATCACGAAGCAGAGCAGCATCCAGAAGCGTGAGCTCATGGCACGGCGCGGCGCATCCCGGCTCACGAAACCCACCATCAGGAAATAGATGGCGGCCAGCACGCCGAAGGAGACGTTGAAGTAGATGCGCAGGCCCAGCGGCGGCGTATGCTGCTGCTGCGTGGGCAGCACCAGCCATAGGTAATACTCCACCAGCACAAAGGCCAGGGCCGCGGCCACTATGGACCACACGGGAATCAGTCGTTCTTCGTCGCTAACGGCAATGGATTGAGGTTCATGCATAGAATTTCCCTCCTTTGGAGGGCGTTCGGAAGAATAAGCATAGCTCAATTTCCTATATATGTTGACGAAATGGGGAAACGGGAAGTTGCGCGCTGTTCACTCCCGACCCATCTCAGAGGGCTTTTCCAGCCTCAGGGACGCTTGTGCATCCAGCCCGCCAGCACCGCCGAAGCCAGCACCGCGGCGCTCAAGAAGAAGCCCCACACGCTCAACTGCATGGTCAGCCCGGTCAGGTGATGCTCTTCGATCAGCAAGTCGCCAACCCACCAGACCAGCGGACCAAGGAAAAGAAAAACCACCATGGCGGCTGCCACGGCCACCGCGCGACTCTTCTTGCGTCCAGCCTTCTGCTCCTGCATCACGCCCAGTGAGGCGCTGACCACCCGCCGGGTGCGATGGGCAACGGTGCACTCCCGGTTGGCTTCGTGCCCTGCCAAAGCCGAAATCAGATCGCAATCAGCCTTCCCGGTTGCGTCCGGCCTGGCATTGTTGGCCGTGCCGGAAGGCTTCATTGCACTGGCTCCTGGCGAATAAGACGGTCGCGCTCCAGCTTGGGCTTGATCGCTGCCAGGCCGCGGTAAAGTCTCGACTTTACGGTAGAAAGCGGCGCACGCGTCACCGTGGCGATCTCGTCCAGAGACATTTCCTCGTGGAACCGGAGCACCAGAACCTCGCGGTAAAGCGTGTCAAGTTCCAACAGTGCCGCTGAAATCCGGTCCCTGTCTTCCAGATTCGCAAAGCGGTCGAAGGGCGTGGGATCGTCGTTGGCCACTTCGAAACTCATCGGCCGGTCGTCCTCGGTCTTGCCCTCGAAGAGCTCGTCCAGGCTGGACATGGTCCGCTTGCGCCGCTGGTCGATCACCAGGTTGCGCGCGATGGTGAACAGCCAGGTGTCAAAGCGCGCCTTGCCATTGAACTGCCCGCCGCGCACCAGTACCCGCATCCAGACTTCCTGAAAAAGGTCTTCGGCCATCTCGCGGTTGCCACATAAATAAAGCAGATAGCGCAGCAGACGGTGCTGGTAGCGCACAATCAGCTCGTCCAGAAGGCCTGCGTCCTGCCGCTTCAGCCCATCGGCAACTGCCAGGCTCTCCTGCCGCACCTGCTCGTCAGCGATGGTGGCGGAAACTTTACCGAAAAGAGGGCGAACCAGAGAGGCTGCAGTCATCTCATTTCATTAGACGACAAATTGGTGAGTGGAGTCTCCGGAAAAGGGTTTTAGCTGGAATTTCGCTCCCGGAAGTACCGTGAAAGGCATATCTATTCGCCCGCTGCGGCTCGTCTGGCCCGGCGCAGGGCCTCTTCCACAGCCCGCGCGGCTCGCCGCTCCCTGGCTTCCACGGTCTGGTAGTAGAAAATCCCCAGCAGATGATTGCGGCGCTGGGCGGGCGTCATCGCTTCCCAGCCCTGGCGCGCAAGCGGCTGGCGCAGAAGGCCGCCTGCAGAATCGGCGGCGTCTCCGTTTCGCCTTCCAGGGCATGCAGCAGGCGCTCGGCCATGTGCTCGGCGCGCAGCTCGCGGGCGGCTGTGGTTTTAGGCTCGCCCACCCAGGCGCCAACCTCCCGGCGCATGGAAGGGCTCAGGCGGCCAAACCACTTGGGCAGGCGCCGGTCGCCCTTCAGCGCACGCTGGAACTCGGCCGGAATCACCACCGCGCGCTCTTCCAGATCCGGCTCCAGGCGGATGCGGACCAAAGAGCCCACCTGGGCTTTCGCCGCCTCCCGCATCTGTTTGTTGACCACCAGCACGGTCCCCTGACCGCACAGCCCGGCAATGAGCGTGGTGCGAAAAGGAAAACCTTCGATCTCGCCCAGTACCCGCAGGCCGCGGCGCTCCGGCCAGACTTTGGCCACGTCGAAGGGAACGCGGGCAATCACCCACTTGAGCCGCGTCCCGTCCGGCTCCAGCACGGCTTTGAAAGATTGGGCTTTGGAGCGCATTTGCCTCTATGTTGAGCCAGTATGCCGTGGGAGACGAGAAACAGCAACGGAAAACGCTGTGTGGCCCAGCTACCGGGAGAATTGAGCGCTACCACTAAAGATGGGTGCCCCAGGTGCCTCGCTTTTGGGCACCTGGGAAAGCACGAACCCCAATCCATCCGGCGCGGGTGTCCCGCCAACTTCAATCCCGCGCTTTTTTCTGGCGCGGACCGGCCGCAGGCGGTTGGCCCAACCGCGGGTGGTGTTTGGCGGGATGCCCACTCATCCAACCATTTCCCCCCTTTTCCAAGCCACAACTTATGGGTGCCCTTCGCGCAGCTTCATCGCGCGAAGGGTGGGAAAGCACGAACCTCAACCCATCCGGCGTAGGTGTCCCGCCAACTTCAATCCCGCGCCTTTTTTCTGGCGCGGACCGGCCGCAGGCGATTGGCCCCACCGCGGGTGGTGTTTGGCGGGATGCCCACTCATCCAACCATTTCCCCCCTTTTCCAAGCCACAACTTATGGGTGTCCTTCGCGCAGCTTCATCGCG
>Ga0302195_10003537_pt1 | contig 12173 bp, 8 predicted proteins | sample II_Bog_N1_2_FD_198778 | JGI IMG/M metagenome (GOLD analysis project Ga0302195, IMG submission 198778) | Peat permafrost microbial communities from Stordalen Mire near Abisko, Sweden - II_Bog_N1_2 | ecosystem: Environmental > Terrestrial > Soil > Wetlands > Peat | place: Sweden: Abisko, Stordalen...
GGAGTGGATTTGGGGTCACAGGTAGATTCTCCCTATGGATAGGGTGCGCCGAATGAACTTAATTATCTGCAAAGTTTTTTGCTTCAACGTCGTGGCGCAGACGCACGGTGACGAGTTTGTGGTCTCCCAGGTGCCCGAAAGCGAGGCACCTGGGGCACCCATTTTTTGTGGCTTAATTCTCTCGTGGATGGACTCACATCTGGCTCATGAGAACGCCGCCCGACCGAACGACCGCGTTCCGGTGACCGAGGACAGGTTCGTGCTCTCCCAGGTGCCCGAAAGCGAGGCACCTGGGACACCCATTTTTTGTGGCTTAACTCTCCCGTGGATGGACTCACATCTGGCTCATGAGAACGCCGCCCGACCGAACGACCGCGTTCCGGTGACCGAAGACAGGTTCGTGCTCTCCCAGGTGCCCGAAAGCGAGGCACCTGGGGCACCCATTTTTTGTGGCTTAATTTCGTGCGGCCGCACGACTCCACTCGTGGAAGATGGAACGACGGTCAAATTTCATCGAAGCTCTCAACCAGAACGGACCTGAGCCGTGATCTATGCACCTGGATTCGCTCCTTGTACTCGATAAGGCCTAGATTGCGGAAACGGTTCATAAAGAAGCTGACGCGGGAACGGGTTGTGCCGATCATCTCAGCCAGGGTTTCCTGGGTAATCGGAGGAAGAAATACTTTCGCTTCATCCGGCTTTCGAGACCCAGCCATGAGGAGGAGCATGCGCGCCAGACGCTTTTCACTGGAGTTCAAAATCTGATCCACAAGATCAGCCTGCGTGCGGAGACCGCGGGACACAACACAGGACAGGAACTGGTCAGCGAACGCAGGCTCCTGGTGCAAGATGCGGGTCATGTCATTTCTAGGGATCTTAAGCGCAGTACAGGGGTCCACCGCCATGGCAGTTGCCAAACGAGGTTGAGGCGCTGCTGCCAAGGATTCTTCTCCAAAGAAATCCTCTGGGGAAAGAAGAGTGATGGTGGCCTGTTTGCCTCTCTCCGAAACAACGAGGAGTTTGACGCGGCCATTCAACAGGCAATACACGGAGTCCGCCGGATCACCCTGGGAGAAAAAGCAAAGTTCTGATTCCAATTCAACGAGACGATAATTGACGCCGGCATTTGCAAGAAATGCGGCGAGTCCAGACACTTTTTCATGCTTGTCATTCATCATTTTGTTTCTCTCCTTTCTGGAGACACTGGAGATGCGAGATGGGAGCGGGGAAGCACCTATCGGCGCGGTTGCGAAGTGTCGGATTTTTCTGGGGAGATCTGCTATTCAGGCAAGGCGAAATCCGGGGATTGGACAAATGCCGGCTTCATGGCTATGACAGGTAAGGGCTCGGATGCACAGTAGCATGGAAGCTTACCTCCTGAAAGGGGAGTTAGCCGTTCTGGCTCTGATTAAGGCAAGTAGATATCCAAACTGTAAGTGCAACAAAAATCAAAAGTTGAAAAGGATGAGCGGGATATATAAATGAAAGAACTAGAAATTTTTACATTGCTTCTGGTAAGAAGTCCCGGCAGCCTTAGAGAGCTTTCTGAAGAGTTCAGAAGACATACGAAATACGAGTTATTCAACATATCCCGGGCTGATTAACCCGCCCGTGTTTCTGCCTGGGAGGGTGGGGAGAAATGGGTTCAGTGGTCTCCCACCCTTCCCGCAAAAAGCGCGGGAAGGGTGGGGCACCCATTTCAGCGTTGGAGAAAGGTTTGACTCCCCGCCAACCATTCCAGTGGTGGGGAACGAGTGGGCTACTTGCTGTCGGCCAGGGTGCTCTTGATGAAGGCGGCGACGCGGTCGTGGAGCTGCTTGAGGCTTTCGTCGCGGAGATAGACCATGTGGCCGGACTCGTACCAGTCGTACTCGATGTTTTTGGCGAGAGACTGCGGGATGGGCAGGTGCTTCTGCTCGTAGACGGCGGCGAAGAAGGGCGTGGCCAGGTCGTAGTAGCCGCCGTTCACCATGACTTTGAGGCGCGGGTTGGTCTTCATGGCCTGGGCCAGGTCGCTGGCCACGTTGAGGCTGATGGGGTTGTCGTGGTGCACGTAGTCCCAATGGGCGCCGCCGAAGAGCGCGGAGGGCAGATAGGTCTGACCCTCGCCGTACTTCAGATCCTTGCGGACGTAGTTATTGAAGAGCGAGACATAGGCCGAGGAGATGGCTGAGCTTTGCGGATCGTACTCGGCTTCTTCGCTCAAGGGGTCGAGGTGGGGGCCGGAGTAGCGCGTGTCGAGGCGGCCGGTGGTGAGGTCCTGGTCGTCCTGGAGGTTCTTGGTGAATTCGCCGCCGCTGACGCGGAGGTTGGCCTTGAGCAGGTAGGCGACGGGCAGGCCGATGTACTGGTGGAGCTTCTCGGCGACCTGCTGCTTCTCCTCCGGAGTGATGTCGGTGCCGAGGGCCAGGGCGTGGGAGTAGGGGCCCATGGTGAACTCTTCGACTTCCTTGAGGAAGGGCTCGAGGGCGGCGGGCTGCTGGGGCAGCTTCTTGTGGTACCAGGCGGTGGCCGCGTAGGTGGGCAGGGCGAGGACGTAGGGCAGGTCGACGCCGGGATTGCCGCTGGGAAAGTCGATGTCGGTGGTGAAGTTGAAGATTTGCGAGAGGAGGATGACGCCGTTGAGGTCGATGTCCTTGTGGTTCTCAAGGATGTTGGCCAGGACGGCCGAGCGGGTGGTGCCGTAGCTCTCGCCGAAGATGTACTTGGGCGAGTTCCAGCGGTTGTACTTGGTGATGAAGCGGGCGATGAAGCGGGCGAAGGCGTTGGCATCCTCATCGACGCCCCAGAAGGCTTTTTCGGGGTCCTTGCCGGCGAGGCGACCGAAGCCGGTACCGGGCATATCGATGAAGACCAGGTCGCTGGTATCGAGCAGGGAGTAGGCGTTGTCGACCATGCGGTAGGGCGCGGCGGGCAGGTGCTGGTCGCCGTCGGTGACCACGTGCTTGGGGCCGAGCGAACCCATGTGCAGCCAGACGGAGGAGCTGCCGGGACCGCCATTGAAGAGGAAGGTGATGGGGCGGTCCTCGGCCTTGGCGTCCTTTTTGAAGTAGGCCACGTAGAACATGCGGGCCACGGGCGCTGCTTCCTTAGGCTCCTTGGGTTCGGAGAGGGCGAGCTGGCTGCCGGGCTCGGGCTTGCCATCGGGGCCGAGTTGGGCGTCCTGGGCGTCGGTGGCGCCTACGGTGAGAGTGCCGGCGATGGCGGTGTAGGCAATGTGCTGGCCGCCGGCATCGAGCGTGCCCTGGGTGGTGACTTCGGTGGGGAGAGCCTTCTCCGGAGTTTTTTCGGCTGGCTTGGCGGCGGGCGTGTCGTCCATGGCGCGGGCGGAAGATGGCACGAAGAACAGGGCCGCCGCAAGAGCGGCAGCAAACAGACGGATGGATAGGCGCATGCGCAGGACTCCGGGAAGGGAATGGGGTGAAGGATAAGTATAGAACCGGAACCCTGTTGCCGAAGGTCTGTGCTATCCCAGGTGCCCAAATGCGAGGCACCTTGGGCAACCATCTTGTGTGGTTGACCTTACTTCCCGCGGCACCTGGGCCACCCGCCGAGCCTGAGAACGGAAAACCGGAGGTCGAGATTTGTGGTCTCCCACCCTTCCCGCAAAAAGCGCGGGAAGGATAGGGCACCCATTTCCGGGGTTGGAAAAGTATGCGCAAACCGCCCAACTGCCTAGGTTCGTGGTCTCCCAGGTGCCCAAAAGCGAGGCACCTGGGGCAACCAGCTTTAGGGGATTAACTTATATTCCGGGAGCTAGGCTGCCGCCCAAGGAAGTAGGTTGGGCTACTTTTGCCACTTGTCGTAGGGCTGCTTTTCGGTGATCTTGGGGCGGGATTCGGCCTGGAGTTCCTTGGAGACCTGCTCGACTTCCCGGAAGACGCGGAGGAGGTTGCCACCCAGAATCTTGCGGCAGTCTTCGGCCGAGTAGCCGCGGGCCATGAGGGCGGCGGTGATTTTGGGCAGGTCGGCGGCGGAGTCGATGCCTTCCGGGAGCTGGCCGCCGATGCCGTCGAAGTCCGAGCCAAGGCCCACGTGATCAATGCCGGCCACCTTGGCGATGTGGTCGATGTGATCGATGAGCAGCGAGAGCGGCGGGCGGGGGATGCGGTCGGCGAACTGGCGGCGCACCTTTTCGATGTCGGAGGGAGAGGCCTCTTTGCCTTCGGCTTTGGCCTTGTCCTTGAGTTGCTGGACGGCCTTGTCGGACTCGGGCGCGATGGTTTTCATGGCGTCGCGATAGGACTGGGAGAGGAAGCCGGAGAAGAAATTGACCTGCACGACACCACCCTTGGAGTTGGGTCCGCCGTAGGTGGCGATGGCGCGAAGCATATCGTCGCTCATGTTGCGGGGCGCGTCGCAGAGGGCGCGGGCCGAGGAGTGGGAGGCGATGACCGGGGCGCGGCTGATGTTGAGGGTGCGGTAGAAGGTGCGGTCGGAGACGTGCGAGACATCGACCATCATGCCGAGGCGATTCATCTCGTAGACGACGTCCTTGCCGAACTCGGAGAGGCCCTGCTCGGTGTGGGGAACGGATTTGTCGTCGATGTCGCCGGAGGAGTCGGCCCAGCCGTTAGAGTTGGACCAGGTGAGAGTCATGTAGCGAACGCCGAGGGCGTAGTACTGGCGCAGGAGGGGGATGGAGTTCTCAATGGAGTGGCCACCCTCAATGCCCATGAGCGCGGCCAACTTGTGCGCGCGGTGGGCTGCCTCGATGCCGGCGGGGGTGGTGACGAGCTCGGTCTGGCCGGGGTGTTTGGCTGCTTGCTGCTTGACGGCGTCAATCAACTCCAGGGTGCGGTGGGCGTATTGGCCCTTGTACTGGACCGGCTCAACCCAGATGGAAAAGAACTCGGCGCCGAGGTTGCCCTTGCGGGCGGATTCCAGATTGAGTTCGCCGCCACCGAGGGGATCGGCGAGGTCGAAGTGCTCATCGAGGAAGCGCTGCGGGGTGTCGGCGTGGGTGTCGATGACCAGGGCGGATTGATGAACCGCTTCCGCGGATTGGTGCTTTGGAGTCATTTTGGAGCCGGAGGGGGCGGGGGTTTGGGCTGAAAGCAAGATGGGAAGGGCGAGAAGCAAACAAGCGACTGGTATGCGGGTCGACATAGGCTTGGGATGAGTTTATACGAAGCGATTGAGGAAGAAGGAAGAAGTGCAAATCGGAGCTTCAGCTGGGGCGGGGGATTTCAATGGCTCCGGTGAGGCTGGAGATCTGCTCGACGTTATGGCTGCGGCACCAGGACTCGAGGCCGCGGGCGAGGCGCTCGGTGGCGCAGGGGTCGGCGTAGCTGGCGGTGCCCATCTGGATGGCGGTGGCGCCGGCAAGGAGGAACTCGACCGCGTCTTCCGGAGTGACGATGCCGCCCATGCCGAGGATGGGGATGGTGATGGCGCGGGCGGTTTCATAGACCATGCGCAGGGCGATGGGCTTGATGGCCGGGCCGGAGAGGCCGCCGGTGACGTTGGTGAGGCGGGGGCGGCGGGTTTCAGGGTCGATGGACATGGCCATGAAGGTGTTGACCAGGCTGACGGCGTCTGCGCCTGCGTTGGCGGCGATCTGCGCCATGTGGGAGATGGAAGTCACGTTGGGAGAGAGCTTGACGATGAGCGGGCGGGTGGAGACGGATTTGGCGCGGCCGACGAGGTACTCGAGCGAGCCGGGGTCGGCGCCGAAGGCCATGCCGCCGGCGTGGACGTTGGGGCAGGAGACGTTGAGCTCGTAGGCGGCGATGCCTTCGGCCTGGTTGAGGCGCTCGATGACCGCGATGTAATCGCCTACCGTATAGCCGAAGACGTTGACGATGACCTTGCAGAGAGGGTAGCGGGCCATGGGGGCGAGCTTCTGCCTTAGGTACTCCTCGACGCCCATATTTTGGAGGCCGATGGCATTGAGCATGCCGGCCGCGGTCTGGACGATGCGGGGGGCGGCATGGCCGGCGATGGGCTCCATGGAGATGCCCTTGGTGACGAAGCCGCCGATGCGATCGAGGGAGACAATCTCTTCAAACTCGATGCCGTAGCCAAAGGTGCCGCTGGCCGCGATGACGGGGTTGGTGAACTCCAGCCCTGCCAACTTCACTTTCATGTCGGGTTTCACGCGCGGCAATCTTCCTTTTCGGTGGTCTCGATGAGCGATCGGTAGAGGTGTGTGCTTGGCTGATGGATGCCGGCAAGCGAGGCAAAGGTGACTGCCAGATCCACCGGGGCTACACGCTCATGATACGCGCCGGACGGCGTAGCTGGGTAAGCAGACGTCCCCGGTCGTTCTTCCCCTTGACATTCGACAAGAGGTGGCGGCATAGTTGTTGTCGAATATCGAGGGGTAGGGAATGCCGACTTCAACGGACTTGTTGCAGGGAACGGTGGACGTGCTGATTTTGCAGACTCTGGCGGCCGGACCGATGCATGGGTGGGCCGTGGCGCAACGCATCCAGCAGGTGTCGAAAGATGTGCTGCAGATTGGGCAGGGATCGCTTTATCCGGCGCTGCACCGGCTGGAATACAAGGGGTGGATTCAATCCGATTGGGGCAACTCGGAGAACAACCGGCGGGCGAAGTTCTACGAGTTGACGGAGACGGGCAGAAAGCAGTTGGAGACGGAACTGGAGACCTGGACGCGGCTGTCGGAGGCGATCGGGCTGGTGCTGGGACGGTTTCCGGAGGCGACGGCATGAACGACACGTTGAAAAGGCTGCGATTTCTTTTGCGCCAGACGCTGTTGCGGCGCAGGCGGCAGAGCGAGCTGGACGACGAGTTGCAGTTTCATGTGGACAAGGCGATCGAGGCGAAGCTGGCCGCTGGGATGACGGCGGAAGAGGCGCGCAGGCTGGCGCTGGTGGAATTTGGCGGGATGGAACGAACGCGGGAAGAGTGCCATCAGCAGAGGCCGGGCTGGTGGATGGGGACAATGGTGCAGGATGTGCGCTATGCGCTGCGGGGGTTCCGGCGCAACCCGGTGTTTACTGTTGCGGTGATTGCCACGCTGGCGTTGGGCATTGGCGCGACGACGGCGGTTTTCAGCGTGGTGGACCGGATCTTGTTTCGCAGTCTGCCTTATGCGCAGGACGACCGGATTGTTTCACTGGGAACCGTGCATTCTCTGGAAAAGCAGGAATTCATGATGGGCGGCTTCTTCTTTGATTGGCGGGACAATCAAAAGCCGTTTGTGTCGATGGCTTCGCAGGGAACCATGCCCCATGCCTGCGATTTGGTCGAGAACAATCCGGCGCAACTTGACTGCCTCTACTTCGATGCAGGGTTTCTGCCACTGCTGGGAATTTCGCCGGTACTGGGACGCAACTTTTTGCCGGAGGAAGACCGGCCCAATGGACCGCGCGTGGTGCTCATTTCCTACGGACTGTGGCAGGGCCACTACAACCAGGATCCGGGCATGATTGGGCGCTCGATCGATATTGAAGGCAACCCCGCGCGCGTGGTGGGTGTGCTTCCCAAGGATTTTCAATTTCCCACCCTGCAGACAGCCGACGTGATCTTCCCATTTGCGCTGAACCGTGCAGCACAAGCGACCGCGAATAGCGGTTTCGGCACGCCGATGCGGACCTTTGCCCGGCTCAAGCCGGGAGTGAGCATTGCGCAGGCAAGGGAAGAGATGGAGCCCTTGTTCGTCCATACGCGAGACACATTCATTCCGCCGGACGTTCGCAAAGACATTCGCCTGAGCATTCGTTCGCTGCGCGACCGTGAGACGCAGGACGTGCAATTGACGGCCTGGATACTGCTGGGTTCGGTGCTTGCGGTACTGCTGATTGCCTGCGCGAATGTGGGGAGTTTGATGATGGCGCGGGGCGAGGCTCGGGAACGCGAACTGGCGGTGCGCTCTGCGTTAGGCGCTTCGCGAACGCGTCTCATCCGGCAAACTCTCACTGAGGCCACTTTGCTTTCGCTCGCTGGGGCGGCTCTAGGATTGGCACTTGCAGAGGGACTGCTGCGGGTTTTTCTCGATCTCGCTCCTACCGGGATTCCCTTCCTTCAGAGAGCCGGTCTGGATTTACGTATCGCGTGCTTCACGGTGTTCTTGTCGTTGGTTTGCGGCGTGCTGTTCGGCCTGCTGCCCGCACTGCAAACGCCACGAGTGGTTGCCCTGGCGGCACGCGCCGCGAAGTCCCGCAAACGCACGGTGCTGCGGCGAGGCCTGGTGGTGGGGCAGATTGCCGTGAGCATGGTTCTGCTCTCGGGTTCGGCGCTTTTGTACAGGAGCTTCCAGAACGTAGAGGACCAGCGGCTCGGAATGCAAACCGGAGGAGTCTTTACTTTGCAGATTGCTCTGCCATGGTACCGCTACAACACAGGCCAGACCGTGATGGATTTTTACCTCCGTGCGGATGCGGCGCTGCGGCGTCTTCCGGGAATACGCGCGGTGGCAATCAGCGATTCTGTGCCTCCAGGCGGGTGGCAAGGAGGCGGTCGCTACGCCGATCTGGCAGTTTCCGGGAGACCCCTTCCAACTCCGGGAATGGGCGGCGTGGTGGTCACTCGCAAGGTCACGCCAGATTACTTCAAGGCGTTGAACATTCCGATTGTGAGAGGCCGCAACTTTACAGACGAGGATCGGCATTCGGGTGAAACCATGTTGATCCTCAGCAGGCTTTTGGCGGATCGTTTGTTTCCCGGCGAAGACCCCATCGGCAAGCACATTCATTCGCCTCGCAGTACCGCAGTGTCCACGGTGGTGGGAGTGGCGGAAAACGTCAAGAACGGCGGGCTCCTGGAGCCTGACGAGCCAGAAATTTACACGCTCCGACGCAGCGCTGCCGACGACTGGGGCCAGCGGGCGCCCGTGATGATTGTCGATTCAGTCCTTTCGCCGAAGGCAGCAACTCCGTGGGTTCGGTCGCAGATTGCAAAGCTTGATCCGACGGTTCCTATAACGGTTGAGACCCTGAACGAGCAGGTGAGCAAGCTGGCGGACCGGCCGCGGTTCGAGACGGCTCTGCTGGGATTTTTTGCGTTCTGCGGGTTGCTGATGGCGGTGATCGGGCTGTACGGGGTGATCGCTTTTGTGGCGGCGCAGAGGACGCAGGAGATTGGGGTGCGCATGGCGCTGGGAGCAACACGGATGAATATTCTGCGACTGATTGCCGGGGAGGGGCTGCGGCTGATCGCGGTGGGCGGAATTCTGGGATTGGGCGCGGCGCTGGGGACGGCGCGACTGCTGAAGAGCCTGCTCTACAACGTGGGGCCGCACGATCCGGGAACCTATGCGGCGGCCACGCTGCTTTTGGCGCTGGTCGCACTGGCGGCAACGCTGATTCCGGCGCGTGCGGCGATGAAGGTGGAGCCGGTGGTGGCGCTGCGCTACGAATAGTCGGAGGAGATGCGGCTGGTTCAGGAGCATTGCGGAGGCGACGGCATGAAAAATACGCTAAGAAGGCTGCGGTTTCTTCTGCGCCAGACGTTGTTGAGGCGCAGAAGGCAGAGCGAACTGGACGAAGAGCTGCAATTTCACGTGGAGCAGACGATTGAGGCGCACCAGGCCGCGGGAAGGTCGGCGGAAGAGGCGCGCCGGCTGGCGCTGGTTGAATTTGGCGGGATGGAACGGACCAGGGAACAGTGCCATGAGCAACGGCCGGGCTGGTGGATGGGCACAGTGGCGCAGGATGTGCGCTATGCTTTGCGCGGCTTCCGGCGCAACCCGGTGTTTACCCTCGCGGTGATCGCCACACTGGCGCTGGGCATTGGCGCGACGACGGCGGTTTTCAGCGTAGTGGACCGGATCTTGTTCCGCAGCCTGCCCTATGCGCAAAGCGACCGCCTGGTGTCCGTTGGCCTGGTGGCTCCGATCATCCCGCAGGAGTTCATGCTGGGCGGATCGTATTACGACTGGCGCGACCATCAGAAGCCATTCTCGGCATTCACTTCTGAGGTCGGAGTCAATCCATGCAGCCTCACCGAGCACAATCCGGCGCGGCTTAACTGCGCTAGCGTGGAGCAAAGTTTTCTGCCGACGCTGGGGATTTCTCCGCTCCTGGGACGGAATTTTCTGCCGGAAGAGGATCGTCCGAACGGCCCCAAAGTAGCACTCATCTCCTACGGGTTGTGGCGAGGGCATTACGCGGGCGATGCAAGCATTGTGAATCGGTTGATCGACATTGACGGAAACCAGGTTCGCGTGGTTGGAGTTCTGCCGGAGGACTTTGAGATGCCCACCCTCCAGGCCGCCGATGTGGTGGTACCGCAGGCACTGGACGAAGGAGCACAACGGAAGGCGATGCCCGGTGCGGTGATGTATGCATTCGCACGGTTGAAGCCGGGAGTGACCATGGCGCAGGCGGAAGCGGCGCTGGAGCCAGTCTTCAATTACTCGCTGAGCCTGGCGCCGCCTGGGTTTCGCAAGGACGTGCACCTCCGGGTGCGATCGCTTCGGGATCGCCAGATCCACGATGTGCGGCTGGTGGCGTGGATCCTGTTCGGGGCGGTGTTGGCCGTACTGCTGATAGCCTGCGCCAATGTGATGAGCCTGCTGATGGCGAGGGCTGCAGCACGAGATCGAGAAGTGGCCATGCGTTCAGCCCTGGGTGCGAGCCGCGGCCGGCTGGCACGGCAAATGCTTACGGAGACGCTCCTGTTGTCACTTGCCGGGGCGGCAGCCGGATGTGCACTGGCCGAGATACTGCTGCGAATTTTTGTCTCTGTCGCTCCGGCGGGGATTCCGTTTCTGGATCACGCGCAACTCGATCTTCGCATCCTCCTGTTCACGCTTCTGCTCTCGCTCGTGTGCGGCATTGCTTTTGGAGTCTTGTCTTCCTTGCACAGGCCAAGTGCGGCCGCGCTCACGGGCCGGTCAATCGGATCGGGCCAACTGGCAATTCTGCGCCGTGGCCTTGTGGTGGGCCAGATTGCCATCTGCATGATGCTGCTGGCAGGGGCGGGGCTTTTGCTGCGAAGCTTTCGGAACCTGGAGCAGCAGGATATCGGTCTGCAGACGCAGGGCGTATTGGCATTGCGCATTGCGCTGCCGCACTATCGCTACAACACTCCAGAAAAGCGCATGGAGTTCTTTTTGCAAGCGGAGACGGCGGTGCGGCACCTGCCTGGAGTATCGAGGGTTGGAGTCAGCGACTCTCTGCCTCCCGGCGAAGTGAGCGGGGACTGGATCTATAACAACATCGCAGTGGAGGGACGGCCGCGGTCATCGAACGGAACCGGAGGTACGGTGGCCAATAGCTGGGTTACGCCGGAGTACTTCAGCACGCTGGCCATTCCAATTCTTCGTGGCCAAGCCTTCACTGAGGCAGAACGCACTTCGAAGGAGCATCTCCTGATTCTGAGCAGCCTGCTTGCTTCGCGTCTCTTCGGTAGCCAGGATCCGGTTGGCCAGCAAGTGCAATTGGCTCCCAATAATCCCTGGTACACGGTGGCCGCGGTTGTGGCCGATGTGAAAAACGCAGGCCTGACCGGAGAAGACAAGCCAGAGTTCTACCGTCTCCGGCGCAACCTGCCCGAAGAGTGGGCGGCTGATTCTACGATGGTCTTGAAGACGACATTCGCGTCGGCGGCCGCGGCGCCATGGGTGCGCTCGCAGATTGCGCAAATCGATCCGACGGTTCCGGTTGAGATCGAAGCGCTGAGCCAGAGCGTGAGCAAACTGGCAGACCGGCCGCGGTTCGAGACGGCGCTGTTGGGCTTCTTTGCATTTTGTGGACTGCTGATGGCGGTGATCGGGCTGTATGGGGTGATCGCGTTTGTGGCGGCGCAACGGACGCAGGAGATTGGCGTGCGCATGGCGCTGGGAGCTACGCGGATGGACATTCTGCGGCTGATTGCCGGGGAAGGGGTGCGGCTGATCGTGGTGGGCGGGATCGTGGGATTGGGCGCGGCGCTGGGGACGGCGCGGTTGCTGAGGAGCCTGCTTTACAACGTGGGGCCACACGATCCGGGAACCTATGCGGCGGCAATGCTGCTTTTGGCGCTGGTAGCGCTGGCGGCCACGCTGATTCCGGCGCGTGCGGCGATGAAGGTGGAGCCGGTGGAGGCGCTTCGGTACGAGTAGCGCAGTTCTACGATTGGCATAGCGTACTGCGTGGACCGGGAGGTTGATTACATGACAGCGCCGGCTCCTTCGAGCCCGAGTAGACTGGTTGCTGCTAGACGCCCAGGAACTCGGGAGAAGGAGCCTGGCATGGCCAAGATTATAGGCTGTGACTTTCATC
>Ga0302195_10003540_pt1 | contig 12168 bp, 8 predicted proteins | sample II_Bog_N1_2_FD_198778 | JGI IMG/M metagenome (GOLD analysis project Ga0302195, IMG submission 198778) | Peat permafrost microbial communities from Stordalen Mire near Abisko, Sweden - II_Bog_N1_2 | ecosystem: Environmental > Terrestrial > Soil > Wetlands > Peat | place: Sweden: Abisko, Stordalen...
CGGGATTTGCTGCGTCCGTGGATGAATGTGTTTTATGACGAGGCCGGTTCCATCGGCAAACGCTACGCGCGCCAGGACGAGGCGGGCACGCCGTTCTGCGTGACGATTGATTTCGACACGCTCGGCGAAAAACCGGAGTTGCTGGACACGGTGACAGTCCGTTATCGCGACGACGGCAAACAGGAGCGGTTGAAAATTTCTGAACTTTTGGAATTTCTGCTGTCTAAGATACGCTGATGTCGGACGTGCCCAAAATCATCGTGACGCCGGACGTGCCCAAACACGCGCCGACGCTGTATTTCATCGCCGGCTTCAAGATCTTCAAAGGTCTGTTGCTGCTGGCGGTGGCGGTGTGGTTTTTCGTGGTGGCCGGCAAGGATTTGCCGGACATGTTCGACCGCTTTCTGCGTTTCGTGGATGTGGACCCGGAAAAAAGATTTTTCGCGAACATCGGCGACTGGCTGGACACGGTCACGCCGGGCAACGTGCAGGCGGTGGCCACGGTGACGATGCTTTACGGGCTGTTTTTGCTCGTCGGCGGTTCCGGCCTTGCGCCGCCGCCCGCTCAATCCGGCGAATCATCCGCACTTGTTCAGCCATCCTAAAATCGGTCTGGCCATTGTGCTGGCATTGAACATTCTGATTGTGTGGTATTTGTTTGAGAACCGCGGCCGGCTGTTCCGGCATCACGGGCAGTCCGGGCAGCCATGATATTTTACTTGCGCTTGCAGCGGCAGCGGCTTAAATAACGGCAGTATTTGAAATAGCTTGATGCGCCACCACATCGTTCAGCCCCAACCGGAGAGGCTCGCTTGAGTCGCCCCTTCACACCCCGCAACTCCTCGCCCGCGTCGTTCATTCGCGTCAACGGAAAAATCCGTGCCCGCGAAGTCCGGGTCATCATGGGGGAAAAACAGCTCGGCATCATGCCGCTGACCGACGCCATCAATCTCGCGCGCCAGCACGCCGTGGATCTCGTGGAAATTTCGGCCAACGCCGTGCCGCCGGTCTGCCGCCTCGTGGATTTCGGCAAATACCGCTACGAACTCGCCAAGAAGGAAAAAGATTCGCGCAAACATCAGCACGCCTCGACCGTCAAGGAAGTGCAGTTAAGCCCGCGCATCGATCCGCACGATCTCGGCATCAAGGTGCAGCACGCCATTAATTTTCTCTGCGAAGACATGAAGGTCAAGGTCGCGCTCAAATTTCGCGGCCGCGAAATGGCGCACACCGAAGTCGGTTTCCAGGTCATCCAGAAATTCATCGAACTGATCACGCCCTTTGGCCATCCCGATTTCCAGCCCAAGCTCGTCGGGCGCGCGATCAATCTGATGATCAGTCCGCTCCCGCGCAACAAGCGCGCCAAAAATCCACGTCAAGCCGAGGCGGAATTGCACGTGCCGGATGAAGTGGAGGAAGACGATGAACCGGCGGAAAAAAGTCACGCCAAAAACGCCGCGCCAGCGCCGGTGAAAAAAACAAAAACGCCGGAACTCGTCGCGACCAAACCCGCGCCCGCCGCGTTCGGCAACGATGCGCTCGCCAAATTAGATCTCAATGTGCGGACAGATTCCGCGCCGCCGACGGCGGGTTGAAGTTCGCCTGGACCAATTCCGGGAAACGGCACTCGGCACAAATCGCGTTGGAGTGTTCGCAAAAATCGCGGACGATTTGCATCAAGCCTTGCTGCGCCGCCGCACCTTTCAAAATGCGCGCGTCAGAAGCGCCCAGCAAACGCTGGCGCGCCAGCTTCAAAACCGAATTATCCTCCGCGACCGGCCACGCAAAAAAACGCCGTTCCACTTCGCGCCGGAATTTTTCGTTTTTGCCTTCGACCGCGCGAATCCACAGCCACGGTAAAATCACGTTCACCGCCAGATCGGTGACGCGCGCCTCGCCCAGTAACAATTGTGGTTTCGCGAGCCGCGCGGATTTAAAGGTCCAGTGCCACGACCAAAACTCATCCCGCGCGCCTTGAAAAATTTCGCGCAACGAATCCAGCAACCGGTGGTCCGGCGCGGCCAGCGCGCACCACGCTTCAATCTTGGCGATAAATTTTTCATCCGCCAGCCAGTGCGCGGCGAGCGCCAGCCGGCGCTGCGGATGATTTGCCGGGCGCAGCCCGTGAAATCGCCAGCTCGCGCGCGGCAAAATGCAGGTTTCAAATTCATCGCGGTCGCGCCACCAAAAATCCCACGCGCGCCGCAAATACGTGTCGGAACTTTTTTGCGCGCGGGTCAATTCCTCCGGCAGCAAACCGCTGACGCCGAGCAGCCGCGACTGGATTTCAAACACCGAATTAGCGCCGCGCGACCAACGGGATTTGCTTTCGGCCAGGTTTTGCAACGGCCAGACGTTGTTTTTGTAGCCGAGCGCGCGAAAAAGATTTTCCCACAAAACCTGTTCCCAGCCGACGTGCCGGGCGCGGGCGCGCATTTGCGCCGCCTTGTTTTCAAAGCGGACGCGCGCGGCCGCGTGCAATAATTCCCCGAGTTTGTTTTCGTCCAGTTCGCGCAACGGCGCGCAACATTTGCCGCGCAAGTTTTCCGGCAGCGAACGCAAGGATTCATTTTCCAGCGCCAAACTCAATTCCGCCAACGGTGCGTCCAAAATATTTTTGAGCGCGACGACGATGGGCGCGTCCGTATTGGTTTTGCCCTCGTCCCACACGACGTGCAAGCGGACGCTTTTGAAATTGGGATTTTGATCGTGGCCGTGCGCGCGCCAGCCGTTTGCATGCAGATCAATCTCCACGTCGCCGATCCACGCGGGCGCGTCGCCAATCTGCAAAACCGCGCCGCGAAAATCCGGCCCGCCTTCGACGCTGACGAAGCCGGGGTGAAAAACCCGCACGGATTTTCCGTCGGTGGTTTTGAGCTGGTCGCGCCGCAGCCGTTGATGTTGCCAGATGGCTTGCAGCAGACGTTCGGTCGGCCACCCGTTTTCCTCGCGCAGCGCGCCCACTCCCAGGCAGCGTTCGCGCCAGCCGGCGTAGAAATTTTCCCCGTTCGCTTTCACGCGCCCAGTTTTTTGTCCGCCGAAACAAAAAGTCAAGCGCGTTGAACAATAAACGGCTGCGGAATGAAATCAAACGGCGTTCCGTTGTTTTCCTGGTTTATTATTTTGAACGCAACCAATCGGATGCTTGCCTGTTTAATGTGGGCGGGCCGAAATTTTTGTTCGCCGCCGCCGGGTTTTTTCGGCTACACTGGCGGGAGATTTTTCGCGGTCCACAGCGTGATGATTGAAGTTTCCAATTTGACGAAGCGTTACGCCGGTCGCACGGCGGTGGATGATTTGTCGTTCACGGTCGCGCGCGGCGAGATCGTCGGCCTGCTCGGCCCGAACGGCGCGGGCAAAAGCACGACGATGCGGATCCTCTCCAGCTTCATGCCGGCGACGAGCGGCACGGTGCGCGTGGCGGGCTTCGATGTGTTTCACGATGCCGATGAAGTGCGGCGGCGCATCGGCTACATGCCGGAAAACAATCCGCTCCATCCCGAAATGCGCGTGCGCGAATATCTGAAATTTCGCGCGCGGCTCAAAGGCCTCGGCTGGAAAAAATCGCGCGCGCGCGTGACGACGGTGATGGAGCAATGCGGTTTGACGGACGTCGGCCGGCGCGTGATCGGCCAGCTTTCCAAAGGTTACAAACAGCGCGTCGGTCTCGCCGATGCATTGGTGCACGAACCGGAACTGATCATTTTGGACGAGCCGACCATCGGCTTGGACCCGCAGCAGATCCGTTCCGTGCGGCAGTTGATCAAAAGTCTCGCGGGCAAGCACACCGTTTTGATTTCCACGCACATCTTGCCGGAAGTGGAAATGATGTGCAGCCGCGTATGCATCATGCTCGGCGGAAAAATCCTCGCGGCGGACACGCCGGAAAATCTGCAGCAACGCATGGCCGGAGGCAGCCAGGTCATCGCGGAAATCGCCGCGCCCGCCGCCGAACTCAACGCGGTTTGGGATTTGATGCCCGAAGTGGAACAGTTCGATGTCTCGCCGAGCGCCGGGGATTTTTTCCGCTGCGCGCTGACGCCGCGCAACGGCCAGGATTTGCGCCCGCTGATTTTCAATCTCGTGCGCGAGCGCGGCTGGGCGCTGCGTGAACTGACGCGAAGCCGGCATTCGCTCGAAGACATTTACGTGCAGGTGACCAAGCCGAATCCGGAGGAAACCGAATGAGCATTTTCTGGGTGCTGTTCCGCCGCGAACTCGCGTCGTTTTTTTATTCGTTGACCGGTTACGTCATCATCGCCGCGGTGACGCTGCTGACCGGTTTGAGTTTTGTCGTGTTGCTGCTCACCGTCGGCACCGACCCGGTGACCGTGCCGATGACAGAAATGTTTTACAGCACTTATTTTTTCTGGCTGATCCTGCTGCTGCTGTCGCCGGTGATCACCATGCGGCTGTTCGCGCTGGAAAAAGCGACGGGCACCTTTGAAACGCTGATGACGACGCCCGTGGGCGAACTGCAAGTCGTGGCGGCGAAATTTTCCGCCGCGCTGTTTTTTTATCTCATCGCGTGGCTCCCGCTGCTCGGCTGCCTTTTTATCGTGCGCCATTTCACGCAGCAAAACGCGGCGCTGGACGTGCCCACGCTGGGTGGAATGTATCTCGGCATCGTGCTCATCGGCGGCCTGTTCCTGTCGCTCGGCTGTTTTGCCTCGGCGCTCACGCGCAGTCAAATGGCGGCGGCGATGATCAGTTTTGTCCTCGGCATGAGTTTGTTCGCCATGGGTTTTCTGGCCAAAATCCCCGGCACGTCCGCGTGGACATCGCAGGTCATCGCCTGCTTCAACCTGTTCGACCAGATGCATGATTTCGCGCGCGGCGTGGTGGACACGCGGGCGGTGATTTTTTACATGACCACGACGCTGTTCTTTTTGTTCCTGACCCTGCGCGTGGTGGAAAGCCGCCGGTGGAAATGAGATGAGCGACAAAATAAAAACCAGCTACTCGCCCGCGCGCCGGTGGCAGATCGGCTTCGACGTGGCGCTGCGCACCGCCTTGGTGCTGGCCGTGGCGGTGATGCTGAATTTTCTCGGCGGCAAATTTTACCACCGGTTTTATTTGAGCGCGCAGACGCGCGTGGCGCTGTCGTCGCGCACGCTGGCCGTGCTGCAAACGCTGACGAACCAGATGTCCGTGACGTTGTATTACGACACGCACGACCCGGATAATTTTTATCCGACCATCAAGGCGCTGCTCGACGAATATCACGATGCCAATAAAAAAATTTCCGTGCGCACGGTGGATTACGTGCGGGACGCCGGCGAGGCCGAAAAAGTGAAGGAGCAATACGATCTGCCCGGGGCCGCCGACAGCCCCAACGCGCCGCCGAGCAAGGACCTCATCATCTTCGCGTGCGGCGACCGGCATGACGTGGTGCCGGGCGAGGCCATCGTGCAATATAAATTGGAGCAAACCGCGCCGGACGATCCAAAGCAAAAAGAATTGCAGTTCCGCAAAAAACCCATCGCGTTCAACGGCGAGGTGATGTTCACCTCCAAGCTGCTCACGCTCGCGCACGCGCAGCCGCTCAAGGCGTATTTTTTGCAGGGCCACGGCGAATCCTCGCTCGCAGACAACACCGACAACGGCTTCACCAAATTCGGCCTCGCCCTCGCGCAAAATGATCTGACCGTGAACAACCTGGAATTGCTCGGCGACGCGGAGGTGCCGCTGGATTGCAGCCTGCTCATCATCGCCGCGCCGATCAAAACACTCGGCGAACCTGAATTGCAAAAGATTGACAAATATCTTCAGCAAGGTGGCCGGCTGTTCGCACTGTTCAATTTCGATGAGTTGCGCCGCCCACCGACCGGTTTGGAATCCGTGTTGCAACGCTGGGGCATCAACGTCACCGCCGGCTACGTCAAAGACCCGCAAAACGCCGTCGGCGATTGGGGCGTGCAAGTCCGCAAGTTCAATCCCAAAACTTTTGTCAATCCGCTCACGCAGCTCGCGGTGGAAATGGTTTTGCCGCGGCCGGTGGAAAAATTAAGCGGGGACAATCCGCCGGCCAGCGCGCCGCAAGTGGAAGAATTGGCGGCTTCCAGCGAAACCTCTTTGCTGGCGAGCGATCCCGCCGCCCCGCCGCGCAGTTATCCGCTGATCGCCTCCGTCGAACAAAAACCCGTGGCGGGCGTGACCAATCCGCGCGGCAACATGCGCATGGTCGTCGCCGGTGATTCGCTGTTTCTTGACAACCAGCTCGTCGATGCCGCCGCCAACCGCGACTTTCTGAATTACTCGCTCAACTGGTTGATGGACCGGCAGGAACTGTTGGCGGGCATCGGTCCGCGCCCCGTCACGGAATTCCGCCTGCAAGTCACCCGCCAGGAGCAGCAACAATTGAACTGGCTGCTGCTCGGCGCGCTGCCCGGCGGCGTGCTGATTTTTGGCTGGCTGGTCTGGCTCGTGCGCCGCAAATGAAATCGCAATCCACCGTCATCTGGTTCGTGCTCGCCGCATTGTTGTTCGCGCTCATCTGGGGCGTTGAAAAATATTTCCAGCCGGCGAACCCGTCGCAAAATGTTTTGTTTTCCGGCCTGCGCGTGGCCGAAGTCACCAGCGTGCAGATCAGTCCGAATGGCGCGCGCGAAATCAGCGTCGAACGCACCAATGGCGGCTGGCAGCTGGACAAACCGTTTGCTTATCCCGCGCTGACGACGGGCGTGGAAAACCTGCTCAATGCCATGGCCCAACTGGTGCCCGCGTTGCGGCTCACGGCGGCCGACGTGCGCGGAAAAAATTCCGACACGGAATTTGGTTTTGAAAATCCGCAATACAACCTGGATCTCACCGCGGGCGACCAGGCCTGGCATTTGCGCATCGGCAACAAAACCGCGCCGGGCGACCAGGTTTACATCCGCATCGTGGGCCTCGATGGCGCGTTCGTGACCGATGCCAGCTGGTTGCAATTGTTGCCGCGCGCAGCCGACCAATGGCGCGACACCGCGCTGGTGGACGCCACTGCATCACTGGATTGGATTGTCGTCACGAACGGCGCTAAAATCATCGAACTCCGCCGCGACGCCACCAACCATCTCTGGCGCATGCTCCGGCCGTTGGCGGCCCGTGCCGACGACCTGCACATCCTCGAAGCGTTGCAGGCGCTGCGCACCACGCGCGTCGCCGCGTTCGTCAACGACGATCCAAAAGCCGATTTGTCCGCGTATAATTTGCAGCCCGCCGAACTGGATTTGTGGCTGGGCCGCGGCACCAATTTTTTCACCGCCATCCATGCCGGCAAAGCGTTGCCGGAAAATCCGGCCTTGATTTACGCGCGGCGCGAAAACTGGAACGGCGTGCTGGCTGTCACCAATGACGCGCTCGCCGCGTGGCGCGGCGCGATCAATGATTTTCGCGACCCGCATCTGCTGGAACTCACCGCGCCCGTCGCCGAAATCGAAGTGCGCGGGGAAACCAACGCGGATACTTACACGCTGCAATCGCACGGGGCCGCCGGCTGGGCGCTGCTCGGCGAAAAATTTCCGGCGGACGAGGAAAACGTCCTGGCGCTGGTCAAATTACTGGTCGGTTTCCGCGTCCAAGAATTCGTGAAGGATGTCGTCACCCCGGCCGACCTGCAAAGTTTCGGCCTCGCCACGCCGGCGCGGCAGGTCACGTTGCGCAGCGTGGCGGGCGACACCAACAGCGTGATCGCGCAGCTCCTGTTCAGCGCGGCGCAGACGAACAAAGTTTTCGTGAAACGCGCCGACGAGGATTTTGTTTATTCGCTGGCGGCGGATGAATTCAACCGCCTGCCGGAAAGCGGCTGGGAATTTCGCGAACGCCGGCTCTGGCATTTTTCCGAAACCAACGTCACGCAAGTCACGCTGCGGCAAAACGGCAAGACCGAACAGCTCCTGCGCACCGGCGAAAACAAATGGTCGCTCGCGCCCGGTTCGCAGGGGATGATCAATCCGCCCGCCATCGAGGAAACCGTGCATCGCCTCGGCGAACTCGCCGCGGCCGGCTGGGTCGGGCGCAACATCACCGCGCCGGAAAAATTTGGGCTGAGCACCAACAATCTTTCCATTTCGATCGAGTTGAAAAACGGCGAAAAATATTCCGTGGATTTTGGCGTCGAAATTCCGCGCTTGCAGACGGCGCTGGCGGCGGTGACGCTGGACGGCGAGCGCTGGGCGTTCGTGTTTCCGGCCGCGCTTTATCAGTTGGTGGCGGCCTGGCTGACGATTCCGGCGAACTCCCCGTGATATGCCCGGCTTCTGGCGCAAATGTCGCATTGGATTTCGCTGCCTGCGCTTCACCGTCTGGGCCGGCGTGCTGGCGGCGTTGCTCGCGTTCGCGTGGTTCAACCTGATCGGCCTGCCGAATTTCTTGAAAACGCGGCTCGTGGCCGCGCTGCAAGAACACGACGTGCAACTGGAATTTTCGCGGATGCGTCTGCGCCTGCTTCACGGCATCGTGGCGGACAATGTTCGTCTCGGCACCGGCACCGGTGCCACGCAGCCGATTTTCACCGCCGGCGAAATGCAGTTGCGATTGGATTATCCCGCGCTGCTGCACCGGCAATTGCAGCTCGACGGCTTGGTCGTGCGCGACGGAAAACTGACGCTGCCGCTTTCCGCCACCAATGCGCTGACGTTGTGCAACGTGCAGACGGAACTGCGCTTTGAAACCAACGACACTTGGTCGCTGGATAATTTTCGCGCCGATTTTGCGGGGGTGAAAATTTCCCTCGGCGGTGAGCTGGGGCACGCGCCGGAAATCGTGGACTGGCAGATGTTCGCGGGTGCGAAAACCACGGCGGCCAGCGGCGGCCGCAGCGCGGTCCAACCGTTGCTCCAATCCGTGGCCGACACGCTCGCGCAAATTTCTTTTGCGCCGATGCCGCAATTGAATGTGACGGTGAATGGCGACGCGCGGGACATCCATTCCATCGTCGTGCGACTCAACGCAACCGCACCGGCCGTGCGCACGCCGTGGTTTGCCGCCGAAAATTTGCAGGTCGCCGCGAATCTCACCGCGCCGGCGGACGCGCCCACCAATACCGATCCCGCGCTGGTCTGGTGGACGAACCTGCAGCCGTTTAAACTCGCCGGGATGACGCGCGCGCGGGAAGTCCACACGGAAATCCTCAATGCCAGTGCGGTCGAAATCACGGCGCTCTGGCAGGCGCCCCAGCTTGCGCTGACCCGTTTTTCCGCCCGCCTTGGCGATGGGACGCTGGATTTGGGCGGCACGCTCGACGTGGCGACGCGTGATTTGATTTTTACCAACGACGCACATTTTGATCCGCGCCTCGCTGCGAATTTGCTGCCAGAAAACGTGCGCACGCAATTGACAGTAATTGCGTGGCCGCAGCCGCCGCGCGTGCGGGCGAGCGGCTCTTTTCAATTGCCCGCGTGGACGAACGGACTGGCGGACTGGCGCGCTGAATTTAAAAGCACGGCGCATCTGCACGGCGAACTGGCGGTCACGAACATGGTCGTGGCCGGCACGGCGGTGGATTTTTTGCAGACGCATTTTGCGTTTGCCAATCTGATTTGCGGTCTTTCCGATTTTTCGCTGGCGCAAGGCCGCACGCGATTGGAGGTGGACGGCGAAGACAGTCTCGCGACGGATAATTTTATTTTTCATACGCGCGGCACTCTCGCTGCCGCGAGCGTGGAACCGCTTTTGCCCAACGATCTCGCGCGGCATGGCTTCGGGCTGGTGCATTTCACCGAGCCGCTGGCGCTGGACTTGGCCGGCAATGGAAACTGGCGCGACTTGAGCCGGTTCACTGCGACCGGTCACATCGCGCTGACGAATTTTGCGGTGCGCGCGGTGACGCTGGACAGCGTGGCCACCGCGCTGGCCTACACCAATTTAACGGTGAATTTTTCGCATCCGCAAATCCTGCGCGCGGGCGGCAAACAAACGGCGACGGCGGATAATTTGGCGTTGGATTTGGCGGGCTTGCATCTGTTCGTCACGAACGGTTTGAGCACGCTCGCGCTGTCGGCGCTCGGCCATGCGATCGGGCCGAAAACCGGACAGGACATGGATCCGTATGAATTTTTATCGCTGCCGCTGGCGCGCGTGAACGGCTGCATTCCGCTGCGCAGCGTGAATGACGATCTGATTTTGGACGACGCGGATTTGCAGGTGGACATCATTGGCGACGTGCCCTTTCGCTGGCATCGTTTTGAAACGCCGCGCATCACGGGCAAGATCCACTGGCTCGGAAAATTTTTGCTGGTCTCGAATGTCGTGGGCGAGGTTTATGGCGGCACGGCGCATGGTTGGGGAAAATTTAACTTGCTCACGCCCGGCCCCGGCACCGACCTGAGTTTTTATGTGGCGGGCGCAAACATCAATCTGCACGCGATGGGCCAAGCACTGTGGTCGCCGACCAATTCGCTCGAAGGCGCGCTCTCTGGCTGGGTCGAAGTGACGAGCGCCAACTCGGAGGACTGGCGGACGTGGAACGGCTTTGGCAGCGTGCAATTAAATGACGGGTTGCTGTGGGATATTCCGCTGTTTGGGTTGGCCTCGCCGGTGTTGAACGCGTTTTTGCCGGGCTTGGGCAGCAGCCGCGCGACGCAGGCCACCGCGCAGCTCGCGATGACCAATGGCGTCATCCACAGCGATTCGCTGATGGTCCGCTCGCTGATGATGCGGCTTGAATACGTGGGCACCGTGGACTTGCAACAAAATGTGAACGCCAAGGTGACGGCGCAGTTGCTGCGAAATACTTGGGGCGTGGGGCCGTTGATCAGCGCGGTGCTATGGCCGGTGGGAAAATTATTTGAATGCCAGGTGACCGGCACGCTCGGCGGACCGAAGGCGAAACCGGTGTTGTTGCTGCCGCGACTGCTCATGGCGCCGTTGCATCCCATCCGCAGCGTCGAGCAAATTTTTACGCCGGCATCCACAAACAGTGCGGCCGCGAAACCGTGACGACGCGGAAAATCGGCTACGGAAAAACCGCGCGATAATAGCGCAGCGGAAAATTGGTGGCCAGCAAATCGGTGAATCGAAACGTGCCGTTGGCGCCGGTGTTATTGGTGAACACGGGCAGCCACGTCAGCAAGTTGGTGGAAGCATCAATGCGCCACGTGGAGTTGCTCAACGTTTGGAAACTGAATTGGAAACCGTTGGTCAGGGCGCGCCCATTGGCGGTTAATGCTAAGTCGGGAGCGACGGGTAAAACAGTCACGACAAAAGTGTTGGTCGCGCTCAGGCCATCGGTGTCGGACACTTTTATGATGTTGGTATAAAATCCCGGTGGTTGCGCGGCGGAAGTCGCCCACGTGAGCACGCCATTGGTCGCATTGAGCGCGGCGTTGTTCGTCGGCCCGGAAAGCAATTGGAACGTGGCCGTGAGATCCGTCGGGTTCAACGTGACAAGATTTGTCACCTTCAAAAATGTTCCCGCCGTCACCGTCACGGCATTCGTCGGCACGGTTAAAATCGGGAACGCCGCGAGGCCGATGTCATCAAGATACCAGCCGGGCGCGTGGCCCCAGCCGCTTCCGCCGGAAAAAAAGCGGAATGCCACCTGCACTGTCTGGCCGGCATACGCGCTCAAATTCAAATTAGCCGGGGTCCAACCACCGCTGCTGACCGCCGCGCTGCCCACACTGATATTCGTGGGTGAAATGGACAGCCAATTATTCTGGGTGAACAAGACGGTGGTGTTGGTGGTGTAAGTGAAAGTGTAGTTTGTGCCAAAATATCCGACGGGATTGTCATTCCCATTGGCGGGCGAGTTCCAAGTCTGGCCCTGCCATGCGAGATAATTGGTCGCGGCCGCAGTGCGCGGAACAGGGTAAACGTTATTTAAACTGTAATCATCATTTTGGTTGCCGACGGATAGCAAGGGCGCGCTGCCCGCTTCAAAAAAATATCCGGCTTTAAAAACAATGTCGTTCACGTTCCCCATCGCCTTGGTCGCGTTCGTCCAGCCGCCGATCGTTTGATTCCAATACAGCGGATTGGCGTAGTCCGCAATGGCTGCGCCGACCAACTGATAGACATTGGTGTTCAGGCCGGCATATACGGCGTTGGTGGTGATGATACTGTTGGTCACGGCCGTCGTGTTTGTGATGCCCGTGTTGATTTCCACAAAACCGCCGGCGTTGATAAAACTATACCACTGCCAGTAATGCAGCACCGGACTGCCCGATGTGGGAACCGTAAACTGCG
>Ga0302195_10003556_pt1 | contig 12141 bp, 10 predicted proteins | sample II_Bog_N1_2_FD_198778 | JGI IMG/M metagenome (GOLD analysis project Ga0302195, IMG submission 198778) | Peat permafrost microbial communities from Stordalen Mire near Abisko, Sweden - II_Bog_N1_2 | ecosystem: Environmental > Terrestrial > Soil > Wetlands > Peat | place: Sweden: Abisko...
CTGGACCGCATGCCGCCGCTGGAGGCGCAGATCATCGACCTGGCCGACGAGATTGCGTATCTCACCGCAGACCTGGACGACGGGGTCGAGTCGGGGCTGCTGGAGATCGACCACATCCGCGAGCACGTCGATCTGCTTGCCAGCAGCTATGCGCATGTGGAGCGCCAGCACGCCGGCGTCGATGCCAAGTTCCTCTTCTACGAGGCGCTGCAGCGGATGCAGAACATCCTGACCGACGACCTGATCGCTACCACGCTGGCCAATACGCGCGCCATCGGTGCCAGCAGCCTGGACGAGGTGCGCGTTCATCCGGCGCGGCTGGCGACCTTCTCGCCGCCGGCGGAGGCGCAGCGCCAGCAGGAGAAACGATACCTCTACGAGACGCTCTACACATGCCACGCGCTCTCACTGGAGCACGACAAGGCCGAGCAGGTGGTCACCGCGCTCTTCGATTTCTGGATCGCAGAACCCCAGGAGCTGCCCTCAGGCTACGTGGAACAGATCGAAACCGAAGGGCTGGCCCGCGTCGTCGCCGACTACATCGCCGGCATGACAGACAGTTTCATTCTGCTGCAATACGCGCAGGTCAAGAGAGCCGTGCGGCGGGAACATAAGCCTTTGTCCTTGTGAGGTTGCCCTGAGGAGGGCTATGGGCATCCAACCGACAGGCACAAGGAGCACTCCCCATGAACAATCGATCCGTACGCTCACTGGCGAAGCTGGCTGTTCTGCTGGCCCTGCCGATCGTGGCTATTGCGCAGGCGACACAACAGGCTGCAACTCTCGCCATCGCCGGCCAGCCCGACCACGCCTCTCTGGTCCAGATCAACGGCAAGTCCTATGTCGATGTTGAGTCGCTGGCGCGGATCACCCACGGATCGATCCGCTTTCAGGGCAGCCAGATCATTCTGACCCTGCCCGTTCCGGCGGCCACAGCGTCGCAGCCGGTACAGCCGACCCAGCCCCCGCAGCTCTCCGATGCCTTTCTGCGCGCGGAGATTGAAGAGTTGACCGCGATCCGCGAATGGCGTGTCGCCATCGTCACCGCTGTGCAGACCAATAATCCCGTCACCGAGAACTGGGTGGGCGGACTGCGCCGCTCGGCCGATAGCAAGCTCACGCTGGCAACCGCCGCGGCAACCACCGATCCAGACCGCAATGCAGTCGCACTGCTGCGCAACGAGTTCACCAACATGCAGCAGATGAGCGATCAGTTTCTGGCGATGCACAGCAAATCGAGCTACGCCGCTCCAGACTCCTTCGACAACAACCCGTTGGACCAGAAGATCCTGAGCTGCGCACGCGGCCTCGCCTCCATGGCGGCGAGCAAGCAGTTCCAGAATGAGCCGTCCTGTCACTGATGCGGCCCATCCCATGCTTCGCCGGTCCAAGCCTGAAGAACAAAACGCCTGGGCCCCGCGAACGAACGAGGCCTAGGCCTTTCCTGGCAGATTGGCGCGAACCTGGTATGCCTGATAAGCCCGAGGCATTGCGGTATTACTGGAAGTACGCGGCGTTTTTCTCGGCGAACTCCGCCTTGTCGTCCGGCAGTTCGTCGATGGGGAAGATCGCATTCGACGGGCAGATCGAGATGCAGTTGCCGCAGTCGATGCACTCGTCGGGATTGATAAACAACTGGGTCACCGAGTCTGCGCCGGCCTCATCGCTCATGGGATGAATCGCGGTGGTGGTACACTCCGCCGCACACAGAAAATCCTTCTGACACGCATCGGTAATTACGTACGCCATGGTCTCGCTCACTTTCAAGGGATGGGCCGATTGATCTCCGCGGGCGATTGGCTGCCGGCCCGCTCCCTGATTTCCGGGAACCCAATCCAAGAGTACCGGCGGATCGCCCCATGGTCGGTGACCCCAATCACACACCACGCCTGCGAGTCCGCACGCCGCGTCAACTTGCCTGCACTACCCCGCGGCCCCTCGGCGGATGCAGTTATTCTTGGCGTCCCCAACGGGATTCGAACCTGTGTCGCCGCCGGGAACAGGCGGAGTCCTGGGCCACTAGACGATAGGGACGCATGAAAAAGCGAAGAGCCAAGCGGACTTCGAGGGAACCCCTCAACCGGATTCAAACTCATCGTACACCAGCGAAGGATGGGCGTGCCCTGGTTCCAATGGCATATTGTCGCGGAGGAAGACGTTGCATTGGAGCCGGGATGTAGACCCAAACAGAGATGGCTCAATTTGTTCGGCCGAGGATTCCCGGTCAGGATTATTGTCCAGCGAGCCTTGTCCGATGATTTTCGAAAGGCGATACCTGCCCGGCGATTCGAACGCAAAAACGGCGGAGCTGGTTTGCTCCGCCGCCATTGATTGCAAAGTTGATTTCAGGCGCTGCTTCACGCAGCGTCCAACCGGCTAGCGATGTCCACCGCCGCCGCCGCCACGTGCTCCACCACCGCCGCCGCCACGTGCTCCACCACCGCCGCCGCCGCGTGCTGCGCCGCCGCCGCCACGTACTGCTGCGCCGCCGCCGCCACGTGCTGCTCCGCCGCCGCCGCGTGCTGCGCCGACACCACGTACTGCTCCACCACCACCGCCACGTGCTGCTCCGACGCCACGTACGGCACCACGGCCGCCGCCTGAATAGCGCCCTCTACCGTCACCGCCAAAATAGCGTCCTCCACCGTAGCCGGCGAAGCGGTGGTCACCCCAGCCGTGGCCATAGCCCCAGTTGGCCCATGGGCCCATGCCCAGGAAGATGCCGTTATAGAAATAGCCCGACCCATAATAACCGTAGGGCGCGCATGCATAGGGTGCATAGCCATAGTAGCCATAGGAACAGACCGGCTGAACCCCGATGCCAATACCAATGGATGGAACACCGATTCCAACCACAATCTGTGCTTTTGCCGCTGGCGCTGAAGCCAGAGCCAGGGTAGTAAGCAACGCTGCTGCACAAAGTAGAACTCTCGATCCACGCATATGGAACCTCATGTACGGTGGCTGCGGCTCCTGGTAGATGCGTTGGATACTGCGGTGTCCCGTCTTCGCTCGTCTCAACCATCCGGCTGAAAGAGCACTCATACCATAAGATGACGAATCTCAGGATAGGTTGTTCGGCGGGTATGCAAGCATTCCGCTATGGCTGGCAAGCCATTTATTTTCAGCCTGATTGTCGAAATCTGTTGATCCCGCCTGTCTCCTTGAGGCTTTGTCGGGTTCAATTTCGGCACCACGGAGTTCCATCGGCAATGGGCGGTCCTGCACTGGTCGAATGGCTCCAACGCCAGACTCCCCGAGATTGAGCTCGTTCACCTCCCTGTGGGGTCAGAATTCGTCCCGGCAGCATTTAGTGAGTCACAACACGCGGCCTTTTCGGCGGAGACCGCGTCTTAAGCTTCGACAGCTTAAGATCGAGACTATTTCGCTGGGATGACCCGTTGGCGAGATATAGCTTGCCAGCGGACGCAAGACGATTTGTTCGGAACGCGACTTTCTGATCCAACGGGGTTTTCTCCTGGATGGACTCTTAGTTGTCCGAAGCACCGAGGGAGAATCCACAAATGTCTGATGAAGTTGAACTTAGTGATACGCCGAAGGTTTGCCGCATTGCAATAATCGGCGGCGGCCCCGGTGGTTTGATGACGGCGTATCAGTTGCAACAGCGGTGCTCCCTGCCGTTTGAAGCAACCATCTACGAGGCAAGTTCGCGACTGGGCGGCAAGATCCTCACCAAACAATTCGAGTCTGCTCCGGTGGCCTACGAAGCAGGGGCGGCCGAGCTCTATGACTATTCGCAGGTTGGGGAAGACCCGCTGCGCGAACTCGTAGACAAGCTGGGGTTGAAGGTAAAGCCAATGAGCGGCACCGCGGTCGTCATCCACGACCAGATGATGCGCAATCTCGATGACGTCGGCCGTGTCTATGGAGAACCGACCCGGCAGGCCCTGCTTGAATTTGACGCGCGCGCCAAGCAGTGGTCGAGTCCGCAGGAGTACTACGACTCCGACTGGCAGGAATCGAACGACGATCCGATGACGGGCAGCAACTTTCACGACGAACTGGCACGGGTTCCCGGCGAAGACGCGCGCCGCTATATTCGCACCCTGGTGCATAGCGATCTGGCCACGGAACCGCACCGCACAAGCGCGGCCTACGGCCTGCAGAACTATCTGATGAATGACTCCAGATACATGCGGCTGTACACAATCGAAGGAGGCATCGAACGGCTGCCCCAGGAACTGGCGGCCCGTGTTCAAGCCAGGATATTGCTGCGAGAGCCGGTCGTCCGGGTGGAACGCGCCGGGAACGAGGTGTTGCGCGTCCTTTCTGTTCGACATGGAAGGATCGCCTCCGAAGAGTACGACTTTGTGGTGGTGGCGCTGCCCAACGCGTGTGTCCCGCTGATCGAATGGGGAGGAGACGAGCTGGGCGATGCAATGCATCGTCACTGCGTGCGCTACGATTACCCGGCCCACTACCTGCGAGTCAGCGTGCTGTTCCGCGAGATATTCTGGGAGCAGACTTTCAAGGATTCCTACATGATGCTCGACGCCTTTGGCGGGTGCTGCCTGTACGACGAATCGTCGCGCAACGGCTGCCGGACCGCCGGAGTGCTGGGCTGGCTGTTGGCCGGGGATGCTGCAATGGTCGCCAGCAATCATACCGACGAACAGTTGATTCGAAGGATGATCGATACGCTGCCTTCCTTCATGCAGCGCGGGCGGGAGTTGTTTGTCGAGGGGCAGGTCCACCGCTGGATCGGCGCGGTCAACGGACTTCCGGGCGGTTCGCCAATCCTGGATATGGAATCGCGCCACATCCCCGAGCCTGCGCGCCCGAACCTCTTCGCGGTCGGCGATTATCTGTTCGATTCGACGATCAACGGCGTCCTTGACTCCGCCGACTTTGTGGCGGAATGCCTGACCGAAAAGATCGAGGCGCGCATGAGTTCCCGCACTCCCGAGACCATGTGTACAGCGGCTTTATAAGCGAAACAGTCCAGAATATGAGTGAATCAGTCCAAACAATGAGCGAATCAGTCCAGGCCATCCATCGCGGCGCGTACGTACGCCGCATTCATTTTGTCGATCAGATCACGAGCGGCGATCGCGTGTTGATGTCCTTTCGAGATCCGGCACCGCGCTTTGCCATCCTGGCCGAGGCCCCTGCGGCGGCAACTGGAGCAATTGCAGCCGGGCCGCGCGGCGACGTCATGGATGTAGTTCTTTTGCCATTGTCCACTCCGCCGCAAGGGACGCCTGCGGGGACGAATCATGGCTTTGCGGACTGGCTGGAGAAGACAAACGGCCCAGGTACGCCGCCGCCGATATACGTCAAATTTCGCGGCGTCGAGTTAATGTGGCGTCCCGGCCACGTCATGCTGCAATGCGATTCCGAACAGGCGGAATCGCTCCTCTCCGCCATCGCCGAATTCGCTCATTATGAAGCTGAACTGCGGCGGATTGAGCGCGAGATCGCCGACTCCTGGACAGAACTGGAGCAGGACAAGGCACTGGCATTCGATGTAACGCCTGCCGATCTGAAACGCAGTACAGCCGTCGGCGAACGCATGAATCGAACGCTCCAGCGGCGCATCCGTCTCGCGCGGATTGAACCGCATCTGTACGATCCGGAGGTGAGCTTGCCGGCGGCCAGCCAGAAGCTGGGCGAGGAACTGCGAGAGAAGGCACGGGCCGATGCGAGATTGGAGACCGTCGATTCACAACTCGAGGTCTTCGAGGACATCTACGAGATGAGCGGTCAGCGAATGGGAGAATATCGGGCCGCAGAGGTGGAAAAAGCTCTCGAGTGGATCATTATCATCCTGATCGCCTTGGAAGTGCTGCTGCTGGTGGCCCAGTCGGTGTGGAAATTCTGAGTTGAAATCGAAGAGAGAGCCCGTTGTGCCCCGAAGCGCGGCGCATACGTGACTTCATGATTGGTCGGGGCGGTCAGATTCGAACTGATGACCCTCTGCTCCCAAAGCAGGTCAGACCGCTTATTGAATTCTGCTGAAATCGAGTGAGAATAAGCGATTTCGATTGAGATGTTTACCGTGTACGAGCTGATCCCTGTTGATCTTTGTGGCTTTTGGGTGCTTTGACAGCTACAAAATCGACTACCGACGATTTCATCCCCACGGATGCTCGGATGGAGTATTGACGAGGCATAATTTATGGCTTGCGCCAATCCAAATAATGGCACTTAAGTTGCATGGTCGACCCATGGACGACGCATTGACTTGGCCCGGGAGCCAACATAGGCTTGAATCTAGCGCGGATAATTGCGCATAAGCGTAATCAGTGCAATCAGATACGTCAGGTCGTCCGGCACCAATCCTGGTCGGGCTCATCTGTTATCCCATTTGCCGCGTCGCGACCTGGTTACGCAGGACATGTACTGGTGTTCTTCATGGATGTTCTTGAGCAGCAATTGATGTTTATCGGAGGTTCTCTGCTGTGCGCGTGCATCGGCGCGGACACTGACGTCCGCGAGTGCACGATCCCAAACTGGGTTATCGGCCCGGCGATGGCCGCCGGCCTCATGCTGCCCGCGCTGCATCTGGTGGTGATCTCAACCGCCATTGCGGGCGGGGTGTTTGCGCTGGCCATCGGGATCCATAACCGGCGGCTGCGCGAGACGCTGCGCAACGTAGCCGAACTGCTCGATCACCACGACCGGCATGGTCTGAAGCCGCACCATGATCTGACCCTGAGCAACCTGCGCACCCTTCGCCTGCCCTTCGCGCTGCCCATTGCGGCCGGATGTCTATTCACACGCTGCACCCTGGCGTGGGAGGCACGCCCATGAACTCAAAGCGCATCCTCATCTCCCTTGTTCTGGCTCTCGTTGTCTCCGTCCTGTGTACCTGGCTTGTCTCCAGTAAAATGACCGTGCCGCCGGCGCCGACAGTGCAGAAACTTCCGGACGCCAGGTACGCGACGCCGTCGCGCGCGCTGCGTGCGGGCGAAATTCTGAAGTCCAAAGACATCGAGCTTGTCGCATGGCCGGGCAACGATCCCCTGGACGGCGCGTTTTCGCAGCCCGCCGAAGTGATTGGCCGCGAGGTCCTCTTTCCGCTGGCCAAAGGCCAGCCCATCCTCGACCGCGACCTGTCTGCCGCAGGGGCCGGCACCGGGCTTGCGAGCAAGATCCCGGACGGCATGCGCGCCATCGCGTTGCGTTCCGACGAGGTGGTCGGCGTCGCCGGATTTCTGGTTCCCGGCTCTCATCTCGACGTACTGGTTACCTACCACTCGGACCGCACGCCAGAGCCTGTTACGGCGACCGTTCTACAGAACGCTGTTGTCCTGGCCGCCGGACAACAACTGGAACCCGACCCCACGGGCAAGGCAGCGGACGTTACAGTGGTCACGCTGTTGCTGACTCCGGTGCAGGCAGAGCGCGCCGTTCTGGCAAGCACCCAGGGCACGATCCACTTTGTCCTGCGCAACGAAGCGGACAGCAGCCAAAGCGGAGACGCCCCGATGCTGCTCTCGCAACTCTCAGGTCCGGTGCCCGCAGTGGCGCATACCGCCACCCACTCGGCTGCCGCGGCAAAACCGGCAGCTACGCTACACCAGAGGATCGAAACCATCCTTGGCGAGTTCAGCGACGCGCGATCCGCGGCAACGCCGGATGGAGGAGCCAGACCATGAGCCTGCGCGCCTCACATCCGTCCAAGCTGGAACCAGTCAAGCCGAACCCAGTCCATCCTGCGCGAACCAGCCCGGGCCGAGTCGCGCTTGCGTTCTTTGTGCTGCTCGGCGTGGGTGCAATCGATAGGGCCGCCGCGCAGAGCCGCGCTCTTCCGGTCAAGCCATTTGTTCAGACGCAGAATGCCGCATTTGCGCCGCCTACCATTCACTCCGCGACCGCCAACGACGTGCTTCATCTGACCGTGGGCCACTCGGCGGTGCTGACCTCGGCCGTGCCATTGCGCCGCGTATACATTGGCAATCCGGCCGTGCTGGCGAGCTATTGCTCCGGTACTGCCGAGATAGTTCTTACGGCGAAGGCCGCGGGAGTCAGCAGTATGGTGTTGTGGGACGAGGCAGGCAGCCACCGCTTGTACACCGTCTCCGCGGACCTGGATCCAGATGCTCTGCGCGGTTCGTTCGATGCGGCATTTCCCGGCTCATCCATCCACGTCGAGACAGGCGAAGGCAAGATTTTTCTTACCGGATCGGTTGCCAGCGACGCTGCCAGCGACGCTGCACTCAAGATGGCTTCGTTGTATGCGAAGGACGTTGTCAACTCGCTGGTTGTGGTACCCGTGCATGGTAAGCAGGTGCAACTGAAACTGCGTATTGTGGAGGTCGATCGCACCCGCCTCAATCAGGTCGGCGTGAATATCTTTTCTCCGGGAGTCGGAAACACCATGGCTTCGGCATCAACCCAGCAGTTCAGCAGCACTGCCACCGGCAGCGGTTCGTCGCTGGCGGTTAGCGATCCGCTCAACATTTTTATGTACAACTCCAAACTGAACGTCGGGGTCACCATGCAGGACCTGGAGCAGAAGCAGATCCTTCAGGTCCTGGCCGAGCCGACACTGACCACTCTCAGTGGTCTGCCTGCGAGCTTTCTCTCCGGCGGCGAATTTCCGTTTCCCGTCGTTCAGGGCGGTACCGGGAACTCGACAGCGATCTCCATCCAGTTTCGTCCCTTCGGCGTCAAGGTCGAATTCACCCCAACGGTCAATGCCGACGGCTCCATCCGCATCAAGCTCTCGCCCGAGGTCAGCACACTGGACTACAGCAACGCTGTCACCATCTCCGGCTTTACCATTCCTGCCCTCTCCACGCGCCGTGCCGAGACCCAGGTGGAGATCCAGAATGGCCAGAGCTTCGTCGTCTCCGGCCTGCTGGACCACCGCACCACCGAGATTATGAGCAAGATGCCTGGGATTGCGGAGATCCCGATTCTGGGCCAACTCTTCCGCTCGAAGAACTTCAGCCATTCTGTGGTGGAGCTGGTCATCATCGTCACCGCGACGGTGGTCGACCCTTTAACCACGTCGCCGCTGACGCAGCCAGACCAGCCGAAGATGCCGGTGCCCAATCTCGACTCCGGCGCCTTCGACGGACGGGCACATAACCTGCCCAAAGCCGGCGTCTGGGCGCCAGCGCCGCAATCGCAGCTCCCAGCGCAGTCGCATTCCCCAGTGCAACCGCAATCGAAACCCACAGTGCAACCGCAATCGAAACCCACAGCGCAGTCGCAATCGAAACCCCTAGCGCTAACGCAATCGAAACCACAAGTGCAGCCGCAATCGAAACCCCTAGCGCTAACGCAATCGAAACCCCCAGTGCAGTCGCAATCGAAACCACAAGTGCAATCGAAGTCTACCCAGCCTGCGTCCCAGGTGCGAACGGACTACCCATGACCAGCAATACATACCTTTCGGAGCATTCCTCTCAGGCCGTCTTCTGCGTCTGCGCGGATGAGGACGTGGTGCAAGTGGCGACCTCCGCGGCGAGCAATATCTCCGGCGAAGTATCGACGAAAGACAACTAGGGAGCGCACACGATGAGCCGGCTGACAATCACGTTTCTGCTTGCGCTGCTGCTCAGCTACAGCATCCTCATGCTGGGCACGCGCACAACGGCATCGAGCAAAGCCGTCCTAGTGCGCCTGGCGATCATCCAGCGTTCCATCCAGTCCCTGAAGACCGGCGCGAATGGGGTATATTTGGGGGCAGACGAGGAACGGAATTACGTTATCCGCCTTGGCGTTTTCCTGCAGCGCTACCAATTCGCGAAGAAGCTCCAGGTGCTGCTTATTCACGCCGACAGCAGCATGAGCGTAGGCGGCATTGTTCTGGCCTGCGCGGGCGCCGCTGTGGGCTGCGGCCTGCTCAGCTTCCTCTTTCTGCACACGGTTCTGCTTGCCGGCGCCGCATGCGCCGCCGGCGCCTGCATCCCATATTTTCTGCTGCGGCGCAAACGCAACCGGCGTCTCAAGGCGTTCAACGCCGCTCTGCCCGACGCCATTGATCTGATGGCGCGCTCGCTGCGCACCGGCCACTCGATGAATGCTTCCATCGAGATGATCGCGGAGCAATCGCTCGAGCCGCTCTCCTCCGAGTTCCTACAGGTCTTCAAGCAGCAGAGGCTGGGTGTGCACTTTCGCGATGCCCTGTTGCAGATGGGTAGCCGCGTCCCATCGCAAGACCTGCATTTCCTCATCACCGCCATTCTCGTCCAGAAGGAGACGGGAGGCGACCTGACCGAGATCCTCGACCGCACCGCGCACGTCATCCGCGAACGCGTACGCATCGAAGGGGAGGTGCGAACCCACACCGCGCAGGGGCGTCTGACCGGATGGATTCTCGGTCTGCTCCCGGTCATCATGCTGGTGCTGATTAACCTCATCAACCCCGGCTACTCGGCCATTCTCTTCCACGATCCCACCGGGCAGAAGCTGCTTTATACAGGCGGGGCCCTGATTGTTCTCGGCGGTCTCGTCATTCGCAAGATTGTCGATGTCCAGGTTTGACTGTCCACTATGACTGCTCTCTTCAAGCTCACCTTCGGCGCATCCATTTTTTTCGCCCTTGCACTCCCTGTCTTTTTCTTCGTCACCCGCACACCGCGCGCAGCCCTGCAGCGCATCCGTGAGGTCACATACAACGACAGACACTTTCGGCGAAGCGTTACGATGGGCAGCAACGCCGGCCGACGATTCATGGTGGTGGTCCACTGGGTGCGTGCGCGCCTCGGCCTGATCGCGGACGTCGACATGCCCGAGCGCCTTGCCAACGCCGGATACAAGGGCACGCTGCCCGCCGATATCTACACCGCCGCACGCATCTTCTGCCCCCTGCTTGCGCTGATTGCGGGCTCTTTCATCCCGTACAACCGCTCGTTCTGGATGATTGCGCTTCCCGCCGCCGCCTTCATCGCGCCCAACATCACGCTGACCCGGCTGGTGAAGCGCCGCCGCGAAAAGATCCGCAAAAGCATTCCCGATGCCGTCGACCTGCTGGTGATCTGCGTCGACGCCGGCCTCGGCATCGACCAGGCGCTGCTGCGCGTCGGCCAGGAGCTGGGCATCAGCCATCCCCAGATCACCGAAGAGCTGCTGCAGATCAATCGCGAGCAGCGCGCCGGAAAACCACGCATCCAGGCCTGGACCGACATGGCCGTGCGCAGCCAACTGCCGGACATCGACTCCTTCGCGGGAATGCTGGTGCAGACTGAGCGCTTCGGGACGCCCATCGCCCGTGCCCTGAGCGGCTTCGCCGACAGCATCCGTGTGAAGCGCCGGCAACTGGCCGAAGAGAAGGCGGCAAAGACCACGATTAAGATCATCTTCCCGCTGGTCCTGTTCATCTTTCCCAGCATGTTCATTGTCCTGCTCGGCCCCGCCGTGCTCAGCATCATGCGCGGCATGGCAAGCATGGGCCAGTGACAAGAACCCTCCAACCAGCCAAGAGAGACTCTCCGCTGCGCTGCGGAATGACAAACAGAGAACAGGCAAAGGCGGAGAACTGACAACGGCAAGGGCAACGGCGAAATGCGGGGGGGCCTCCACTGCGGCGGCAAAGTACGCCGCCTTCGGTCGGGATGACGGTTGTTGGGGGTGGTTCGCCTCCGGTCGGGATGAGGGAGGGGGTGGGGGGTGCGGACGAGAACAGGCAAGGGCCAGGGAACAGGGGTTGCGGTTCAGGGTTTGGGAGATTGCGGTACCATTCTGGAGCGCGGTTCTGGCGCGAGGAGATGCGATGCGGATTGCGGTTGGAGTGGGGTTGTTGGCGGCGATGGGCGTGGGGATGATGGCGCAGAGCGCGTCTGCGGCGGGTGTTGGCGTTGCAACCGCGAAGCTCTGCGATGCGCGGGTGTATGGTGCAAAGGCGGACGGGGTGACCAAGGACACCAAGGCGATCCAGGCGGCGGTGGATGCTTGCGCGAGCGCGGGCGGCGGGACAGTACGGCTGAGCGGCGGGACGTTTCTGAGCGGGCCGGTGGTGTTGAAGAGCAATATCACGCTGGAGATTGAGAAGGGCGCTGTGCTGCTGGGCTCTGCCGACCACGACGATTATCCGCAGATCGAGGTCTTCCGCGCGCCAGGACGCCAGTCGCTGGTGAGCGCGGACCACGCCAAGAACATCGCCATCACGGGCGGCGGCGTGATTGACGGCAACGGCGCAAGCTGGTGGGCCGAGGCGCGCGCGAC
>Ga0302195_10003562_pt1 | contig 12126 bp, 11 predicted proteins | sample II_Bog_N1_2_FD_198778 | JGI IMG/M metagenome (GOLD analysis project Ga0302195, IMG submission 198778) | Peat permafrost microbial communities from Stordalen Mire near Abisko, Sweden - II_Bog_N1_2 | ecosystem: Environmental > Terrestrial > Soil > Wetlands > Peat | place: Sweden: Abisko...
CCCTCAGTTCACAAATCCAAAATTTCTGATCCGCTTCTTCACGTATGCCGTTCTGGGTGGGCCGTTGCTGGCCGGGTCAATCAACGCGGTGGTGCAAGCCATCTATTGGCACAATGCCCCGCTCCCGCTTTTCTTTGGCTGGGTCACCTCAGACAGTCTGGGCATTGCTGTTTCCTGCCCGATCTTTGTCGCCATCCTCCAATCCCGAAATCAACCTGCCCAGAACTGGCGCCAAAATTGGTTTTTTCTGGCGCTGCTAGTCGGCTTGACCATCGCGGTGTTCGGACAGGCAGCAGCGCCCGTCATGTTCCTCATCTATCCGGCGTTGATCCTGGTGCTTCTGCGCTTGGGGTTAGGATGGGCGGCACTGGCGTCCTTGTTTGTCGCGTTAGCGGGAGGCTGGTTCACTCTGCAGGGAAAGGGTCCCTTGGCGGCGTCGGGTTCTCTCGGTCTGGAGGGACGCTGCCTGGTGCTGCAGGTATTTGTAGCGGCGGGCGTGTTCATGCTGTACAGCGTGTCGGTGGTGCTGGAGAGCCGGCGCGCCTTCGAGCGCAAGCTCGAGAAGATCGTCTCGCTGCACAACCTGATCACGGAGAACTCGCGCGACGCCATCATTCTGGGTGACTTGGCGGGCAACCGAACCTATGTTTCCGCAGCGGTTGAGCGGCTGATCGGCTGGCCGATGGAAGAGTTCGCCAAGGTCAAAAGCCTGGCGCTGCTGCACCCGGCAGATGTTGAAAAGGCGCGAGAGACGGTGCGCTCGCTGGGGTTCGGCGCGGAGGGCGTAATGCTCGAGTCACGGGTGCGCACCTATCGCGGTGACTACATCTGGACAGAAGCCAACTTGCGTCTGGTGCGCGACGGAAAGACCGGAGCTCCGACCGGAGTCCTGAACATCATGCGCGACATTACCGAGCGAAAACTGGCCGAGGAATCACGCGCCTTCCACCACTCGCTGATCCGCGCCATCAACGAGGTATCGCTGGACGGGATTCTGGTCGTGAACAGCAATGACAAGGTGCTCTCGTACAACCGGAGATTCACAGAAGTCTGGCAAATCGCAGCGTCTGGAGGCCTGGCCTCTCTCTACGACGACAGTATGCCGCTTCCCGATGGCCGTGTGCTTGCGAAGGTCGCCGAACAGGTGCAGGACCCTGATGCCTTCGTGAAGCGGGTCAGAGAACTTTATGCCGATCCCGACGCAATCGATCAATGCGAGATCTTGCTGAAGGACGGGCGGACGCTTGAGCGCTATTCCTCGTCCCTGCAGAGTGCGGCGGGCCAGTATCTGGGCCGCGTCTGGTTTTTTCGCGATATCTCGGAGCGCAAGCTGGCCGAAACAAAGCTGCAGGAAGCTTACATGGCCGTGGAAACCCTGGCAGCGACGGATGCACTGACCGGGCTCGCCAACCGGCGGCATTTTGACGTGACGCTGGCGGCCGAGTGGCGGCGGAGCCTGCGTGAGCGGACGCCGCTCTCGCTCCTGATGATCGATGCCGACTGGTTCAAGTTGTACAACGATACCTACGGGCACATGCGGGGCGACAGCTGCCTGAAGCAGATTGCGGAGGCGGCACAGGACGTGGTGTGCAGGCCGGGCGATGTGGTGGCACGATTTGGCGGGGAGGAGTTTGCCGTGATCCTGCCCAACACGGACCGGGAAGGTGCGATGCGGCTGGGCATGGAGATTATGTCCGCGATGCGCGAGCGGCGGCTACCCCACAGTGCCAGTCCGCGGGGATTGGTGACGGTCTCGGTGGGCTGCGCCACCTTGGTCGCGAGTCTTGGGCAGCACGCGGTCAATCTGGTGGAAGCTGCGGACGATGCACTGTACGAGGCCAAGAACGGTGGTCGCGACCGGTTGGCCACGACGGAGCCGGGCACAACGCCAGAACTTCATGGAGTGCCGGGCGGCCTCAGGCAAGTCCGGCAAACGGACAAAAGGTCCGCATGAGAATGCAGCTTTCTATAGCTGTTCTCCAAGTGCTGTACACCGAAAGCACGATGATCAGTGGCTTTTTCCTTAAGAAAAAGCCACCTTGCACGGAACTCAATAGAGCACATGAATTGGAGAACTGCTCTAGCGCACCATGCTCTGGAACAGCGGCGAGTGGATCAGGCTGCTGAAGTCTGCATCCGAGGCGGCGAAGTGGATGGACATGCGCCCCGAATCCGAGGCGATGGCCGTCTCGTTCAGGGCCTGCTTCTCGACGTCCGAGGCGCTCATCTTGCGCACCAGCACGGCTGCGGACAGCAGCGAGGAGATGGTGGCCGCGGCAAAGGTATCGCCGGTCGCAATGGTGAGGTCGAAGTGAACGCCGTGGGTGAAGTCCATGCCGTACCAGGAGGATTGCAGGCGTTTCTGCACGGTGTCGAAGTCGGTGACCGAGCCGGCTTCGCCCAGCACCTGCTTCATCATGGTCTTGGTTCCCTTCTCGTCGAGGATGCTCCACAGCGAAGCCGTGTCGACGGTCTTCATGGCATCCATCATGCTGTTATTGGTGAGCATGCTGGGGACGACGCCATCGCGGGCGTCGAGCGCCTTCTGAACCGCGTCTTTGCTGCCGAAGATCATGGTCGAGGCATCGACGAAGCACAGCATCATGCCGGTCTTCTGCAGCGGGTAGAGCTTGTTGGTGCGCACCAGCGTGGGCTTGATCTTGTTCTTGCGGAAGTTGGCCAGAATGTCCTGCTCGGGAAATTGTCCCTGGGCGATGCCGACGGTGATCAGGCCATCGCTGGAAGGCGAGGGACGGAACAAGGCAAAGGCCAGCTGATCCACATCGTGATTGTCATTGAGGCCGGACTTGGTCAACGCTTCGTCAAACTGCTTCAACTCGGGCGGCATCACGCGGGCCTGGAGATCCATGGCCGCGGACGAGTTCTGCATGGCCCGGTAATCGATCACGACGAGCTGCTGCACGTCGTGCGGCACGGAGGTCCGCGCATCGGTAGACAACTGCGCCGCCGGGGCCAGATGGGCCGCAGTCAACAACAAAATTGCAACACAACCCTGAAACGAAAGCTTCAACTGTTTCGACAATTCCTGTCCTCCGGGCACGAGCAACGCTGGCGCGGTTGGCAAAGGCTCAACCAGCGCGGTTACCTGCCCTTACGTTAGACGCAGTTTGTTACTCCCACGTGTTCATTTTACCTGCAACGCAATGCGCGTGCGCGAATGCAACGAAGCCGGCCGGCCATTTCCGGCACGGTCGGTTGCCTGGGTCAACTGTTGCCGGGCCAGGCGAGCGGCGACTCCAGCCGATGCTCGAGGATTTTGGTCCCGGCGTCGAACTCAATCAAATGACGCATCCACTCGCTGTCCCGCTCGCAGGCAGCCTGGGGGATAAGGCCGATGACCTCGCCCTCGGCCATTACCGCCTTGTGCCGTTCGGCCAGGCGCGCCACCATGCGATAGACCTGGGAGATGGGCGTGACCTCAAAGTCCGAGATGTTCATCGCCAACTGCGCCCTGCCGTGAGCCAGCACGCCGAGGGCCTTGACCGATTTGAGACCGCCGGAGGCGGCGCGAATCTCGCGCGCGATGGCTCTGACCATGGCTACGTCGGAGGAGTCGAAGTAGATGTTGTAGGTGACGAGAAACTTGCGCGCACCCACGGCACAGGCGCCCGCGGTGGGATGCAGACCGGGGCCGCCCAGGTCGGGCCGGCGCGCCGACTCCTTGCCGACCGCTTCGCGGAGCCCTTCAAACTGGCCGCGGCGCACGTCGTCGAGGTTGGCGCGATCGGGCCGGGCTGCGGCCGCCTCGTAAAAAAAGATCGGCACGCCGTAGCGACGCCAGATTTCGAGACCGGCCTGACGGGCGAGGAGGGCACACTGCTCCAGCTTGATGCCCGAAACGGGAACGAAAGGGATCACGTCAGCCGCGCCGATGCGGGGATGCGCGCCCTGCTGGCGGGTCAGGTCGATCAGTTCGACGGCCTTTCCGGCGCCGCGCACCGCAGCCTCAACCACCGCGCCTGGCTCCCCGGCGATGGTGACCACGGAGCGATTGTGGGCCGCGTCCATCGAGAAGTCGAGAAGGTGCACGCCGTCGACGCACATCGCGGCCACAATGGCCTCGACGCGCCGCGCATCCGTGCCCTCGGAGAAGTTGGGTACACACTCGACAACCTGGCCGCTCATTGCAGTCCCTAACAATCTGTTCAAAGTCTCGTCGTGGGGTGAAGGGTACGGGCTTCAGCCCGCACCTCGAAGACAGCAACCGTCGTGGGGTGAAGGGTACGGGCTTCAGCCCGTACTTCGAAGACAGCAACCGTCGTGGGCTTTAGCCCCTGAGGGGCGTCTTACGTCATGTTGCATGCCCTCGGCGGCTAAAGCCGAAAATCAAAATCTGCTTTTACCGTACGGGCTAAAGCCCGTACCCTTCAACGCAATCCTTATGGACAGGTTCACTGTTCCAATTTCCTCTCCCGTCACTTCCAGAACGTATACCCCACCTGGATCTGGATGCTGGCGTTCACGCCGGGATTGCGGTCTCCGAGCGAGGCTGAGGAGATGTGAATGGCGTTGACGCCCACGTCGAACGACCGCTTTGGTGCAACGAACCAGTGAAACCCGCCGCCGCCCTGCGGGGAGAAGTTGAACACCGATGTTCCTCCCGGCGTGCCGTGGGGCACCAGCTGGTCGGGCGGAAACTTGTGGGTGGTGTAGATGAGCCCGCCCGCGCCCTGAAACCAGGGCTGAAAACGCCTGGAGCGGGTGAGGAAGTTCCACCGCAGGATGACCGGCGTAAGGCTCAGCCCGGTGTACGTGCCGCCGCCTTCGGGCGCCACGTAATAGCAGGTGCCGGTGGCGCAGGGATAGAGAAATGTCTCCTGATGGGGCGGCGGGGTGTACGCCTGCCACAGCGGCATGAGGTTGGCGGCGAACTGGAACTGGCCGCTGAACAGGCCGGCGTGGACCGGTGGGCTGAGCACCTTGCCGGCTTCGACGCCCAGCGACATGAAGCCGAAGTCACTGCGGTTGCCAAGGCCGACGCCGCCGTTGGCGAAGGGACCGATCTCCCAGCTGCGCGCGGCGCGGATGCGGGCAATGGGGTTGTCCACGCTGGCCGGGGGAGTGGCTTCGGCGCCGACGGGCGCCTGGGCAGCGGCCGCAGCGGCTGCAATCACGATCAATACCAAAAATTCAAAGGCTCGCCTCAACGTTTCATCCTTCCCGTGTTTGGTGGATCCGTTCCCCAAAACCGTGTCAGTGGGTCGCCGTCCGTGATAGCGCCGGTCCGGGCCTGAAGGCCGCGCATTTTCCGGATCGTCTTCAGGGGGTTAAAACCCCCTGCTCCCTCCGCAAGGCCGGTTTGCAGCGGTAGTACTGGAACCTTGTTCGGCCCGCAAAAAGGCCGCCACAACCGGGCGGCCTGATGGGTGCCATCCCGGGAAAAGCATCAGCCCGCTGCGTGCTCCATCTGTTCGGCGTCCATGTCGAAGTTGGAGTAAACGTTCTGGGTGTCATCCAGGTCTTCAAGGGTCTCCAGCAGGCGCATCATCTGGCCGGCACTGCTGCCCTCAAGCTTGGTATAAGTGGAGGCGACCATGGTGACCTCGCTCATCACGGTGGGGATTGCCGCCGCTTTCACGGCTCCCAGCACAGCTTCATAGGAGGCGGGGTCGGTAATGATCTCCCAGCTGTCGCCTTCGTCGTTCAGGTCTTCGCCGCCATGCTCGAGAACGATGTCCATCAGCTTCTCTTCGCTGGCGGCGTCCTTCTCAATGGCGATGAGGCCCTTCTTCGAAAACATGAAGCGGACCGAGCCGGACTCGCCGAGATTGCCGCCGTTTTTCGAGAAAGCATGACGGATTTCGCTCACCGCGCGGTTGCGGTTGTCGGTCATCACTTCCACGATGATGGCCACGCCGCCGGGGCCGTAGCCCTCAAAGGTGATCTCCTCGTAGGTAAGGCCTTCGAGCTCGCCGGTGCCGCGCAGGATGGCGCGCTTGATATTGTCCTGGGGCATGTTCTCGGCCTTGGCCGCAAGGACCGCGGTGCGCAACCGGGCGTTGGTATCCGGATTGCCTCCGCCCTTGGCAGCGACCGCGATTTCCTTCAGCAGGCGGGTGAATATCTTGCCGCGCTTGGCATCGAGCGCGCCCTTTTTGTGCTTGATTGTGGCCCATTTGGAATGGCCGGACATGAGAACCTCGGCAGGAATCGAAATACCGGCGCCGACACGCGCCTGACCTTGTGATTATACACCGGGTGAAGGCGGGTAACGACGCCGTGAATGCCGGATGCGCGAGACCCCGTTTGCGTCGAAAACCAATTCTTAGCTAAGATGATGTTAGCTAACTTCCGCGGAGGTGCCAATGCAAGCAACAATGCATGAAGCGAAGACGCAGCTCTCGAAGCTGGTGGAACGTGCGCTGGCCGGCGAAGAGGTGATCCTCACGCATGGGCGGAATCGCGTGCCGGCGGTGAGGCTGGTGCCGGTCAAGACTCCCATGGTGCGCGAGCGGCCCATCGGACTCTACAAGGGCCAGATCGACATCGGGCCCGAGTTCTTTGAGCCGTTGCCGGACGAAGAGTTGAACGCGTGGGAGAGCGCGGCGAACGACGAACAGCTGCTGGGCTCAAAATGAGGCTGCTGCTCGACACCCACACCCTCATCTGGGCAATGAACGGCGACCGGCGTCTCTCCCCGGCAGCGCGAGCCGCAATGGTCTCGCCGGTCAATCCGGTCTATGCATCGAGCGCATCGATATGGGAAGCGGCGACTAAATTTCGCCTGGGCAGGTTCCCCGAGGCCGCTCTGCTCGTGGATAATCCCGCCAGAATCCTGGCGTCGCTGGAAATTGAGGGGATATCGATTTCAATTGAGCACGCGCGCCTTGCCGGTTCGCTGGCGCACCTCCACAAGGACCCGTTTGACCGCATGCTGGCTGCGCAGGCCTTGCTGGAAGGGCTGGCGCTGGTCAGCATCGATCCTCTGTTCGATGAGCTTGCCGTGATCCGTCTTTGGTAGCGATTGCCGGTGCACAAAAGTACCAACCTGCGTAATCAAAAAGATACCCGCATCTTGATGAGAAACTGATACCCTGAAAGCATGAAGTTTGGGGTCCTGGTCTTTCCCGGTTCCAATTGTGACCACGATACTTACCACGTGATTGCCGAAGTGGCGCAGCAGCCCGTGACCTTCCTCTGGCACGATTCGGACAATCTGGCGGGCGTGGATGCGGTCCTTGTGCCGGGCGGCTTCGCTTACGGCGATTACCTGCGCACCGGCGCCATTGCACAATTTTCTCCCGTCATGCAGGCAGTCAAGCGGTTCGCAGCCGGCGGCGGCCTGGTGCTGGGTATCTGCAATGGCTTTCAGATTCTGACCGAGGCCGGACTGCTGCCGGGCGCCTTGATGCGCAACGCCGGCCTGAAATACATCTGCAAGCAGGTTCACCTTCGCGTGGAGACGGCCGATAGTCCCTTTACCAACCAGTTGGCCAAGGGAGATGTGCTCAAGATTCCAATTGGCCACATGGAGGGAAATTACTTTTGCACTCAGGACGAACTGGCCGCGCTTGAAGCCGAAGACCGGATCGCGTTCCGCTATGCCACGCCGCAGGGCGCGGTCACGGCGGAGGCAAATCCCAACGGCTCACTGAGCAACATAGCGGGAATCCTGAATGCGCAACGCAACGTATTGGGGATGATGCCCCACCCTGATCGGTCCAGCGAAAGCCTGCTTGGATCAGCCGACGGATGGAAGATCTTCGCTTCGATGGTTGAAGCGCTGGCGGCCCACTGAAGTACTTGTCGTAACCGAAGAGGAACCCCAGGCTCAAGCATGATCGATATTCATCACCATCTGATTTACGGCGTAGACGACGGATCGCCCGATCTGGCCACTTCCCTGGCGATGGCCAGAGTGGCGGCGGCCGAGGGCGTCACGCATATCGTCTGTACGCCCCACGCGAGCGACGCTTATCCGTATCAGACTGAAGTCAACCTGGAACGGCTGGCTGAGCTGCGCCGGCTTCTTCAGGACGAGGTACAACTCTCTCTGGGGTGCGATTTCCACCTCAACGCTGAAAACATTCTGGATGCGATTGCCAACCCGCCGCGGTACTCGATCGACGGCAAGGGGTACCTGCTGATCGAATTTCCTGACATGGTGATCTCACCGCAGTTGACCGATGCCATGCGGCGGCTGCAGGAACAGGGCTATACGCTGATCATTACGCACCCGGAGCGCAACCGGGTGCTGCAACAGAAGCCCGACATGCTGGCGGACTGGATGCGCTCTGACTGCCTGGTGCAGGTGACAGCAGGCTCGCTCTACGGCCGGTTCGGCAGCGCGGCCGAGGCGTTCTCGAACGAACTGCTGAATCGCGGCTGGATTCACTTTCTGGCCACCGACGCACACAACCCCAAGTGGCGTCCGCCGCACCTGAAGAAGGCTTTCGACTACGTGAGCGGCAAAGCCGGCGAGGAGACCGCCCGGCGGCTGTGCATTGCCAACCCGCAGGCGGCGGTGGACGGAATTGCCTTTCCCGATCAGCCGGAGCCAGTGGGGCTTTGGGACCGAGTTCCGCTCAAGTTTGACCCCAGCCGCTATCGCTCCAGTTCCAAGCCTTCGTCGCGCAAGGCGGGCAAGCCCAAGGCGGATGCGGATGAGGTCCAACCCAACGGACGCGGCTTCTGGGACCGGCTCTTCGCGCGGTAGTTCTTCGCTGCGGGCGCCCGGGCTTCAAACCAGCCCCAGCCCGCCATCCACTCCGAGAATCTGCCCCGTCACAAATCCTGGTCCGGTGGCGAAGAACAGGACCGCCTGGGCTACGTCTTCGGCTGTGCCGTTGCGCTGCATGGGGGTGCGCGCGGCGAAGCGCTGCGCTGCCTGGGCCGATTCAGTTTCAAATTCAATCCAGCCGGGGGCGACGCAGTTGACGCTGACTTGCGGCGCGAAGGCGCGAGCCATGGCCTGGGTGAGCATGTGCAGCGCTGCCTTGGATGCGCAGTAGTGGGCGTGATCGGACCAGGCGCGCAGACCGCCCAGCGAGCCGATGTTCACGATTCTACCCTCGGCTGCGCGCAAGGCCGGCAGAGCCTCCCGCGCCACCAGGAACGGCCCGCGCGCGTTGGTTTCAAAGACCGCGTCCCAGGCTTCCAGGCTGATCTCGTCGAGTGGTGCGGACGCGAAGACGGCGGCGTTGTTGACCAGCACATCGAGCCTTCCGAATGTGGAGAGAACGGCCGCGATGGCTTGCTGCACGGAACTCTGCGAGCGGACATCGCATTCGACGGAAAGCGAGCGCACACCGAGCGCGGCGATCTGCTCCGCTGTCTCAACGGCTTCTGCGTGGGAGTTGCGGTAGGTGATGGCCACGTTCGCGCCGGCCGCAGCGCAGGCCAGCGCGATGGCGCGGCCGATGCGGCGCGCGCCGGCGGTGACGAGGACGGATTTTCCGGTGAGAGGCGGATGGGGCATTTGAGACTCGCTTCCCTGCTCCCCGATGGGGCACCCAGCGATCTTGCAGCGGCTGAAGCCCGACTCATTCTATTCACTTGGGTGGCCCGGGGCCCAGAGGGCACCCCGCCGTGCCCTTGTTACAAAGCGTGTCTGGAAGCCGTTCTCCGCGGCTTGCGACGCTCGTACCCTTCGATGCAGCCCGAATTGGACAGCAGTCCGGCCAGTTCCCTGCTCTAGTTGGTTTGCGGCTGGGTGGCGGCCGGGTTCGCCGGTGGTGCGGGAGCAACGGGCTTGGCGGGTGGCGGGGTTGAGGTGGTGTCAGTGATCGTGCTCTTGCCGTCAACCACTCCGGCCGGGTGTTCCTTGTAAATGGAGTACTGCTGGCCGGGGCGCAGCAGCCGGACCGCGATCGCCATATCGGGCTTGTCGATCTTGAAGTCCTCGCCAAAGGTCTGGAAGCCGCGCGCGATCACCTGCAGGCGCACCGTGTCGCCGATGGGCAGCACATCGATGACGGTCTTGCCGTCTTCATTCGTCTTCTGCTCCATGTTGCCCTCGTCCTTTTCACCAACCATAGGGTGAAAGATGACGGAGGCGTTCTCAATGGGCTTGCCGTTGACGTCTTTGAGAATGGTGACCTCAATGCGTGCTGTGGGCGGCGGCGATTTGTACTTGCGGCCGCGCCTGGCGGTGTCGTCCTGGCCGTGTGCGGCAAGAGTAAGAGCAACCAGGCCAAGGCCGGCCATGGAGACGGAGAGCAGAAAGAGTGTGCGGCGGAGCATGAGGATCATTGTAATTCGTTGGACGCATGAGGGGGCAATGGGCATCGACAAAGGGATCAGGGCGGGGGGGAATCTTCGGGTTTTACCCCGTTTTCTGGAACGACTGCGACGTAAGTCTTTTCATATCAACGAGGTCACTCAGTCAAAAACTAGGTAACATGTTTATTTTCAAATGGTTGCGAAGAAAGGGGGGGGAGGGGGTGGGTCTTGAGCTACCGGGCATTGGGCGAGACGGAATGAGGCTGCGGCAGGATGGATGGATGGCGAACACGTAGCATCCTGTAATTATGGGCGCGTGCGGAGAAATGAGCTGCAAAGGTGGACCGAAGGGAATGCTTTGCGGCGGAAGCATAATAATTCGTGAGTGAGTTATACTCATATTTTAATGAACGCACCTTGACAAATTACCTGTGACTTGCCTATCGTTAGCAATTGGAAGGCGAGACTGCTAGCACACCGCTGGCAGGATTGCCTGGCTGAACCGCGGAAAGATTGCGGGCTCCAAGCCGGGCGGCTTCTGAAGCTTTTTTTCTTGCAACCCAAAACGACACTCCCGCGGCTGGGGCTCAACCCTGCCGGGGCCTGAAGGAGAAGCGAAGCAATGGCATCAACACACGTAAAAACCACGTTCACTCCGCTCCATGACCGTATTCTGGTCCGCCGTCTTGAAGAGGGCGAAACCGTCCGCGGTGGCATCATCATTCCCGACAGCGCCAAGGAAAAGCCCCAGGAAGGCGAAGTGATCGCCGTGGGCAAGGGCAAGTCGAACGACGAGGGCAAGGTGTTCCCTCTGGACGTGAAGGCCGGCGACAGTGTTCTGTTCGGCAAGTACTCGGGCACGGAGATCAAGCTCGACGGCGAGGAATTCCTCATCATGCGTGAAGAGGAAGTTCTGGGAATCGTGAAGAAGTGAACATTGAACCGTGGACGGTGGACGGTGGACAGCAACCTAAGCTGGACTCGCCCCTTAGCCCTCGGCACAGAGTCTCAGTTCGGTAGACCAACCTTTACAAACAAAGAGTTTCGGACGATTGAATAGCTTTGGATGAGACGGAATGCTGGTAGAAACCACCGTTCCCTGTCCACTGTTCACCGTCCACTCAAGGAGAGAAAATGGCAAAGCAAATTTTGCACGGTGAAGATTCCCGTCAGGCGATTCTGCGCGGCGTGAACACGCTGGCAGACGCAGTGAAGGCAACCCTTGGCCCCAAGGGCCGCAACGTTGTAATCGAAAAGAAGTTCGGCTCCCCGACTATCACCAAGGACGGCGTGACGGTTGCCAAGGAGATCGAGCTGAAGGACCCGATGGAGAATGTCGGCGCACAGCTGGTGCGTGAAGTTGCATCGAAGACCAGCGACGTGGCCGGCGACGGCACCACGACCGCGACGGTTCTCGCCCAGTCCATCTTCAAGGAAGGCGTGAAGACGGTTGCGGCCGGCGCGAATCCGACGGCACTGAAGCGCGGCATCGACAAGGCGGTTACGGTCATCATCGGCACCCGCGACAAGGACGGCAAGTGGACCGAGGGCGGCGCTCTCGGCAAGCTGTCGAAGCCTGTGGACGAGGGTTCGGTTGCCCAGGTGGGCGCCATCTCGGCCAACGGCGATCAGGAGATCGGCGACATCATTGCTCATGCCGTGAAGGTTGTGGGCAAGGACGGCGTGATCACCATTGAAGAGTCGAAGACGATGCACACCGGCCTGGAGACTGTGGACGGCATGCAGTTCGATCGCGGCTACCTGAGCCCCTACTTCGTGACCGACGCAGAGCGCCTGGAAGTGGTGCTCGAAGATCCGTACATCCTGATCTTCGAAAAGAAGATCAGCGCGATGAAGGATCTGCTGCCCCTGCTGGAGCAGGTTGCGCGCGGCGGCAAGCCGCTGCTCATCATTGCCGAGGACGTGGAAGGCGAAGCGCTCGCG
>Ga0302195_10003578_pt1 | contig 12088 bp, 10 predicted proteins | sample II_Bog_N1_2_FD_198778 | JGI IMG/M metagenome (GOLD analysis project Ga0302195, IMG submission 198778) | Peat permafrost microbial communities from Stordalen Mire near Abisko, Sweden - II_Bog_N1_2 | ecosystem: Environmental > Terrestrial > Soil > Wetlands > Peat | place: Sweden: Abisko...
CCGCCCGTGGGTGAATCGTAGAGGATAAGCTCCGGCTGGCGGATCAACGCGCGTGCGATGGCGACGCGACGCCTCATGCCGCCGGAGAGGCTGTCCGGATACAGAGAAAAGGTCTGGTCCAGCTCCACAAAGCTGAGCGCCTCGTGGACGCGGCGGTCGATCTCTTCGTCGGGAACCTGCTCCTGTATCAACTGGTAGGCCACGTTGTCGCGAACGGTGAGGGAATCGAAGAGCGCGCCCTCCTGGAACACCATGCCGGTGCGTGTGCGGAGGGGAAAGAGTCGCTCCTCGGGCATCTTTGAGATCTCGTCGCCGAAGAGCAGGATGCTGCCTTCATCGGGCCGAAGCAGGCCGTTGACCAGCTTGAGCAGGACGCTCTTGCCTACGCCCGCGGGTCCGAGCAGGATGCGGGTTTCGCCGGGCGCTACCGAGAAGCTGATGTCCTGAAGAACGGGCGGGCCATCAAAGGCGATGGAAACGTTATGAAAGGCTACAACGGGGCCGGCGGCCAATGCCGGAGCTGTGCCGGACTGGATTGGGCCAGCCTGGGTCAGGCCAGGCTGCGATAGGCCAGGCAGGGCCGGATCGGGCTCGGAAGCGCTGTTGGTCTGGTTCATGCGCGGGCTAAAAGTGAGAGCAGGACCTGTGTGAGCAGGAAGTCGGCAATGATGATGGATACCGACGAGAAGACGACTGCCTGAATGGTGGCGCGGCCAACACCCTGCGTGCCCCCAGAAGTTCTCATACCGAAAAAGCAGCCGATGGAGGCGATGATAAAGCCGGAAAAGAGCGGCTTTACCAGGCCCTGAACAATGTCGGGATAGCGGAGGGATTCCCACGCTGTGGAGAAGTACTGGAAGCCGTCTTGATGGTTCATCACGACCGTGACGAATCCGCCGCCGAGGATGCCGAAAGCGTCGGCCAGGATGGTGAGAAAGAAAAGCATGGAGATGCAGGCAAACAGGCGCGGAGTGACAAGTTTGCGCATGGGGTCCACGCCCAGGGCGCGCATGGCGTCGATCTGCTCCGTTACAACCATGGAACCGAGTTCGCTGGCCATTGAGGAAGCGTTTCGGCCGGCTACCATGACGCCGGTGAGCACCGGACCGAGTTCGCGGATCATGGTGAGGCCCACAAAGCGGCCGGTCAGGCCGTTGGCGCCGAATTCAGAGAGCGTGGCCGCGGATTGCAACGCCAGCACGCCGCCCGTGAAAAAGCCCGACAACAACACAATGAACGCCGAACCGACGCCGATAATGTCGGCCTGAATCAGAAATTCAGACCCATAACGCGGCGGGCGAAACAGGTTCATCACAGCGCGATGCGCGAACAGGGAATAGTCCTGCACGGTGAGCACGACGCGCTTGGCGGTTCTGTCGATTGGTGTCGCCATCTTGTTTGCCGGTATTCCACTGTTGACGCGAACGCGCCGATTTGAGGGGAGACGCTCGTGCATGGACAGGATATCGCATGAGGGTGGAATGGGTCCGGTCGCCACCAGCCGGCGGTGCTGCGTGGCCGGCGGCAGAGCAAGGATTACCCGGTGGTATGCAGAAATTTCATCCCAAGGCCGGCCGCAATTCAGAGCCGTCTCATTGTTTTCAATGAGTTGCATCTGGCGATTCAAGTGCATTGCAAATGAATGCACGCGGGGCGGGGAAACGGGAGGTGTGTATGAGCTCATTCAGGCTGCGGCTGATTCTTTCGCTGATCGCGGGAATCACTCTGGTGTCGGTTGCCTCAACCTATTTTGAGGTGATGGCTCATAAGCTTGCACTGCGCCGCGAACTGGAGCGCCGGACTTCCTGGCTGGGAACAAGCCTGGAGGTTGACATTGAGCAGGCCATGGCTCCCGGAAAGACCGATTCCGTCGCCACCGCCGTTGCAAATCTTCAGAAAACGAATGAGACGCTGGGTCTGGCGGTATTTAACCCTGAGGGGCGGTTGCTGGCCTCCGCAGGCGCCCAGGATGTGATCCAGGATTTGGCTTCCGGTCCCGTGGAAACGGCGATCAACCAGGGCGCAGAGACCCGTGCATTTGGGCACGACGCGAACCGGCAGTGGCTCGAAGATGCCATTCCGCTGGCAGACGCCGGCGGCCTGACCGGGGTTCTGGTGATTCTGGAAGATGCCGGAAGCATTCGCGCGGAAGGGAATGCGGTGTGGCAGCGGAGCTTCTGGCGCGTCTTGGCCATTGTGGTGCTCATTGTGGGCGTCACCATGCTGATGGTTCGCTGGTTCCTGATGCGGCCTCTGGCGCGTGCGGTCGAGCGCTTGAGAAAGTTGCGCATGGGCAATTTGGATGGACTTTCAGACGAGGGTCACGCGGAGCTGAGCCTGTTCTCCCCGTTAGCGCGTGAGGTCGAGACACTGGCGGAGAGTCTGGCGGCGGCACGCGCATCCGCAGCTGCGGAGGCTCGCTTGCGCGATGCCGGGGAGCACCAGTGGACCAGCGAGCGGTTGGCCGTTCACATGCGCGACCGTTCGGGGTCGAGCCGGATCTTTGTGGTTTCCAACCGCGAGCCCTACATCCATATGCGGCGTGGCAGGGCGACGGTGTGCGAAGTTCCCGCAAGCGGCCTGGTCACGGCTATTGAGCCAGTGTTGCGCGCCTGCGACGGCGTGTGGGTGGCGCACGGCAGCGGCAGCGCCGATGCGGAAACCGTGGACGCTTTCGACCGGCTGCGCGTTCCCCCCGGCGACCCGCGCTACAACTTGCGGCGGGTGTGGATGTCGACCGAGGAAGAGCAGGGCTACTACTACGGATTCTCCAACGAAGGCCTTTGGCCTCTATGCCACATCGCGCACACGCGCCCCATTTTTCGCGCCACGGATTGGGAAAGCTATCGGCGGGTAAATGAGCGATTTGCCGCGGCGGTGCTGGAGGAGATGGAGGGCAGCCCCAATCCGATCGTGTTTGTGCAGGACTATCACCTGGCCCTGGTGCCGCGGTTGATAAAGGCGGTGCGGCCGGATGCGCGCGTTGCCATTTTCTGGCATATTCCGTGGCCAAATCCTGAAGCGTTTGGCATTTGCCCGTGGCAGGAGGAACTGCTGGACGGGCTGCTCGGCGCCGATCTGATCGGCTTCCACATTCCGCTGCACTGCAATAATTTCCTCTCCACGGTAGACCGGGTTCTGGAGTCGCGCACCGACCGCGAACACATGACTGCGATGCGCCACGGCCATTCCACCACGGTTCGGTCTTACCCGGTAAGCGTGGTGATGGAGGCAGCGAAGCCGCGCCTGGTCAGTTCGGGCCGTCCGTCGCCCGTGTTCACGCGCCAGGAGCTGCTCGTGGAGTACGGCGTACGCTGCGAATACCTGGCAGTGGGCGTTGACCGCCTGGACTACACCAAGGGGATTGTGGAGCGGCTGCTTGCGGTTGAAAAGCTCTTTGAGGAGCATCCCTGGCACCTGGAACGGCTGACCATGGTGCAGATTGCGGCTCCCAGCCGGAGCCAGATTCCCGCCTATGCCGAATTGCGCGATCGCGTGGAATCGACCGTGGAGCGCATCAACCAGCGTTTCCAAACCGCGCAATGGAAGCCTATTGTGCTCATTAACCGGCAATGCAGCCACCAGGAAGTGAACCAGTGGTTCCGCGCGGCGGATGTGTGCCTCGTGACCTCGCTCCACGACGGAATGAACCTGGTGGCCAAGGAATTTGTGGCTGCGCGGGACGATGGAGACGGTGTACTGGTACTCAGCAAATTCACCGGCGCGGCTATCGAGCTGAACGATGCTTTACTGGTCAATCCCTATGATATTCACGAGGTAGGTGAGGCCATTCACCGTGGCCTGGAGATGGGTCAGGCCGAACGGCGGGTGAGGATGGATCGGATGCGGCGTCAGGTCACGGACCACAATGTATATCGTTGGGCAGCCACCATTCTCGGTGACCTCCGCGATCTGCGCATCGAGGACCTTGAAAGTGCTCATCTGGAAGTCGCGGCGGTCGCGCACGGTTGAAAACGGGCGTTTCCGGCGCAGGTTGAACAACACGGTACACTTGCCCTGAAGAGGAGTGGCCGGTGACCCCAGAGGCGGAAGAAAAGCTGGAAAAGTTCTTTAGCGCGTTTGCCGCCCCGGCAAGCGCGCTTCTGCTGCTGGATTACGATGGGACGCTTTCGGGAGTTCGCATCGATCGCTTCAAGGCGCGGCCCTGGGCCGGTGTGCGTGAGTTGCTGGGGCGTATTCAGCGGCAAGGGCACACGCGCATGGCGGTCATTACCGGGCGGCCCGCAAAGGAGATTGCGCCGCTGCTGGGGCTCGACCCGCCGCTGGAAGTATGGGGTCTGCACGGCGCGGAGCGGCTCTACCCGGATGGACGGCGTGAGCTTGAACAAGCTCCGCCCGCATCGCAGAAAATGCTCGAAGACCTGCGCCGCCGGCTGAAGGTCGACAGCCTGGGCGGATTATTCGAAGACAAGGCAAACGGCGTAGTGATGCACTGGCGCGGGCATTCGCCGCGAAGGGCCGCCCAGATCGAGAGGCGCACGCGAGAGCTGTTTGAGCCGGTCGCGAAGATGGACGGACTCAGTCTGCTGGACTTTGAGGCCGGCCTCGAGTTGCGCGTGGGGCGCAATAAGGGCGGCGCTGTCGAAGCGATTCTGGCCGAGTCCGATTCGGGCGGGCCGGTTGCATTCCTGGGGGACGATCTTAGCGATGAGTCTGCATTCCAGGCCGTGCGGCTTGTTGGGCGGCGAGGCTTGAGCGTGCTGGTTCGGCGGGAGTGGCGTGAGACGGAAGCGGATATCTGGCTGCGGCCGCCGGTGGAGCTGAGGGCTTTCCTTCAAAGGTGGGAGCGGGCGGCGGAGAATTTGTCCGGCGAGCATTCCTAAAGAAATCCCTGGCTTGAAAATTGCACTGTTTCGGGCCGGGTGGTCCAAGGTATTCTTGCCGCATGACTTCCTGGCGACGATCGCCAATACTCGCGTTGCTGCTTGCACTTACGGCCGTGGCGGGCGCGCGACTTGCCGGGGCAGAGGCAAACGCCGGCGGAAACCAGGTGAGGCAGGTCGAATCGTACAACGGGCCGTGGCGGGTTCACTTTGGGGATGATTTCCTGGGGGCCAGTCCGGCTTTCGATGACAGCACCTGGAAGCAAATCGAGCTAGGCTCCGCGGAAAGCAAAAACCTGAACGCCGATCAGGACGTTGTCTGGTTTCGCGCGCGAGTTTCTCTACCCAGCCAGACCCCAAACCCAGCCCCAAACCCGGCCCTCCTGATCGCTCCGTTGGCAGCCGGGTGCCAGATTTTTGTGAATGGCTCCAAGGTCTCCGACTGCAACCAGCTACCCGGCCCCAACCACTATAGAGCGCGCGGGATTCTAATCCACCTGGCCGGGATTTCGCCCGGGTCGCCATTCTTGCTCGCCATCCGGCTCGATCATCCCCGCAAAATGATCTCTGGCGCTGTCGGATTGGGTAGGGATGCCGTGCTGTTCGGCTCTCCCTCGCTGCTGGCCGACCATCGCACCGCGAGGGACGCCGCGCGATTTTACGAGGTTCTGCCGCAGGAACTGCTTTGCGTGGGCGAGCTGCTTGCAGGCGCTGTTTTGTTGCTTGCCTTCGCATTTGACAGGAGCAGCCGCGAGTATCTGTGGTTCGCCGCCTTTCTTTGGCTCGACGGTTCGGCTTCGCTGATGTCGTGCTTTGACGTTGTTTACCCAATCATCGGCCCGGCCTGGCAGGAATGGGGAAATCATTTCGGGACGATTGCGCGATACGCGCCGTTGATTGGATTTCTGGCGGCCTTCACCAAAGCGCGGTTGAACTGGGTCCTGCGGGCCTACCAGTTGGTTCTTCTGCTGGTGCCGGAGGTGCTGGCATTCGCGTCGTTCTATGCGCTGGAGCGATATCTCCCACGAAACCAATATGTCCTCCTGGCTTCGCAACTCCCGTTTGTAGTAGGCTCCCTGGTGTTCCTGGCGCTGCAATGGCGTCGCGGCAACCGCGATGCGGCGCTGCTGCTGCCTTCGTTTCTGCTGGCAAACGGCATTGAGATTCTGGGACTTACAGGGCTGGTAGTCCGGTTTCACATGGGACCGCGGTTCACCATCGATTGGGACGACCTGTCGATGTTCTTCTTCCTCATTTCCATTGCGCCGGTGATCATCGCGCGGCATCGGCGGACCACCATGGACCATGCCCGGACCAATGCCGAACTGGAGGCGGCGCGCGAAGTGCAGGGACAGTTGATCGTTCCGGCTGTGGATGTTTCGGGCTTCCAAATCGAGAGCGCCTATGTGCCGGCCATACATGTGGGCGGGGATTTCTACCACATTGAGCCAGAGCCGGACGGCGGCGTGTTGATTGTGGTGGGCGATGTCAGCGGCAAGGGACTCAAGGCCGCAATGACCGTGAGCGCCATCATGGGTGCTTTGCACGATTACTCCTCAAGCCGGCCGACGGAGGTTCTGGCTCACCTCAACCGTGTGCTCTATGGGCGAGTGAGTGGGTTTGTGACATGTTGCGCAGCGCTCATCGCAGCGGATGGAACGATGACTCTTGCCAATGCGGGCAACCCCCCTCCCTATTGCAACGGCGAGGAGATGGCGGTTGAGCCGGACTTGCCGCTCGGCATGCTGGCCGAATGCAGCTATGCGGAGACGCGCTACCAGATAGCTCCCGGCGACCGGCTCACGTTTGTCTCCGATGGCGTGTTGGAAGCAATCAACCAGCAAGGCGAGCTTTATGGCTTTGAGCGCACCCGCGCAATCAGTAACCAGCCGGCGAACGCTATTGCGGAAGCAGCCGCGCAGTTCGGCCAGGAGGACGACATTACGGTCGTCACCATCACGAGGGAGAGACAGTTAGGATCTGCCGGCATCCAGCTTTCTGCCATCTCAGTGGCCGTCTAGCAGCCCATTTCGGACGGGCGGAAATCGCCGGTCTGGCAAACTAAAGGACGCAATATGAGTAAGTGGGCAATAATTCTTATTGCGGCGCTTTTCGCTGTTTCGACCGGCTACGACTTCTACCGTGGCTATCATGAAACGAGATCAATTGGCGGCGGGATCGCCTCTGTCATTTTCGGTCTGATTATCTTGGCATTCCTGTGGTGGTTGAAGTCCAAGGGCAAAAATTCAGACTGAGACACTTCCAGGCCATCGTTTTCATTGACTCTGGGCAGCGATTCGGGTATTCTGGAGTCCTTGTGCGGTGTTGCGCCTGGGGTCTGTGTGTGTGCACCCGGATCCGGCTGGCAGATGCCCTTTTTGGGGTCGGCTGGTACAGGCCTGCAGGCTGCTGAACGTTGAACGTGTTCAGAGCGGAGCAGAGAGCCCCTGGAGGGCCAACCCCCGCAGTTCTCACCCGAACAGAATTGTTTGGACGTGGGTGGATTTGAAGGCCCGTGCACGTTTGGTGCGGGCAAATGCGACTGTTTGGGCGAGAGTTTTTTGCCTGGTTGCTTGGAATGTGCTTCCGAAGCAGGCCATATGCCGGGCAGGCAGAGTGGGATCGAGACTGGTTTTTCGAGGGTAGGAGAGAAATGGGTACCTTTGTTCCGAGCGGCAAGGATATTGCCCGCAAGTGGTATGTAGTGGACGCCAGCGGTGAAACGCTCGGCAGACTGGCGACCAAGGCTGCCAATGTGCTGAGCGGCAAACTGAATCCGCAGTATGTGCCGTACATCGATATGGGCGATCACGTAATTGTGATCAACGCGGAGAAGGTCCGGCTTACCGGTCTGAAGGCCGAGAGCAAGCTTTATCGCCGGTATACGGGTTTCCCCGGCGGCCTGCGCGAGGAGTCGTTTGTGCGCCTGCTCAACCGCAAGCCGGAAGCGATCCTGGAACAGGCGATCAAGGGCATGCTGCCCAAGAGCAAAATGGGCCGCCAGATGGCAACCAAGCTGAAGGTCTATCGCGGCGACAAGCATCCCCATCAGGCGCAGGAGCCGGTGGCGCTGGCGATCAAGTAAGGCAGCCGCTAGCTGCTAGCTTCTAGCTGCTAGCTCAGAAAATTGGGATTCAGTGTTTTAAGGCTTTTAGCTAGAGGCTAGAAGCTAGAAGCTAGGAGCTAAAACGGAATGGCAGATTTGGTGCAGTATTACGGGACGGGACGGCGCAAGTCGGCGATTGCGCGCGTGTTTCTGCGCCCCGGCACGGGTGAGTGGAAGGTCAACGGCAAGGGATTCGAAGAGTACTTCGTAACCGAGCAGCAGCGCGTGGCGGCCAAGCGCACGCTGGTTGTGGCCGAGCTGGCCGCAAGCTTCGACGTGGTCACCACCGTGAAGAGCGGCGGCGTGGCCGCGCAGGCCGATGCCGTCAAGCTGGGCATTGCCCGGGCCCTGATCGTATTCAACCCGGAACTGCGCAAGACGCTGAAGGCCGAAGGCCTGTTGACGCGCGATGCGCGCCAGAAAGAACGCAAGAAGTATGGGCAGAAGGGCGCCCGCAAGCGGTTCCAGTTCTCGAAGCGCTAACGCGCTTCAAGCTATTAGCTTCTAGCCTCTAGCTTCTAGCTTTTCTTGCTTGTATCAGCTGCATGGAATTCCGAAGAAGCGAATTCCAGCATGAACAAGCTAGAAGCTAAAAGCTAGGAGCTAGTAGCTGGTTCCACCAATCTCCCGCACAAGCGGGATCAATCCGGGCCAAGGTAGGACTTGCCCGGATGCAATCCAAAAAGGAGGCCCATTGGCCACGATCACAATGAAGGAGCTGCTCGAAGCGGGTGTTCACTTCGGGCATCAGACCAAGCGCTGGAATCCCAAGATGAAGGAGTATATCTTCGGCGAGCGCAACGGGATCTACATCATCGATCTGCAAAAGACGCTCAAGCTGTTTAAGGACGCGTCGAAGTTCGTTACCGAGCTATGCGCGGGAGGCAAGACGATACTATTCGTCGGCACCAAGCGCCAGGCGCAGGATGCCGTGGCCGAGGAAGCCACGCGGGCTGGGATGCCCTACATCAACCAGCGCTGGCTGGGCGGCCTGCTTACCAACTGGGTCACGGTGCAGAAGTCGGTGAAGCGCCTTCAGGAACTGGACGAGATGGCCACCGATGGCCGATACGATTTGCTGACCAAGAAGGAAGTCATCAAGCTGGAGCGGGAGCGGAAGCACCTGCAGGCAAATTTGGCCGGCATCAAATCGATGAAGCGCCTGCCCGACGCGCTGTTCATCGTGGACTCGAACAACGAGGCGATTGCCGTGAAGGAAGCCCGCAAGCTGGGCATTCCCGTGGTTGCGGTGGTGGATACCAACTGCGATCCCACGGTGGTGGACTACGTGATTCCAGGCAACGACGATGCGCTGAGAGCCATTCGCCTGTTCACTTCGAAGATTGCCGATTCAGCGGCCGAGGGCGTGAACCTGGTTGGCGACAAGGCGTTTCAAGAGGAGTTGCCGGCGCAGGCCGCGGTTGAAGGCGTGGGCCTGGACGCTGGCCCGGCGGACGACTTGGATCTTGAAGTGGCGCTCGGTGGCGGAATTCGCAAGGCGCCCGCTGTAGTGGCGGCATTGGATGAGGCCGAAGTCGTCGAAGGCTAGGATTCATCGAATCTTCGCACGCGAGTGCGCATAATGAGACAAGCGTGGCCGCGAGTGGCGAGTGCCACGCTTTTCTTATGCCGGAAAGCCAGCGGCATGAACCATGGGAAGACTGGCTGGAAAACAGGAAAAGAGAGATGACTACAGTGAGCGCAAAAATCGATGCCAAGTTGGTGAAGGAGCTTCGCGAGAAATCCGGAGCGCCGATGGGCGACTGCCTGAAAGCTTTGCAGGAGACAAATGGAGACATAGAGGCCGGCTTTGTTGCTCTGCGCAAGCGGGGCCTGGCCTCGGCGCAGAAGAAGGCCAGCCGCACCACGAACGAAGGCGCGGTGGGCACATACATTCATGCCGGCGGAAAAATCGGCGTACTGATCGAGCTGAACTGCGAGAGCGATTTTGTGGCCCGCACCGATGACTTCCAGGAGCTGCTGAAAGACATCGCGATGCACATCGCCGCCAGCGACCCGCGCTATGTGAAGCCCGAGGACGTGACCATTGCCGATCTGGAGCGCGAGAAGGACGTCTATCGCGCACAGGCACTGGCCACGGGCAAGCCGGCTCCGGTCATTGAGCGGATCGTGGACGGCAAGATGGCCAAGTTCTACGAAGAGGTCTGCCTGCTTGAGCAGCCCTTCATCAAGGACCAGGCCGTAAGCATCAAGGAACTCATCGCGCAAAAGGTTGGCAAGCTGGGCGAGAACATCACCGTGCGCCGTTTCGCGCGCTTCAAGGTAGGCGCTCCGGATTGGACCGTGGCGCAGACCAAGGCCGTGGAAGCGGCTGCGGAGTAAAGCCAGGGACTAAGGGACTAGGGACTGAGGGACTAACCCAGCGGTGAAGGGCTCGGGGCGATTGCCTCGGGCCCTTTTCATTACCTGAAGCTATTTTCCAGTTAACTCAGTGCGATGAGTCTGCAGGCTGAAGCGGCGCCAATGCCGCTGCAGAAACAGGACTCGCCGATTCTCGTCCGGGAGCCTGCGGAAAGTTGATCTTTTTCAACAGCGCCTGAAACCGAGGTTCGTCCTTGATTGGCTTCCATCCAGGAAGGGCTTCTGCTGAGAACCACTCAGCAAGGTTCGGGTCATGGTTTGCGCTGGCCTCCTCGAGCAGTTGCAGCGCCTCCTGGTTCTCCCCGTGCTGGACGCAGTCGTAGGCGCGCATGACGCGAGGCTTCTCCGTGGCTGGGCCGCAAGACTCGGCTTTCAAAAACAATGCCTCCAACAGTCCGCGTTCGCCGCCCTGCGCATATCCAGCCCTTTCCGCGCCCGTTAATTCTCTCAGCGCCGGATCGTTATGAAGCTGCGCAGACGTTTCTGACTCGGCCAGGTAGGCCGGATAGTTGCGACGGTCAAATTCAACGAGGGCAAGGTATGTGTGCACTGTCGCGAGACCAGGGTCTGCGCGCTCCACCTGTTCCAGAAGCTTTGCCCCTTCATCCTTCCTGCCCGCCACGTACAACACAATGCCCTTGTTGGCGAGTATCGAATGGGAACCTGGATCAAGCTCCTGTGCCTTGCTAATCTCCTCAAGCGACTCTTGAATCATCTCTTGATCGCCCTTGTCCCAGGGCATTTTCCAGGGAGAACGGATTCCCATCGTGAGCGCGTTGGCAAACCAAAGGTGCGCCAGCGGATCTCTTGGATTCAGTTCAATGGCGCGACGAAATTCCCTATACCCTTCGGGATAGTTCCCTGCACCCCACACTTCGGCAAACCCCAATGCGCGATGCGCTTCAGCAAGGGAGTCATCCAGCTCCACGGCACGTCTGGCTGCCGCAAGCGCTCTGGGATACATGTCGCCGGGAGGAAGAGTAGAAAAAATCCGCTGAAAATTGTAAGTGTCGGCCAAGCCCGCGTAGGCCTCAGCACTGTTGGGATCGCGAACAATGGCTTGCGTAAAGTCATCGAGTGCGCGGTTGAGGCTTTCTGGCGTTCGCTGGCCCCACTCATAGCGGCCTTTCAGGTAGAGCTCGTGGGCTAATTGCTTGTCAGCATTTGCGGGTGTGACGCTGGCGGAATCGCGGCGGCCACTGGTGCGAGAGTTGACGAGGAAAACGACCTGAAGAGCAACTCCGGCAAAAAGCAGAACGAGGACTGGAATGTGCCAAAACCGACGATGTGCTCTTCCAGCAGGGAAGGATGCGGACAAAACCACGGGGGGCAGCGGGGCTTCCGCTTGAGGCGGCGGAGCCATTGAAGCAGCCTGGTCCACTTCATTATCGCCGTTGCCCGGAACTTCCGCCTCAATGGCGTTTCGAAGTTCTTCAGCCTTTGCTGAAGTCAGCCATTCATCCAGTTCCGCCCCAAGCGCGTAGACGCTTCCCCGTCCACCGCCGGGCAGGTGATGGACCGGCAGCGAACGCTCATTCTCCCAACGTTTGGCGGTGCGTTCGCTCCTGCCCAGATAGGCAGCGATCTCTTTCCATGAGTCCAGGCGGACAGACGAGGCTTCTTGCGGCCCGGAAGAGCCGGAAGGAACGATTGGCATGAGATGGCCTTTATTAGCCTTAGACGGCACTTGCCCTTGATACGGATTGCCACGATTATAACTTCACGGAGCTGCGACCCCTTTTAAAAAATTGGACAT
>Ga0302195_10003582_pt1 | contig 12078 bp, 9 predicted proteins | sample II_Bog_N1_2_FD_198778 | JGI IMG/M metagenome (GOLD analysis project Ga0302195, IMG submission 198778) | Peat permafrost microbial communities from Stordalen Mire near Abisko, Sweden - II_Bog_N1_2 | ecosystem: Environmental > Terrestrial > Soil > Wetlands > Peat | place: Sweden: Abisko, Stordalen...
GCAGGAGTAGCCTGCAAAACTCCCGCACGGGTTCCCGACAAATCTGACTGTGGGAGGGTTGTAGTTGAGCGCGGTAGCATTGGCACATACCGGCGCTGAGAGAACCAAGAGAATCGAAACCGCCCACTGAAACCTCAGCGAGCGGGGGAATGAAGCTTTCATGACCTCCTCCTTCATGTGAAAACTCGATGTTGCGGACACCCCTTCCAAGCGAAAGGGCGTAGCACTCCTCGCGGATTGAAAACTTTTAATTCGTGGGATCGAGTAAGGTTGTTGAACTTCGGTGCGGGGATTGATTGGGGAAATTCGGAGCAAACTCAGCTTGTCAACATCGTGTTCGAACCGCGGCGCTTTCCGGCGATTAGCCCAGATTATGCAGCTTATGTTCTGGGATTGTAAAGTGAAAATAGGTTCACACCTGTTTTTGCTGGTCTCCCCAGGGAAGCTGGCGTCGAAAGGATGCGGAATCCGCATGCTGCTCCGTTTCGCTCGCTCCGCCGCCAGCATCGACTGAAGTCTGCCGCCGCGGACTTATGCGGTTATTCTGGTCGCTCCGGTAGAGATGCCTCCGTCTACTAACAGCGTTTGGCCGGTAATATAGCGGCTCGATTCAGAGGCAAGAAAGACAATGGCCCCATCGAGATCGTCCGGCAGGCCGGGCCGTTTCACGGGAATGCGATCGCAGATATACTCGACCCACGCGTTATTTTCATACAGAGCCCTGTTCTGCTGCGTCTTGAACCAGCCTGGCGCAAGGCAATTCACGGTAATTCCGCTGCTGCCCCAGTCATCTGCAAGGCTCATGGTAAGTTGCCTTATCCCACCGCGGCTCGCTCCGTATGGGCCGAGCCCCGCGTATCCAGCCACACTTGTAACTGACCCTATGTTGATAATGCGTCCATAACCGCGGCCGATCATGCCGCGCGCAACCGCTTGTGCAACAAAAAAGGAACCGCGCAAGTTTGTGTCCAGAATCGTGTTCCAGTCGTCCCAGGTCACGTCCAGCGCCGGCTTGCGGATGTTGCAGCCGGCGTTGTTGACGAGAATATCGATCTTGCCGAAGTGGGCCTCGATTTCGGCGATGCCTTGCTGGATGCTCAAGTAATCGCGCACATCGAGCTCTGCGGAAAAGGTCTTTCGCCCAAGAGCTTGAAGTTCGCCGGCAAACCCCGACAGTGTCTTCGCATCGCGGCTGGTGATCGCGATGTCAGCGCCGGCGCGGGCCAGCGCGCGGGCAAAATATTGTCCCAGGCCCCGGCTGGTTCCAGTTACAAGCGCAACCTTACCGGATAAGTCGAACAAAGAGTCAGTCTTGGATTGTGTCATAAGCGTTATGTCCTCAGGGCTCTAAAACAACTTTCAGAAGGCCGGGTTCGCGCTCGTAGAGGCGATGAAACCATGAAGCTCCATCCTCAAGCGGGGCCACGGCGGACAGAAGCGGATCGACGCGAATGGCGCCCCGCGAAATCAACGAGATACATGCGGGATACTCGCCGGAGGATGCGCAGGAGCCTTGCAGCCTGATTTGCCGTGTAACCGTCGATTGCAGGCCAAGTTCGATTGTCGGCGCAACATTGCCAATCAGGGTTACCGCACCGCCTTTCCGCACGCTATCCAGCGCCAGCTTCACAGGGATGGTGCTGCCCACGCACTCCAGTGCGGCGTCCGCGCCGCGCCCCATGGTTTGCTCAATAATTTGCGAAGCCACATCGGCGCTGCTGGAATTAAATGTCTGGGTAGCGCCAAGGCTCCGGGCAAGCTCCAGGCGAGTGTCATCCACATCCACAACGAAAACTCTTCCCGCGCCCGCCAGCCGCGCCGCCTGCAAAGTAAGCAGGCCAATCATGCCCGCGCCCACAACCACAACTGTATCTTCCAGTGCAATCGGAGTGAGCGAAACGCCATGAACGGCAACGGAGACAGCTTCAATAAGAGCTGCATGGGAGTAAGACATATTCTCCGGCAATGCATAAGCGATCCGCGCCGGCACCGTAACATACTCAGCAAACGCGCCCATGCGCCGGAAGGCAGGCGTTGAAACTCCAATCACCTCGCGGTTCTCGCAAAGGTTGATCTGGCTTCGCAGGCAATAGAAGCACTTCCCGCAATAGACGGTGGAATCGAATGTCACGCGGTCACCCGCATGAAAGTTCTTGACATCGCTGCCGACCGCTTCAACAACACCGGCAGCCTCGTGTCCCATGATTATGGGAGGAAGCCGCCTGCCGGTGCTGCCATCGTAGCCATGCACGTCGCTTCCGCAAATTCCGCAGGCCCGGATGCGAATCAGTAATTCATCGGCGGCAGGCTGCGGCGCTGGCATATCCACCAGGTCGAGCTGCTTATACGCCGATAGCATTAACGCCTTCATTCCATCTCCATGTTACTTCTGAGCGATCCGCGCTCTATCACGACTGAATAGCTTAGTTCTCACGTCTCTGTTTGCTTTCTGTTGACGGCATCTCGCAACGCATCAGGATACACCATCGGAGACTTGGAGACTTCCGGCGGGAGGTTCAATCTTTCCTAACAGAAAAACGTATGCGGCGATGCCGATTGCAAGATAGATTGCTGGCAGCCCAAAAGCCCACACGTAGGAATGCCGCGCGTCCACCAGATAACCCGTGATGCTGGCTGCCGCGATTCCTGAAATCTGGTTTGAAAAATTGATGATGCCACCCACTTTTCCGACGTCGTTCTTACTTGCAATCAGGGATGGAATCGACCACCCCACCGGGGCCGCGGCGGCCAGGGCGCCAATCGACAGACCGATCCAAATCAGAGCGTGCTGTGCGCTGTGGGTATTGGCTGCGCCGAAGATGCCAAGGCCGCAAGTCGTACCGCCTACAAGCACGGTTTTGCGCACGCGGCTTGCGTCCCACCCTCGCCGGATCAGCCAGTCCACAAGCCATCCGCCAATGAAAAGATCGGTGAAAGTTGCAAACAGCCATGGCATGCTGGTGTAGAGAAAGGAATGCAGCATATCGATGTGTAACGCAAATGAAAGATAGCTTGGTAGCCAGTACAACAAGAGGTAAAAAACATAATTGTACGAGCCGAAGCCGAGCACCATGGCGATGACCTTGCGCTGCTTTAGCAAGGACCAGAGCGAGGATGGCTCCGCGATCTCTCTCGCACACGCGTCGTGATTCATAACTTCCCCTGCAATATACTCTCGCTCCACGCCGCTCAAAGCAGGGTCATCGTCTGGATCGCGATAGATGCGCGAGAAGAGCACAAAATAGAGAAAGCTAATGACACCGGTTGCCGCGAAACTCCAGCGCCAGCCCACTTTAATCAAGACAATGCCGATGATCGGAACGCCGATGGCCGAGGCGAATTTTGCCGCTGCGTCGAAGATCGACGTTGCAAAGCTGCGTTCCCGTGCGGGAAACCAATAACCGATAGCCTTTGCGTTCGCGGGAAAGGTCGGTGCTTCTCCAACGCCTAGAGCCAGCCTCGCCGCAAACAACCCGCCCAGATTCGGCGTAACCGCCGCGCCGAAAGAGGCGATGCTCCACACGAATGTGCTGATTCGTCCAATGCGGCGGACGCCCAGTTTATCCAGCAAGACTCCAATGGGCAACTGGCACAAAGCGTAGGTCCAATTGTAAGCGCCAGAGAGCAGGCCGAAGGTCGCATTGGAAATGCCAAATGCAACGTAGAGAGACTCGTGAGAAACCGACAGGTTGACGCGATCGAAATAGTTGACCAGAACGCCAAGGCCAAGCAGCCATGCGATTCGCCAGCGGCGCTGTGAATGCCTGTCGCTGCCTTGAAGCATCGAATGGGTCAACTGGTTCCTCTCTGGCGGGCAGGCCGGCGGCGGGGAGTCAGCACCGGCGTTATCCCTTTATAAACAGATGCGGCGGTACCTGCAAATGCAGAAACCGCCGCATGATCCTCGCACCGTATCCGCGCCCCAAAACCTGATCGCGCGTTACGCAAGGCCGCAATCGTCAACTTGCTTTCGTGGCCACCAGCATCGACTCCATGATCTGCTCCGAAACCTCTTTCACCGCGCCAGGAGAGTGAGACAGGAACAGCGTATTGGTCTTGTCGCTCTCGCCAATCGACTTCAGTGTGTCGAAGTACTGGGTGACCATCACTAACTGCATCACGTCTTTCGAAGACGCGCCGTCCACCACCTTCTGGAACTGTTCGATGGAGACCTGCAACCCCTCAATGATCGCCTTTCTCTGATTGGCGATGCCTTGCCCTTGCAGGGCCTTGCTCTCCGCCTCGGCCTCGGCTTTTTTTACCACCAGGATCTTTTCCGCCTCGCCTCTGGCGTTGGCGGCCACCTGCTCGCGCTGCGCGGCGTTGATGTCGTTCATGGCCGATTTTACCTTGGAGTCTGGAACAATGTCGGTCACCAGCACATTCACAATCTCGTAGCCGAAAGTCGCCATATCCGCATCCAGCTCCTGCTTCACGGCTGCGGCGATTGAGGATTGCGAGGCAAACACCTCGTCCAGTGTCATTCCCGGCACGTGGCCCAGAATCACCTGCTCCACATAACTCTTGATCTGCGCCACAGGATCGGAGAGCTTGTAGTAGGCGTCGTAGACCTTCTCAGGGCGAACGCGATTCTGCACAGAAATCGGAATGGTGACGAAGACGTTGTCTTTGGTCTTGGTCTCCATCGTCAGCGTAATCTGGTTGACCCGCAGGCTTACCAGGCCCGCCACGGAATCAATGTATGGGAACTTCCAGTTCAATCCAGCTTCGGCTACCCGTAGAAATTTGCCGAATCGCGTGATTACGGCCACCTGCGCCGTCTTCACGGTAAAAAAGCTTCCTAGTATCAGTGAAAGAACGACAACACCAAGAATTGCCAGCAGAATCCAGACCACCACGTCCATTTGAGTCCTCCGTTGCGTCTCATTCGAAGCAACCCCGGATTATACAGGACGGCCATTTCAGGCGGATTTGAAGAGCCGTGATGCGGAGACAGGGACGGCAGCACTGAGATGCGAGGGGTCTTTGGGCTCCGGCTACTGCTCGGCGGCCCACTCGATCATGGCCAACGTCAGCAGCAGCACCCGCCTGAGGCCCTCTTCGCGATTCCGGGCGGAGTACCACTCGGCCTGTGTATGCGCGCCGCCGCCCTCGCCTCCCGCGCCCAGGGATAGAGCCGGAATGCCCAGCGAGAGCGGGATATTGGCATCGGTAGAACCGAGGCGAAGGTCGGTTTTCAAACCCAGATGGCGGTCCACGGCGCGTAAAGTCTCAAGCAGCGGGGAGTCGTCGGGCAGTTGGGCGGCGGGACGGTCGCCGATTTTTTCGATGGCAAAGGATAACGATCCCCTGGCACGCGCCACGCCAGCTTTTGCCGCGGCATTCCAGTGGTCAACCGAGTCTTCCACGGCGCGATGCAGGGCGACTTCGAGGCGCAGCAACTGCTCGGGGCTGGTGGACCGGAAGTCAACGGAAGCGTGGGCGCTTTCAGGGATCGAGTTCACGCTGGTGCCGCCTTGGATGGTGCCGAGGTTGAGCGTGGTGCGCGGGCTTTCCGGCAGCGCAGTTTCCGCCAGCGTGGCCAAGGCCGAAGCCAGCGCGGCAATGGGGTTCGGCGTGCCGGCGTCGGTAAAGCTGTGGCCGCCAGGGCCGGTGAGGTCAACCCAGAAACGGCGGCTGCCCAAAGCCTGGGTCACGGCCGAATCCGCTCCGGCCCCATCCAGAACAATATGCCCGGCAATGCGGCCGGCCAGCGCCGCCTGGTTGTAGAGATGGCGCACGCCGCGCAGGTCGCCTTCACCCTCTTCGCCCACGTTGCCCACAAAAATGAGCGGCGCGGGCAGTTCAGCTTTGGCCTGGATCAGCGCGTGAGCGATGGCCAGCATCCCCACCACGCCGGCGCCATTGTCGCATGCGCCCGGAGCTTGCAGCCGGTCGCCGTCCAAGACGGGGTTCAACGGCGTTTCCGCGGGGAATACTGTATCGAGATGCGCAGAGAGAACGAGAACCGGGCCGGTACTCTCGGGCGGCAGCTTGGCAGCCGGCAGAGTTCCAAAGACGTTGCCGACGGCATCCGAATGCACCTGGCTAAGGCCAGCCTCGGCAAACCGGGCAGCCATCCATTCCGAGCGGGCTTGTTCGCCGAAGGGCGGCGCAGGAATCCTTACCAACTCGACTTGCCAGTCCATGATCGTCTTTGGATTCCCATGCATCCATGCGAAGGCTGCGTGGACCGGCCGCTGTGCAGCCAGCGCCGTAACGCGCGAGAAGGCCGAGCTGCGGGGAAAAAGGGACATACGGGTGGTTTCAGGGTAGCAGGGATGGTTTGTGCGAAGGTGCTGGGCGGGTCACGTCAGACGAAAGCCGGGAGACAGATCAACGGTCAGTCAGCCGCCGAAGCAGCAAGGATTTCATATCCCGACGTCCATCCGCAATTAGAGCAATGTACACAGTGTTGGCGCGAATCCGATAGAGGATGCGGTAGGGCTTGAAGAAAAGCTGTCGATAGGAGCGATTGCCCATAGTTAGCAGTTCCGGCGGGTGCGTTCCGCGGTTGGGGAGATCTTGCAGAGTCAAAGCCGCTCGAACGATCTCCCGTGAAACATAATCGGCGTTTTCCAGCGAGTCATTCTGCGAGATATATGCATGAATATCGCGCAGATCATTCCGCGCGGCCACGGTGAACCGGACGTTAAAGGACATCAGGCTTACGCCGCCTCTACGCCAAACTCCGCCATGACCTCTTCGATGGGGACCGTTTCTCCGGCCTCAATCTCCTTGTCTGCGAACGCAAGAATCTTTAGCAACACCTGGGTTTCATGCATCATCTCCTCGTAGCTGGCCACATCCACCAGCACAGCACGCGCCTCGCCGTTTTGGGTGATGATGATCGGTTCACGCTCTTCAGTAATGCGGTCGAGCAGCTCTGCGGCGTGGGCTTTGACGTAACTAATGGGCTTGATCTGGGTGGAGTAGCGCATGCGAACCTCCTAGAGACTTTTTATCATACTTAATATAGTCTTTATTTAAGGCGATATCAAGTCCTTATTGGGGCTTGTCGATGGAGTCCAGCTCGCCGTACTCAACCGAATGCAGGAATAGCCCTCGCGCCGGCGCGGTGGGACCAGCGGCAGAGCGGGAGCGGGCGGCGAGGATTCCGGGGATTTCTTCCACGCGCAGATGGCCGCGGCCCGCGTCGAGCATGGTTCCCACCAGGTTGCGGACCATGTGGTGCAGAAACCCGTTGCCCCTGACGCGATAGACCAGCAAATCGCCAGCCTCGCCCCCGCGCTCTTCCCAGGACGATGAAAAAACTCTTCTGACTGTGCAGGCTGTGGGCGGTTCAACCTGAAAGTCCGGCCTCGGCAGCGGCCGCGGATCGGGCTCCGCTTCCGGATCGACGCCCCGGCTCGCCAGGTCGGGATCGGTGGCGGCAAAACTCAGAAAGTCGTGTTCGCCCTCAAAGAGACGGGCTGACATTTGCAGGGCTGCCACGTCCATTGGCCAGGGGCAAGAGTGAACGTAGCGCGCAAGGAAAGGCGGGCAGAGATCCCCACGGAAAACCCGATACTCGTAGGTTTTGGCCACCGCGGAATGCCGTGCATGGAATGTACTTCGTACCGTTCTCGCATCCAAAACTCGTATGGATGGGGGCAATGTCCGGTTGAGGGCGCGGAGCAGGTTTGCGGGCGGAATGGGGGCCTGGAGAGCAAAGCTGGCTACTTGGGCCAGTGCGTGAACGCCGGCGTCGGTGCGGCCAGAACCCTGAGGTAGCGGAGATTCACCAGTAATGCGGCCCAGGGCCGCCTGCAACTCGCCCTGGATGGTTACTTCACCGGGCTGCACCTGCCAGCCCCGAAAGTCGGTGCCGTCGTAGGCCAGGGTGAGCTTCCAGGTCTGCAAATGCGATGCGGATTGGGGGCTGTCGGCCACAGGGATAAGTCCAATCATCAGGTTACCCGACTGCGGCTCCTGCCGGAGCGGGGAGCGGGAGTGGGATATACTCAGTTTTCCGCAGGCGCGAACGATCCGGCTGCCGGGAACGCTGGCCCAACAGAGGCCGAAACGAACTGGCTGGAACGAACTGGGCGCGGCGTGCGTAATGCAAAGGGAGCCCGTAAGCGGGGCTTGGCGCGAAAATCGCCCTGGCGTATCACAATATTGCGTCCGGAGAGGCTTTCCGGGCGTCTTGAAGAATGGCACCCCACATGCCTCAGCAATTCGTGGAGAGGAATCATGAATTTGTACGGTAGACGTGTGTTTGAGCAGCAGGACGAGACTGTGCCCGAGATGGACGTGCAGGCAGGGCGCAGGCAGGCAGGCAAACGGCTGCGCACGATAGCGGCGGTCATGCTGACATTGGCTGCGGGTGTGCCATCAGGATTTGCCCAACAGACTGTTGGCGCCGGGGCTTCGGCTCCGGACAAAGCGGCTTCCGATCTGCCCGCGGCCCCGGCGCCAGCGTTGACCCAGCCCCTGGACCTGCGCACCTCTGCGCGGAATTTTTCCAAGCCGGCCGGCCGCCTTCTGGGCGACCCGATCAATTTGTTCCGGCCCACGACAATTCCCAAGGCCAGTTTTGCGAATTCAGTGCGGCTCACCGACATGGTGAAGGACGGCAAGATTTATCTGAGCCTCTCCGACGCGATCGCGCTGGCGCTTGAGAACAACTACGATATAGCCATCGCCCGTTACGACCTGGATATTGCGGATACGGATATTCTGCGCACGAAGACAGGCGCGGCGCCTCTCGGCGCGCCGTCTGGCCTTATTCAAAATACGCTGGGTGGCTCCTCCTCGACGTTGACGGCAGGCGGCGGTCCCGGCGGAACCACGGTCGGTTCGGGTGGCGCTGGCTCCGGCACGGCCGGATTGTCGCTTACCACGCAGGGCGCGGGCCCGGCGCCGGAGGCCCTGGAACCCTTCGTTTCATCGACCATCCAGATCGATCGCGCGACCACCCCATCCACCAGTTTCTTTTCGGGTGGAAAAACAGGGACGAACACCTACGACTTTACCTACAACCAGGGCTTCGTGACAGGTACGGCATTCCAGTTTGCGTTCGACAATATCGACGCCACGAATACCAACGGCACTACACTCTTCAGCCCGCAGTTGAGCTCCGGCTTCAGCGCCAAGGTGACGCAACACCTGCTCTACGGAGCCGGTATCTGGGTGAATAAGCGCTTCATGTATCAGGCACTGAATGACCGGCGCATTGTCGACTCATCGTTCCGCCAGCAGATCATCTACACCGTCAATCAGGTGGAGACCATCTATTGGGGGTTGGTGCAGGCGTATGAGGATGTGCAGTCCAAGCAGCGCGCAATCGAGCAGAGCAGCAAGGTGGCGAGCGACAACCGCAAGCAGCTCGAAATCGGTACCATGGCGCCCCTGGATGTGCTCAACGCAGATCAGTCTGTCGCGTTGGATAAACAGGCCCTGATCAGCTCGCAGCTTGCACTGAATTACCAGCAACAGATCATCAAGCAGGCCATCGCGCGGAATCTCAACGATCCAGCGCTTTCTGCCGCAGCCGTGATTCCCACTGACCGCGTGAGCGTCGAGGAGATTCCCGAGGAAAAGCAGCCAATCGAGGCCCTGGTGCAGGAAGCATTTCAGCAGAGGCCCGAGCTCGAACAGGCGGTGTTGACACTCCGTAATGACGAGATCACGCTAAGGGGTGCGCGGAATGGTCTGCTGCCGCAAGTCGACGTCTTCGCGTATTTGACCGGATCGGGCATCGCTGGATCGATCAACCCGAACTGCAGTTCGGAGTTCTACGGGACGGAATGTACATCGGGAATGTCGACCGGCTATGGAACGGCACTTCAAAACGCCTTCAACAACTCTGCGCCCGACAAAGGTGTTGGCTTCAGCATCAACATTCCTATCGGCAACAAGTTCGCGCAGTCGGTCCAGGCGCGGTCGTTGATGGAGTACCGCCAAGCTGAGTTGCGGCTGGAGCAGCTCTATACGCAGATCCGCATGCAGGTTGTGAATGCGCAGTTTGCGCTGACCAACGACCGGGCACAGGTGCTGGCCTCGATTGCAGCCCGGGACTTTAACCAACAGAGCCTGGAGGACGAGGGAAAGAAATTGCGCCTGGGCGCTTCCACCACCGCGCTGGTCTTGCAGCAGCAGCGCAACCTGGCTTCTGCGGAAGACACTCTGATTGCGGCGCAGGCAAACTATGCGAAAGATCGCGCTGGTCTGTATCAGATACTGGCTGCGACCTTGCAACACTACGGCATTAACCTGGGCGAGGCCGCAACTGGAAATGTGAACACGGTGCCCGTGGTGCCAGGTCTGGAGCCTGCCAAGCCGGGCAAGGAGCCTTCGACGGCTCCGCCGGCCGCGCAATAACAGCGCTGAATCCAATCCACAAACAAAGCCTGTCCAGTTTCTGAAAAGCTGGACAGGCCTTGTTTGTGGGGCTATATCGTTCATTCGCTAATCATGTAGGCGGGCGAGACGTTGGTCACGCTGGGCGCGGAGCAGGAATGTTTGTCCGGGAAATACAAAGGCTCCGGGTATCAAACCGGAGCCTTTGCCTACTCGGGTATCCATACCTCTGGACGCCGTCCGCGAAACTAGTGACATACTATCACATCGGCCAAAGCCGATCAAATCCTGAGATCGAGTACCTGGCGGAGGGCAAGGGAGTCGAACCCTAATGGCTGATAAGGCCACTCGACCGTTTCGCGGACGACGTCCAGTACCCACTGGCAACACCCTCCAAACGACTGTCCGCGAAAAATAATTGTACTCCACTCCCGAACTCTCGACAGGCTTCCCTCGAACTTTCGTTGCATGGAGCCAATCATATGGCTCCCTATCTTTTCAGCGAGACCTGGATCTGTTTGCTACCGCTCCGCAACCTGATCGAGCAGATCGAAAAACTCCGGAAAGCTGATGGCGGCAGATTCCGCTCCCTGGATCAGCGTATCGCCCACGGCCCGCAAAGCCGCCACGCTAAAAGCCATGGCGATGCGGTGGTCGCCGCCGGAATCAATGGTCGCGCCATGCAGGGTCTGGCCGCCGGGAACGTCGAGGCCATCCTCAAATTCCTCAACCTCTGCGCCCATGGCGCGCAAATTCCTGACCACCAGCGCGATGCGGTCGGACTCTTTGACGCGGAGCTCCCTGGCGTCGCGGATGCGGATGCCGCCGCTGGTGTAAGGAGCGATTGCCGCCAGCACCGGCAACTCGTCGATGAGCTGGGCCGCAAGAGCGCCGCTTACCTCAGCCGATCCCAGCCCCTCGGGCGGGGCTGAAATCTGCACCGTGCCCACCAGTTCGGCATTCTTCTCTTCAAGGTTGAGGACGTTGATGCGCGCGCCAAGGACAGTGAGCACGTCGAGAAGAGTGGCGCGCGTGGGGTTCAGTCCCAGCGAATCAAGCACAAGGCTGGAGCCGGGAAAGAGCGTCGCGGCGCACAGAAAGAACGCCGCGGACGAGATGTCGCCGGGAACTGCGGCTTCGATAGCGTGAAGGCTCTGCGGACCGGTAATCGACACAGAGTCAATCGTGCGGGTCAGCGTGGCGCCGAAGGCGCGGAGGGCCAATTCGCTGTGGTCGCGGGTGCGGAGTGCTTCTCGCACAGTGGTGGTTCCAGCGGCTTGCAGCCCGGCGAGCAGGACGCAGGTCTTGACCTGGGCGCTGGGCACCGGTGTGGTGTAGTCGATTGGCCGTAGCACAGAGCCGTGAATCGTAAGCGGGGCATGCCCCTCGGTGAGAGTGAGCTTGGCGCCCATCGCTTCAAGAGGCTTGCGGATGCGCTCCATGGGGCGGCGCGAGAGCGAAGCGTCTCCGATGAGGGTGAAAGTGCCTTGCTGCGGCGCCAGCAGGCCAGACATCATCCGCATGGTCGAGCCGGAGTTGCCGCAGTCTAGGGCGTGGCTGGCGGGGATTACGCGGCCGGCGATGCCGGTGATTTCCACTACCCCATCTCCGATTGCCCCATCCCCAATTTTGTTGACCTTAGCCCCCAGCGCTTCCATGCAGGCGAGCGTGGAGGCGCAATCGGCCCCCGTGGAAAAGTTGGTGAAGCGGGAGACACCATCAGCAAATGCGGCCAGCATTCCGTAGCGGTGGCTGATGGACTTGTCGCCCGGC
>Ga0302195_10003583_pt1 | contig 12076 bp, 10 predicted proteins | sample II_Bog_N1_2_FD_198778 | JGI IMG/M metagenome (GOLD analysis project Ga0302195, IMG submission 198778) | Peat permafrost microbial communities from Stordalen Mire near Abisko, Sweden - II_Bog_N1_2 | ecosystem: Environmental > Terrestrial > Soil > Wetlands > Peat | place: Sweden: Abisko...
GGTGGCGCGGGGGTCCTCGGTTTTGTAGACGCGGTGGCCGAAGCCGGAGATCTTTTGCTTGGCCATCAACATCCTCTTCACGAATTCAACGGGGTCGGCGCCTTCCCTGTCGATCTCATAGAGCATGCGCATGACGCCTTCGTTGGCGCCGCCATGCAGCGGTCCCTTGAGGGCTCCGAGAGCGCCGGTAACGGCGGAATGGACGTCGGAGAGGGTGGCGGCGATGACGCGAGCAGCAAAGGTGGAGGCGTTCAGCTCGTGCTCGGCGTGCAGCACCAGCGCCAAGTCCAGCGTGCGGGTGGCCGTCTCGGAGGGCTTGACGCCGTTGAGCATCCACAGGAAGTTGGCGGCGTGGTTCAGCGAGCGGTCAGGAGGAACAATCTCCAGCCCCTTGCGCAACCGGTCGTAGATGGCCACGATCATGGCGATTTGCGCGGTGAGGTTATAGCATTTGCGCACGTTGGCGTCGTGGGAGTTGTCCTTTTCGTCGGCATCATAGAAGCTGAGCGCCGAGACTGCCGTGCGCAAGACCTCCATGGGGGTGGCCGAAGCGGGAATGGCGCGCAGCATGTCGACGATGCGGAAGTCCAGGCCCCGAGCGAGCGTCAGTTGCGACTGGAACTCGCGCAATTCAAGCTCATTGGGCAGGATGCCGTTCCACAGCAGGCTGGTGGTCTCCTCGAAAGTGGAGTGCAGGGCCAGCTCGTGAATGTCGATGCCGCGATAAGAGAGTACACCGGCATCTCCGTCGATCCAGCAGATCCCGGAGTTTGCCGCGACAACTCCCTCCAAACCCTTTCCAGCGACAGCAGTCGACATAGCCTTCGGATTTCTCCCTTATGGTGGTTACTTAGGTGGATGCGGCAGTTTTACCCGAGATGCAAAAGAGCCCGCGAAAAAAGTGCTGTAAAGATGTTTATATCGTAGCGCTTCCATGGTTGTCACGAAAGCTGGGACGGGAGTGAGGGAAAAAGGGCAGTAAAGCCCCTTTAGTACACGTACTGTGCAAAGTCGGTCAGCTTTCCCTGCACGAACGGGAATAGTTCTATATTCTGTAGATTCACACCTTAGTTGGCGAGGCCAGCGCTTCGTAATCTGGCCTTGAGGGTGGAAACCCGGCAATCGTTCGGGAAATTTGGGAGAGAATCCCTATTTTTGCGGCGTCTCCCCAGACAGGATGACGCCCCTATTCACGACAAACGGCCCGCGAGACGGGCTGCGAAGGAAAGGTAAACACATGAGTGTACTTGAAGATACCCCGCGGAGCTACTCGGGCGCGTTGATAGCGGCCATCACCGTGGCCCTGGTGGCTGTGTTGGGCGGCCTGATCTGGAGCTGGTCGCTCAACAGCCGCCTGAACGGTCAGGAAGCCGCGCTGGCCGATGCCAGGGATCAGAACAAGAAGCTGGCTTCTGACCTGCGCGAAACCGATGCCCGGCTCAAAGTGGCAACCGAGGAGCTGGGCCAATCACTGGGGCTGACGCAGAAGCAGATGGATGCGCGCGCCCAGGAGATCATTCGGCGGGAGCAGGCCGACAGCCAGCGGCTGGAGAGCGCCCAGAAGCAGACCGCACAGGCTGTAACCGGACTTTCCACGGATGTCTCCGGAGTAAAGACGGACGTGGGCGGGGTCAAGACGGATCTGACCAAGACGAAGGGCGACCTGGCCACAGCAATCAACCAGTTGCAGTCGATGAGGGGAGATCTGGACGGCCACAGCACCCTGATCGCCCGCAATCACGATGAGCTGGATGTGCTTAGGCACAAAGGCGACCGGAACTACTACGAGTTCACGCTGACCAAGGGCCAGAGGAAGCCGGTAGGCACGGTGAGCCTGACGCTGACCAAGGCCGACCCCAAGAAGAACATATTCAACCTGACAGTTCTGTCGGATGATAAGCCCGTGCCGAAAAACAACAAGGGCGTGAATGAGCCGCTGCAATTTTACAGCGGAAAGACCCCGCAGCTCTTTGAGGTCGTGGTGAACTCAGTCAACTCAAAGAACCAGATTACGGGGTACCTGTCAACGCCCAAGAGCGCACCGGTTCCGCCTACCGTTCCATAACCGCGGTGTGGGGGGCGAGCACCAGGTTGGCTTGGTACTGGAACCTGAAGGTGAAGTTCAAATCCTTGCGCGCCTCCCACTCCTGCCTGGACATACGGAAGATCCAGAAGGCTGTCCCCTCCATGCTCTGCCCTGGCTCGATGGTGGCACGGGGCGATAACGGGTTGGAGTGCAGCGCGGCCAGTTCGGGATAGGCGAGAAAAACCTCATCGTATTGGCCCGCGCTTCCGGCGGAGACGGACAGGATGCCGTCTGCCTGCCTGATATTAGCCAGCACATCTTGAAGGACGAGCGGGTTTTTGCTCTGGTTGATCAGCTTGACGCGGGCAAAGACCAGCACTTGGTCGAAGCTCTGTTTGGCCATGGACTCGCCGTTGGCGTCGATTCCCGAGGTGACGACGTGGTTGGGGTGAGTCCAGACCTGAACAATCTCTCCGCTGACCACGGGCGGCTTTTGAGTCGCCAGCACAACAAAGGCGATGATCATCGTCACCAAAACGGCCGCGATTACGCCCGCCCTGACCACGTGGGTGGTTCCCCTGGTGAACTCTTCACCGCGGGCGGCATCGTCGATATCTTGCGGGGATTCCTGATGGAGTAAGCTCATGGCGCCCTTATCTTATCTCTCCGGGCGCAAAATGGGCCATCAAATCCCGCATATCCAACTGAAAATGTGTGGATTTTAGACGGAAGACGATGTTTTTGGGGCCGCGCAGGGATGAGGGCAGAGCGTATTGTGATGAAGGAAAGAAAACGGACACACTTCAAGCGTCCGCACCTTGACGGTCTTTCTCTTTCGCCCGGCCTTCCGCGCCTCTAGGTCTCGCTCGGAGTCTCGCTCAGAGCGGCGCTCGGAGTGGCGCTCGGGGCGGCGCTCGGAGTTGTACCCCGCAGCCGGATCACTGCATCCGCCTGCGCGCCCTTCTGGCCCTGGACGATATCGAACTCAACGTCATCGCCCTCTTTCAGCGTCTTGTACCCGTCCAACTGAATCGATGAATAGTGGACGAATACGTCCGGCCCATCTTCACGACCGATGAAACCGTAACCTTTGGCGTTGTTGAACCACTTGACCTTCCCTTTGTATTGAGCCACAGGGTCCTACCTTCCTTACATCCTGTGATGTAGGGCGGGCGAAAAAAGGGGAATGCCCACCACTATGCAGTATGACGTGAAAAGTCTTGAATAAGATGCAGAAAACTGGAGAAAAACACACATTATTGGACAGGGCCGGATTTTAGCCTCCGGCCCTGGGTGGGAAGGTTTGCATGGATAGGTTCTATCCGCAGCCTCTATTTTTTGCCTTTGCCGGTGAGCCGGCGCGCGTACAAGAGCACGGCGGAGAGCGTCTTGCCGTCCAGAATGGCGCCTAACTCGATCAGTTTGAGCAACTCGGAGAGTTTGACCAGGCGAAAGGCGATGTGCTCATCGTCGTCTGGATGGGCGTCGCCGGCCACAAGGCCCTCCGCTACAAAAACCTTCATCGATTCGCCCAGAAAGCCAGGACTGGCATAGTACTCGACCAGCGGCTTCCATTTATTGGCGCGGTAACCAGTCTCCTCCGCAAGCTCCCGCTGGGCGCCCAGCAGGGGGTCTTCGCCGGGTTCCAGCTTGCCGGCCGGCAGCTCCCACAGGAACCGGTTGGCGGCATGGCGGTACTGCCGCTCGACCACAATCCAGGGGTCGCGCTTGTTTTTGGCGTTGTCGATGGCCAGGATAACCACGCTGCCATTGTGGTGGACGATGTCGCGGGTAGCCAGCTTGCCGCCGGGCTCTATGAGCCGGTCGCGCAGTACACGGAAGAGCGGCCCTTCGAAGACCGCCTCGGAGCTGAGCAACTCAGCCTTCTCCTCGATCGCGGGCAGGAGCGCTTTGAGGGCTTTTTTCGCCTTGGGCTTCTTCAGCGCTTTCGCTTTCTTGAGGGCTTTTTTCGCCTTGGGCTTCTTCAGCGCTTTCGCTTTCTTGAGGGCTTTTTTCGCCTTGGGCTTCTTTAGTGCTTTTTTAACTTGCTTGATGGCCTTCTTGACTTTGGGCTTGGCGGCCTTCTTCCCCTTGGATTTGGCGACCTTTGCTTTCCTGGGCTTGACGGCTTTGGCGGCTTTCTTTTTCTTTTTGGGCATCTCTTGTCTCTCCTCCAGCAGGGGCGATTGAAGCGCAATTGGACAACATGCGCAATCAGATACAGAGTATACGCATAACGCGGCCCATTGCAGCAACCAAACGTACTTGTGCAACGATTGGGTCTGGCGTGGCATCCTAAACAAGTGCCGAATCCCATTCAGCGCATGCAGATCGAGTTCGCCGTGGGATTCCCTGGACTAAAGAGAATGAGTTGCTGAGCGCAGAGTGCCATCCCATTACCGTTGTGCCCGGGCTGCACCGGCTGTTTCTGGAGTACTGCTCCGGGGCGGCGGGAGCGCGGGCGTTTTATGCCCCTGGTTCATGGAACGAGAGCTGGCGGGAACGGCCGGAGATTCCCGCGCACTGGCCGGAACTGGCCGGGCTGCTGGCCGGGCAGAATCCGTCAATAGCCGCGGCGGCGGCCCTGGAGGCTCTCAGCGGCGGCGCGGGAGTGGTGGTCACCGGACAGCAGGTGGGGCTGTTTGGCGGGCCGCTGTTTACGCCTTTCAAGGCGGCTACGGCGCTGGCGCGGGCGCGAGAGGCAACGGCAGCAGGCCGTACCCATGCCGCCATTTTTTGGCTCGCCACGGAAGACCACGACTTTGCGGAGATCAACCACGTTGTCTTTCCTGCGCGGCGCGAACTGCGCACACTGATTTATTCCGCGACTCCCGAAACAGCGCGGCCGGTGGGCGGCCTGGTGCTGGACGAGTCGATTACCCCGCTGGTGGAGCAGGCAGAGGAGTTGCTCGGCGACTCCGAGGCCATGGAGGCGCTGGAGGCGGCCTACAAACCGGGGCGCACCCTGGCGCAGGCCTTTGCGGAGTTTTATTCCCGGGTTTTTGCGGCGCAGGGACTGCTGGTACTGGACGCGAGCGGCCGCGCATTCCATCGCATGGGCGCGCCGGTGCTGCGTGCCGCGTTGGAGCGCGCCGATGAACTGCACCGGGCGCTGGTAGAGCGGAATAAGGAACTGGAGGCGGCCGGCTACCATGCGCAGGTGGCCGTGGGACCGCAGTCCAGCCTGCTGTTTCTCCTCGATGAACGGACGGGCGCGCGCGTGGCGCTCAAGCGGCTGACCCCAAGCGCACAGGAGCCGGATGGCCTGTGGCAGGCGGGGCGGCAAAGCTTTTCTATGGATGATTTGGTTGGGATTCTGGATGCCGAGCCGGAGCGTATTTCGCCCTCAGCACTCCTGCGACCGGTTTTTCAGGATTTTCTGCTTTCGACTTCGGCCATCGTCGGCGGGCCAGCGGAGATTGCATACTTTGCACAATCCGCCGTGCTGTACGAGCACATTCTGGGTCGGCAAACGCCGGCGTTGCCGCGTTTTTCGGCCTCGCTGATTGAACCAAAGATCGGCGAAGCACTCAAAAAGCATGGGCTGACGCTGGAGCAGGTTTTTGCCGAGAACTCCGCGTCGCTTGCGCAACTGCTGGCTGCCCGGACGATGCCGGAGGAGGGAAAGCGGAGGCTGGCGGCGTCTGGCACGGCGCTGGAGGCCGAGCTTGCGGCGCTGCTGGAGTGGATGCGGTCGCTGGATGCGGGACTGGTCCGGCCGGCAGAAACGGCAGCCAGCAAGATGCGCTACCAGATGAACCGCCTGCGGCGCCTGGCAGCCAACTTCCAGTTGCAACGCGAGGAGGCATTGAGCCGCCAAGCCGAGGCTGTCGACCAGGCGCTATATCCCGGCGGCGCGTTGCAGGAACGGGTGCATGGCGCGGCTTATTACTTTGCCCGCTACGGTTTTGGGCTGGCAGAGGAGATTACCGCGCAAGCCGCGAAATGCGGCACAGGGCATACGGAAATCTGGATGTAACAAACAGGGAATAGAGAATAGAAAAACGAAATGCGCCTGCTCTGACCGCGCCTGTGCACTCGAAGGCAAAGCCAACGCAGTGCTAGACTGATTGAACCGTTTTGGAGGTTTATTGCAAATGAAAATAGCTCATCGTTTCGGCGTAGTTCTGCTGGTTGCCCTGGCCTCGCTCTTTCTCTTCCCTGCCCTGCGGGCACAAGAGGTGCGGAGTTCCGCGCCAACGCCCGCAGCGGGCGCGGAAACGCACAAAGACGCCGACAAGGACAAGGAAGCAACGCCCGTTCCGCCGGAAAAGACGGTGGCCACGCACCATGAAATGACGCTAGGCGGCAAGACGTTGAAGTACACAGCGACGGCCGGAACGCTGCTTATCCGCGACGAAGAGGACAAGCCCTACGGGAGCATCTTCTACGTGGCCTACACGCTGGACGGCGCAGATGCGCAGACACGGCCGGTGAGCTTTCTTTACAACGGCGGACCAGGCTCGGCTTCGCTGTGGCTGCACATGGGCTCGTTCGGGCCGATGCGTATTTCGACCGACAGCCCCAATCCGACTGCGGGACCGCCCTTCAAGCTGGTTGCAAACGAGTATTCGCTGCTGGACAAGAGCGACTTGGTCTTCATTGACGCGCCGCTGACCGGCTACTCGCGCGCCGTGGGCAAGGGCACGGCCAAGGATTTCACGGGCGTGGACCAGGACCTGCGCGCTTTCGACCGCTTTATCCAGCGCTATCTGAACGTGAACCAGCGCTGGAACTCGCCCAAGTTTCTCATCGGCGAGTCGTACGGTACGACGCGCTCGGCTGCTTTGGCCGACATGCTGGGCAACGATGGGGTGCAGTTGAACGGCGTGGTGCTGATCAGCTCGATTCTGAATTACGGCATCCGCGCCGGGGGCTACGACACCGTGTACATCTCCAACCTGCCCAGCTACGCGGCGGCGGCCTGGTTCTTCAACAAGATTCCCAACAAGCCGGCGGACCTGGCGGCGTGGGTGGAGCAGGCGCGCGTTTTTGCCGCCGGGCCGTACGCGCAGGCGCTATTTGCGGGGCACAACCTGCCCGCGGCGCAGTTGGACACTGTGGCCAAGGAAGTGAGCCGGTTGACGGGCCTGAGCGTGGAGTACGTAAAAGAGGCAAACCTGCGCATCTCTCCGACGCGGTTCAGGAAGGAAGTGCTGCGCGACGACCGCAAGACACTGGGGCGCTACGACATGCGCTTTGAGGGCGTGGACGTGGACGCAGCCGGCGAAGCACCCGGCTACGACGCCTCCGACACGGGCATCATGGGCGCCTTTGTCGCCGCGTTGCACGATTATCTGGAGCGGGATCTGAAGTACGAATCGACCGATGCCTACCGGCCCAGCGCCGAATCGATTGGCCAGTGGGACTGGAAGCACAAACCGACCAGCGGCGGACCGGGAATGGGGGGCTTCGGGCAGTCGCAGTCCGAGCCGTGGGTGGCAGCGGACCTGGCCAGCGCGATACGCAAGAATCCACACCTGAAGGTCTTTTCGGCCAACGGCTACTTCGACCTGGCCACGCCGTTCTTTGCCACCGAGTTCGACCTGGCGCACATGAACCTGGAGCCGGCGCTGCGCGGAAATGTGCAGTTTGGCTATTACCCGTCAGGGCACATGATTTATCTCAACGTCGATGCGCTGCGCCAGTTGAAAGGCGACCTGGCGAAGTTTATCGGCAAAGCGGGGAACTAGGGTTTAGACCGCGTGTAATAGTAATCAATCATGGACAAGCGCGGGCGGGGACGCCCGCGCTACAGCCGGCCGGGAGGCCGGCGCTACATTAGACCGGCGATATATTCCAGCAATTACGAAATTACGCGGTCACGGTACCAGGGTTTTTGAACGCGGTTTGAGGTGGGGGGGCGTCCTGGTTGTGAGCCAGAGACGCCCCTTACTGTCTGCGTAATCAGGGCAAGGTGACCAGATCGCGCCAGCCATAACCGGGGCTGGCGCCGGTATAATTGCCGCGAACGATTGTGAGGTTTTCAATGAGACGATTTTTCGCAGTGCTGGTTGTGGCTTTTCTGGGGTTGGGGCTGTCGCAGGCTCAAACGGAGCCCTGTGCGGTGGCGGGCACGAACAATGACTTTCTGGGCATCCGGACCATCCGCCTGTGGCCGGGGGACGCTCCCCTTGCTACTGGCAAAGCCTGCGAGGATACGCCCACGCTGACCATCTTTGAGCCCGCGCATGGCCAGGGTAACGGCTCCGCGGTGGTGGTTCTGCCGGGCGGCTCTTATCTCCATCTGGCAGGCAACCATGAGGGCCGGCAGGTGGCGGACTGGTTCACCACGCGCGGCTTTCGCGCCTTCGTTTTGAGCTACCGGCTGGCCTCGCACGGCTACATTCTGCCGGCTCCGCTGTTGGACGCGCGGCGTGCCGTGCAGACGGTACGGGCGCGAGCGAGGGAGTACCAGATCGACCCCAATCGCATTGTCATCATTGGCTTCTCTGCCGGCGGGCATCTGGCGGCGCTGGCCGCGACGCAATTTGTGGCAGGAAAACCGGAGGCCGAGGACCCCATTGAGCGCGTTTCCAGCCGCCCGGATTACCTGGTGCTGGGCTATCCCTGGATTGCCGCTGTTTCCGAGTCCGATCCCCGCTATCTGGACGGCTGCAAGAAGAAGTACGCAGCCGACAAGGACAAGTGCGAGGCACTGCGCAACGCTTACTCCCCGGAGCTGTCGGTGACCAAGGAGACGCCGCCCACCTTTCTTTATCACACCTTCAACGACCAGTCGGTTCCGGTAGAGCAGGGTCTGATGTTTTATGAGGCGCTGATCAAGGCCGGCGTTCCCTCCGAAGCGCACATCTTCCCGAATGGACCGCATGGCGTGGGCCTGGGCAAGGGCGACGTGGTTCTGGACCAGTGGCCCAACCTGCTGGAGAACTGGCTGCGCGCGCAGGGGCTGCTGACGGTGGAGAAACCGGCCGCCAAGCCGTAGCAGATCGGCAGAGGAAGCAAGCGGTTTGCAAGGAAGAAAAAGGCTTGAAAAATGTAGAAGCGGGCGGCCGACTCCGGGAGTGGAAGGACTTCCCGAAGCCGGTCGCCCGCTGGACCCTGGACCGGGTCTAGGTGATAACCTCAGTCTAGGCTTGTTTAGGACAAAAGCAAGTTCTTTTTTGAACATATTGTTCCCAAGAGTGACCGCCATCACGGGAGTCCCGAAATGGGGGCCAGATTCGTTGACTTGACGGTTCTCTCTTGATACAAAAAAGTGTTAGCCCGCGCGCGAGAGACCCCTTAGACCGCTTGGATAAGCTGAATCAACATGCAAGAGATCATTCAACAACTCGGGACGCTTCTGCTTGGCTCCATACCCACAATTCTGCTTTTCACCGTGCTGGTTCTGGCGTACCAGTTTCTGGTACAGGGACCGCTGACAGCCACGCTGAAAGAGCGCCACGCCCGCACTGAAGGTGCACAGGAGCGGGCACACCAGGCTATTGCGCAAGCCGAGGATCTGGCCGCCGAGTACGCCGAGCGGCTGCGCCAGGCCCGCGGCGAGGTTTTCAAGGCGCGCGAAGCTCGCGTGAAGCAGTGGAATGCGGAGCGCGACGCAGCCCTGGATGCCGCCCGCAAGGCAGCCGGACAGAAGGTAAGCAAAGCCAAAGCGGCACTGGAAGCCGAAGCCGCGCAGGCCAAGCAGGCGATTCAGGCCTCCGCCGGAGATTTGGCCGGTCTGGTGGTGCGCGCCGTGCTGCCCATGGCTGCCGGGGGGTCCCGTTGAGATATTTCATGCCGCAAGGGCGTTTTTCTAATTCCATTTTTCGCATATTATTCGTGGCGATGTTTGCCGTCGCCGGGCTGGCCACACCCATTCACGTCGCTTCACAGACCTCTTCTACCGCGGCCCAGCCGGCGACGGCTTCCGTTAGCAGTGACGCGGCCAGGACCGAGACCGCAAAACCTGAAGAGACCGCCAAGCCTGAGGCAGACGCAAACGACGTCTACCTCCACGCTCCCATGGTGAAAAAGCTTGCCGGGATGCTGCATCTGAACGTGGAAACCACGGCACGCATCTTCGAAGGGATCAACTTCGGCATTATCGTGCTGGCGATTGGCTTTCTTCTTTTCCGTTGGCTGCCCAAGACGCTGCGCAGCCGCGCCGAGAAGGTGCGCACCGGCATTGAGTCGGCTCGTAAGATGACGGATGACGCCTATGCGCGGCTGAGCGCGATCGAGGCCAAGCTCTCCGGGCTGGACGTGGAGATAGAGCAGATTCGCGCGCAGGTGGAAGTGGAAAGCCGCGAGGACGAGGCGCGCATCAAGTCCACAATCGAGGAAGAGAGCGCCCGCATAGTGGCCTCCGCCGCGCAGGAGATGGAAGCCACGGTGGCACAGGCGCGGCGCTCACTGCGCCACTTTGCCGCTGACCTGGCCATCGAACAGGCCGCGAAGCAACTGGAGATTACGGCGAAGACGGACCGGGCGCTGATTGCCGAGTTTCTGGGCGACACCGCCGTGACGGCAGCACCGAAGAAAGGGCGGAAATAGATGGCAGCCTTTGTTGCACGATACGCCCGCGCCTTTGCCGACGTGGTGACCGCCCTGAAGCTGGACGCGGCGGCGCTGGACAAACTGGACAAGCAGATGGATGATTTTCTGGCCACCTGGGATGCGAGCACCGAGTTGAGAGAGCTGTTTGCCAATCCGGCTGTTGCCGTCCCACAGAAGATTGCGGTTCTGGACAAGATGAACGCGAAACTGAAGCTGCGGAAAGAGCTGCGCAACCTGCTGGCGGTGCTCATCAAGAATGACCGCATCGTTGAGGTGAAAGACGTGGCCGCGGCCTATCGCGTGGAGATGCAGGAGCGGCGTGGGATTCGTCCGGTGGAGATTGTGACCGCCCGCAAACTCGGCGAAAAGGAATGCGTCAGCCTGGTAAACGGAGTAAGCAAACTGGCGGGCGCGCAGATTCAGGCCAGCTTCAAGCTGGATAAGTCGATTCTCGGCGGAACGGTGGTGCGCATTGGCTCCACGGTTTATGACGGGTCGGTCCGCGGGCGGCTGGAACGTTTGAAAGCAGTGATCAGTGGTCAGTGATCAGTGGTCAGAAGCGGCGATCGGCGGCAGCAGGATTTTGGAATTTGAATCGGAATTTAAGGCTTTTGAAAGGGAGGCAGGCGTTCAGTGGTTCGAAAAGGTCAGAACTCTCAAGATGCAGAGAACTGACCACTGACCACTGACCACTGATCACTGTAAATGGCTCAGATCAAGGCAGACGAAATAACGCAAATACTTCGCGAACAGATCGCGAACTACGACTCCAAGGTCCAGGTGGACGAAGTTGGGACTATCACGTCGCTGGGCGACGGCATTGCCCGGCTTCATGGGCTGGACAAGGTGATGGCCGGCGAGTTGCTCAGCTTTCCGCACGGCATCGCCGGGTTGGCGCTGAGCCTCGAAGAGGATTCGGTGGGCGCGGTAATTCTGGGCGACTACACCGAATTGAGCGAAGGCGACGAGGTGAAGCGCACGGGGACGATTTTGAGCGTGCCGGTGGGCGAGGGCATGATTGGCCGCGTGGTGAACGCGCTGGGACAGCCCATCGACGACAAGGGACCCATCAAGTCGAAGAGCTCTCTGCCCATTGAGCGGCTGGCGCCTGGCATCATCGACCGGCAGCCGGTGCGCGAGCCAATGGCCACGGGACTCAAGGCTATCGACGCCATGATTCCCATCGGGCGCGGGCAGCGCGAGCTGATTATCGGCGACCGGCAGACGGGCAAGACGGCCGTGCTGCTGGATACGATTATCAACAACGCCAAGAACGATCTGATTTGCATCTACTGCGCCATCGGGCAGAAGCGGTCCTCGATTGCTCAAGTGGTGCAGACGCTGACTGAAGCCGGCGCGATGGGACACACCGTCATCGTCGCCGCCTCGGCCTCGGAGCCGGCGCCGATGCTGTACATCGCTCCTTATGCGGCTACCGCCATCGGCGAGTACTTCCGCGATTCGAAGCGCCACGCGCTGGTGATGTACGACGATCTTTCCAAGCACGCCATGGCTTACCGCGAGATTTCGCTTCTGTTGCGCCGTCCG